>Ga0209971_1000214_pt1 | contig 17152 bp, 14 predicted proteins | sample InoplaM3SAM_FD_187588 | JGI IMG/M metagenome (GOLD analysis project Ga0209971, IMG submission 187588) | Arabidopsis thaliana rhizosphere microbial communities from the Joint Genome Institute, USA, that affect carbon cycling - Inoculated... | ecosystem: Host-associated > Plants > Roots >... | reverse complement strand
GCTTCGTCTGGAAGGTCGAGGCCCGGCTCTACCGATCGAATTTCAAGCACAAGACCCGTCTGCCCGTCGAGATGATCCGCGACTTCGCGGCGCGCCGCTTCCGCGAGGGTTTCGACGTGCTCCTGCTCGGCCATTTCCACCGCTCCTGGAGCGAAGCGGTCGACGGGGGGAGAGTCGAGATACTGCCGGCGTTCGTGGACGAGCGGAAGTGGATGGAGATCGACGATGAGGGTCGAACGAGCCTCGTCGGTCTCTAGGTGTGCGGGCTGCCGGCCCGAACACCTTCCATGAGGGACTACCTCGCCTTCCCACCCGTCCGCGGCGTCCGCGGCGCGGTTTCGGTTCCTCCCTCCAAGAGCGCCACGAACCGCGCGCTCGTGCTCGCGGCGCTCTCGAGCGAGCCGGTCGAGCTCGTTCGACCGCTCGACTCGGAGGACACCCGCGATCTCGCAGCCTGCCTCGAGGCGATGGGTGCGACGGTCGCGGCGTCGCCGCGCGGGCTCTCCGTCGGAGGACCTCTCGGACGCCCCGTGGGCGCCGAGGTCCTTCTCGACGCCGGAGCGTCCGGGACGGCGGCGCGGTTTCTCGCCGCTCTCGCCGCGGCCGTCCCGGGCCGCTACCGGGTGACGGGCGGCCCGAGGCTGCGCGAGCGCCCCATGGCGGAGCTCGTCGCGGCTCTCCGATCGCGCGGAGCGTCGGTCGAAGCGTCGACCGGCGACTTTCTCCCCCTCGTCATCGAGGGGGGAACCCTCCGACCGGGTCTCGTCGAAGTCGACGCTTCGCGCTCGAGCCAGTTCGTGTCGGCGCTCCTGCTCGCGGGCGCCGCGATCGACGGGGGCCTTTCGGTCCTCCCGAAGGGGACGGCGGTCTCGGCGCCCTACGTCGAGACGACGATCGAGACGCTGGCGGCGTTCGGTCACGACGCGCGCCGGGACGCCGGCGGCGCGATCACGGTCTCCCGCGGGCACGGCGGTCCCCGTTCCTACGCCGTGCCGGGGGACTGGTCGTCCGCACTGCCGTTTCTCGCGGCCGCCGGGATCGCGGGCGGAGAGGTGGAGCTCACGGGACTTTCGTGGCCGTCGCGCGACGCGGACGCGCGGGCGGTCGCGGTGGTCGAAGCGATGGGCGTTTCGACCGGATCCGTCCGCTCGGTATTCCGCGCGGGAGGCCCGACCGGCCCGCTCCGGCCGGTCTCCGTCTCCGCCCGCGGATTCCCGGATGCCGTGCCCGCGCTCGCGGTCCTCGCCGCGCACGCCGCGGGGGAGAGCCGGTTTCGCGACGTCGCGCACCTCGCGAACAAGGAGAGCGACCGGCTGGGGGCTCTCGCCCGGATCCTCCAGGCCGCCGGCGCATCCGCGCGCGCCGGGGAAGACGAGCTCGTCGTCATCGGCCCGCGGCGCGCGCTCCCGCAAGCCCCGCGGCTGCCGACCTTCCACGACCATCGGATGGCGATGACCGCGGCGCTGCTCTCTCTCCGATCGCCGGGCGGGCTGATCGAAAACCCCCGCTGCGTGGCCAAGTCCTATCCGTCCTTTTTCCGCGACCTCGAGACAATCCTTTTACGTGGGTAGCGCTCTCGGTCCCGGGGATTTCGAGACTTGAACTTCGAATCTTGAATCCCGTGTCGGGGCCGCCCGCCGACGTCCTGCGCGCGTTGCGCGACGCCGTTGCCGCCGCGGCTTCCGGCGAGGAGCGGGAGGCGCCGCTCCGCGCCCTCGGCCTCGCGAGCCTCTCCATCTCGGACGGCGACGGGCGCGACGTGGTGCGCCTGGGCGAACCGCTCGCGTCGGGCGGCCGCGTGCTGCGCCGCCGTCTCGACGCGGGAAACGCGCGCTTCGAGCTGGCCCTCGCACCGCCGGTCGCCGACGAAGTCTGCGCACCGATCGCGCTGCTCCTCGAAACCCTTCTCTACCGGACGGAGCGAGCCGCGCCCTCCTCCGATTTCGCGGAAGGGTGGCGCCGCGTCGGCGTCGTGACCGCGGACGGCGCGATGAGCGAGCCGTACCGGCGGCTCGTTCGGTTCGCCCCGCAGACCGTGACCGTCCTCGTGCTGGGCGAGTCGGGCAGCGGCAAGGAGGCCGTCGCGCGGGCGGTTCACACTCTGTCGTCGCGCGCGAGCGGTCCCTTCGTGTCGGTGAACGTGCCGGCGATTCCGGCGGCGCTCGTCGAGAGCGAGCTCTTCGGTCACGCGCGCGGCGCCTTCACGGGCGCCGACCGCGACCGGCGCGGCCTCCTCGAGGACGCCTCCGCCGGCACGATCTTCTTCGACGAGATCGCAGACCTGACCGCTCCTCTGCAGGCGAAGCTCCTCCGCACGCTCCAGGAGCGCGAGATTCGTCGCGTCGGAGAGAACCGCGCCCGCTCCGTGGACGTGCGTGTCGTCTCGGCGACATCGCGCGACCTCGCGAAGGAGGTCGAGGCCGGTCGTTTCCGCGAGGACCTCTATTACCGCCTTCACGTCGCGATCATCACGCTGCCTCCTCTGCGCGATCGCGGGCGCGATGCGCTGCTCCTCGGGAGGCACTTCCTCGACCGGTACGCGAAGGAGTTCGGCCGCGGCCGGCTGCGCTTCACTCCCGAGGCGCAGGCGGCACTGCTCGCGCACCCGTGGCCCGGGAATGTGCGCGAGCTGCAGAACGCCGTCTGCCAGGCGGCCGCGCTCGCCGAACCGGGCGGCGCAGTCTCGGCGGATCTGCTCCCGTCCTCCGTCCGCCGCGCCGGCCGGCCTCCGGTGACCGCCGGCGACTATCGGTCGCGGGTCGCCGCGCATCGCCGCCGCCTCGTGAAGGAGGCCCTCGAGCGCTCCGGGGGGAACCGCAGCCGGGCCGCGCGAGAACTGGGGCTCTCCCGCCAGGCCCTGCTGTACCTCATGAAGGAGCTCGACGTCATGGTCGCAAGGAGGTCTTAGTCCTGTCTTTACCGTCGCGGGAGCAAGCGAACGCGACGGGTTTAAAGTCCGCCACCGCATGAGGCAGGCCTGGCGAAACTTTCTGCCGGAGGCGCGCACGCTGCTCCTCGTCGCCGCCTGCGCGGTTTCGTACGCGAACGGCCTGACGGGCGATTTCACCTACGACGACAAGGCCATCGTGCGCGACAACGCGCGACTTCGCGCTCCCGCAGGCGTTGCCGAGCTGTTCACGACTTCCTATTTCGGCGGGCCGCGCGGCCAGGGAACGGGCTACCGCCCCATCTTGCTTCTCTCCTTCGCGATCCAGTGGTGGATTCACGGAGGCAATGCGTTTGGGTTTCATCTCGTGAACGTCGTCCTCCACGTGCTGGTGACGCTCCTCCTCGCCCGGACCCTGTCCCGGCTCGAGGTCCCTGTCGCGGTCGCGTTCGGCGCGGCGCTCGTTTTCGCGGTCCATCCGATCCACGTCGAGGCGGTCACGAGTCTCGTGGGGCGCGGCGAGACGCTCGCGGCGGCCTTCGTCTTCGGCGTCCTCCTCTTCGCGCTGCGCTACCGGCGGGAACCCGTTCGCCGCCGCCGCGCCCTCGCGCTCGTGCTCGCACTCCTCTGTTACGTGCTCGGAATCCTCTCGAAAGAGAGCGCCGCGGTCGCGCCGCTCCTCGTGCTGCTCGCCTTCTGGCGGCTCGAGACGGGAGGGGTCGTCCCGCGCCTCCGAAAGGCCCTGCAGGTCGGGCTGCCGCTGTTCGTCGGGTGCACCGTGCTCCTCGGCGCCACCCTCGCCGTCCGGCGCGCGGTGATCGGCGGGGTGCTCAAGGCGCCGTCGTTCCGGATCTTCGAGGTCGAGAATCCGCTTGCTCCTCTTCCCGCCGGGGAGCGGGTGACGAACGCCTCGGCGATCCTGCTGCGTTACGCGGGGAGGATGCTCTTACCCATCCGGCTGTCCGCCGACGAGTCGGCCTGGTCGATTCCGGTCGAGCGGGGCTCCGATCCCGTCGGTCTCACCGCCCTCCTCTCGATCGCCGCCGTTCTCGTCGCGGCGGTCGCGCGGGAGCGGCAGAAGCGCGACCTCGCCTTCGGAGTCCTCTTCTTCGCCGCGGCCTTCGTGACGACGTCCAACGTCTTCTTCGCGATCGGGACGAACTTCGCCGAACGCGTCGCCTATCTCCCGTCGGTCGGGTTCGCGCTCGCGCTCTCGTCCGCGCTTCTCGCACGCGGTGCGGACCCGGTCTCCTCGCGAGGCCGGTACCTCCTGTTCCTGGCGATCGCGCTGGCGTACGCGGCTCGCACCGTCGCGAGGAACCCGGTCTGGAAGGACGACGAGACCCTCTTCGCCGCCACCGTCCGGACCTCGCCGGGAAGCGCGAAGGCCCACTACAACCTGGCGTGGATCTGCGCCGAGAAAGGCCGGCTTCCGACGGCGCTCGAGGAGTACACGCGCGCGACCCGCATCTACCCGAAGTATTTCGACGCGTGGGCGGGAAAGGGGCACACCGAGCAGCGGCTGGGCCGGCTCGCCGACGCCGAGCGCTCGTTCGAGCGATCGCTCGCCGTCGCGCCCGGCTACGAGAACGGGTTCTTCCGGCTCGGCGTGGTGCGGGAGCTGACCGGCGACGACGCCGGCGCCGAGAAGGCCTTCGCCGATGGTCTCGCGAGGAACCCCAAGTCGACGCCGCTCGCCTTCCGCCTGGCGAAGCTGCGTTCCCGCCTCGGCCGGCCGACGGCGGAGGAGGACTGGCGCCGGGCGCTCGCGCTCGCCCGGGGCGCGCCCTCGATCCGGATCGGGTATGCCGAGTGGCTGCACGAGCAGGGGAGGACCGGAGAAGCCCGGCGGGAGGCGCGGGAAGTGCTGCGACGGCGGCCGCAGGACCCGGCGGCGCTCGCGATCCTCGCCGACTCGAGCCGGGAGAAAGGGCACCTCTTTTCCGAGGGGCTCGCCGTCGAGAAGATTTTCCGAATGACCCGGTCACCGGAGGATCTCCAGCGCCTCGTCCGCATCGCCGCGACCGACCCGGGTTACGGCGAACGGTTCCGGCAGATCGAGCCGGACCTCCGGCGGCTGCTGCCGCCTAGAAGTCGTCGACCGGATCTCCCCTGAGCTCGCCGCGCCGGCGCTTCCGGCGCACCGCGCGATCCCGCAGCCGTGCGGCCCTCTGGGCGACCCGCGGGTGCCGCCGGTGGTAGAGCCGGAGCAGCGCGCGGATCACGAGGTACGCGGACAGCCCGATCACGATCGCCAGAACCGAAGTGCCGACGAGAAACGACGCGAGCCGCGGCCGGAGCGCCGGACCGCTGAAGGCGTGCCAGAAGTCGCGGTGGAGCAGCCGGTCCCACGGCAGATCCGGCACCTTCGTCCGGTCGTATCGAAGCAACTGGCGTCCGATCGCGTAGCCGGCGGCGTAAACGGGGGGCAGCGTCCACGGGTTGCCGACCAGCGTCCCGATCAGGGCGTCGATGCGGTTCAGACGAAAGAGGAAGGCCAGACCGATCGCGACCAGGAAGTGAACGCCGATGAACGGTGAGAACCCGACGCCGACTCCGAGCGCGATTGCCGCGGCCACCCGCTCGGCGGGTTCTTCGCGGCCGAGGAGATCGAGTAGAAGCACCTTCCATCGCCGCGAGAGCTTCAGCGGGTGTTTCCGCCGCCGCCGGAACGCACGGGGGAGATGCAGCTTCATGGCGGGAACCGGAAGTGATCGAAGCCGAGCGCTCCGACCGGCCGCAGGCCGTCGTCCTCTTCCAGGACCGCTCCCTCTCCCTCCTCGACGCGGCCGATTCGCTGCACCGCCGTCCCCCACTCGGGCGGCGGGTCCGCGAAACGTCCGGCATTTCCGGGCGCCACGCTGAAGAGCAGCTCGTAGTCGTCGCCCCCCTGGAGCGCGAGCCCGACCGGATCGGACCCGGTGAGATCGCAGAACGCCCGCAGAGCGGGGGAAAGCGGGATCTCGCGCTTCTCGATCACGAGACGGACCCCGGACGCGAGAGCGAGCCGTCCGGCGTCGGCGCCGAGTCCGTCGGACACGTCGATGGCGGCAGTGGCGAGGCGTTCGCGAGCGAGAGCGCGGCCGAGCGAAAGTCGGGGCTCGGGGTCTCGATACGCGCCGAGAAGGTGCGTCTCCCAGGGAACGGGGAGCTCCTCGGGCGTCCAGCGACCGGCGCCGACCACGGGATCGAGACCCGCGCGGGCGCGCGCGACGGCGAGCCCTGCCCCAGCCTCGCCCGGCGATCCCGAGAGATAGAGGACGTCGCCGGCGCGGGCACCCGAGCGCTTCATCGGGGAGCCGCACGGTCTTCCCCAGAGCGAGGCCGAGACGAACGTCTCGGCGGCTCGCGTCAGGTCACCGCCCGCCAGTACCGCGCCGAACTCCTCCGCGCGATTCGACGCGGCGAGCGAAACCGCGAGCGGGAAGTCCTCGGACACGGATCTCGGAAAACCGATGGTCAGCAGAAGAAAGTCGGGCCATGCGCCCATCGCCGCGAGGTCCGAAAGCGCGACCGAAACCGCGCGGCGCCCGATCCGCGCGGCGTCCTCGCCGGCCAGGAAATCGATGCCCTCGACGAGCGTGTCCGTCGTGACGACGAGGGTATCGCTTCCCCAGGCCACGACGGCAGCGTCGTCGCCGGGCCCGACGAGAAGCCGATCGGCGGGCCGGAGGCGGCGACGCAGCTCGTCGACGAAGCGGTCCTCGGGATTCACGGGTGGATCGTAAGGCGTCTGGCTGGGGACGGGAGACGAAAACCGGCCGGCGGCGACTTCGGTGTCAGGTCTCCCGTCGGGCGGGCGCGCGTTTGACGCGAACCGCCGGAGCGCGGCGCTCGCGGGGCTCCGGCTGAACCGGGATTTCCCTTCCTTCGGGCATCGGGGGGATGGGAGGTTCGGCCTCGACCGCGGTTTCTTCCGGCTCGGGCGGGAGGAGGGCGAATCCGAGCACTTCCTCGACGTTTTCGACATACCGGAACTGAATTCCGTGCAGGATGCGCGGGCTGATCTGCAGGACGTCCCGGCGATTCAGTTTCGGGAGGATGACGGACGTGAACTTCGCCTGACGCGCGGCGAGGACCTTTTCCTTCACGCCGCCGATCGGGAGGACCTCGCCGCGAAGAGTGATCTCCCCGGTCATCGCGACGTCACGTCGGACCTTCCGGTGCGTGAACGCGGAGATCATGGCGGTCGCCATCGTGATGCCGGCCGACGGACCGTCCTTCGGGATGGACCCTTCCGGTACGTGGACGTGGACGTCGTGCGTCTCGAAGAAATCGGCGGGGATGCCGAGCTCGGCGGCGTGCGCACGCGCGTAGGTCATGGCGGCCTGCGCCGATTCCTTCATGACGTCGCCGAGCTGGCCGGTCAGACGCAGCCCGCCCTTCCCGCGCACCGCGAGGGCCTCCACGAAGAGCACGTCTCCGCCCACGGAGGTCCAGGCGAGCCCCGTGGCGACGCCGACCTGGTCCTTCTTCAGGAGCTCGTCGGAGAAGTGGCGGACCGCGCCGAGCATCTTCTCGACGGACGCGCCCGTGATCCGGTAGCGGCGCGACTTGCCCTTCGCCACGGCCACGGCGATCTTCCGGCAGATGGCTCCGATCTCCCGCTCCAGGTTGCGCAGACCCGCCTCGCGCGTGTACGCCTCGATGATCTTGCGGAGGCCGCCCTCCGTGAACTCGACGTTCGCCTCGGAGATCCCGTTCTCTTCGAGCTGCTTCGGGATCAGGTGCCGCCGCGCGATGGCGATCTTTTCTTCCAGGGTGTACCCGGAGAGCCGGATCACCTCCATGCGATCCAGGAAGGCCGGCTGAATGGGATCGAGGATGTTTGCGGTCGCGATGAAGAGCACACGGGAGAGGTCGTACGGCACGCCGAGGTAGTGATCCCGGAAGGAGAAGTTCTGCTCGGGGTCCAGGACCTCGAGGAGCGCGGAGCTCGGGTCTCCCCGGTAATCCGATCCGATCTTGTCGATCTCGTCGAGCATGAAAACGGGATTCGACGTTCCGGCCTGGTGGATTCCCTGGATGATGCGCCCCGGCATGGCGCCGACGTAAGTGCGGCGGTGGCCGCGGATCTCCGCTTCGTCGCGGACGCCGCCGAGCGACAGCCGCACGAACTTCCGATCGAGAGCGCGCGCGATCGACTTCCCCAGCGACGTCTTCCCGACGCCGGGCGGACCCACGAAGCACAGGATCGGGCCCTTGAGCGTCTTCTTCAACGCGTGAACCGCGAGGAACTCGAGGATCCGCTCCTTGACCTTCTCGATGTCGTAGTGGTCCTCGTCGAGAATCTCCCGCGCGCGCGCGATGTCCTCGTTGTCCGGCGACGTTTTGCCCCAGGGGAGCCCGGTCATCCAGTCCAGGTACGTGCGGATGATCGCGGTCTCGGCCGAGTCGGGGTGGCTCCTTTCGAGGCGCCGGATCTGTTTCTCGATCTCGGTCGCGGCCTCGGCGGGGATCTTCTTCTCGTCGATGAGCCGGCGGTAGCCCTCCAGCTCCTCCGCCATCTCCTCGCCTTCGCCGAGCTCCTGCTGGATCGCGCGAAGCTGCTGGCGCAGGTAGTACTCGCGCTGCGAACGGTCCATCTCCCCGCGCGCCTGGGTCGAGATCTCCTGCTGCATGGAGAGGACGGTGATCTCCCGCGCGAGGTTTTCGTTGACGAGGCGCAGCCGCTCGACCGGGTCGGTGCTCTCGAGAATGCGCTGCGCGTCCTCGAGTTTCAATTCCAGGTTCGAGGCCGCGAGGTCCGCAAGGCGTGCCGGGTCGGAGAGGTTGGCCGCGATGACCATGACCTCCGGCGAGATGCTCTTGCCGAGGGCGACCGACTTCTCCAGGTTCTGCTTGACGCTTCGAACGAGCGCCTCGAGTTCGGGCGGCAGCTCCTTGGGAGGCTCCTGCTCCTCCAGCCGGGTGATCTTCACCTTGAGATACGGCTCCTCGGAGAGGACGGAGTCGATGCGCGCGCGGGTCACGCCCTGAACGAGCAGGCGGGTGCGGCCGTCGGGCAGCTTCAGCATCCGCATGATGGCGGCGACCGTGCCGACCGGATAGAGATCGCTCTGCCGCGGTGTCTCGATCTGCGCGTTCCGCTGCGCGACCAGCATGATGATCCGTTGTTCGGCCAGCGCCGCATCCACGGCGTTGATCGACTTCTCCCGCGAGACCGAGAGCGGCAGGATGATGTACGGAAAGACGACGACGTCCTTGAGCGGCAGCACCGGCAGGATGTCCGGAATCGGAAGGTCCGCCTCGCGTTCCGCGGCGGTGATTCCCTCCTTCTCCTCGATCTCCGTCACTTCTCCTGCTCCTCGTCGGCCCGGACGGCGATTTCCACTTCCTTCTCCCGCAGGTCGGGAACCCGGGGAAGCACGACCTCGAGGAGACCGCGCGAGAACCGCGACTTCGCCTGGCGCGTATTCACCGGACGCGGCAGAGGCACGGATTTGACGAACGACCCGAAGTACCTCTCCATGCAGAAGAACCGCATGCCCTGTCGGGGTCGCGTCCTTCCGCGCTTGTCCCCGCGAACCGTGACGACCCTTCCCCGGACGGTGACCTTGACGTCCGCGGCGTCCACTCCCGGCAACTCGAACAACACGCGGATCGTCTCACCGTCATCGAGGATGTCGACGCTCGGGTCCCACGCGGACGTCGGCGCGACGACCGGGTTGTTGCTCTCGACGAAAGCCGTGAACAGCCGGTTCACCTCGCGCTGAAGGCGCGACAGCTCCACCATCGGTCCGAAGAAGCGAAGGCGCCTCAACTGTGCTTCCGTCTCAGGGGGCCGCCTTGACGTCGGCGCGTCCGAGGAGGTTCTTGAGCTCGCGAAGGAACTCGTCCACGTCCTCGAACTTCCGGTAGACCGACGCGAACCGTACGTACGCCACCTTGTCGAGCTCGCGGAGCCGTTCCATGACCCGCGCGCCGATGTCGCTCGTCGACATCTCCCGTTCTTCGGTGTCATGAAGGTGGGTCTCGACTTCATCGACGATGGTGTCGAGCTGAGCGGGGGAGATGGGCCGCTTCTCGCAGGCCTTCACCAGTCCGGCGCGGAGTTTCTTTCGATCGAAGTGTTCCCGGCGGCCGTCGTTCTTGACCACCATGTAGGGAATTTCTTCGATCGTCTCATAGGACGTGAAACGGCGACCGCAGGATTCACATTCCCGGCGCCGCCGGATCACTTCGCCCTCGCGGCTCTCGCGGGAGTCGACGACGCGATCGTCCACGGCGCCGCAGAAGGGACACTTCATCGAGCCAATTATGACTCCTCACGTCTCCCGTTGTCCGGCGGCTTCTCCCTCGGCGATCCGCTCCAGGTCCGCGATGCGTCTCGCGCGGATGGGCGTCGCCGCGAAGAGCGTCAGGCCGATGATCGTGATGGGAATGAACGAGATCGCGTGGGCGAGCAGAGCCACTCCGGTCGCCGCGTCCCTCGCCACCCCGTAGACGTCCATGAGCGCGAGCTGGACCGCGAGATGGTACGAGCCGACGCCTCCCGGCGTCGGAAACATCAGACCGAGCACCGCCGCCGCCGTAACGACGAAGCTCGCCGAGAACGGCAGGTCGAGGTGGAACGCGCGCAGCACGGAATAGACCTGGAGTTGAATCACGAGCCACATGCCGAGCGAGCCGGCCGTCACGAGGACGAGCAGCCTCGGTTCCTTGATCGACGCGAAGCCATCCACGAACGACTCGGCGAAGCTCCGCGCGCGGGGCTGGATCCGGGCCGGTAGACGGCGCCAGAGCTTTTCGAGAAAGCGCTCGGTCTGACGGCGGCGTGCGACCGAAAAGACGACCGCACCGACGAGGACGAGAAGCAGAGCGGCCGGCACGAGGAGCTTTCCCGCTCCGCGCGTATTGGGGATGCCGGTCGCGGCGGCGATGAGGAAGAAGAAGAGCACGGCCGCTCCGTCGAAGACTCGCTCGAGCAGAACGGACGCGAGGAGGGGCGAGAAGGGGAGCTTCTCGGATCGTGCGAGGAGCGCGGGTCGGAGAATCTCGCCGACCTTCCCGGGGAGGTTGTTCGCGGCGAAGCCAAAGGCAGTGGCCACGAAGGCCGGGTAGAAGTGCACCCGCGCGACCGGTCGGAGGAGCCACGTCCAGCGCAGCGCGCGGAAGAGGAACGTTCCGACCCCGAGGAAGACGCTCGCGGCGAGCCACCTCCCGTCCGCGGCCGCGAACTGGCGGCCGATCTCCCGGAAATCGAGGCCGCGCAGGAAGAAGGCCAGCAGGCCGGCCGCCAGGAGGACGGAGAGGGCGAGCTGGAGCGGTCGGGAGCGCAGTGCTTTCCTCATGCGGTCCGGCACTTCATCGGCATCAGCTTGGCATCTTCCGCCCGGATTTCGCCGAAAAAAATGAGGCGAAGTTCTGACGGAGCTTGACTTTCCACTCCATTTTGCTCATTCTTTTCTTAAATTTTCGGGAGGGAGCGCATGCTGAGGAAGTCGCCCGGGCTCGCGGCACTTCTGTTTGTCGGGGCCGGGTTACTCGCGCCGTCCATCTCTGCTCAACCCATCGGTGTCATCGACCAGCCGACCCAGGGCCAGAGGGTCTCCGGGGTCGTCAAGGTCACCGGCTGGGTCCTCGACTTCAATGCCATCGACAAGGTCGAGCTCTTCGTCGACGGGGTCTTCGCCAATCGGGCGGACACCAACCTGCCCCGGGCCGACGTCCTCGAGGTCTTTCCGTCTTACGCGAACAGCGCCAACCCCCGTCCCGGCTTCGTGTCCTCGTTTCTGGCCAGCCGGTTCAGCAACGGGGCGCACGCGATCAGCATCCGGGTGACGGAGGCGAACCAGTCCACGTTCCAGATCGGGCCGATCACGGTGATCGTGGACAACACCATCAACCAGGCGCCCTTCGGATTCATCGACATCCCCGCGCCCAACCTGCTCGAGGGCACGGACGGTCCGTTCCCCGTCTCGGGCTGGGCGATCGACGATGAGGACGTGGACCACATCGATTTCCTCATGGACGGGCAGATCGTCGCCGGGGCGGTCGGACGGGGCCTGCCTTCGACCGCGATCTACGGGACGACGCGGCCCGACGTCGCGGCGGCCTTTCCGGACGTCCCGAACTCGCTCTACTCCGGATTCCAGGCCAACATCGACACGAGCAAGCTCATCAACGGCATCCACCAGCTCTCCGTCCGGGTGACCGACAACCGCGGAGCGTCTCGGGTCATCGGCACGCGGAACATCCAGGTGATCAACAACGGCGCCAACCTCGCGCCGTTCGGTCAGATCGACTTCCCGCTCGACAAGTCGAGCCTGTTCTGTTCCGTCATCGATGTCGGAATTCCGTCCCCCTGTACGCCAGACGTCTGCAACTTCTCGCTGACGAACATCGTCGCGGGGTGGGCACTCGACGTCGGCTCGCGGCTCGACGCAGGGCAGGTCTCCTATGTCGAGCTCCTTCTCGACGGCGCGATCATCGCCAACACGCGAACCGACTGCACCCAGGCCGCAAACGGCTCTCTCGTGAACTGCTACGGCATCAACCGCCCGGACGTGGCCCGCAGTTACTCCGGATATGTCAACGCGGACAACGCCGGGTTCCTCTTCTCCTTCGGTCTGGTCAGCACGCGATCGGCCGAAGCGTCGGTCTGCGGCAACTTGATCTCCATCGTTCTACCGACCGGAGAGGTCCGTGGCTGCACCCTGCCCGGCAAGCACACCCTCGCCGTCCGGGTCGGGGACGAAGAGGAGACGGTCACGCAGCTCGGCGCGATGTCGGTCGAGGTCCTGTGTGATCCGACCGGCGCCGACTTCCCGGCGTTCGGCTACATCGATACGCCGTCGGACTACCAGTTCATCAACGGGATTTTCAACGTGTTCGGCTGGGCATTCGATTTCAACGGCGTCCAGCGGATCGAGGTCGACGTGGACGGTCAGGTCGTCGGGACCGCGGCGTACGGGCTCTCCCGGCCCGACGTGCCGTCGAAGGACCCGCGCGTGCCGTCGGTGTCGGTCGGTTTCTCGTTCCTGCTCGACACAACGCGGCTCTCCGACTCGGAACACGACCTCGTCATCTACGTGGTGGACCAGCGGTTCGGAACTCCGAGCCGCACCGAGATCGGCCGCCGGAAGTTCGTGGTGAACAACAACGCGCTGACGCACCAATAAGGCGGACGCTCCATCGAAATCGAAACGCCCCGCGATGCGGGGCGTTTCCTTGTGGGACTCCGAGGATTCCGACTACCCGCGCGAGGCCCGGACGGGCATCTTCTTCTTCGGCAGCGCGGCGATCCGGGCGGCCTCGCCGAACTCCGTGATCGCCTTCTGGATCTGGCTGTCGCCGGTCGCGCGCACCGCCCACCCGGCCTCCAGGCCGTACTTCGCGTTGACGAGCTCGATGCGGATCGCGAGGTCGACGAGCTGTCGGTTCGGGTCGGCCTCCCAGGTGCGCTTCAACTCCTCCGCGGTCGAGTACTTCGACTGCTCGGCGAAGCGGAAGAACTCCTCGCGCAGCGCCGGAGTGATCTCGACGTCCCGCGCCACGTCCGGGTGCTTCACCAGGTAGTTCACGGCGAAGTTGAACGGCAGGTTGCGCGCGAGGACCTGAGTCAGGAGCTTGGAGTCGCGGTTGTTCTTGACGGCGACGTCCGGGGTGATCCCGCCCGCGGCGTACACGACGCGCCCCGCGTCGGTGTAGAAGACCTCGCCTTCCTTGCGAGGCGGCTCGGACGGTTCCTCGGCCGGGGTCTCCGGATCGTCCGGATTGACGTAGGCGAGCAGGTCCGTGTAGTCCCGCTGGATCCAGCGGCCGGACGGCGTGTAGTACTTCGCGGTCGTCAGGGCGAGTCCGGCGCCGTAAGGCAGCGTGTAGACGCTCTGAACCAGTCCCTTGCCCCACGTGCGCTGCCCGACGATCAGGCCGCGGTCGTGGTCCTGGATCGCGCCCGCGACGATCTCGGAGGCCGACGCCGATCCCCGGTTCACGAGAACGACCAGCGGCTTGTCGAAGTGGAGCCCCTCGCCGGGGGCGAGGTAATCCTGCGCGGACGAGCTCGTCCGGCCCCGCGTGTACACGACCTTCGAGCCGCGCTCCAGGAACACGTCGGCGACGTCCACGGACTGCTCGAGGACGCCGCCCGGGTTTCCGCGCAGATCGAGAAGGAGCTTCTTCATGCCCTGCTTCTCGAGCCGTTCGATCGCGGCCTTCAACTCGCGGCTGGAGGTGTGGGTGAAGTCGGCGAGAAGGATGTATCCGACCTCCGGCGAGAGCATGAAGGCGTAGCGGACGGAATACGTCGGGATCTCGGCGCGGGTGATCGTCATCCGGATCGGCTCGTCGATGCCGGCCCGCCGGATCGTGATCGTGACCTGGCTCCCCTTGGGTCCGCGCAGCTTGCGCACGACCTCGTCGGTGGTCACGTCTTCCTTGATCTCCTCGCTCTCGATGTGGGTGATCACGTCGCCGGCGCGGATGCCGAGCTTGTAGGCGGGGGTTCCCTCCATCGGAGCGATGACGGTGATCCGGCCCATCCGTTTCTGAATCTGGATGCCGAGACCGAAGAACGAGCCCTGCTGCTTCTCGCGCATGGCCGAGAAGTCCTCGGGCTCGAGGAAGGCGGTGTGGGGATCGAGTCGCGAGAGCATTCCGTGGACCGATGCGTACACGAACTGCTCCGGCGGGATCGGCTGCGGCGACCACTCCGAGAGGGTCGTCAGGATGTCCGCGTACTCGTCTAAGGGGGGGGCCTCGCGCTCGGGGGAGGCGAAGAGGATCGCCGCGAAGGCGCCTCCGGCCAGGGTCGAGACCGCCAAAAGCAGCACAGCAACGAAAAAACGGGACCGGGTCTGGCTCACTCAATCCTCCTGACGGTCGCCATTGTGGCACGACTCTTTCCGAAAACCCTCGGCCACGATCGGGAAACGACGTCCGGCGTAGAATCCTTCACGGAGTACGCCAACATGTTCGGCCCGATCGGAATGCCCGAGCTGATCCTGATTTTTCTGGTTGCCCTCCTCGTGTTCGGGCCGCGAAAGCTCCCGGAGCTCGGGAAATCGCTGGGCCGGGGCCTCGCCGAGTTCAAGCGGGCGTCCGACGACCTGAAACGCACCATCGAGGACGAGATCGAGCAGGGCAAGCACCAGGTTGCGGGGGTCCGGGACGAGGTCTCGGCGATTCGCGATCAGGCGCGGGAGCTGCGCGATACCGTTGCTTCGACGGCGTCGCCCGGGGCGGCCCCTCCGGTGCCCGAGCCCCGGACGGGACCGGAGGAAGCCGAACCCCCATCCGCTCCGATCCAGCCCTCTTGAAGGGCGTGCCGGCAAAGGGACCGCGGCCGTGAAGCTCGTCGGTCCCGCGTCTCCGGAAGACGCCGGAACCCCTGCGGACCGGCGCCGGCTTCCCGGGGAAGAGGAGCTCCCGCGGATGGGCTTCTTCGAGCACCTCGAGGAGTTCCGCCGCCGACTCGTCACCTCGCTCATCGCGCTCGCTGCGGCCTTCGGCGTCGCATGGTCGCGTTCGGAGTGGCTCTTCGAGATCCTCGCCCGTCCCGTGCGCCGTTTCCTGCCCCCCGGCCAGAACCTTGCGTACACCACTCTGACGGAGCCCTTCCTCCTGTACTTCCGGGTCGCCCTCCTCGGCGGGCTGATCCTGGCGTCGCCAATCATTCTCTGGCAGGTCTGGCTCTTCGTCGCGCCGGCGCTCTACCGACGCGAGAAGCGCTTCGCGATCCCGTTCCTGATGGCGAGCGTCTTCTTCTTCCTCGCGGGCTGCGCCTTCGGATACCTGCAGGCGTTTCCGGTCGTCGTGGGTTTTCTCGTCGGCATGGGAACGAACTTCCAGGCGGTGATCACCATCAACGAGTACCTGTCGACCGCGACGAAGGTGATCCTGGGCCTCGGTCTCGTCTTCGAGCTGCCGATCCTGATCTTCTTCCTGACCCGCATGGGAGTCGTGTCGGAGCGGTGGCTGCTCAAGAAATTCAAGTACGCCGTGCTCGTCGTCTTCATCGTCGCGGCCGTGATCACCCCGACACCCGACGTCGCGACGCAGGTCGTCTTCGCGGTGCCGATGCTGCTGCTCTATCTGCTGGGCATCGCGATCTCGTGGATATTCAAAAAGCGGCCGCGACCCGAGGCGGCCGCGCCGGTTGCCGCCGACCCGGACTAGAGAGGGCGCCCCGGGTCTTCCGCGCGACGGCGAGCGTCACCGGGCCGTCAATCCGAGCGCTTCGTCCCAGCCTTCATCAACGGTCGTTGGTTCTCGTTCCTCGCGAGCACGCGCTCCACGAACTCGCGGACGGCGCCGCGGCCGCCCGGGTGCTCGAGCACGACCTGGGCCGCCGCCCGCGCGGGTGGCGCGGCGTCGGCGGGGCACGCCGAGAAACCGGCCGCCTCGAGGAGCGGGACGTCCGGCTCGTCGTCCCCGATCGCCGCGGTCTCGGCAGGGTCGAGGCGCCAGCGCTTGCAGAGCTGGCGGTAGAGCGCCTCCTTGTCCGGGATGCGCTGGTAGCAGTGGCGCACGCCGAGATCGCGCGCGCGCCGGGACGTGGCGAGCGACTCCCGTCCCGAAATCCACACGACCCGCAATCCCGCGGCGATCGCCATCTTGACGCCGTGACCATCCTTCGTGTCGAAGACCTTGAGCTCGCGCCCGCGATCGTCCAGGAAGAGGCGTCCGTCGGTCAGCACCCCGTCGACGTCGAAGAAAAGGGCTTTGATGGGGGCGCGAGACGTGAGACGTGAGACGTGAGACGGAGATCGGCGCTTCAAGCCACGCCCGCGGAAAGAAGGTCGTGCATGTGGATCGCGCCGGCGAGGCGGCCGTCGGCGTCCCGGACGAAGAGCGAGGTGATCTTCGCCGTCTCCATCCGGTGGAGCGCGGCCGACGCGAACTCGTCGGCCCCGATCGTCTTCGGGTCGGGGTGCGAGCACTCGCCCGCCGTCTTCGAGAGGAGCTCGCGATCCTTCTCGATCAACCGTCGCAGGTCGCCGTCGGAGATGACGCCGAGGAGCTCGCCGTGGCCGTTGACGACGCCCGTGACTCCCATCATCTTGCGGGACATCTCGTGGATCGCGTCCGCCATCGGCGTCTCGCGCGTTACGAGCGGCACGCGATCCCCGGTCCGCATGAGGTCCCGGACCTTCAGGAAGCGACGCCCGAGCCGCCCTCCGGGGTGGAGCGCCGCGAAGTCGGCCTCGCCGAACCCCCGCTCCTCGGACACGGCCATCGCGAGCGCGTCCCCCATCGCGAGCATGGCAGTCGTCGAGGCGGTGGGAGCGAGATTCAGCGGGCAGGCCTCGCGCGAGATCG
>Ga0209971_1000213_pt1 | contig 17156 bp, 13 predicted proteins | sample InoplaM3SAM_FD_187588 | JGI IMG/M metagenome (GOLD analysis project Ga0209971, IMG submission 187588) | Arabidopsis thaliana rhizosphere microbial communities from the Joint Genome Institute, USA, that affect carbon cycling - Inoculated... | ecosystem: Host-associated > Plants > Roots >... | reverse complement strand
GCCCGCGGCGGCGGCGCCCGCGTTTCGCGACGAGACGAGGAGCCATCGCCCGGACTCCGACACGAGGAACCGCCCCGGATCGTCGAGCGCGCCGCGGCCGACCCAGACGACGCTTTCCGTGTCGCGGGCACGGATGGCGATCCGCTCGGGCGTCACGACTCCGGCGGGCGCACCGGGGCGATCGCGAGCTCCTCGAGCTGCTCGGGCGCGACGGGCGAGGGCGACCCGGTCATGAGATCGCTTCCCGACGTCGTCTTGGGAAACGCGATCACGTCGCGCAGCGACGCGGCGCCCGCCGCGATCATGCAGATGCGGTCGAGCCCGAGCGCGATCCCGCCGTGCGGTGGCGCGCCGTACTTCAACGCGTCGAGGAGGAACCCGAACCGTTCGCGCCCCTCGGCCTCGGTGATTCCAAGAGCCCGGAACACCTGCTCCTGGACGTCGGCGCGGTGGATGCGGATCGACCCGCTCGCCAGCTCCTCGCCGTCCATCACGACGTCGTAGGCGCGGGCGCGAACCCTTCCCGGGTCGGTGGCGAGCAGCGGAAGGTCCTCTTCCCGCGGCGACGTGAAGGGATGGTTCATCGGGAACCAGGTGGCCGTCTTCTCGTCGCGGCCGAAGAGCGGAAACTCGGTGACCCAGCAGAAAGCATGCCTCGACGGATCGATTACCCCCGTCTCCCGCGCCGCCGCTCCGCGCAGCGCGGCGAGGGCGGCCGAGGCCGCAGCGGCGCGGTCCGCGACCGCGAGCAGGAGATCTCCGTCCGCGGCCCCGGCCGCGGCGAGAAGCCGCTCCAGTCCCGCGTCGCCGAGCGCCTTTTTCGCAGGCGAGGTCGTCTCTCCCCCGGACCGCTTCGCCCACACGAGGCCCGACGCGCCCTGCGCCCGCGCGAGCTCCGTCCAATCCTCGAGCTTCTTTCGCGAGAGCGCCGCCCCCCCGGGAACCCGGAGTCCCCGGACGGCACCCCCGCCCGAGAGAGCCTTCTCGAACGGCGGGAAGCCGGAGCCCGCGGCCGCGGTGCCGAGATCGACGAGCGGCAAGCCGTAGCGCAGATCGGGGCGGTCCGTCCCGTAACGCTCCATCGCCTCGGCATAGGTCAGGCGGGGGAACGGCACGGGCGCGTCAATCCCGGCGGCGGAAAACGCGGCCGCGAGGACGGCCTCGACAGCCGCGAAGACGTCGTCCTCGGTGGCGAAAGACATCTCGATGTCGATCTGCGTGAACTCCGGCTGCCGGTCGGCCCGGAGGTCCTCGTCCCGGAAACAGCGGGCGATCTGGAAGTACCGCTCGAATCCGGAGACCATCAGGATCTGCTTGAAGAGCTGCGGAGACTGCGGCAGCGCGTAGAACTTCCCGCGGTGCACGCGCGACGGGACGAGGTAGTCGCGCGCCCCCTCCGGCGTGGACTTCGTCAGCATGGGCGTCTCGACCTCGAGAAAGCCCCGCTCGTGGAGCGTCTTCCGGACGCGGAACGCGATTTCGTCGCGCAGGACGAAGTTCGCGAGCATGGTCGGGCGGCGCAGATCGATGTAGCGGTACTGGAGCCGCAGCTCTTCGGTCGCGTTCGTGCGGTCCTCCGGCAGGAACGGGGGGGTCTCGGCGCGGGCGAGGAACTCCATCCGCTTCGCGACCACCTCGATCTCCCCCGTCGGGATTTCGCGGTTCACCTGGTCCGGACCGCGAAGGGCGACCTCGCCCTCGATCTCCACGACGTCCTCCGCCCGGGCGTCGGCGGCGCGCGCGACCGCGGCGTCTCCCGACCGCGCGCGCTCGAACAGGACCTGGACGAGACCGCTCCGGTCGCGCACGTTCAGGAAGATGAGCTCCCCCAGGTCGCGGCGTCTTCCGACCCAGCCGCGCAGGAGCACCGTCTTCCCGGCGTCGGCCGCGGTCAGGAGGCCGGCGGGCTGCCGCGGAAGGCTCATCGCTCCCTCGCCGCGCCCAACCGCTCGGCGAGCTCGGAGCGCGGGAAGGTCTCCTGCTCGCCGGTTGCGAGGCGCTTCACGGTGATCGAGCCGGCGCCGCGCTCCCGTTCCCCGATGAACACCGCGAGTACCTTCTCCGGATCGAAGCCACGCGAGGCGGCCTCTTCGAACAGGAGGGCCGCGCGCGCCATCCCTTTCTTGATACCTCGCGCCGCGAGGTCCACTTCCACGCATCCGCCCGGAAGCGCCGCGCGGACTTCCCGCGCGATCGCGGAGGCCTCCGCGACGTCGTCGGCGCTCTGCGGGAGAACGGCAATGAAAGGCCGACGGGGCGCGGCGAGGGGGGCCACCTGCAGCAGCCGATCCTCCCCGATCGCGAACCCGACGGCGGGCAGCGAGGGTCCCCCGAGCGACTCGACCAGGCCGTCGTAGCGCCCGCCCCCCAGGAGCGCGTCCTGCGCGCCCAGGTCCTCCGAAACGACCTCGAAGACGGTGCGCGTGTAGTAGTCGAGGCCGCGGACGAGCGCCGGCTCGTCGCGGAAGGGAATCCCCGCCTTCGTCAAGAGCTCGCGCACCTGGTCGTGGTGCCGGCGCGATTCCGCGTCGAGGAACTCGAGCGTCCGGGGGGCGCCCTCGAGCGCCGTCCGCACGTCGGGGTCCTTCGAGTCGAAGAGGCGGAGCGGATTCTCCTCGAGCTTGCGGCGGTCGTCGTCGCCGAAGGCGGCAGCACGGGGTGCGACGTGGGCCCGGACCGCCTCGCCGAACGCCGCGCGGCTCTGCGCCGTGCCCACGGAGTTGAGCGACACGGAGAGCGCGCGGAACCCGAGCGCCCGGAGGAAGTCGAAGAGCATCTCGAGGACCTCGGCCTCTCCGGCCGGTCCCGCGACGCCGAAGAGCTCGACGCCGATCTGCGAGAACTCCCGGTAACGGCCGGCCTGCGGCCGCTCGTACCGGAACTGCGGCCCGATGTAATAGAGACGCAGCGGCATCGCGCCGGTCGCCAGGCCGCTTTCGACGATCGCGCGGACGACGCCCGCCGTGTTCTCGGGGCGCATCGTCACCGAGCGTCCCTTGCGGTCTTCGAACGTATACATCTCCTTGTGAACGATGTCCGTGGTCTCCCCGACCGATCGGGCGAACAGGGCCGTCTCCTCGAGGACCGGCGTGCGGATCTCCCCGTAGGCCCGGGAGCGGAAGGTCTCCCGCGCGATGCGCTCGGCCTCGGCCCACCGCTCGCTCTCCGGCGGCAGCAGGTCGCGCGTCCCCTTGACCGACCGGTAGCGTGGCGTCACGACCGCGGCGCCCACTTTCCGTCGATTCGGAAGTACTCCTCCTTGTAGCCCAGGTAGTTCGAGTGAAAGTGCTTCAGGTCCTCGACCTCCGCGTCGGACAGGTCGCGGACCCGGCGCGCTGGGCTGCCCAGCCACAGCGTCCGCGGAGGAATCACCGTCCGTGGCGTGACGAGGGCGCCCGCGCCCACGAAGGCGGACTCGCCGACGTCCGCCCCGTCGAGGACCGTCGCGCGGATTCCGATCAGGGCGCCGCGGCGCACGACGGCGCCGTGGACGATGGCGCCGTGGCCGAGCGTGACCTCTTCTTCGAGGACCGTCGGGTACGTCCCCTGGGTGACGTGGATCGCGCAGTTGTCCTGGATGTTCGTCCGGTCGCCGACGCGGATGAAATGACAGTCCCCTCGGACGACCGAGTTGTACCAGACGGATACGTCGTCTCCGAGGACGACGTCCCCGATGATCGCCGCGGTCTCGGCCAGGTAAACCCTCGCGCCCAGGCGCGGCGTCTTGCCGGCGTACTCTCGAATCAACCCCATGAAAACGGGCAATCTAGCACGCGACCGACGCAGACGATCAGGGTGCGAGGTTCAAGTCCCGGAGGAGCTGTTCGTAGCGCGGATCCGACCGAAGCGGATCGAGCGCCGGGCCTTCCTTCGCCCAGAGCGCAAGTCCGTTGGACTTTTCCTGCTGACCCTTGCGCACCCACTCGAATGCGAGATCGTTTTCTCCCAGCGCGGCATGGACCTCGGCGAAAAAGACCTGCGAAACATGAGCCGTTCGAGAGAGTGCCTCGAGCTCGCGGAGAGTCCTCCGCGCGTCCGCCTTCCGGCCCGCAAGCGCGTAGGCGCGGGCCAACCCCGCCAGGGCGACGGGCCCGGCTTGCTGGGGGTCAACGGCTTCCGCCTCGCGGACCGCGGCCACGAAGTCTCCCTTCCGCTCGTACATCCAGGTCCGAACGAGGCGGGGCACCCAGTAGGCGGGATCGAGGGTGAGCGCGCGATCGAGCTCAACGGTCGCGCGGTCATAGTCGCCCTTCAGTACATGGGCCAATGCCAGGTCAGAGGTGATCCCGGGCGATAACGGATCCAGCGCGCGGGCTCGTTCGAGCTGCGAGATGCTCTCGTCGAAGCGGCCGAGCGTTGCGAGGAACCAGCCGTACCAGTCCCGGGCCCACGCGGAATTCGGGTTGAGATCGATCGCGCGCACCAGCTCGGTTTCGGCTCCTCGCCAGTCCAAATCGAAATAAGCTTTGATCAGCCCGAGCGATGTGTGTGCCTCGGCCAGGGTTTCGTCGAGCTGCAGGGCTTTTTCCGCGGCGGGGCGGGCCCTGGAGAAGGCCTCGCTGCTCGGGATATAGAGATCCGCCCCGTTGCCGAGGTTCTCCGCGACGCCGGCCCAGGCGAGCGCGTAACCGGGGTCGAGCGCGACGGCCCGGTCATAGAGCTCGGACGCCTTTCGAAAGCCCTCCTCGTTGAACTTGAGCTGCCAGTAACGCCCCTTCAGGTACGCCTCGTGGGCGGCGGGATTTACCCGTCGGGTGGTCGCGAGACGCGTCTTCTCCTCCGGCGATACCGTCACCCGGATTTCCCGCGCGATCGCCTGCGCGACGTCGCTCTGTAACGCGAACACGTCGCGAACATCCCGCTCGTAGCTTTCGGCCCAGAGGTGCCGGTCGGTCGCGGCCTCGATCAGCTGGGCCGTGATCCGGACGCGGTCGCCCGCGCGCTGGACAGAGCCCTCCAGGATTCCGTCCACGCCGAGCTCTTTGGCGATCTGTGGGAGAGGCTTCTTGACCCCCTTGTACTGCATGATCGAGGTTCGGGAGATCACCCGAAGCGCCTGGATCTTCGCGAGGTCCGTGATGAGCGCTTCGGTCATACCGTCAGCGAAATACTCCTGCTCCGGATCGCGTGAGAGGTTCTGGAGCGGCAGAACGGCGAGCGACGCGATGCGCGGCGAAGCGGCCGACTCGTCGCCGGGCGCTCCGGGACGGGCGCCGCGGCGCTGGAGAAGGGAAAGCCCTCCGACGATCAGAACGAGAAGGCCGACCCCGCTTGCCAGCCACACGGCGCTGCGCCGCGGGAGACGAGCCGCGATCGGCGAAGCCTCCGTCGCCGCGGAGCTCGTCAGCGCGGCTCGCAGGTTGAACGCGAGGTCGCGCGCTGACTGAAACCGCTCCGCCGGGTTCTTCTCGAGACAGTGACCCATGATCCGTTCGAGCTCGAGAGGAACTCCTTCCGCGGAAGCGGTGACCGGCTCGGGTTCCTCCCGAAGAATGGCGGTGAGCGTTTCGGCCGCGGTCTCGCGCGCGAAGGCCCGTCGCCCGGTCACCATCTCGTAGAGAACGCAGCCGAGCGAGAAAACGTCGCTGCGCGCGTCGGCGGCAGCTCCTCGAACCTGCTCCGGCGACATGTACCCGACCGTCCCGAGTACCGTCCCCGGACTCGTCCCTCCGGCGACCGTCGCCGCGGAGGTCTCGCCGGCCGAGGGAAGCGGGGCAACACGCGCGATCCCGAAGTCGAGGATCTTCACGCGACCGTCCGACGTGAGAAAAACGTTCGCCGGCTTCAAATCGCGATGGACGATCCCCTTCGAATGTGCCGCGAACAGGCCTTCGGCGATCTCGATGCCTATGGCTGCGGCCCGCCGCCAGGGCAGTTTCGACTGCGCGATTCGCTCGGCGAGCGACTCGCCAGAGAGCAGCTCCATGACGGCGAAGGAGACGCCGGCTTCGCTGCCGACGTCATGGATCGCGAGGATGTTCGGGTGAGAGAGGGCGGCCACCGCCTTCGCTTCCCGCTCGAAGCGGCCGAGCGCCGCGGGATCCTCCGCGACGGCGTCCGACAGCACCTTGATGGCGACGTCGCGGTCGAGCCGCGAGTCGCGGGCGCGGTAAACCTCTCCCATACCGCCCGCGCCGATGTGCGAGACGATCTCGTAGGGGCCCAGTCGGGTGCCGGCGGAAAGAGACAAGCTTCGAAAGAATACTGCTCTAATCGGCCCAAGCGAGCGCGCCGGCGCTCGGGACGCCCGGCGGGTCGAGCAAAGAGACGTCGGCCTCGACGCGATGCATCCGTCAGCGGAAGTTTTCCACGAGCATCAGGTCGTCGGCAGAGGAGTCCACGCGACTAAAGAGAATCGTTCTACCATCCGGTGACGCGGTCAACCCTGACGAGACCTCACCGAGGTTGCGGGCCACGGTCGTGGACTTGCCCGTGACAAAGTCGAGATACCCAAGCTGGCTTTCGCCCCCGGGCCGGTCGATATAGTAGGCGCCTTTTTCGAGCAACCAGAAATTGAACCAAACGACCCCGTCGAGAACCTTGACCGGTTCGCCGCCGGAAGTCGGCAGGCGCCACGCGGGCGACACGACCGAAAACTCCAGGTAGTAGATATTGCTGCCATCCGGCGACTCGAAGGCACCAGAACCCTGATTCGGCGTGACCTGTACCGCATCTCCCCCGGCCGCCGGCATTTTCCACACTCGATAGTCACCGGACCGCATGGACGCGAAGTAGATCCACTTGCCGTCTCGTGAGAATCTGGGATTGAGGTCGACGGCCGGATGCGACGTGAGACGGCGAGGCTTGCCGCCCCCACCGGGAACAACATAGACATCGAACTCTCCTTCCAGAGTGGAGGAGAACGCAATGAGTTGACCGTCCGGAGACCAATGAGGGCAATTCGTGTCTCGAGCGCCCATGGACGTGAGCCGGACGGCGTTGGACCCGTCCGGATCGGAAACCCAGATCTCCGGGTCTCCCGAGCGGGTCGAGATGAAGGCGACCCGGCGGCCGTCCGGCGAAAACTCGACGTGGTACTCAGGTTTTGTGGATGAAATCGCCATGACCGGCGCAGACGAGGCTGGCGCGCCCGGAGTGGAAGTCTCGATACGCCAGATGTTCCCGTCCGCGAAGCTGCGCACGTAGGCCAGGCGGGCCGGCTTTCCAGGCTGAGAACGCGAGATTGCGGGCATCGAACCATCTTCTCCAACGTAGGGGATGCGCGTCGGCGTGTTCTCTCCGGCGACGGCCAGTCTCCACAGATTGCCCTTGGCGGAAAAGACGATCTCTTTGCCGTCTGGCATCCAGGCCGGGTAGTCGGCGCGCAGCTCAGCTGGCGTCAGGCGCTCGGGTTCGCCGGCGGCGATCAGACCTTTTCCCAGCGCAAGCAGGCGGAGCTGCCCGGAGCCCCATGAAGTCCGGCGAAGGAAGACCAGCGAACTGCCGTCGGGAGAAACCGCCGGGCTCGTGTCGGCAAGCACCGGAGGTTGCGGGTTCGTCAACTGCCTTTTCTCTCCCGTTTCGAGCGACACCACGAACAGGGCGTCGGGCTGTCCCTCACCCGGAGAATCCGTCACGACCAGAGAGCTGCTGTCCGGTGACCAGGCCAGATACACCGCATCGGGGTAAAGGCCACCGGCAAAGTCCTGCGAGCGGATATCCGCCAGTTTACGTTCGGGTCCGCCCAGCGGGGGTATGAGTCGCAACTCCCGGCTGCGCAGCCCTGACGGCGCAAGCGGCTGGCTTCGGAGGAAGGCGATCCACCGGCCGTCGGGCGACCAGACCGGGTTGTAGTCGTTGAGCGGGTCGGTCGTCAGCCTCAAAGGAGAGCCGGAACCGATCCTCTGCACGTAGATGTCGGGATTGTCCTGCCTGGGTCCGGGCCACGTGAACGCCACGTCCTCGCCGTCGGGGGAAAACGAGGGATAGAACTCGACGCCGGGCAACGTCGTGAGCGCGACTGCCCGGAACGACTCCCCGCTCGTCGGAACGCGCTGGGCCCGCCACGCGAAGAAGGCGCCGGCCACGAGTACCAGCGCGGCTGCTGCCCACACCCACCGCCGCGACGAAGGCGCTTTCGCGTCCGAGACCGCCGCCGGCGCAGATCCCGAAGCCGATTCCGCCTTCAGATCTTCCAGCGCCACCTTCAGGTCGGCCATCGTCTGGTAGCGGCGGGCCGGGTCCTTTCGCAGGCATCGGAGAATGGCCTTTTCGAGATCCGGTGGAATCGCGGCGGCAAGCTCGTGGGGCGGCATCGGCTCTGCGGTCAAAATCCTGCTCAGGATCGCCACGCGCGAGTCGCCCGTGAACGGCTTGCGCCCGGTGACCATCTCGTACAGGACGGCTCCAAAGCTGAAGACGTCGCTCCGCGCGTCGAGCGGACGTCCCTCCGCCTGTTCCGGCGACATGTACGGCGCCGTGCCGACCACGACTCCTTCCTCGGTCAGCGGACGCGTCAACGTCGCGCCGTCCGGGGACGGTTCGACCGGCTCGAGAAGTTTCGCCAGCCCGAAGTCGAGGATCTTCACGCGGCCCTCGCCCGTGAGCATCACGTTCGACGGCTTGATGTCCCGATGCAGGATGCCTGCACCGTGCGCCCGGGCCAGAGCGTCCGCGATCTGGACACCGTACCCGAGCGCCTCCGCCACCCGCATGCCTCCGGGGGGGATCGCCTCGTCGAGGGTCCGCCCTTCGACGAACTCCATCACGATGAAGTCGACGCCCTCCTCCGATCGGATGTCGTAGATCGTGACGATGTTGGGATGGTTGAGAGCGCTCGCCGCGCGAGCCTCCCGCACGAACCGCTCCCGGCGATCGGAATCGGCGAACTTCTCGGGTGGGAGAACCTTCGCCGCGACCGTTCGATTCAGATGGACGTCGTGGGCTCTGTAAACGACACCCATCCCGCCTTCGCCGAGCTTCGATTCGATCCGGTAGTGATCGAGTGTCCGGCCGATCATGACGGCGTGGGCAACCTCTGGTTCGACAATTCTATTTGGGCCGGTCCGTCCAGGCGTAGGCGCCGGCGCGCAACATCCGCGGCGGATCGAGCGTCGCATCGACGATCGTCGACGGCGCGCCCCCCGGCGTCGTGCCGCCGTCGACCAGGAGGTCGAGGTCGGCACCGAGCTCCCGGGCAACCTCGTCGGGGTCGGAGATGGGCGGGCGGCCGGAGCGGTTCGCGCTCGTGCCGGTCAGCGGCCCGGTGAGCGCGAGCAGCCGACGGACTGTCTTCAGCGCCGGAACCCTCACCGCCAGCGTGCGCGCTCCGCGCGAGGCCGCGATCGGCGCGCGCAGAGGCAGGACCACCGTGAGCGGGGCGGGCCAGATGTCGAAGAGGCGGTCGAGGAGCCCCGGAGCGGCTTCGACCCCCAGCCGCGCGAGGTCGTCGCGCGAGGATACGAGCACGGAGAGCGGCTTGCCGTCGTCCCGTCCCTTGATTTCGAACACTCTCGAGACACCCTTCTCGCTCGCCGGGTCGGCCGCGAGCGCGTAGAACGTCTCGGTGGGTACGGCGGCGACGCCGCCGCGGGCGAGGACGTCGCGCAATCCGGCGACCTCCTCCTCGGACTCCACGAGGTCCTCGACGCGAACCCGCCTCACTTCACCCCCCGACGTAGCGATCGTACAGACCCCGCGCTCGAACCGGATCCTCCGTCCCCCGGACGACGCACCGTCCGTCCGAAAAGATCGTCAGCGACACGTCGTCCAGCTCTGCATTGAGGAGCTGGGGCGAACGACGGACGCGTCCCACGCGCGCCAGCCTCTGCTCCAGCGAGTCGAAGTCCGGCCGGGTCCGGCCGGAGGGCGCGACCTGCACCGAACGCCGGCCGCAGAGCTTGACGACTTCGGCCGCGCCCTCGTCTTCCAGGGCGGGAAAGCGCCCGTGCGCGCAGACCGGACAGTCCGGGCGGGGCCGGGCGCTTTCGAAAGCGCGCACCGATCGGAAGCCTCCCTCCCATACGGAGAGCGTGAGGACGCCGCGCGAGGGCTCCGCGCCCGTCGCGATGCGCAGCAGCTCCGTCACCGCCAGGGAGGCGACGAGCGGCGGCAGCGTGGGCACGATCCCCGCCGTGTCGCAGGTGGGCGCGGAGCCGGCGGGCGGCAGAGTCTCCAGGTAGCAGCGGAGGCACGGCGTCCGGCCGGGGACCGAAACGGCGAGGAGCCCCTCCTGCCCCACGCAGGCCGCGTAGATCGAGGTGAGCCCGAGCGAGCGCGCGGCGTCCGAGACGAGCAGGCGCGTCTCGAAGTTGTCGGATCCGTCCACGATCGCGTCGTGCCCCGTCAGCAGTTCCCGCGCGTTCTCGACGGTCAGGTCGGTGACGATCCCGCGCGCCGCGACCCCCGGCGCGATCCGTCGCAGGCGCGCCTCGGCGGCCGTGGCTTTCGGGACGACGTTCTCGGCGTCCGCGGCGTCGAAGAGCAGCTGGCGCGAGAGGTTGGACTCCTCGACGACGTCGCGGTCGATCAGCGTGATCCGGCCGACGCCCGCCCGCGCCGCGATCTCGGCGGCCGCCGCCCCGACGGCGCCGACCCCGACCATGGCGAACGAGAACCGCGCGATCTTTTCCTGCCCGGCGGCGCCGATCCCCGGAAAGAGGACGGACCGCGAGTGGAGGTCGGAGGGAGGCGCTTTCGCCATCAACCTTCCTTCGCCTGCGCGAGCAGCTCGCGCGCGTGACGGAGCGCCGTGTCGGGAACCTTCTCCCCCGCGAGCATGCGCGCGATCTCCGCGACGCGTTCTTTCCCGTCGAGGAGACGGACGGCCGCGATCGTGCGTCCGCCGGCTTCGTTTTTCTCCGCCCGGAAGTGACGGTCCGCGAGCGCCGCGATCTGCGGCACGTGCGTGACGCAGAGGACCTGGTCGCGCTCCGCGAGCTTGCGGAGCTTCTTCCCCACCGACTCGGCGGTGCGCCCGCCGATTCCCGAGTCGACCTCGTCGAACACGAGGGTCCGGCGCCTGCCGACGCGCGCCGCCCCCGCCGAGTGCACGGCGAGCTGCAGCCGGGAGAGCTCCCCTCCCGAGGCGATCCGGTCGAGCGGCCGCTCGGGCTCCCCCGGATTGGGTTGAAAGAGAAACGACGCGCGCTCGAGCCCGTGCCGCCTCGGCTCGTCGCCGGCGATCGGTGAGAGGGCGACGCGGAACCGGGCTTTCTCCAGGGCGAGACCGGAGAGCTCCTTCTCGACCGCCGCCGAAAAACGCGGCGCCGCTTTCTGGCGCTTGGAGGACAGCGCCGCGGCCGCCTCGCGAAAAGCTTCCCCCGCGGCACGCTCATCGCGCTGCCGGTGATCGAGCGCGTCTTCGATGTTCGCGAGGTCGTTCCTCTCGGCGCGCAGTCGTTCGAGGAGGCTGCGCGCCTCGCCGAGCGTCGGGCCGTATTTCTGCTTGATCCTCGAGAGTTTTTCGAGCCGCGACTCGACGGCGGTCAGGCGATCCGGGTCCGACTCGATGCCGGTCGCCGCATCTCGCGCCGCGGCCGCGAGATCCGAAATCCGTCTCTTCACGTCCTCGATTTCCTCGACGCGGGCGGCGTCGCGCGGATCGATGGCGGCGAGCTCGGCGAACGCGCGCGCGGCCTCGCCCAGCCGGTCCGCGGCGGAAGCCTCCCCCTCGAACAGTGCCTCCAGCGCCGCCTCCCCCGCGCGCCGGATCCGGTCCGCGTGCCGGAGCCGCTCCCGCTCCCAGACCAGGTCCTCCTCCTCTTTCTCGTCGGGCGACGCGGCTTCGATCTCGCCGATCTGGAACTCGACCATGTCGAGCCGCGCCGACCGGTCGCGTCGTGACTCTTCGAGCCTCTCCCGAGCGTCGCGGGCCGCTGCCCAGGCCTCCGCCGCCCGCGCGACCGCTTCGCGCTCCGGATTGGCGCCCGCGAACGCGTCGAGAAGCTCGAGCGGAGCCTCGGGGTCGACGAGCTCCCTCTCGGAGCTCTGGCCCTGGATCGACACGAGGCGCTCGCCCAGCCGCGCGAGCGTCCGCACCGCCGCCGGCTCGTCTTCCACGAACGCGCGGCCGCGGCCGTCGGGGGCGAGCTCGCGCCGCACGAGAAGCGCGTCACCGTCGGCGGGGAGGCCGGAGTCGATCAGGATGTCGCGCAGCGACCGGTCGCAGTCGAACTCCCCCGCGACCATGAGGCGGTCCGCGCCCTGCCGCACGAGGTCGGACGCGCCCCGGCCGCCCGCGAGCAGGGCGAGAGCATCGACGAGGATCGACTTGCCGGCCCCGGTCTCTCCGGTCAGGACGGTCAGCCCGGGGCCGAGCTCCAGATCCAGGTCTTCGACGATCGCGAGGTTGCGGATCGTCAGCCGGCGAATCACGCCCCGATTATGACTGCGAGTGAGTCTTCTTCTGTCCGATCGGCCGCGCGGGGATCCCCGCGGCGATGACTCCGGGTCCCACCGACTTGGAGGCCACTCCCATCGCGCCGACCATGCCGTCGGGGCCGATCTCGACTCCCGACAGGACGACGGCGTGGTACGTGACCCGGGCGCGGTCCCCGATCACGGTGCGGCCGAGCGAAATGTCGTGAATGTCGTCCACGGCGTGGGCGTGGGAGTAGATGTTGGCGTAGTCCGAGATGGAGACGTCGTTTCCGATGACGACCTCGCCGCGGTCGTCGATCAGGACGTTGCGGTGAATGGTCACGCCGTCGCCAACTGACAGGTTGTATCCGAACGAGAACTCCACGCCGTGAAAGATCCGGACATCGCGGCCGCAGCGTCGGAACGTGCGCGCCGCCAGCATCGCTCGAATCCGCGTACCCAGGCGGACGTTTCGCCCGACGGGAGACCGGTCGAACATCTGCCAGAACCAGAGGAGCGGTTTGACGCGCGACCACTTCTCGAGGTCGATCTCCCGGTAGTACTCCGCCTCGACCGTCGCGTTGCGGGGGTCCAGGGACGCGAGGAGCGTCCGGGCGGCGAGCGGTGAACGGGGATCCTCGATCGACTCCTGCCAGTCGACGGCGCGCCCGAGATAGAGCTGCACGAGCGCGTCCCGCGCGACGACGTTGCGGTCGAGAGAGGCGTCGTCGAACTTCTCGGCGAGCTCGTCCACGAAGCGCGGATACACGTCTTCCCCGACCGGACCGATCGCGAACTGACGGAGGGGCATGCGGCGCGCGACGGTAGCAGAGCGATCTGGGCCAGTCAAACATCGCACCGGCGCGTTTGCCGTCGCACGCGCGGTTTGTCATCGCGGGAATCACGCACCGCGCAACTCACGGAATCCGCGCGTGGCTGGGCCCGGCAGACGGGCTGTGACGTTGTCCCTTCGTCCCTGCTTTCAGAGATTTAGAAACTGGCACGGGCCTTGAGTCTCTCGAGCACCTGCCAATGGTGGCGATCTCGAACAGGAGGCTCTCAATGAAGACGAAATTAACGACACTGGCTGTGGCAACGGCATTTGCCCTCGGGTCGGCTCTCTTCGCGCAGGAGGTCCGACCGGAGGTTCAAGGCAACACGCCTCAGGCTCAGCAGGTACCCGATCAACCCGAGATTCCGACCCGCACCGCCGCGACAGGACGGGGTGAGGTGCCGACGACGACGACCTACACGAACCCGCCCGCGCCGGCACCCGTGGTCGCGGTCGAGGTCCCGGCGCCGCCTCCCGTCGCGGTCGAAGTTCCGGTCGAGCCGGCGCCTGCTCCGGTCGTGGCGGAGACGACGACCATCGCCACGGAGTACGAGGAGCTGCCCGGCAGCGCGTCGGCGCATCCGTCGCTGGCGCTCGGCGGGCTTGCGCTCATCGCAGCCGGAGCGGTGATTCGGAGAAAGAGCAGATAAGAGAGCGGGGTCAGGTCTTCACTGATCGACGCGGCGCTCTTCGAGCGCGACTGCTCTTGCCATTTCGCGAACGCGAAGTGGCAAGTGGAGACCTGACCCCTTTTTCGCCAAACCATCCCCTCAGGAATTCGACGGTCAGCGCCACGCCGAAGCCGGTCGCGCCGGCGGCGTAACCGGCGTGCTCTTTCTCGAAGTGCGCCACCCCGGCGATGTCGATGTGAGCCCAGGGCGGACCGGCGGGTACGAATTCCTTCAGGAAGACGGCGGCGTTGATCGTCCCCGCGGATCTCCCTCCCGTGTTCTTCATGTCGGCCCACTCGGAGCGCAGGTTTTCCCGGTAGTCATCCCAGAGCGGCAGACGCCAGAGCCGCTCTCCCGTCGCGTCACCCGCCGCTCGAAGCTCCCTCGCCAGCTTCTCGTCTCCCGTGAAGACGGCCGCACACTCGTGCCCGAGCGCGACGAGCACCGCGCCCGTGAGCGTGGCGAAATCGAGGAGGACGTCGGGCCGGAACCTCGCGGCGTAAGCGAGGGCGTCGGCGAGAACGAGCCGGCCCTCCGCGTCCGTGTTGTCGACCTCGACGGTCTTCCCGTTGCGCATCCGAAGGATGTCGCCCGGACGCGTGGCGGACCCGCTCGGCAGGTTCTCGGTCAAAGGGGCGAGGGCGACGACGCGGATCGGGAGCCGGATGGCGCTCGCCGCGCGGACGCACGCGAGCGCGGTCGCGGCGCCCATCATGTCGTACTTCATCTCCCCCATCGAAGGCGCGGGCTTGATGGAGATCCCTCCGGAGTCGAACGTGATCCCCTTGCCGACGAGGACGGCTGTTCCGCGCGGTTTCGACGGGCGGTAATCGGCGACGACGAACGCCGGAGGCCGGACGCTGCCGGCGTTGACGGCGAGCAGACCGGCCATCTTCTCGCGGACGATCTCCCGCCGGTCGAGGACGCGGACCCGGAACCCGTCGCGCCTTCCGGCGAGAACCGCCTCGCGCCCGAGCTCTTTCGGGCCGAGGTCGTTTGCAGGCGTGTTCCCGAGGTCGCGTGCCCAGGAGACCGCGCTCGCGACGACCTGAGCGTCCCGCGCCGCGGCAGCCAGGGCTCGCACGTCGGCGCCCGCGGGCGGCACGATCACGGCCGAAGTCGCCCCGGAGCCGCGGACTTTCCGGCGCGGCGACTTGTACCGCTCGAAGGCGTAGTCCGCGAGCGCGAGGTGCGGCAGGAGAGCTCGGAGGGTCCTGTCGTCGACGCCCGCTCCGAACGCCAGAAGGAGGCGTGAGCGGGACCGGGACGCGCTCTCGCCGACGGCCCGGCGCAGCGCCCGCCGGAGGCGCGCGAGAGACGCCGGCGCTCGACCGAGACCCACGAGGAGCCACGCCGAGTCCTCCGCTCCGGCCCCCGCGGTCTCCCGATCGCGGCCGCGGAATCCGGCGGCGCGCGCCGCCTTGCGGATCGAGCCGGCAAGGGGCGCGGGGAACCCGTGGCCCGGATCGCGGCCTTCGTGGAGGAACGCGACGCGCCAGAGCGACGCGGATCGACTCACGGTCGAAACGATCTTCAGTTGCACGAAGTCAAGATAGCAGAGGGCTCCATGTTCGCGCCGCGCATCCCGTGCTAGTGTCCGCGCGATGGCGCTCGCGACCGTAACCGAAACCCACCTCGCCGGCGCGAGGCTCTCGCGCCGCGGGAAAGTGCGGGAGCTCTACGACCTCGGCGACTCCCTTCTGCTCGTCGCGAGCGACCGGATTTCGGCGTACGACTGCGTTCTTTCGCCGGGTGTCCCCGACAAGGGGAAGATCCTGACCCAGCTCTCGACGTTCTGGTTTCGCAAGTTCGACGACGTCGAGAATCACCTGATCGAGACGGACGTCTCCCGGTTCCCCGAATCGCTACAGGCCGACGCGCCCCTGCTCGAGGGCCGGTCGGTCATCGTGAAGAAGGCCGACGTGATTCCCTTCGAGTGCGTGGCGCGCGGTTATCTCGCGGGCTCGGGCTGGTCCGAGTACCGCCGGACCGGCGAGGTCTGCGGGGTGCGCCTGCCGCCCGGACTCTCGGAGGCCGAGAGGCTCCCGGAGGCGATCTTCACACCGGCGACGAAGAACCCGCGGGGACACGACGAGAACGTCCCGTATTCGCGGCTCGTGAACGACCTGGGCGAAGACGAGGCTCGGACCCTGAAGGAGGTCACGCTCTCCCTCTACGAGCGCGCCCGGCAGTACGCCGAATCCAAGGGCCTCCTGCTCGCGGACACCAAGCTCGAGTTCGGCCGCCTCGACGGTCGGCTCCTCTGGATCGACGAGGCGTTCACCCCCGACTCCTCGCGCTACTGGGACGCCCGGGCGTGGACGCCCGGGCGGACGCCCGTCTCCTTCGACAAGCAGTTCGTGCGCGACTGGCTCGACTCGACCGGCTGGGACCACCGGCCGCCGGCGCCCCGGCTTCCGGAAGGGGTCGTTCGGACCACCCGGGAGAAGTACCTCGAGGCCTATCGCGCGCTCACGGATTCTCTGCCCTCCCACCTCTCAATCTGAAGGACTTATCTCCGGGCCGGGCCCGGAGGCCTGTCTTGGCACGGCACTTGATGGGAAGATTCCCGATGCCCTGCCTCTGGGGCTTCAACAAGGAGGGAAACATGCCCAAGACGCTCAGACTCATGATCCTCTTCCTCGCCGTTGGGGCGTTCGCCGGCGTCGCCCTGGCGCAGAGCGCGGACTACAACACCGGCGGCCCGACCGCCAACACGCTCCAGCTTCGGGTGACCGAGCCCGCCGAGGGCGCGACGATCACCGGCAATCAGGTGCGCGTCGGGATCGCCTACAACACCAGCAACTTCGGAGAGGGCCAGGGCACGAAGTTCGGTGAGAAGGACTTTCCGCAGCCGACCTTCGACGTCTTCCTCGACAACGACCGCAAGCAGACCGTCAAAGGCTCCGAGCAGAACGTCGTTTTCATCGACAACGTCCCCCCCGGCGCCCACAAGATCGTCGTCATGGCCAAGAACGTCAGCGGTGAGGTGATCGACCGGAAAGAGGTGAACATCGTCACCGTCCCGGCCGTCCTCGAAGCCGCTCCTGCGCCGCCTGCGCCGGCTCCGGCTCCGCTGGTGGAAGCGCCCGCGCCGCCTCCGCCGCCGGCCGTGGAACCGCCCCCGGCGCCGGCTCCGGCTCCGATGGAGCGCGAGACGCTGCCGGCCACCGGGTCCGCGTACCCGACGGTCGCCGTGGCGGGACTTGCCCTCGTCGCGGTCGGGCTTTCGCTCGCACGGAAGGTTTCGTAAATCTTTTGCTCGCCCGGTCCCGCATACCGCGGGGCCGGGCGCTCATTTGAGCCAGACGAAGACTTCCCGTCGATCGACCGTGCTCAGAATTCTCTTCCGC
>Ga0209971_1000210_pt1 | contig 17374 bp, 15 predicted proteins | sample InoplaM3SAM_FD_187588 | JGI IMG/M metagenome (GOLD analysis project Ga0209971, IMG submission 187588) | Arabidopsis thaliana rhizosphere microbial communities from the Joint Genome Institute, USA, that affect carbon cycling - Inoculated... | ecosystem: Host-associated > Plants > Roots >... | reverse complement strand
CGCGCCGTTTGCCGCTGGACCTGGCCTGAGGAGCGGCAAGATGAATCACACTTCCAGCCTGCGCGGGCTTTACGCCATCACCGACAGCACCTTGCTGGCCGACGGTCGACTGTTGCCCTATGCCGAAGCAGCGCTCAGCGGCGGGGCTCGCCTCTTGCAATATCGCGACAAATCCCGCGACGACGGACGCCGTCTGCGCGAAGCCGAGGCATTGCGTGAACTCTGTCATCGCCACGGCGCTCAGTTGATCATCAACGACGACGCCGAACTGGCCGCGCGCCTGGATGTGGGCCTGCATCTGGGTCAGGAGGACGGTTCGCTCTCGGCCGCACGTGCCCTGCTCGGCCCGAACGCCATCATCGGCGCGACCTGTCATGCGCGGCTGGATCTTGCCGAGCAGGCCATTGCCGAAGGCGCAAGCTACATCGCGTTCGGTCGATTTTTCGATTCCAACACCAAGCCCGGCGCTCCCTCGGCCACGCTTGGACTTCTGTCAGAGGCGCGCCAACGCTTCAGCACACCGATTACGGCTATCGGCGGCGTGACGCTGGACAACGCGCCCGGCCTGATTGCCGAAGGCGCCCGTTTGATCGCCGTCGTGCACGCCCTTTTCGGCGCCGAGTCCGCCAGCGAAGTCGAGCGTCGCGCGCGAGCGTTCAGCCAGCTGTTTGCAGTCGAGTGATGCCGCACGGCCTCGATCGCCGTCGACTCAATATTTCATCTTCCCGTACCGAGAGGCCTATTTTATGTCCCGTTCCGAAACCCTCTTCGCCAGCGCTCAGAACCGAATTCCAGGCGGCGTGAATTCGCCGGTACGTGCGTTCCGTAGCGTCGGCGGCACGCCGCTGTTTCTCAAGCACGCCGAAGGCGCCTATGTCACCGATGAGGACGACAAGCGCTATGTCGATTACGTCGGGTCCTGGGGTCCGATGATCCTCGGCCACAGCCACCCCGATGTGCTCGATGCGGTCCGCAGTCAGTTGCAGCACGGGCTGTCCTACGGCGCGCCAACCGGCATGGAAACCGAGATGGCCGAGCTGGTATGCAGCCTGGTGCCGTCCATGGAGATGATGCGCATGGTCAGCTCGGGCACCGAAGCGACCATGAGCGCGATCCGTCTGGCGCGCGGCTATACCGGACGCGACAGCATCATCAAGTTCGAGGGCTGCTACCACGGCCATTCGGACAGCCTGCTGGTCAAGGCCGGTTCCGGCGCGCTGACCCAAGGCGTGCCCAGCTCGGCGGGCGTGCCGGCGGCGTTTGCCAAGCACACCCTGACCCTGCCGTTCAACAACCTCGCCGCCGTCGAGCAGATGCTAAACGAGGTCGGTAGCGAGGTTGCGTGCATCATCGTCGAGCCGGTTGCGGGCAACATGAACTGCGTACCGCCGGCGCCCGGCTATTTGCAGGGCTTGCGCGAGCAATGCGACAAGCACGGCGTGGTGCTGATCTTCGATGAAGTGATGACCGGTTTCCGCGTCGCCCTCGGCGGTGCGCAGGCCTATTACGGCGTCACGCCGGATCTGACCACCTTCGGCAAGATCATCGGCGGCGGCATGCCGGTCGGTTGCTTTGGCGGCAAGCGCGCCATCATGGAACGCATCGCACCGCTCGGCCCGGTGTATCAGGCCGGCACGCTGTCCGGAAATCCGCTCGCCATGGCGGCCGGACTGACTACCCTGAAACTGATCAATCGCCCCGGCTTTCATGACGAGCTGACTGGCTACACCACCCGGATGCTGCAAGGCCTGAAACAACGCGCTGACGCGGCAGGCATCCCGTTCGTGACCACCCAGGTCGGCGGCATGTTCGGGCTGTATTTCAGCGAAGCGGACGACATCGTCACCTTCGACGACGTGATGGCCAGCGACGCCCAGCGCTTCGCGCGCTTCTTCCACCTGATGCTGGAAGGCGGCGTGTACCTCGCACCGAGTGCGTTCGAAGCCGGCTTTACCTCGATCGCGCACGGCGACCGGGAACTGCAGCTCACGCTGGACGCGGCCGAGCGCGCTTTCGCCAAACTCGCATGAGTTCAGCCGCGCAGCTGCTGTTTGCCGCGCTTGTGCTGCTGACGGGCACGGGCAGCGCCATCTGGATCGGCCGCGCTCGACGCCGCTATGGCGAAGCGGATCAGCCGGCGCTGTTCGGTGTGCTGCTCGCATTCAGCCTGGCGGCCGGGGCGGGCGCCAGTGCAGCGGCACGCCTGGGGCTGGGTGCGGACACGCTCGAAGCGGAACGCTGGCTGCTACAGGCGACGCACCTGCTTGGCTTGCCGCTCGTCGGCGTGGCGGTCATCAGCCTGGCCCGACGCTGGGCCTGGAGTCCGCCGATCTGGGGTCGGATTGTCATCGGGCTGTGCGTGTTTTTCGAACTGGCCAGGCGGCTGAACTGGAGCGCGCCCTACTCGCTTTCTCTAGGACTGGTGGCGGCCGCGCTGCTTCTGTATGTCGGCGCGCTGCAATGGCCGGCGCGCCTGCAAGCCGCGGCCGGGCTGACGGCAGGACTGTTGCTGGCGACGCCGCTGGCATGGCCTGCGTTCACGCTCGCGCCCGCTGCATTGCCCGACGTCCGGCTGCTGTGCCTGGCCGTTGCGATTCCGTTGATTGCCTGGCTGGTGCTTCAGCTACCCGGCATTTCGCAAGAATGCCGCGAGGCGTCGAGCTGAAATGGCCCGGCATCGGCCGTTAAAGCCTTTGTAAGCAGCACACGGCTTATCCATAATGCAGGCGCCGGCCGATGCTTCGCCGGCTACCCGTTACCGCCCTGCTCTTCGAGGCGCCTTGATCCATGACTCGCACAGGCCGCAGCCTTGCCCTTGGCTGCCTGCTGCTTATCAGCCCCCTGCTTGCTTACGCAGGCGGCAATTCCCTGCTGATCCCAGCCACTTCCCGCTGTGCGCTCAACACGGTGCCCGAAGCGATGCACGAGGCCCTGCGCGCCTGCGAACAGGCCGCGACAGATGGCGACGTGCAGGCCGCGTACGAACTTGGCGAATACTATTACGACGGTCGCCGCGCGCCGCGCGATCTGGCCAAGGCACGGCACTGGTTCGAGCTGGCTTCGCTGAAGGGGCATGCCCTGGCGCAGCATCGACTCGGCGTGATGTTCTTTCGCGGCGAAGGCGTACCGGCAAACAATGTCCAGGCCTATGTCGTGCTGAAGATGTCGGCGGTCAATGGCGAAGAAGACGCGCTGGACACGGCCGATCACGTGTCGGCACAAATGGGCCGCGACGAATTGGAAATCGCCACGCAGGTTCTGGGACAGATCTTTCGCGATTACCTGATGGACATGCAGACGGCGGGGGAATGAGGCTAGAGAACCCTCGGCCCGTCCTGTAACCCGTCAAGCTCTCCTTCGGCATCAAGCTTCCGGCTACTTTTTCAATCGCCCGGCTTTCCAGCCTCCGGCGCTTTCATCGTCTTTTGGCTTTTACCGGCTTGCGCTTTTCTCGCCCCCCTCCTGCGCCTATAATCGCCGGTCATTTTTTGCACAACGCCGGCACGAGACATGACCCGCAAGCTCTATATCGAAACCCACGGCTGCCAGATGAACGAGTACGACAGCTCGCGCATGGTCGATCTGCTGGGTGAGCAGCAGCCCCTCGAGATCACACCGAATCCGGCCGAAGCCGACGTGATTCTGCTTAATACGTGTTCGATCCGCGAAAAGGCTCAGGAAAAGGTGTTCTCCCAGCTGGGCCGCTGGCGTGAGCTGAAGCTGGAAAATCCAGGGCTCGTCATCGGAGTCGGCGGTTGCGTCGCCAGCCAGGAAGGCGCGGCGATCCGCGACCGTGCGCCCTACGTTGATGTGGTATTCGGCCCGCAGACATTGCACCGCTTGCCGGAAATGATCGACGCCGCCCGCACCACGAAACAGCCACAGGTGGATATTTCCTTTCCCGAGATCGAGAAGTTCGACCGCCTGCCGGAGCCACGCGTCGACGGCCCGACGGCTTTCGTCTCGGTCATGGAGGGCTGCAGCAAATATTGCACGTTCTGCGTGGTGCCCTACACCCGCGGGGAAGAGGTCAGCCGCCCGTTCGACGACGTGCTTGCCGAAGTCATCCACCTGGCCGAAAACGGCGTGCGCGAGGTCACCCTGCTCGGGCAGAACGTCAATGGTTACCGCGGCGCAACGCACGACGGTCACATCGCCGATCTAGCCGAGTTGATCCGTGTGGTCGCGGCAATCGACGGCATCGACCGGATTCGCTACACCACCAGCCACCCGCTGGAATTTTCCGACGCGCTGATCCAGGCCCATGCCGAAGTGCCGGAGCTGGTGAAATACCTGCATCTGCCGGTTCAGTCCGGCTCGGACCGCGTGCTCGCGGGCATGAAGCGCAACCACACCGCGCTGGAGTACAAATCGCGCATTCGCAAGCTCAAGGCTGCGGTGCCGGAGATCCTGATCAGCTCCGACTTCATCGTTGGCTTTCCCGGCGAAACCGAGAAGGATTTCGAGCAGACCATGAAGCTGATCGAGGAGGTGGGCTTCGACTTCTCCTACTCCTTCGTCTACAGCTCCCGCCCGGGCACACCCGCAGCCGATCTGGCGGACGACACGCCGGATGAAGTGAAAAAGCAGCGCCTGGCGATCCTGCAACAGCGGATCAACCAACAGGGCTTCGAAAACAGCCGCCGGATGGTCGGGACCCGCCAGCGCATCCTGGTGACCGACTACTCGAAGAAAGACCCCGGCATGCTTCAGGGCCGTACCGAACACAACCGCATCGTCAACTTCCGCAGCGGCAATCCGCTGTTGATCGGTCAGTTCGTCGACGTGCATATCGACGATGCCCTTCCGCACTCACTGCGCGGCACGCTGATCGACTGATGCAAGCTGCAAGCTGCAAGCTGCAAGCTGCAAGCTGCAAGCTGCAAGCTGCAAGCTGCAAGCGAATCAGTGTTGGGGCTGGCGCTGAAAGGCTTGCAGGCTTTTCCTGCCTTCACTTGAAGTTTGCAGCTACGCCAGGCCGCTGCTTTTTTCGTCATGCAGCGCTATTCTCATCAAACTTTTCACGTACAGCAGGTCAATCAAAAGCCCTTGAACGCCCCCCTAGAACCTCATCGTTTCGTTCTCGAACCCTTTGAAGCCAACCGCTTTGCCAACCTCTGCGGCCAGTTCGACGAGCATTTGCGCATGATCGAACAGCGCCTGGATCTGGAGATCCGCAATCGCGGCAATCAGTTCGAGTTGGTCGGTCCAGCCGACCTCGCCAAGTCGGCAGAAAATCTTCTGCGCCGGCTGTACCGCGAAACCAAAAGCACCGAACTTTCCCCCGACATGGTCCACCTGTTCCTGCAGGAGTCGGGCATGGAGGAGCTCGCCAATCCATCGGCGACGCCAAACATTTCGCTGCGTACGCGCAAGGGCAACATTCGCCCGCGCGGCGCCAATCAGCAGCGCTACGTCAAGTCGATCCTCGACAACGACATCAATTTCGGCGTCGGTCCGGCCGGTACCGGCAAGACCTATCTGGCCGTGGCCTGCGCGGTCGATGCGCTGGAGCGCGAGCAGATCCGCCGCATTCTGCTGGTTCGCCCGGCCGTCGAGGCTGGCGAGAAGCTCGGCTTCCTGCCCGGCGATCTGGCGCAGAAGATCGATCCGTACCTGCGCCCGCTGTATGACGCGCTCTATGAAATGCTCGGCTTCGAGCACGTAGCACGCCTGATCGAGAAGCAAGTCATCGAGATCGCGCCGCTGGCCTACATGCGCGGCCGGACGCTGAACAACAGCTTCATCATTCTCGACGAAAGCCAGAACACCACGCTCGAGCAGATGAAGATGTTCCTGACCCGCATCGGCTTCGGCTCGACCGCCGTAATCACCGGCGACATCACTCAGGTCGACCTGCCGCGCGGCACCAAGAGCGGTCTGGCCCACGTGATCGAGGTGCTCAAGGACGTCAACGGCATCAGCTTCACGCACTTCAAGCCGAAGGACGTGGTACGCCATCCGCTGGTGCAGCGCATCGTCGAGGCGTACGAGCGTTTCGACGAAAACGAAGAGCGCAGCGAGCAGACGCGACGGGAACAGCGCCGCAATGATTGAGCTTGACCTGCAACTGGCAACCGGGGCGCCCACCCCGCAGGAATCGGCGTTTCGCCAATGGTGCGAGCTGGCGCTGCGCGATCGTGCCGCCGATTCTGAGCTGACCATTCGCGTGGTCGACGAGGCGGAAGGTCGCGATCTCAACCGGGATTACCGCGGCAAGGATTACGCGACCAACGTGCTCTCGTTCCCCGCCGATCTACCGGAAGGGCCCGACGGCGAACCGCTGCTCGACATCCCGCTGCTCGGCGATCTGGTCATCTGCGCCGCGGTGGTCGAGCGTGAAGCGGCCGAGCAAGGCAAGCCGCTAGAGGCGCACTGGGCACACCTGGTCATTCACGGGTGCCTGCACCTGCTCGGATATGACCATCTCGAAGACGCCGAAGCCGAAGAAATGGAAGGCCTGGAACGTCAGCTGCTGGCTGAACTGGGTCATCCCGACCCTTACGCCGACGAATAGCCCCACGGGGTACTGCAAGGACCATTGAGTCAAAGACATGAGCGAAGATCGATCGAGCAACGGGCATAAGTCGTGGTTTGGAAAAATCACCCACGCTTTTGCCCATGAGCCGAAAACCCGCGAAGAGCTGCTGGAGGTGCTACGCGGCGCCCACCAGAACAAGCTGCTCGACAACGAAGCCCTGGCGATTGTCGAGGGCGCCATCCAGGTCGCTGACCTGCAGGTGCGCGACATCATGGTGCCGCGCTCCCAGGTCATGAGCATCCGCGCCGACCAGTCGCCGAAAGAGTTTTTGCCGGCCATCATCTCCGCGGCACACTCCCGCTACCCGGTAGTGGGTGACAGCCTCGACGAGGTCATCGGCGTGCTGCTGGCCAAGGACCTGCTGCCGCTTATCCTGCAGGACGAAACGCATGCCTTCGACATCAAGGACCTGCTGCGCCCTGCCACATTCGTCCCGGAATCGAAGCGGCTGAATGTGCTGCTGCGCGAGTTTCGCGCCAATCACAGCCACATGGCGATCGTCATCGACGAATACGGCGGCGTGGCTGGCCTGGTCACGATCGAGGATGTGCTCGAACAGATCGTCGGCGATATCGAGGACGAACACGACATCGAGGAAGACAGCTACATCCGCCCGCTGCCCAGCGGCGACTTTCTCGTCAAGGCCCTGACGCCGATCGACAGCTTCAACGAGTTCTTCGAGAGCGAGTTCCCGGATGAAGAATTCGATACCGTCGCCGGACTGGTGATGAGCACCTTTGGCCACTTACCCAAGCGCAACGAAGTTACCGAGATCGACGGTTTTCGCTTCCGAGTGCTCAACGCCGACAGCCGCCGCGTCCATATGCTGCGCCTGACGCGTATCGAAGGGGGCGCCTAAAGCTGCAAGCTGCAAGCTGCAAGCTGCAAGCTGCAAGCTGCAAGCTGCAAGCTGCAAGCGACTCAGTGTGCGGACTGGCGCTGAAAGACTTGCAAGCTTTTCTGCTTTTACTTACGGCTTGAAGCTTGGAGCTTGCCGCTTCCTTTAGGAGTTTCGATGCACCTGTTCACTCGCCCCGGCTGGCCGGGCAACCTGCTGGCGCTGGTGGCCGGCACGCTGATCACGTTTTCCCTGGCGCCTTTCGATATCTGGCCGTTGGCCGTGCTGTCTATCGGGCTGTTCTATTTCGGCCTGTCGCAGCTGACACCTCGTCAGGCGGCCGGACGCGGTTGGTGTTATGGCTTCGGCCTGTTTGCCTCGGGTGTCAGCTGGGTCTACGTCAGCATTCACGATTTCGGCGCTGCGCCTCCCGTGCTGGCTGGATTGCTGACGCTGGCCTTTGTCGCGGGCCTTGCGCTGTTCCTTGCGCTGCTCGGTTGGTTATGGGCGCGCCTGTTGCGCCAAGCACAAGCACCGCTGCTCAACGCCCTGACGTTCTCTGCGCTGTGGCTGGCAATCGAGGCATTTCGCGGCTGGTTCCTCACCGGTTTCCCGTGGCTTTATGCCGGCTACAGCCAGCTGGACGGCCCGCTCGCCGGACTTGCGCCGCTGGGTGGCGTGTGGCTGGTCAGCTTTGCAGTGGCTCTGACCGCAACGCTGATTGCAGAGGCGCCGCGGCTGTTCGCACGAAAACTGCAGCTTTCTACCGCCGCTCTTGCGCTGCTCGTTCTCTGGGGCGGTGCGCTGGGCGTCGCCCGACATGACTGGACGCAACCGAAAGGCGAGCCGATCACGGTGGCGGCGATGCAGGGCAACGTCGAGCAAAGCATCAAGTGGGACCCGAAAAAGCTGGAAATGCAGCTGCTGCTCTATCGCGACATGACCTTTCGCAGCCGGCCGGCCGATTTGATCGTCTGGCCCGAAACCGCCGTACCGATCCTCAAGGAACATGCCCAAGGCTATCTGACGATGATGGGCCGCTTCGCGCAGGACCGGCAGTCCGCCATGATCACTGGCGTGCCGGTGCGCCAGCCAAACGCCCAGGGCGAACTGCGTTACTACAATGGCCTGACCACCATCGGCGATGCACATGGCACCTATCTGAAGCAGAAGCTGGTGCCCTTTGGCGAGTACGTGCCTCTGCAGGATCTGCTGCGCGGCCTGATCGCCTTCTTCGATCTGCCCATGTCGGATTTCGCTCGGGGTACGCCGGACCAGGGCTTGCTCGAAGCCAAGGGCTACCAGATCGCACCCTTTATTTGCTACGAAGTGGTCTATCCCGAGTTCGCAGCCGGTCTGGCAGCCAAGAGCGATCTGCTGCTCACGGTGAGCAACGACGCCTGGTTCGGTCACTCCATCGGCCCGCTGCAGCATCTGCAGATGGCGCAAATGCGGGCACTGGAGGCCGGGCGCTGGATGATCCGCGCCACGAACAATGGCGTCACCGTGCTTATCGACCCCAAAGGGCAGATCACCGAACGGATACCGGCCTTCGAGGAGTCGGTTCTGTACGGCAGCGTGACACCCATGCAGGGCCTGACGCCTTATCTGCAATGGCGCTCATGGCCGCTGATCGTTATCTGCGCCGCACTGTTGGGCTGGGCGGCGATCAGGCGCATAAGCGGAAAATAAGCGGCAAGCGGCTCAGTGTGGGGGGGCTGGCGTCGAGGCTTGATCAAGCGCTCCTTTGCTTTTGCTTGGCGCTTGAAGCTTGAAGCTTGAAGCCCGCAACTTGCCCCTACTGCTCTGCCGTCGCTTTGCCTTCGTAAAGCAGCGGATACATCAGCATTCCCGCCGCTTCGTTGAGCAAAAGCCCGTTCTGCCAGATCGCTTTGGACTCAGGTAACCAGCCACCGAACGGTCGTCCGTTGGGAACGCCGAGAAAACCTACCGGGGCAGCGATCACTTCGAGGCCAACTTCCTCGAAGCACCAGCGCGAGCGCGCCATGTGCCAGGCCGATGTCACCAGCACGATGCGTGCTACGCCGGCTGCCTTGAGCATCTCGGCGGTGTAGAGCGCGTTTTCCCACGTGGTCCGGCTACGTTCCTCCAGCCAGCGGGTCTGGGTAGCGAAATCGGCTTCCAACACGTCGGCCGCGAGCCGGGCTTCGCTCGGCGGTTGACCGTAATGCAACCCGCCGCTGGCAAGAATCGGCAGGCCCGACGCCTTGGCCAGCCGCGAGGCGTAGCGCAACCGCTCGATCGCAACGGAACTGGGCTGATCGGAACCCCAGGACGGATCGGCCTGTTCGCGGCCGGCACCCAGCACCACGATCGCTCCCGCTCGCTGATCGAGCCCGGACCACTCCGATGCATCCAACGCCGCCTCGCTTTCCAGCAGGCGCGCCGCCCATTGAACGGTGGCCGGAAGACTCATCAGCCACAGCCCGCCGAAGCCGAGCACGAAGCAGAGCGCTGCCAGCCGCGGACAACGGCGACGCAGCCACCAACCTGCGAGCAAGAGCAGCAGTAATCCGCCGGGAGGCAGCAACAGTTGTTTGAAGAAATAGCGAATAGGCATGCAGCGCTCCAGGGTTTCGGTCGCTGCACTCTACCTGCCGGACCACCCGCCTGTCGGCATCGGGCCGATCAATGCTTGGGATAGGTGTGCAAGCGCTGCCGTGCTCGCAGCAGTTGCGAGCCGCACGCATGGCAGGCAACCGGGCCGGCGCCCTCGGGCCAGTTGACCGCCGCGCCACAGAGCGCGCAGTTCATCGTTTGCTGCACGGCAAGCGGTGTTTGCCTGCCGCGTCGCCCTGAATGCTGACGCAGTACGTTGCGCAAGGCTGGTCGTGTCGCCTGATGCGCCAGCTGCGCCTGTTCCTCGGCGGCTGCATGCCAGCCTGAAAGCCACTGCGAGTCCTGCTGCAGGTAGGCGCGGATAAGCTCGAATTCAGCCGGCGTCAGGCCGCCGACCTCCAGCTCGGTGGTACCCGCGTCGTCGCCCGCCGTTCGCTCGGCCTCCTCCAGCGCCACGGTCAGCCGCTGCAGCACCCGGCCGTACAGGTTGTCCTTGTCCGTCTGGCGTTCTTTGCTCATGGTCTAACCCCTCTGTACGCCGCTCCCGTACAAGCGTAGCTCAGACCCGCGAGGCCACGGCGCGCGCGACAAACGGGGCTTGGCGGCGCGGCAAATCGGGTTTCCCTCGGTTACGGGGGGTCATGTATGCTACGGCGCTTCCATGCGTTCGTTTCCCGGCCCGTTGCGCCGCGTCCTGCCCTGTTCCAGGCATGCCGCAGCCCGACCGCCAATGCGAACAGCCAGCCCATTTCCAATGCCAGTAGCCATGCACGAACAGTATCAGCCCCGCGAAATCGAAGCCGCCGCGCAGTCCCACTGGGATGCGCAGAAATCCTTTGAAGTAAGCGAACAGCCAGGCAAGGACACCTTCTATTGCCTGTCGATGTTTCCTTACCCCAGCGGCAAGCTGCACATGGGCCACGTGCGCAACTACACCATCGGCGACGTGATCGCCCGCTACCAGCGCATGCAGGGCAAGAACGTGCTGCAGCCCATGGGCTGGGACGCATTCGGCATGCCGGCCGAGAACGCGGCGATGAAGAACAAGGTCGCGCCGGCCAAGTGGACCTATGAAAACATCGACTACATGCGCAGCCAGCTGAAAAGCCTGGGCCTGGCGGTCGACTGGACGCGCGAAGTCACGACCTGCAAGCCGGACTACTACCGCTGGGAGCAGTGGCTGTTTACCCGCCTGTACGAAAAGGGCGTGATCTACCGCAAGAACGGCACCGTCAACTGGGACCCGGTCGACCAGACCGTGCTGGCCAACGAGCAGGTCATCGACGGTCGCGGCTGGCGCTCCGGCGCGCTGATCGAAAAGCGCGAAATCCCGATGTACTACTTCAAGATCACCGCCTACGCGGATGAGCTGCTGGAGAGTCTGGACGAGCTGGACGGCTGGCCGGAACAGGTCAAGACCATGCAACGCAACTGGATCGGCAAATCGCGCGGCATGGAGATCAGCTTCCCTTACGACGCGGCCAGCATCGGTAGCAATGGCGCGATGAAAGTCTTCACCACCCGTCCTGACACGCTGATGGGCGCCACCTACGTCGCCGTGGCCGCTGAACATCCGTTGGCCACCCTCGCCGCTCAGGACAATCCCGAGCTGCAGGCCTTTATCGACGAATGCAAGCGTGGCGGCGTCGCCGAAGCCGACATCGCTACCCAGGAGAAAAAAGGCCTCGCCACCTCGCTGCGCGTACAGCATCCGCTCACTGGCGAACTGCTGCCGGTATGGGTCGCCAACTACGTGCTGATGAATTACGGCGAGGGCGCCGTAATGGCGGTTCCTGCCCATGACGAGCGCGACTTCGCTTTCGCCACCAAATACGAGCTGCCGATCAAGCCAGTGGTGCGCACCAGCGCAGGCGATCAGACGCCGGCGCCCTGGAACGATGCCTATGGCGAGCACGGCGAACTGATCAACTCCGGCGAATTCGACGGACTCGACTTCGATGGTGCGTTCGACGCCATGGAAGTCGCCTTGCAGAAAAAAGCCCTTGGCCAGGCACGCACGCAGTTCCGCCTGCGCGACTGGGGCATTAGCCGCCAGCGTTACTGGGGCTGCCCGATCCCCATCATTCATTGCGACAGCTGCGGCGACGTTCCGGTGCCGGAAGACCAGTTGCCCGTCGTCCTCCCGGAAGATGTCGTTCCGGACGGCGCCGGCTCGCCGCTGGCGCGCATGCCGGAGTTTTACGACTGCAGCTGCCCGAAATGCGGCGCCAAGGCCAAGCGCGAAACCGACACGATGGACACCTTCGTCGAGTCGTCCTGGTATTTCGCCCGCTACGCCTCGCCGCACTACGACCAGGGCATGGTCGATCCGGCCGCAGCCAACCATTGGCTGCCGGTGGATCAGTACATCGGCGGAATCGAACACGCGATCCTGCATCTGCTCTACGCGCGCTTCTTCCACAAGCTGATGCGCGACGAAGGGCTGGTCAATTCCAACGAGCCGTTCAAGAACCTGCTGACCCAGGGCATGGTGGTCGCCGAGACCTATTACCGCACGCTTGAAAATGGCGGCAAGGACTGGTTCAACCCGGCCGACGTCGTCGTCGAGCGCGACGCCAAGGCCAAGGTCATCGGCGCCAAACTCGCCAGTGATGGCCTGCCGGTGGAAATCGGCGGCACCGAGAAGATGTCCAAGTCGAAGAACAACGGCGTGGATCCGCAATCGATGATCGATGCGTACGGCGCCGACACCTGCCGACTGTTCATGATGTTCGCCTCGCCGCCAGACATGAGCTGCGAATGGTCCGATTCCGGTATCGAAGGCGCCAACCGCTTCCTGCGCCGCGTCTGGCGGCTGGCGTACAGCCATGTCAGCGGCGGTCTTCCCGGCGCGCTGGATGTCGCTACGCTTACCGACGACCAGAAGGCCGTCCGCCGCGCGATTCACCTGGCGATCAAGCAGGCCAGCGTGGATGTCGGCCAGCACCACAAATTCAACACGGCCATCGCACAGGTGATGACGCTGATGAACGTGCTGGAAAAAGCCGCGACCGCCAGCGAGCAGGACCGCGCGTTGCTGCAAGAAGGCCTGGAGACCGTCGCCTTGCTGCTGGCGCCCATTGCGCCCCACATCTGCCACGAGCTGTGGCAGCAACTGGGCAAACAGGGCGCGATCATCGATGCGCCGTGGCCACAGGTCGACGAGTCTGCCCTGGTGCAGGACAGCCTGACGCTGGTGGTGCAGGTCAACGGCAAGCTGCGCGGGCAGATCGATGTGCCGGCCAGCGCGACCCGGGAAGAAGTCGAGGCCAGCGCGCGTGCCAACGAGAACGTGGTGCGCTTCACCGAGGGCTTGACCATCCGCAAGGTGATCGTCGTGCCGGGCAAGCTGGTCAACATCGTCGCAAACTGATTCGCCACGGCGCGCTGCGCCGGGCTGGCAAGGGGATACAACAGATGATCAAACGCAACCTGCTGGTGGTTGGCCTGGCTGTACTGCTGAGCGCGTGTGGCTTTCAGCTGCGCGGAACCGGCGATACGAACTTCGCGTTGGAAGAGATCAACCTGCAAGCGCGCAATACCTATGGCGAGACCGCACAGCAACTGGAAGAGCTGCTCAAGGACAGCGGCGTACGGGTTTATCCAGGCGCCCGCTACACCCTCGATCTGGTCCGCGAGCGCACCTCTCAGCGCACGGCCAGCTACACGACAGCCGCGCGCAGCGCCGAATATGAGCTCACCCAGACGCTCGATTACCAGATCCGTGGTCCGCAGAACACCGTCCTGCTGGAAGATCGCCTTGAAGTCTCCAAAGTCTATGTACATGACAGCAGCAACCTGATCAGTTCGGACCAGGAAGCCGCCCAGCTACGCCGCGAGATGCGCCGCGAGATTCTTCAGCAGCTGAGCATGCGCCTTCGTAACATCACGCCGGCCCAGCTCGACCAGCTGCAGCAGGCCGGTGAAGCGAAGAAGCGCGCGGAAGCCGAAGCCATCGAAGCGCAGATGCGCGAGCAGGCTTCGCAGCCGCAGCAGTCTCCTGTCGAACCACCAGCGCAGTGACCGTCCGGGAGCCGGTTCAGGCTGGCTCCCGCCCATTTCGATGAAACTACCTCCCGCCCAGCTTGGCAAACATCTGCAAGGCCCCCTCGCGCCCGTCTACGTAGTCAGCGGCGACGAACATCTGCTCTGTCAGGAAGCCTGTGATGCGATCCGCGCGGCCTGCCGCCAACAGGATTTCAGCGAGCGTCAGGTGCTTACCGTTGAGACCGGCTTCGACTGGGGGCAGCTCATCGAAGCGGGCGCCAGCCTTTCCCTGTTCGCCGAGAAGCGGCTGCTGGAACTGCGCATCCCCAACGGCAAGCCGGGCGACAAGGGCGCCGCGGTGCTGATCGACTATCTGGCGCGTCCCGCCGAGGACACGCTGCTCCTGATCAGCCTGCCAAAGCTGGACGGCAACGCCCAGAAAACCAAATGGGCCAAGGCGCTTATCGACGGGAAAGCGGTGCAGTTTCTGCAGATCTGGCCAGTGGATGCCCAGCAGCTGCCGCAATGGATCCGACAGCGGCTGGCCCAGGCCGGCCTTGCCGCCGATCAGGATGCCGTGGAGCTGATCGCGGCGCGGGTCGAGGGCAACCTGTTAGCCGCCGCGCAGGAAATCGAGAAACTGAAGCTGCTTGCCGAGAACGGTCAGGTCACCGCTGCGACGGTACAGGCTGCTGTCGCCGATAGCGCCCGCTACGACGTCTTCGGCCTCATCGACGCCGCGCTGCTGGGTCAACCGGAACACGTTCTGCAGATACTAACGGGCCTGCGCGCAGAGGGTATCGAAGCGCCGGTCATTCTCTGGGCAGTGGCTCGCGAGGTTCGGCAACTGGCCAACATCGCTCAGCAGTACAGCCAGGGCGTCCCCCTCGACCGCGCCTTCAGCCAGGCGCGCCCGCCGGTTTGGGACAAGCGCAAGCCTCTGATCAGCAAGGCGCTGCAGCGCCACGATGCGCGCGGCTGGCAACGTCTGCTCATGGCCGCGCAATGCATCGATGAGCAGATAAAGGGCCAGACCGAGGGCGACCCCTGGATCGGGCTGGCCACGCTTTGTCTGCAACTGAGCGGGCGGAAGGTCGGGCTATAGCTGCAAGCTGCAAGCAAGCCAGTCTGCCAAAGGTTGCCCGTCAACCATTGCTGTGTGGCGATATCGGCTTTCGTCATATCGCTGTGCTTCCAGCTTGCAGCTGAAGGCTTTCAAGCCCGCCGCCGCCCTTCCGGCAGCTTGAAAAGCCAATCCATTCAAAGCGTGATAATGTCGCCTGCCGACGTCCTGCCGAGTGTGGTGCATGCTTTACACCTTCGTTCCCGTCCTGCTGTTACGCACCCTGATTGTCGGTTCGGCGCTGAGCATTGTGGTGGCTTGCGCAGCCGAGCCTTCCACGAGCGGCAGTTCCGCTCAGGCGCCAGCCAGCACGGTGTCCATGCAGCAGCCGCAGCCGTCAGCGCCATCTGCCGCAGCCGATGCGGCGCAGGGAGTCGAAGCAGCCGTGAAGCAGCAGAGCTTCGAGGAGTGGCGTGAGTCGTTCCGTCGCGAAGCGCTGGCCGCCGGTATTACGCAATCCTTGTTCGACCGGGCGTTTGCAGGCGTTACGCCCGACGCCAGCGTGATCGCAGCGGATCGTAGCCAACCGGAATTCAGTCGCCCCGTCTGGCAGTACCTCGACGGAGCGCTTTCGGAAACGCGCGTAAGCGGTGGCAAGCGATTGCTTGAGGAACACGCACAGACGCTGGACGGCATCGAAGCACGCTATGGCGTCGACCGAAATGCACTCGTTGCCATCTGGGGTCTGGAAAGCAGCTTCGGCCAGATTCAGGGCGACAAGTCGGTGATTCGCTCGTTGGCAACTCTGGCCCATGAAGGGCGTCGCCCAGCGTTCGCCAAGGATCAACTGCTGGCCGCGCTGCAGATTCTCGCGCATGGCGACATACCGACCGGGCAGCTCCGCGGCTCCTGGGCCGGCGCAATGGGCCAGACCCAGTTCATCCCGACGACATACAATACCCACGCGGTCGACTTCGATGGCGATGGCCGGCGCGATATCTGGAACAGCCCGGCCGATGCCCTCGCCTCTGCCGCTCATTACCTGCAGGCCTCCGGCTGGAAAGCTGGCGAGCCTTGGGGTTTCGAGGTAAGCCTGCCGGCAGGATTCGACTACGCCCTGGCCGATGCCGGCATTCGCAAACCGCTCGGCGAATGGCGCCACCTGGGCCTCTCCGGCATCCCTTCCGGGCAGGATCACGCGATGGCGAGCCTCCTTCTCCCAGCCGGATATCGAGGACCTGCGTTCATCATTCTGGATAACTTCCGCGCAATTCTGCGCTACAACAATTCGTCTTCCTATGCCCTCGCCATCGGTCTGCTTTCCGAGCGCTTCGACGGGGCTGGACAGGTTCGCGGCAGCTGGCCGCGTGGCGAGTTGCCGCTGAGCCGCTCGGAGCGCGTGGAATTGCAGGAACGCCTGCTCGCGCAAGGCTTCGACCCTGGCGCGGCGGACGGCATCATCGGCGCCAACACCCGCAATGCGATCCGCGGCTTCCAGCAAAAGCTACGCTGGCCTGCCGACGGCCATCCGACGCAGGAATTGCTGGGCCGACTGCGCGCAGAGCCTTAGCGAACCAGGCCGAACTACTCGACATGCCAGCCTGGCGTTGCGCACCTCGCGGCTGACCACATGCGTCCAAGCCCATCCTGATCAGGGCTACCGCTTCGGCAGGCGAAGCGCAGTCGACAGCGGCGATCGCGCGCGGCTTCTGCCGTTGCGGCCTCGCCAATTAACTTGCACGCCCCGCCAGACGGACTGCTCAGTCAGTGCCTGTGATAAACTGCGCCGCGGCCAAAAACCGCCTCGCCCCCGGAGCCTCTAGCGGAGCCCAGAAAGCCGATGTCCGATATCTCCCAGCCCAAAACCATTGCCAGCGGCGAAAAATTCCGCACCACTCAGGGCATTACCGCAATCAAGGACGGGCAGAAGCGCCGGGCCTCGAGCGAACCCCAAGTGTTCGAACCCAAGCCTAAGTGGCTGCGGGTCAAGGCGCCCAGCGGCAGCCGCTTCGAAGCGGTCAAGCGCAATGTCGGCGAACACCGTCTGAGCACCGTCTGCCAGGAATCCCACTGCCCGAACATGGGTGAGTGCTGGTCCAACGGCACCGCCACTATCATGCTGATGGGCTCGGTGTGCACCCGCGCGTGCCGCTTCTGCGCGGTGGATACGGGCAATCCCAACGGCTGGCTGGATCTGGAAGAGCCACAGAACACCGCCAAGTCGGTCGAGCTGATGGCGCTGCGCTATATCGTGCTGACGTCGGTGGATCGCGACGATTTGGACGACGGCGGCGCCAGCCATTACGCGGCCTGCGTACGTGCCATCAAGGAAAACACTCCACAGGTGGTAGTCGAGGCGCTCACA
>Ga0209971_1000209_pt1 | contig 17416 bp, 18 predicted proteins | sample InoplaM3SAM_FD_187588 | JGI IMG/M metagenome (GOLD analysis project Ga0209971, IMG submission 187588) | Arabidopsis thaliana rhizosphere microbial communities from the Joint Genome Institute, USA, that affect carbon cycling - Inoculated... | ecosystem: Host-associated > Plants > Roots >... | reverse complement strand
TAGAAAAACAGAAGCATCGTTGGTGTATACCACGGGATATTCAGCGGTTCTAGGAACTCTAAGTAGTCTAGCAGATATGAATACAACTATTTTTAGTGATGAACTAAATCATGCAAGTATTATTGATGGTTGTAGACTCTCTTGTGCCAAAATCAAAGTATTTCGTCACAACAACATGGAGCATCTCTTAAAATTATTGAGAGGAGTTAAAGGTAAAAAAATTATTGTTACTGAAGGAATTTTCAGTATAGAAGGTGACATGTCAAACTTGAAATCAATTTCTAAATTAGCCAAGGAATTTGATGCCTTTACCATTATTGATGACGCTCATGGCGATTTTGTCTTTGGAATCCATGGATCTGGCACGCCTTCAGAACTAAATGTAAATAACCTAATTGATATTCACATCAGTAGTTTAAGTAAGGGATTAGGTTGTTTCGGAGGGTATGTTGCGTCTTCAAATATGGTGAGAGAATATCTAATAAACAGTTCCAGACAGTTCATTTTCACATCTGCTCTTCCAACTCATTTGTGCAATTTTGCAATTGAAGCCATTAGTATCGCAAAAAAGGGAGTTCAACAAAGAAAACTTTTTAAAAATGTGCAAATGGTGCGAAAGGGGCTAAGGAAGATAGGATATAATATAGGAAATTCGGTTAGTCAAATAATTCCAATCCAAATCGGTTCTGAAAAGCTGGCTATGGAATTTGCCAGCAAATTATTAGTAAAAGGCATATTTGTACACCCCATGAGATTTCCAACAGTTAAGAAAGGATGTTCCGTATTAAGACTTTCATTGAGCGCTTCACATACCAAAGCAGAGTTAATTTATACTTTAGAAGAACTCTACAATTTGGGTAGAAAACATAAACTGCTATGATGTAGCAGTTATGATAATCAATTACAGTGAATCAGCTCCAAAATAAATTGTTACTATAATCTTTCCTTTCAGTTTACAAATTGACCAAAGCGCTGTCATCTTACATATTGCATAAGTCGAATTGTGAAACAAATAGTACAGACCAAATTATATCCCACATATTATTTGTTGATCCAAAATAGCATATTTCAAAATTCGAATTTAGCAATATTTATGTAATATGAGCGCGATGATAAAATCCGTGGTAGAAAGAGAATTAAAGATCAGATTAGCAGTATCTGAACGTCAATTTCGGGAGATAAAGTATTACTTCTCTCTTTTGCATCCCGAATCAATTGTTTCGGGATTAAAATTTGCATACAATCGACAAAAAGCCCAAGACGGTGGCTACTTGATTCTCGGAAGAAAGAGTTTTGTAAAAAAAGAAACTAGCATGTTAACAAAAGAACAGGCCAGATGGCGTATTGCAAACTGGAAGTCCATGATAAGGACTTATAGGAACAAGGGATACAGTTACCCCACAATAAGCAGAATAAAAAAAGATATCAGATTGATAGCTAAATCAGGTAACAAAAAATAGGAGTTTAGTAGGTAGATGCTTCTGTGGTTTTCTCGTCAATGTGCATTGAAGGGAGATCAGGGAATTTCTCTTTCATACTTTGTTCTACAAGAGTAGTAGCTTCTTCAATGATACTTGTTGACTCCTCACTCAATGGTCTTCCACTGTCTACTTCATGCTTTGGAATTTGTGCAGAATCAGATAGTATACCTCCCATTAGATCGGATATCTGAGATAGCGATTGATCCGCCTCTGGAACCATTGATGTTAACCCACCTTGAATGTTCTTTATGACAGACATTGCCGGGGTTAATGTAACTACTACATCACCTAGCTCAGTTATGGTGTTAAGACGTAATTGAATTTGTTCCAATGCCAATTTAGCAGAGTCTACCATTTTGCTCATCTTGCGAATTTGTGAAAGTTCATTTGATAATAGCTTGGCATATTGGACATCGTGATTCTGAATTGAATGTACTATTCTTTTAAAAATAAGCTGATCCTTTTCTACAATTTTGCCAGAAATACTTTCGAGCTTAGTAATTTGCATCTCCAATTTTTTTTGGGCTTCCTCAATTCGTGGTTTTAGAGGAGTTTGAGATTTAATACTCTCCAAGATTTTAACAGCCATATTTTCAGACTGGGTTTTGTTCCACTTATCCTTAAAGGACATTATTTTCTCAGAAGCCTATCACTTTTTTTGTTTATAACCCCAAATGTAACCAAGGATTGCGGGTGAGCGGTTACAGATTAAGAACTAGCGATGAGAAATTTTCATTTACTTTTTGCTTTTGTCAAACATCTGTAATAGCTGCTTTACTGCACCATCCATGTCCTCTTCTCGAACTTCGGGAGACAAACTATGCTTTAAGAGATTATTTATGGTATTAGAAATCTCCGAGCTTATTTCATCAAAGCTGTCAACATCATTAAATCCCTGTTGATAGAGTCTATTTAGTTTCATAGCATACATTCTGGTCTGATCATTTATCGTAACTTTATACACATTGTCATTCACCTTAATCTCTTCATTAGCCATAATTGTTATCAATAGAAATGACCATGAACCTCTAAGAAAAAGGTTTTGGTATTAGACACTTGCTTAAGGTCATTGTAAATTCTGAATGTACAAAATTTACTTAGTCTGAAATAATGGACTTTAGTTTCTTGACCATTTTTTCTCCCTCAGGTGAAAGCGAGTAATATCTTACAGCCATTGGTCTTGTTTTTGAAGAGGTCAACAACCCATATTCACTTGTCACCAAACCGGATTTTTCTAATTTGGACAGGTGAAATGAGATAATCTTCCTATCCACTTTTATCACTTTTTCTAGATTGCTAGCATATGCCTTTTCAGATTCAAGTCGAACAAGAATTTTGAGTCTTACAGGATGTGTTGCTGCATAAATTATCTCATAGATGTCATTATTTTTCTCTTTGGCTTTTTTTTTGTCCATTACTACGCAATTAATATCCGTCTATATAAGATTTCTTTCTAACATACTTATATTTGTCGTATTACACATTATACTTTCTATACCATATATATTATCTTCATAGGATAATCTTTATCCGCCTATAAACCAGTAAATAAAAAACAAAATTTTACGATTGATACCAATCTAGAATATACGTCGCTTCCAAAAAGTCAAATTCATATCGCATAATCACTACAGATAGAAGGTCATGGTGGGATTTGGACCCACGGCCTAAGGTTTACAAAACCTTCGCTCTGACCAGGCTGAGCTACATGACCGCGTGGCTGAATTAAATTTTTTTTATCACGTAATTAATACTTTGCAGGCAAATAGACACTTGGAACGCACCACAAATGCGCATAAGAAATTCTAAAAACGTATTATTTTCTTGTGGTGGGATCTACTCTTGCAAGTCCTTATTGCATGGAGATGCGTGACTCGAGAGGTCTTGCGACATTGTAATTCTCCATGGCATAATTCAAAAATATATTTTGGATTCCTAAACTGTCTCATATGTGGCTAAAAGCTCATTTTCATCTTGCAACTAGGTTATGTATATGTCCTATGTGTGATGTTTCTCTATGCTCACATTCTGTTCCTTCGGGTGGATTTAACTCATCAGCAGATACACATGCAAAAAATAAATCTCCTTTTTGGATTGGGCCGATTTCAGGCGTCTTATCATATTCGAATGGAACGATTATGGTGTTGTGCTCTGATTTTTTGAGCAACTCTTTTGCATTTATTGTCTTTGACTCGAATTCTCCCTTAATCATCGTAACTACTTTAAGATCCTTTACGTCTTTTCTATCAGAAAGGGGTATCCAGACGCTAATAGTTGGATTCTTTATTTCTGGACCGTCAACAGATTGGAATGACCCAGTCGACAAAGTCTTCCTTTCTCCAGAACCAATATTTATGATATTTTTTCCATTTGTTTTTTCAATATTACCCTCAACACAGGAATAAGATTCCATCTGATTTGTGCCATTAAGAGCATACGCGCACACAAAATATTCATCCCTGTCGCCCACACTAACAACGTCATTTTTTTCATTGAATTCAAATAAAACAGAAGTGCTTTTAGAGTCCAGATCATTACCTGTCACATTTTTAACTTGGGTATCACCGTTAGCAGACGCTATAACCTTCAGTTTTTGAGGATTATCCAACTTTTTTAAATTTATCCTAGCGTCAATTGTAAATTTTCCAGCCGCTGTCACTTTGTGAGTCGATGATGCAAATACTAAGAGCGATAAAATCAGAAGACCGGCCATCAATAATGGGATCAAAAACATTGTATTGTTCTGGATTTGGAATTTCTTCATCGTTCTCTATTTTGACAAAATTGTTTATATAATGGTTTTCCACGTGTGAGTTTTAATAGAATTAGCTTTGTACGGATGAACATACAAAATAAATGGACTCAGCTTAGGAGCGAATATCAAAAGCAAGTATAATTTACTAATTAACTTCATACAAATCTGCAATTAAACTTGCAGAATGTTGAAATCTGGACAATCTTAAGAAATGTATTTCAATGCTTAAAATTATAATATCTAGAAAAATACCATGGCGAGATATCTTGTTGTCGTTACAATAGAAAACAAAGACCAAGTAGGAGACCCCGAGGGTGAGACAATCAAAAACGATCTAATCCTTAAGAGTGGATACTCAAACGTCGAGTCTGTAAGGTCTGCCAAATGCTATAACATTATCATTAACACAGAAACTGAAAATGATGCAAAAAAAGAGGTAACAAAACTCTGTGAAGAACTAAGAATCTATAATCCCATTGTCAGCAAATGCACAATAGGACCTATTACCAAATTAAGCAAGTAATCAAATTCCTGATATTTCTTAAACTATGAGAAAGTCACAATATACTACATTCTTTCGAGAGGTGTTATACCGATTAATGAAAGATTAATTCTCATTATTTGACGAATTACTTCAACCAGCATGATTCTTGCTTTAGACGTATTTGCATTGCTTTCTTTCAATATTGGCACTTTTTCATAAAAAAGGTTAAACAAGGTTGCCAGCTCATACACGTACTGTGCTACAAGTTTTGGCTCCAGGTTTTTAGTCGTATTCTCGATAGTCATTTCAAATTTTGACAGATGTTTCAGTATTCGTTGTTCAATATTTTCTGAAAGGTACTTTACATCACCATCAAATGTTTTTTCATTTGCTTTCTCTATTAATCGGCAACATCGCGCATATGCGTATTGCAAATATGGCCCAGAATTTCCATCTAGACTTAATGAATCATTTAAATCGAATTTTATCTCCTTTTCAAGGTCACTTTTAATTAAACTGTATCTCATAGCAGATATAGCTATTTCCTCGGAGGTTCTATCAAGATCGTTTTCATTAATTTCCGGATTACGTTTCATAGTTTCATCCTTGGCTTTACCATACAAAGTATCAAGTACAAAGTCAGCATCAACAAAAATCCCCTTTCTTCCAGACATTTGTATTGATTTTTGATAGTCCGTATTAATCCCCAGACTAGTCGCGGTTCTACTTGAAAGAAGCACAGAACCATATGACAAATGCAAATACTTGTTAGGTTTTGACTCAAATTTACTCAATATTTCCTTAATTATTTTTTGTAACCTTGATTGGCGGTTATCAATGACGGTCACAGAATATTTGGCGGGGAAGAATATTGGATGATCACCATTTTTTGAATCATCAGATGTAGTACTCCAGAGATCTGTGTCATCCCATTGTTTGATGAATATTCTATATCTAAATGGGTCTTCGATTGTTCCAACCTTTAATAATGCATAGGGGATGTCTTTTGCCATATACGTTGCGGTTCCGTCACTCCTGACAATGATTTTGGTTCCCTCTTCAATAGAATTAAAAACCCAGCAGCCAATATTTTCACCTTCACTCTCTTTGAGTAATATTTTTTCATTTCTCATTTTTTCAAATGTTTTAGCCCATAAGTTGGATCTAATTATATGAGATTCAAAATTTACCAGGTCATATCGAGCCTTCATTCTCCAACATGTTCGCAACTGATCTCTAAGTACTTTTGATGTAATTTTAGACGCAAATAAAACTATTTCAGTATCACCGGATTCTAATTTTCTTAATAACGATTTTCTTTTTTCAATTAGGGAAGGATCCTTTTCATAAAGTTCGTTTACCTTCACATAAACCTCGTTACCACAATACTGATCAAATTTAATTTTCTTGTCTGATGGTTCTACTGGAAACTTAAGAAATAAAAATCCTACCAGAATATCGGCCACTTGTAAACCAGAATCATCCACATAGTTTAGAACTGTTACATCATGATTTGTTTTTTTCAGTATCCTATACAAAGTATCTCCAATTACTACATTTCTCAGGTGACCTACGTGTAATGCTTTATTTGGATTGACGCTGGTGTGTTCAATAATGACTTTAGTTCTTTTGCCCGTATCCAAATTGAGGTGGTTCTCTAAAATATCAGATAATATTTCTTTACCAATGAGACCAAAGTCTCCTTTGAAATTAATGTATCCGCTCTCATGTGCAACGACGGATAAAACGTACGACTGTGATTTTGTTTGTATAGCATCAATATAACATCTACATTGTTCAGCCAGTATTGATGCTATTTCAGATGGTGATTTTTGTAATCGCTTTGTGAGCAAGAATGCAACGTTGCAACTCAAATCACCAAAATTCTCTTTTGTCGGTTCAGTGAGAGTATAACCCTCATTTTGAATATCTAGATGTTTTAGTGCAAATTTTATTGCCTCATTGGCTTCGTTAATAAATTTCTTAAAGCTCATTTCTTATCTCAAATAATTTAAGCTCACATAATCTATAGCATCGCACAATCCTATTCCCTCCTTGCCGTTTACAACGTGGTCTGCGTGTTTCTTTACAGTATCATCAGAGTGGCCCAATGCAATACTCAATCCGCAAATACCAAAAACGGGAATATCAGTTTCGCTATCACCAATCGCCACAACTTCTTTAGGGCCGATGTTCAGGAACTTTAGTGCAAGATCCAGTCCTTTTGCTTTATTGACACCTAGTTCATTGATATGAAATGCATATTTACTGTCTACTATATCCAGATCTAAATTTCTCTCTCTTAGTATTTTTTTACCTTCGTTTATGTCAAAACTTCTTTGCAGGACAACTTCTGACATCCTAGGAAATACGGGTTTAACATCAACATTTTTCATATGATCTTTTAATATTTCGTATCCTTTCAAACACAATTCTTTATTTCCTAGAATTGTATGATCTGAAGGTCCCTTGGAAACAACACCGCCGTTCTCTCCAATGGCGACCCGAGTAATGCCCAAAAATACTGATAATACGTATGCCTCTACCGAAGATCGACCTGTAACAAAGAAAACTTTGTAACCTATTTTTTCAAGGAATCTCATTTTTGAGACTGCGGGTAGATATATCATTCCATTCCCGTTCTCTGTCAAAGTTCCATCAATATCTACTGCGAAGGCTTTGACCCTGAGATCATTGCTAGACAAAGGCATTTTACTGAATAATTCTTTTGAATTTCGCGTATCATTAACTTTTCTAAATATAACATCGATGCACGATACCAAATGTCAATAAGCATACGTCACCCGTTCATTGGTTTACGCTACACGTTTACGATTAAATATTTCGCCATTTCAATACTGAATGGGTCCGTGGCCCAGTCAGGACAGGGTGCTGATTTTTCAAGCATAAGCCTCCGAAGCCAGAGTTCGTGGGATCGAAGCCCATCGGACCCGCTTTCTTGTATTATTCCAGAAATGAATTGGAAATCCTTATATGAGTAAAAAATTCATTCGATTTACACTAACATGAGCACCGAGCTGGTTGTACTACGTGATTATAATAATCAATTAATGAATAGGAGAGAATTACAAGTTATATTTAGAAATGTAGCGGGAAATATTAAGAAGAAAGACGCTATTGAAACAATATCAAAGTCAAATAATGTTGATTCAAAGACAGTTATACCAATAGAAATCAAATGCAACAGAGGAAGTACCGATGTTAAAGGTTTCTTTCATATCTATAAAGATGAAAAAAGCGCAAATGAAACTTTACCAAAATACATATCAATGAGATTGATCGAAAAGACAGAAAGAAAAAAAATCTTTGATGAAGCTAAAGCTAAGAAACTGAAGGAAAAACAACAGAGTGCAGAAAAGGGCAAGTCAAAGAAATAGAGTGGTAGAAATGGTAGATAAAAAAAAGGATTCTAAATCTCAAATATACTCCTTCTATGATATCTCTGGTGATAAGGTTACCCGAAAAAAGAGGGATTGTCCTCGATGTGGAAAAGGAGTTTTCATGGCAGAGCACAAAGATAGGAATACCTGTGGCAAATGCGGTTTTACCGAATTTAAACAAAAGTCAAAATAATTTCAAGTTAGTTACTAATTGAAATCTATCTGATTTATTCCCATACTTGACAATCGTCCTCGCTTACTATGTTCATTATGTCAAAATAGTCACAACTACACTCTTTATGTATTAAATCAGATAAACAAGGAGATGCGCTACCTCTCCCATCTATAAATTTCCTTATTGGAAATCCATTATCACATATCATTGTAAGCTCAAATTTTCTCGGGCTTTTCAACTTTCCTTGCATGTCATAAACAAATTTCCAATTTTTGCCCCTCTGGGCTACAAATTCGACCAACATAATCCCTGCATCATGGATGAAATCAAAATCTAATGTTACTATTTTGTCGCTTACTGAGACAAGAGCTTTGACTTTCTTTATGTAAAACGGCGGGGCCGCTGGGTAAGTAGGTAGTCTTTCTTTGATGTTGAATACAAGTCCGCTTGAACGTATTGAAAAATTTTCCTTCAAATTAAATATTTTTGAATTCTTTATTGACACGTAAAAAGGTCTACCGTTGCCAAGGACCAAACTTCTAAGTTCTTCCTTACCGAGGGGCCAGTACGTAATGGAATCAGATTGAAGTAAATCAGACAATTTTCTTTTCAGTACATTTTCAATGTGGTGTTGATTGAGCTCTAGACAGTCACCAATTCGAGAATCTTTGATCGTGACTTTCAACTTTTTTGTTTTTATGTATCGTCCACATAATACCATCGTTTTTGAGCTCATGTTAACAATAGTTTCAAATTTTTTGCCGATCTGTAGGTTAATTGTAATATCAGGAGAACTCGAATCAACTCGCTTGTTGGAAAGTTTACTGAATTTTTTCCTAATATCTCGTAGTATACTGGTTTTGATATTCTCTTTACCTCTTATTTTGAATCTTGATCTAAACTTGTCTTCATTATCATAAAAGCTGTGATCTAAAGTTAATCCAATTTGAAAAGTATCATATCGATAATCCTTTGTTGCCTGAAGAACATTTTTACATATTTTTCCTATTTGGGATTCAAATCCCTGACATATTTGACAATTTTCAACTATTTCGTTAGGAGAATAACTCTTTACATTCTGTCTTTCTAGACACCAGTTACATAACTTGTACTCAAAATTTCGTTTCAATTAGTGGAATCTTTCTTTTTTATCCCATGCCAAGTCTTCTGAGCACTCCTTGCATTTGTCTACCTTTGCTTTGTTTGATCATGCTCTTTGAATTATTGAAATTCTTGATAAGGTCCTTCACATCATGCTCAGCAACACCGGAGCCTCTTGCAATTCTTTTTCTGCGCGAGTCGTTTATTACTTCAGGATTCCTTTTCTCATGCTTAGTCATTGATTGGATAATAAATCTCCATTTCTCCAATTTTCCCTGAATAACATCTATTTGATCTTCCTTCACTACTCCAGATAAACCAGGTAAATTATCGATGATATTTCTAAATCCCATTTTACCCACATTTTCCATTTGTGAATAAAAGTCTTCTATAGTCATTTTACCGCTAAGGACTCTTTTGGATTGATTTTCGTCTGCTTGCAATTCCAAATCTTTGGCTAAATCTAAAATTGCTTTTATGTCGCCCATTCCCAGCAGTCTCCCCACGAATCTTGTGGGACTGAATTCTTCAAGATCATCGATCCTTTCACCGTTACCAATAAAGAAAATCCTTGCACCTGTTACAGCAGATGCGGCTAAAGCCCCTCCACCTTTTGCAGTCCCATCAAGCTTTGTTATAATAATACCTCCTACTGGAACTGTTTCATGGAACGACTTCGCCTGGCTAAAGGCTTGTTGGCCGATGGTTCCATCAATTACTAGAAGGATTATATCTGGTTTTGAAATATTATACATACTTTTCATTTCTTCCAAAAGTTCTGCCTCGTCCTTGTGCCTTCCAGCGGTATCAATAATTACTACGTCTGATCCTGCTTCTTTAAAATAATTAATTCCATTCTTTACTATGGAAGGAGCATCTTTGTTTGATTCATCTCCAAATACCTCAACATTTATTTTAACACAATTCATTTTAAGCTGTGTAAGTGCCCCGGGTCTCCACGTATCGGCTCCAATTACACCAACATGATACCCATGTTTCGTTAACCATCTTGCCAACTTTGCAGTAACCGTTGTTTTTCCACTTCCTTGGATACCAAACATCAGTACGATATTCATTTTTCCTGGCGTGAATGAAATGACTTGTTTTTCAGGTTGTTTATTTTGGGCAGCTATATCCCCTGTGTTTCCCATCAATCTAGAAAGTTCATCATATAGTATCGAAACGATATGATCTTTTCGTGACAATCCCTTGGGAGGTGTCTCCTCCATAGATCTCTTTTTCAGATTCTGAGTTATACTTAGAACCAACCTAACATTCACATCAGATTGAAGTAAAGCTCTTTGTACGTCCTTACACAAAGAATCTATTAATTCCTCATTTACATCAGAAGCACCCACTAGTTTCTTTAAAGCTGCTCCGAGACTAGTGCGAAGATTGTCTAGCATTTATTTATCTAATAATTGATAGCCAAGCCGAGATTATTATATAATACTGGGATTTCGAGGTTAGAGCTTCTACGGCTAAGCAATATTGCTTTTGTCAGACTTAAATGGCCAACCTTATAAAATTATCACAATGGCTTTGCGGAAACATTCTTCACTCCTGTTTTATATCCCTTCAGGCACATTTATAGCCCCATTTGTTTTATCTCGTAAATAATTAATAAATAGATTATTATCTATCGTTGCGTTGTCGAAATTCGCGTTACTAATCTTTAGGTTTTCAAAGATATCAATCTCTTTCAATGTGGCCATAGACAAATCAGCCCAAGACAGATCAGTGTCTGAGAGAACTGCTCTCGACAGATTGGCCCCTGATAGATTAGCACCGACCAAATTGCCCCCTTGCAAGTTAGCCCCTGACAAATCAGCCTCATCCAATCTAGCCTTTTGCAGCCGAATCTCTGATAAATTAGCCCTTGACAAATCAGTTTTAAATAAATAAGCCTCTCGCAAATCAGCCCCTGACAAATAAGCCCTTCTTAATCCCGCTCCAGACAGATCAGCCCCCTTCAATATAGCCCCCTTCAATATAGCCGCTTGCAAATTAGCTCCCGATAAATCTGCTCCCTGCAAATCAGCCCCTGACAGATCGGCTCCCTGCAAGTTAGCCCCTGACAGATCAGCCACTTTCAATATAGCCCCTTGCAGATCAGCCCCCTGCAATATAGCCCCTGACAGATCGGTTCCCTGCAAGTTAGCCGCTGAGAGATCAGCAGCCGATAGATCAGCCCCTAACAAATTATCTCCTGAAAAATTAGATCTAAAGAGGAATGCTTGCCTTAAATTTATTTTCGATAATTCAAATTTCTTTACTTTCCTTTGACCGTATTCATAACTCATGTTTTCATAAGGGAGATGAATTAAAGTTGAACTCTGATCTCTGAGCTTGTTAAATTCATTCACATTCTCATTTCTTAATAATTCCACTAATTTGGTGGTCTCTGAAGATGTTTGACTACTATCTTTTACTCCGATAGTATCTTCAGCTCTTAAAAATTTCTCAATGACGTCTATTTTTATTAGCGTAGATGCAGAGACTTTAAGAAAAAAAAACAAGTCCGTATCATTTAATTCAATTAGCTTTTCCCAGATTTCTCCTATCGGTTTTTGTAATCTAATGTTTCCTTTTTTGCCAACAATATCATCAACTGATTTGCTTAAATCTTCCAATCTAGACAAATTTCCGGATTCAGAGGATATTATGAAGCTCTTTAAGAATTCAATTCTGGCATAATACGGTATAATTAATTTCAAAAAATCAATCCATTTATTTCCCCTAAAGTAGAACGCTTGGATGGCAATTAATTTTTCGAAATCTTTGGAACTTTGCCCGTAAATAACTTTTGATAAAATAAGAGTGTTAATGAATCTTTTAACATCTCTTGGGTTAAGTTGAGCCGCTCTAATGATTAATTCAATGTTCGTTCCTTCTAGAATATAGTTAATCTCTGATTTGGACATTCCTGTTTTAGTAATCATATCTCTGATCGTCGTAGAAATATCCTTGGCGTTCCATACAGGAATCTGAAACGGAAGCTGAACAATTTTTTGGAGATAATCCATGCCATCAATTTTCATATTTTCTCCATACTTAGTCATAATAATAGGATCTATCGTTCTAGGATCCATGCCAATGACATAGATTATTCCCTCAATGTCAAAGAAAGTTTTTATCGACTCTAAAATTTCCAATGCTCTTTCTGGAGTGCATCGGTCTAAATCATCTATGAAAATTACAAGTCTAAAATCATATATTAAACTTCCATCCTCATCGTATCTAATTTTATGAAATTCATCATTTAGATGTTCGCTAATATGCTTATGAAAATAGACCCTCTCTTGGTCTATTATAACGGAACCATCAGACTTGTAATCGTCTATCATCTTGCCGATTTCAAAGGTGGCACCTGCCTCCAAGGCCTCTCCTGCATTTATCCCGACATTTGCGGTGGTGTTTCGAAGAATTGAACCACCCACTTTAATAAACGTGGTTTTTAGCTTTGATAACACCTGTTTCTTTTTGTCTTGAGCAGCTGAATTATTTATTTTTTCTAATGTATCTTCTATAGCTAAAATGATTGTTCGCAATAGTGGAACCATTGCAGAATATTTTTCTCTCTCATATCTCCATGAATCAAACCACACTGTTTCTACGTTACGGGAATAGTTTTGCTTAAGTTCGTTTTTTATCAATTGCATAAGAGTGGTCTTTCCGGTTCCCCAGCCACCGTATATTCCGACGGTGAATCTTGGAGTTGAATTTACGATGAATTCGGATAACTTCTTGGCGTAATTTTCAAAATCTGGTGCATCACGAGTGGGTTCATCAGTGATTATCTTTCTAATAGAACTGGATGATTCATTATCACCAATTGCAATTTTATCCTCTGTAGATGAAAAATTCGTATGAGTTTAATGTTCTCGTAGGATATAAATGTGGTGTCAATGGTCATTAGCAAAGCCATATCGGCATTATGTCTCTTGTATAAGAACACACCTTTCAAGCATATTTTTTTTATGAAAACTATAGTTTTGGACTGAAGAATTTGATCGAAACATCAAGAAGTCCATTTGATCCCCTGCAAAGCCTAATTATTAGCTTTACCGATCAAGATTCGTGATCAGTTCACAATTGGGAGCGATATCTGGATCGCCAGAATAGATAAAGATCTTATCCGCGGCACCGGAACCGCAGTCTGCAGTATCAAAAGAAAAATCACGATAATAACCATTCGGATATATAAAATCGTTACCCGGGCCACTGTGAATTCTATCGACTCCTTCTCCAGATTGTATATAATCATCTCCTTCTCCACCCGAAATCATATCGTCGTTATTGAGTAAAGTTCCTACGTAGCCAGCATTAATAGTATCCTCTAAAATGGTATCATCGCCAAACCCTCCCTCATACTTGTCACTCCCTCTTCCTCCAAACATCGTATCGTCATTAGCTCCTCCAAGCAAAATATCATTGCCATCATCCCCGTAAATGATGTTCGGCACATTGCTATAACCTCTGATGAAGTCATTACCACCCATTCCATGGACTACGTTAAATTGAACAGAACTCGCAAAAATAATGTCATCGTATGGAGTTCCATAACATGTTGAACTAATGTTCGGACAATTAATATTAGCGGCCCAGCCTCTTTGACTTGAGAGTGTGTGTAGGATTATTATAGACACTAAAGTCACCAAAAAGGCAAATCTCAAGTTTTCGCAGAACATTCTATCAATATATACGTTCAACACTCTTTCGATATCTCCTACTAGAAAATAAAGTTTAATCCCTCATTTGTAAAATCATAATAAATCTAATAAGTCCCATCTGTCTGCAAACTGCCCTTCCAATGGTTTGTGTTTTGGTTTGAAGTAAAGCTGGTCTATCAAATCCATATCCTTACTTCGACCTGGTAACGCGCACGTGACGTCGAACCTGTTTGGGTATATTCTGTTGTGGATCTGAACGATAAAGACTGATAACGCGCACGTGACGTCGAACTTTCTTGCCTTCATGTTTGGAAGTGACGAACTCTTTGCCAGACTGTTTAGTAATCACAATCCGAGCTGGACCTTTGATCCTAAAGACCAGGCCTTGTGATGACTGAAGGTTTATCTTAGTGGGATCGAAGCTGGCAGTGCTCACGTCCACATATTGGGTCGGAAGGGTGTGTGGATCCGTGTTACCCGCGGGAGTGACCTGGATCTCGCCTGTAGCACTTCCAGCTTGGTTGACCATCGAGTATGTTGCTGGTTCGAGTATGGAGACTGCAAAGAGGTCATTGTCTGAGAGCTTGGTGCTGTCGAAGACCAGCGAGGCACCACTCTCCTCACTGGCTACCACAGAGTAACTACCTTCGCCACCTGAAACATAAAACATCACATAACCCTTCGGAGACACTTTGGGAACCTCCGCTACGGTGCTTACTGTAGCGAGATCTATCATGAGCTGCATATTATCCGATGTGCTTTCTACCAAGAAGTTTATTGAACCAACATTCTTCTGGTCCCTGTTCACAACTGCGGTATAGCGACCCTCCTGAAACTGATGAATAACATAAGCTAGCAGTCCGAGGGCCCCACTGTCGAATGTCGATGTTGTGAGTATCCTATGATTGAATCGAGCTTTGGGCTTGATCGTTATCAACCCACATTCCCCTCCAACACCATCTCGACATCATTATTGGAGACAGTAAGATCCCGGATAGGAATCTTCACTGGTAATAATTCCGGAAGCGGTGTCTCGTTCGGTCGATTGTTTGGATTCTCCGCTTTTGGTAAGATTGGATATGGATCCTCAATTTCGAACAAAGGATTGCCTATGTCGAAATAAGCAATGAGGGCCAGGCCTATCATATTTTGCAGTCCGAAGGTAACGCCCAGAAGGTTAATGAGCCATTCTTGAATATCGTCCCCTATATCTAAAATCACTCGAACCAAGTGAACAATAGGACCTAGAATTGCTTTGATTAGAGCCTTCGCCCAATCTGGAACTCCGCTCAGGAGACCGTCGAACAGCGCCTCAATAGCATCGTCCAAAAGATCTCCTACAGTATCCGCAATATCAATGAAGTCGACATCGACCGTCCGCGGATCGAGGACAAGCTGCCATTTGTTGAACAGTGGGTCTGGCACTGCATTTTGCGCATCCCACTGATCCATATCGCCTGGCCTATTTTGATTGACGACATAGCGTGTGAATAGCTCCCCGTCAACGATGGAAATTTCTGACGTTATCAGACCCCCTAGAGGTAACAGTATTTGTATGTCGGGATCTTCGCTGAAGAGGCAGTATCTGGGTGCCCTTAGGATACATCCTCCAAACGGATTTGGAATGATGCAAAACCCGCCAACGCACAGTTCGGGAATGTTGACGCCGAGAGACAGGTTAAGTCGGTCCCACTTGATGTCCAGCTCCTTCACATGGACCCCATTGTCCGCACGCAAATCGACGCTTCCTCCCTCTAGGTGAATTTTTATGTCATATCCTGCAGTGAATGGTCCCAAGTCAGCGCTGTCCGCGTCTTCGTAAACGAATTTTTCTACAACCTTACTGAAAAGCCTCTCGAACGCCTTTTCTGATGCGATGACTCTTGCATGAGGCATTTCATCTCACCTCCGGTGATTCGCTCACATTATCAACGCATTTCTGCAAATCTGGATCCCAATGCTGTCCAGTTGGACAATCGTGGACACTAATATCGACATCGATAAATGCCTTGAGTTCATCTGACTCGACAGCAGGATTGTTCGGTATCTGAGACGACCCCGCTGGCTTTGGTTGTAAGCTGAGAGAAATTTGTTCGGTTAAGTTAAATGTTAGATCCTCGAGAAGGACTCGCAACCGAGGAAGGAAACCGAGGCGGAACGTAGTGCCTATGATACACTCGATGCCGTTCTCCAAATCTTCCGGACGGATCTCTGCAATCTCGATTCGATCAATAAAAGGCTCAAGATACCATTGCTGCCAGTATTCCCGGAAACGCAAACCGCCGACTGCGAAGGCGTCGAGACATGTGCACAAGAGCCTGTCAGCCGGTATGACAGTCAATTCCTCTGGCTGTGGTGACGGTTCTGTGTTCGGCTCAGGCGGTGGAGGAATCAGTTGGTCAACCACATCATCTGGTGGGCAACCCACACCAGCGCAAACTGTCAATCCAAACGCGAGGCGCTGCTCTGGTAACGGCTGCAGTTCTGATGGCAGATTAATGGTGTTACCAGGATGGAAATCCACCTTCACATCTACAAGCTGAACGGAAAAGTTAATACCGTAGTCGGTTCCCGGTAACGGAAAGGGCTTAACTATAGTGACCAAAGGGTTACCGTGCTGGCTTAAACGCGGATGAGCGACGATAGGGCGGCAGAGAAGCTCCGGTTTTTCGGCGACATCTTTGGTGGCATAGTTAAACATCGAGGGACGTTGATTCCTAATATGACTGATTATTTGGTTGAATCCGCCCTCCTCAAATGACGCGAATACGTCACAGTGCTCAGTGAACGACAGATTTTGTCCCTCCAGTATTACCCACGTCGAATTTCTGTTCAGCTACAACTTTTTGTGTTACTCCAAGCTTGTTGAACTGTAATAGTCGAGTTTGGCTTTGAGATAAATCTTTTTTCCCCATATGATGAATTACCGATATTTTTTATAAGGTTTCCTTATTGAAGGAATAGTTATCGACCAATAAGTATTGCAGAATGTTTCATTTAGTCAATTTAGGGCATGAGAAAATTGAAAATAAGAACAATTATCAGAAATGCGGTGAATTTCAGAAGGCTGATCGATCTTTCGTTTCCATTAATTAGGACTTGCATAGTCCCCACTGGTTAGCTGTATAAGCTCCGATTATGATAAATAAATTATCATGTCTTGTCTGCATTTTTCACAGTGCCACAGTTCCCTTGTTTTCCCATGTCTTACGACAGAGATAGCTCGACGAGGGCCGTTTAGGTATTGATAGTTAATAAAATTGGCAATCCTAGTTTTGACATCGTTGATCGTTATCACGATTGGTATTCTCAAAAGTAACACAATAAAATATAAACCTAAAATGTC
>Ga0209971_1000208_pt1 | contig 17456 bp, 15 predicted proteins | sample InoplaM3SAM_FD_187588 | JGI IMG/M metagenome (GOLD analysis project Ga0209971, IMG submission 187588) | Arabidopsis thaliana rhizosphere microbial communities from the Joint Genome Institute, USA, that affect carbon cycling - Inoculated... | ecosystem: Host-associated > Plants > Roots >... | reverse complement strand
GGCCTGGATGCGCTCGAACCGCGCCTGCATCGCGAGCGCGAGTGGGTTCGCGGGGTCGACGGTCAGGACGCGCCGTACCAGTCGGCGCGCCTCGTCAGCGCGGCCCGCGACCGACTCCGAGTGCGCCTGAGCGAGAACGAGTCCGGTCGCGCGCTCGAGACCTGCGTGCGCCGCCGCGCTGTTCGGCTGCGCGAGCAGCACCTCCCTGTACAGGTCGAGCGCGTTGTCGTCCGCGGGTGCCTCGAGCCGGCCTGCCTCGAGGGCGGCATCGGCGCGAGGGAGCAGGATCTCGGGCGGTATCCCCGTCCCCTGGGGACGCGTCTCACCGACCGGGGCTTCGACGGGCTCGCGTTGGACCAGGTACACGACCAGTCCCACGACCAAGGCGAGAACGCCGGCCGCCGCGCCATACCAGTAGCGTCGCTCGATCCGCGGCGGAAGCTGGGTCACGGTCGGCAGCAACACCTGCACGATGCTCGGCTGCTTGCTGCGCTCGTCATGGCAGCGTATCGCGTGGTCCAGGAACATGCCTGCGCGGTTCGGCGACAGCGGCTTGTGCATGAACCGGTACACGAGTCCTTCGCTGATCGTGCTTCCGAGCAGCGGCGCGTCGGTCTGCCGACCGGTTGCAACCACCACCAGGTCAGGGAACTGCTGGGTGACCTGGCGTACGAGACCGACCGGCTCGAGTGCAGAAGTGCCGAGGTCGATCACCAGCACGCCGCAGCGGCCGGCCACGAGCTTGTCGATCGCCTCCTCGGCCGTGTACGCCCGCCACAGCCGATGCTCTTCGCCGATCGCATTGCGAGTCGTCTCGAAAATCTGATCGTCGGCCGACAGCAGGACGACGTCGATCGCTTTTTTTGAACCGCGATGCACCGGCGCCGATGCGGAATCGTAGGGATGTGTCTGGGTCTGCAATTCAGGTCCGGGCGACGGGGCCGCCGATCCGCAGGAAACCTCAAGCAATTCAACGGCCCGCCGACTACTGGGGCGTGGCGGCTGTTGCGACGCGGCAATTCTAGCGCCCGCAACACTCTCGACATAAGGGGGGGCCGCGAGCATCATCGCGCGAATTTCCTGGCTGGCGGCCGGCAGGCAAAGGCGATGCATGGGTGAATCCATAGCGTTCGAGTCACGGGTCCGCCACGAACACCGGCGCTCGCTCGAGCGCCTGCTTTTTTTCAACGGCTGTCAGAACCGCGTGCTGCACGGAATCGTCGCTGCGATCGAGCGCTACGGTCCGCCCGAGATCGTTGCCGATGGCGAATTTCTGCGCGTGCGTGTCGCCAAGCAGCCTGATGTGCAGACGCTATTCGCGATCGATGCATTGAGCGGCCGTCCGATCGGCGTTGCCGTGTACCTACGCGCCGATCTCGAGCACGTGACCGTGCTGCATCTTGGCATCAGCGAGGAATACTGCGCGGGCGGGCCACAGGCCGCGACCAGGCTGCCTCTGCGACTCATGCGCGAACTACGTCGCTCATCGCGCCGCCTGAAAGGTGTGCGTCGTCTGCACGTGCTGTACGGCGGCCCACGGCTGCGCAACCTAGCCTGATTCGATCCGCCGTGGTCGGCGAGCGGGTTCCATGGTCGGTGCGGCTGGCCATGCTGGCACTCGCTGGCCTGGGTGTCGCGTCCCTCGCCGCGTGGGTGGCCCAGCTTGGCTGGCCATTCGAGCTCTTCGTCCATTTTCGTCCGCAGTACGGCGTCGCCGCCGCGCTGCTCGCGATCGCATTCCTGCTGATGCGCCGCCCGGGATTCGCGGTGTTTGCGACGTTCATCGCGGTGGTGCACCTGTGGCCGGGCGGTTCAGGCCGTCAGACGCTCGCGTCGGGTGCGCACTGCACCGGTGGTGCGCTCACGGTCGTTACTGCCAACCTGGATTACCACAACACGAACTCGCGACCGTTCATCGATTGGCTCACGCGTGAGCCCGCAGACCTCGTGCTGCTGCAGGAAGTGACGCCGGAGTGGGCGGCCGCGCTCGAAGCGGTCCCCGGTTATCCGCACCGCCGGCTCCTCATCCGCGCGGACCCCTACGGTCTGGGTGTGCTGTCGCGTTGGCCGACCGATCGCCTGGCCGTGCGCGACCTCGCCGCCGACGGCCTGCCATCACTCGTCGGGTCGCTCCAGGTCGGCCGCCAGACACTGATGCTGGCAGCCGTGCACACTCACTGGCCCTTGCTGCCCGGACTGATGAGCCGCCGCGATCTTGCAGTGTCGAGGCTCGCGCAGGAAATCCGGCAGCATCCCGGCCCGTGGATCGCCGGCGGCGACTTCAACCTGACGCCGTACTCGCCGGTGTTCCGCGCGCTGCTCGAAGAATCAGGTCTGCGGGAGACGCGGTCGCGCGCCGCATGGGCGCCGAGCTGGGGTGCCGGCTTCTGGCCGCTAGCGATGCGGATCGATCACGTGCTGGTCACGCGCGAGCTGTGCGCGGAGCCGAGCGAGGTGGGTCCGGACATCGGGTCCGATCATCGCCCGGTCCGCGTCCGTCTGCACCTGCCGGTGGCCGGCTGAGTCAGTCGGCCGGCAGCATCTCGCCAGTTGGCGGCGCAAACGCCTGGCAGCACTCCGCGAGCCAGGCGCGAAAGCGCACGACCTTCGGCAGGGCGAAGGCGTCGGGCGGCGCCGCGAGAAACCAGGCGTTGTGCTGGTGGACCGCAAGCGGCATCGGGCGCGCAAGCCGCCCGGCCGCGAGGTCGGAAGCTACCAGGGACCAGCGCGCGAGCCCCACGCCCTTGCCCTGCTCGACTGCGGCAAGCGTCGTCGCGGCATCCTCTGCTTGCGGCGCATGCTCGGCCCGGGTCGTGTCTCCACCCGCGCGCCGCAGCCAGTCCGCCCAGGGCTCCGACTGGCTGTGTATCAAGGGGTAGCGGGCGAAGTCGGCCACGGTGTCGATTGGACCCAGGCGATCGAGCAGGGCCGGGCTCCCGACGGGAAAGACCCATTCATCGAGCAGGCGCTCGGTGCGTATCCCTGGCCATTTGCCCGAGCCGTACACGATCGCGACGTGAAAATCGTCGCGGCTGAAGTCGAGCGTCGGCCGCCCGGCGCCGAACCGCACTTCAACCTCGGGGTGCCGGCGCGTGAACTCCGACATCCGCGGCAGCAGCCAGCGTTGCAGGAACTCGTTCGGCACGCTCAGGTTCAGGAGCCCGCCTACGCGCTCGCGGCGGATGCGATCGACAGCGCGACGCAGCTCGTCGAGACCGCGGCGCACACCGGGCAGAAGCTCTGCGCCGTCCTGCGTCAGCGCCACCGCGCGCGTATGGCGGCGGAAGAGCGCCACGCCGATCTCGCTCTCGAGCGACTTGACCTGTGCGCTCACCGCGGCGGTCGTGACGCCGAGCTCGTTAGCGGCAGCGGTAAAGCTCAGATGGGTGGCGACGGCCTCGAAGACCTTGAGTGCGTTGAGCGGCAGGCGTTCGAGGTCTCTCGCCATGTGGGACCCGCGTGTACAGGTCGAGTTAACAATACGAATACGCGATGCGTAGCGCAAGCACAATCGCACGCTTCGCGCTCGCGATTGTGAAGAAAAGCCATGTGTACGATCGCCTCTCGGTACACCCGCTGCGGTGTGGAGAGCGAACTGCAGGCCGGGTACCTGGTCCGGTAGGATGCAGCGGCTGCGGAAGGTACTGCGGCGGGTACGGGAAAAGGAGCAACAACATGTCAGTCGCCAAGATCAGCGAGATTACCTCGTCCTCGAAGAAGAGCTTTGACGACGCCATCGAGTCGGGCGTCAAGCGCGCTTCCAAGACGCTGCGCGGCCTGCAGACCGCTTGGGTCGCGGATCAGGAGGTGTACGTGAAGGGCGGCAAGATCACCGAATACCGTGTGCGCCTCAAGATAACGTTCCTGATGGAAGATTGACTGCGCACCGGCTGCGCGGCGCGCGCCGGCGACGCGGTCAGCGTCGCAGTGCGTGATCAAGGTCCGCGGTGAGGTCGTCGACGTGCTCGAGCCCCACCGACAGCCGGATCAGGTTGGGCGGGGTCGTGCTCTCGGGGCCTTCCATCGACGCGCGATGCTCGATCAGGCTCTCCAGCCCGCCGAGGCTCGTTGCCCGGGTGAAGACGCTCGTGTGCGCGACGACGTCGAGCGCCTGCACCGCGCCGCCCGCCACCGTGAACGACACGACGGCTCCGTAGCCGCCGAGCATCTGGCGGCTTGCCAGCATGTGTCCAGGATGGGCTGCCAGTCCGGGGTAGTGCACTTGCTCGACCTGCGGATGCGTCGCCAGGAACGTGGCGACCGCGTTTGCGTTTACCGCCTGGGCACGCACCCGCAGCGGCAGCGTCGCGAGACTGCGGAGCACCAGCCAGCAGTCGAAGGGAGACGGAACGCCGCCGCCGCAGGCCTGGAATTCCTGCAGACGCGGGAGCGGGTCGGCTTCGCGGAGCACCAGGACGCCGCCGAGAACGTCGCTGTGGCCGCCGAGGTATTTCGTGCTGCTGTGCATGACCAGGTCTGCGCCGAGCTCGAGTGGCCGCTGCAGTACCGGCGTCGCGAACGTGTTGTCGCAGGCGAGCAGGGCGCCACCCGCATGCGCGAGCTCGGCCAGCGCCGCGATGTCGCTCACCTTGAGGAGCGGATTGGAGGGTGTCTCGACCCAGAGCAGGCTCGCGGGGGAACCGAGCGCCGCGCGCACCGCGTCGAGATCTGTCGTGTCGACGAGTTCAACTGATACGCCCCAGCGTGGCAGCAGCTCCCGGAGCTGCCGCAGCGAGCCATGATAGGCGTCAGCCGAGCTCACGATCCGTCCGCCCGGGGTTGCAAGCGAGAACGCGGCGAGCGTGGCTGCGCTGCCCGACGCATAGGCGATCGCCGCAACGCCGCCTTCGAGCGCCGCGACCGCCGTCTCGAGCGATGCGCGGTTCGGGTTGCCGGCGCGCGTATAGCTGTAGCCGTGCGGATAACTGCCGTCCGCGGCGCGCTCAAAGGTTGTCGACAGGTGGATCGGCTCGCGCAAAGCGCCGGTGGCGGGATCCGGCGCGCGGCCGGCGTGGATGGCGAGCGTTTCGATTTTCATCAGCGCGGCGCGTGCTCCTGCAGACCGACGACCAGCATGCCGGGCCCGCCGTGTGCGCCGAGCGCGCTGCCGAGCGGGACAACCCGGCCCCAGGCGACATTGTCGCCGCGCAGCCGCTCGAGCAGCCAGTGTCCGTCGGCTTCGCGGTTCGCATGTCCGATGAGAATCCGGTAGCTCCAGTCATCGGACATGCGGCGTTCGACGAAACGCGCGAACTTCTCGCGCAGGTTGCGTCTGCCCAGCAGTACGCCCACCGGGCGTATGCGGCCCGCCGCGTCGTTGCCGAGTACCGGCATCAGGCGCAGTGCGTCCGCGACGCGCTTGACCCAGCGCGGGACGCGGCCGCCGCGAACCGCGTAATCGAGCGAGCCCATCAGGCCGAAGGTGTAGGTGGCGTGCAGGATGTTGCGTGCGGCCGCCGCGACCTCGGTCAACCCCGCGCCTGTCTCCGCAAGCTCGGCCACGTGGAGGACGACCAGCCCCTGACCCGCCGAGGCGTTCAGGCTGTCGATGACCTGCACCTCGCCGTGGGTGCTGGTGCGTCCCGCCGCGGATTCAGCCGCCGCGAGGGTGCCGCTCACCCGGCGCGAAAGGTTGATCGACAGCACCGAGTCGTAGTGCGACGCGAGGAACTCGAAGCGCCGCCGGAAATCGCCAGGCGGAGGCTGCGAGGTCTTCGGGTGATATGCGCCACGCTCGATCTCGTGGAAGAACTCCTCCGCGGTGATGCCGACCTTGTCGAGATAGCTTCGGTCACCGAAGTGCACCCGCGCGGGCACCATGTGGATGTCGAGCCGGTCCATCTCGTCCTCGGGGATGTCGGCGGCGGAATCGGTGACGATCGCGACACGCCGGTTTTTTGCATGCGCCGCGCGTTGCTGGCGGTGCATGTCGTCGGCCTTCTCGCCCGAAACCTGGCCAAACTGCCCGGCGACCCTGAACACCTCGGTCGGGTCGTTGGCGTGGATGTGCACTCGCGCCTTGTGCGCGAGCCCGGCGACGACCAGGCTGGCGCCGTGGGTGGAAAGCGTCTCGCGCAGCCGGCGGCGATCGACGTTCTCTCCGCTCACGACGCACTCGGTGCACCAGCGGTACTCGAGAGCCAGCTCGCTGCCGGCGGTCTCGACGCTGCTCGCATCGATCACGCCGGCATGGCAGGGATCGGGCTCGGCGTTGCTGCCACTCGCGATGTAGTCGGCAAAACCGCTGGCGAGCTCGACGAATCCTTGAGCGCCCGCGTCGACCACGTTGGCCCTACGCAACGCCTCGAGTTGCTCGGTAGTGCGAGCGAGCGAGTCCTGCGCCGCTCGCATGGCGCGATCGAGCACAGGTCGGAACTCGGTTGCGCCCGCTGCGGCGGCATGCGCTGCCTGCGCGAAATCGGTCAGTACCGAGAGAATCGTGCCGTCACGCGGCTCGGACAGACTTTCGCGCGCATAAGCGGCGCCGCCGACCGCCCCTTCGGCCAGGTTCGCCGGAGTCAGCAGAGCAAGGTGGCCCAGCTTGTCGCCCAGTCCCAGCAGGAACTGCGCGAGGATTGCGCCCGAATTGCCACGCGCGCCGTCGAGCGCGGCATCTGCGATTCGGGTGAGCGTGTTGCCGGCATGCGCATCCGGCGTGCGCTGCAGGACGCCCAGCACCGCGCCCAACGTGATCGCGAGATTGGTGCCGGTGTCGCCGTCAGGGACGGGGTAGACGTTGATCTTGTTCAGGTGCTCCTGCCGCGACAGCAACTGCCGGATGCCCACCCTGAACGCGCGGCTTAGGCGCAGGCCATCGAGAGTCTCGGCGGCGATTACAGCGGCGGACAAGTCTGTTGCGTCGCGCGTGCCTTGGGCCTCGCGGCCTTTACTGCCGCGGCAGGATGAATCGTCGTCCGTGCTGGCTCAGAACCACCCCGTCGCGGGTGATCTCATCGACGCGCGGTCCTTCCTGGAGTGTCTCGCCCTCGCGGTATTTGCGTTTATTCACGAAGACGAACCGCTCCTGCGGATTGGCCGAGTACACGTGTAGATCGATGTGCATCTCGGGCACGCCGCCCTGCAGCGCGACGTCGTCGATCGTGGGCAGGTCGGCAGCCGGCCCGCCGCCGGACGACGCTTCGTAGGTCACCGAGCCCGGCCGCGTCGCGTACTCGGTCACCGCCGGCGGTCCGGCGGGTACGGAGGCGCCGCGCTCGGCGAGCACCGGATCCGCGGGCATGGCCCCATACCCGATCTCGTCCTCGAGCGGATTGCGCGTGCCGGCGACCGGCGCGGTCGCATCGGCTGGTTGCAGCATCGGCGGCACACTCCCGGCCGGCTCGCGTACGAGCGGCGCTGACGTAGCGGGCGCCGGTGAGGGCACCGTCGCGGTTTCCGCGGCCTCGCTCGCGGCTGGAGTGTTGGTGCGTGCGGCGGGTGACTGCGAGGCGGCCGGTGATCGGGTGGCGACGGCGATGCTCGCAGCATCCGCGGTATCCGGCGTGCGTCCGCGGCGCAGCATCAGTACGCCGACCGCGATCAGATTCGCGACCAGCAGCGCCACGGCCGCCGTGGCCCAGACACTGGTCTTCGTCTTGGGAACTGCAACCGCGACTTCGGCCAGTCCCGGGCCGCCCTGACGCTGGCGTTCGTGCTCGGACTTGCGCAGCGCGTCCAGAATGAATGACATCCTCAGCCTCCGGAAATCTGCGCCACGATGGTCGGCGAGCCGGTCGCGTTCACCACCGTGTCGAGCACGATCTGTGTCTGCACACCGGCGACGCCGTCGATGTTGAGCCGGTGCTGGCGCTGGAAATCCTGTACCAGGCGCGCGAGGTCCTCGTCGTAGAAATCACTGCCGGCGGGCGCGGCGGGCAGGCCCTGCGCGACGCGCAGATTCTCCCGCAGCCAGCGCACGTCGGCGCCGCGCATGCCAGGCGCGAGCGCCTTCGCGACGGCGAGCGGTGGACGCCACAGGAGCAGGAAATCGCCGAACCAGTAGCGCGACATCCCCGCGATGGACACAGGACGCGATTCTCCGCCCAGGTCGATGGTGGCCGTCTCCTCGCCGAGGCTGGTGAGGAGCACCTGGTGGGTGCGACCAATGTCGTCGGTGAGCGTAAGTATCGCCGGGCGGTTGAGGGTTCGAAGCTGGGCCCACGAGCCCTTCTGGAACAGGCATTCGAGACCCTGGTGCGCAGCCTGGTCACAGCCTCGGCCGCCGCTCGGATCGTAGGTTGCGCCCCAGGACGCAAACAGCTTGCCGAGCGCAGCCTCGGTGGTGGTGTCATTGCCGTGTCGGGCAAGTACCTCGTCGAAGGACGGCGGCGCTGGCGGCGGTGCCTCCGTCGTTTCCGCCCGGGCGATCTGGTTCGAAGCGACCGGAGCCGCCTCGGCGGCCGTTGCGTCGGCTGAGGCCGGCGGTCGACTCGCGAGCAGGGACCAGAGGCCTGCGGCCACGAGCGCGAGCGCTGCCGCGATTGAGCCAATGATCGCCCAGCGCAGCCAGGGCGCCGGCATCGGCCGGCCGTAGACCTGCGTCGCAGCATCGCGTACCAGCTTGCCGCTCACGCGGTGGTCCTCGTGCGTGAATGCGCCGAGCAGCGCGCGATCGCAGATCACGTTGATGATTCGCGGCACGCCGCCCGAGAGCCGGTGAACCTCGGCGAGCGAGGCCGGTGTGAACGCCTCGGCGGTGGCGCCGGCGACGCGCATGCGGTGCTTGATGTAGCCCGCGGTTTCCTCCGAGGACAGCGGGTTGAGGTGATACCGGGCGGTGATGCGCTGCGCGAGCTGGCGCAGTTCCGGCCGTGCGAGGAGATCCCGCAGCTCGGGCTGACCGATCAGGATGATCTGCAGCAGCTTGGTCGTCGCCGTCTCGAGATTGGTGAGCAGCCGCACCTGCTCGAGGGTGTGCGCACTCAGGTTCTGCGCCTCGTCGACGATCAACACCACGCGCCGTCCGCGCGCGTGGGTGTCGAGCAGTCGGCGGCCGATCAGGTCCATCAGGAGCTTGACGCTGCCGCGGCCGGGTTCGGGCACCGGGATGCGCAGCTCTTCGCAGATGGTGAGCAGGAATTCGGCAGGTGTGACCCGCGGGTTCAGGATCAGCGCAACGTCGGCGTTCGCCGGGAGCTGCTCCAGGAGGCTGCGGATGATCGTCGTCTTGCCCGTGCCCACCTCGCCCGTGAGCTGGATAAAGCCGCCCGCCTCGTTGATGCCGTACAGCAGGTGCGCAAGCGCCTCCGCGTGCCGCTCGCTCAGGTAGAGATAGCGCGGATCGGGGGTGATCGCGAAAGGCTTTTCCTGCAGGCCGAAAAAGCTCGTGTACATGCGGTGTTAGCTAACGATCCGGCGCCTCATTTCGGGGCCCAATGATGCCCTTCCGGGCCTTCTGTGACCAGCGTACGACCGCTCAGTTCCTGGGTTTGCGCGGATACTCGTCGTCCGCGCGGTCCTCGCCCGCATCCGGCAGCGAGCTCGCACGCGCCACCGCGAACCGGCCGAACCGGCCGCGGATGCGATCCATCGCCCGATCGAGGTGCTGATTGTGCGCGGATTCGGGCGAAGTGAAGAGATCGAGCTGTATCGCGGGGGCGAGCTTACTCACGCCGACGCCGAGCAGGCGCAGCGCGGATGTCGGCTGGGTCGCGAGCCAGGCATCGAGCAGCTCGACGCCAACGCGCGCGATCACCTGTGTTTCCTGCGTGGGCGGCGCGATATGCCGCTGGCGCGTGTAGGTGGTGAAGTCTGCGCGCCGGATCTTGACCGTGACGCACGAGGCGGCGAGGCCGCGCTCGCGCAGCCGGGCGCCGCTTCGATCCGCGAGGCGGATCAGTTCCGATCGCAGCTGCGCGTGGTCCTCGATGTCGGTATCGAAAGTCTCCTCGGTGCTGATCTGGACTTCCTCGAGATCGGGTACGACGGGACGATCGTCGATCCCCGCAGCGCGTTCTCGAACGCGCTCGGCGTAGCGACCGAAGACCGGCCTCAGCACCTCGGTACTCGCATGTCTGAGCTCGCGCAGTGTCCGGATGCCGAGCGCCTCGACCCGCGGCGCAGTCTTGGGGCCGAGTCCGAACAGCCGTCGCAGTGGCAGCGGATCGAGGAGCGCGGTAACCCCGTCCGGCCGCACCACGACCAGGCCATCGGGCTTTCTCAGCTCAGACGCGATCTTCGCCACGAGCTTGTTCGGTGCCACGCCGACCGAACAGGTGAGTGCCGTCTCCGCAAGGACCCGCCGCTTAATCTCGGCCGCAATCGAATCGGCTGGACCGAAGGCCGCGATGCTCGCCGTCACGTCCAGAAACGCTTCGTCGAGCGACAGGCCCTCGATGAGCGGCGTGAAAGCTGAGAACACCAAGAAGATCTGCCGCGACACCGACTGGTAATGCGACATCCGCGGTCGGACGCAGATCGCATCCGGGCAGCGGCTCAGCGCCTCGCGCATCGGCATCGCCGAGCGCACACCGAACTTCCGAACCTCGTAGCTCGCGGCGGCAACGACGCCGCGCGGACCGATGCCACCCACGATCACCGGCCGACCCTTGAGGGAAGGATCATCGCGCTGCTCGACCGACGCGTAGAACGCGTCCATGTCGACGTGCAGTATCCAGCGCGGATCCGACTGCGGCATCGTACGCGACCCTCGCGCACCTGGCGCTACGGGGTTCCCTCGTTGACGTCCGGCACCGAGCTCGTCGGGCGATCCGGATGCCTCATATCCTTGAACAGCTCGCCATTAGCGTCGGTCTTGCCGATCCCGCAACCGAAAGCAATAAGCGCCACGACGCAAGGGCCCACTCGAACGTAAGGGATGCCACCTTCTATTCCAAACCGCCTCGGCTCCGGGTCCCAGAAAAACTCGGCTGGGTCCTTTCGACACTTCGGTCGCAGCGAGCCGGGCCGCGGAACTTCGTCACAATCAGTTCTGGCGGGCGGGAGCACCCGGGCACCGGCCTCGCGCGCCACGATCTCGGCTTCACGATACCAGTCTATCGGCGGGTTCACGGGAAGCGCCTGGATCGCCGTGTCCCGCGCGGCAGGCGCACCGTGTTGTGCAGAAGGCAAGCGGAGCTGCGCACGAGGCGTTGTCACGCCGGCTCTCATGTGTGCGGGCGCCGCTGTAGATGGCTCGTCCGACGGACGCCGCAACTCCAGCATTACCAGTGTGCCCCGACTCGGCACACTCGCGTCGCCCCTGGCTGGCCGAGGATGGCTGCGCAGGAGCAGCACGATCAGCAGTGCGTGGCCTCCTAGCACCAGCACCGCCGCGGCGCATCGCACAAGAGATTCCCGGCGCATGGTCAGCATCACCGCCCCCTCACGGCACCCGCCCCTTGCCATGCGCCCGGACATGCGAACCCTGGTTGCTGTTCTCGTCGTTCGACCAGGAGGTCGGATCTTCGTTCCGTTGGGCTCTGCGCTCAGGTCCGCTCCGCACGCTAGAGCGTGAGCGCGGTGTAGAAGAGCAAACCAACGCCAGTCAGCACGAGGCACACCAGGTAGGAGATCACAAGTGCGCTGAACTTCGTCGCAGTCCAGATCCGTCCCTGTCCGTAGACGCGGCGCATCGCGAGAAAGAGATAGATCGGAACGTAGAACACGAGCGCGAAAATGACGAGCTGCTCGACCGAGCCGAAGAACCCGGACACCGCGCCCGCCGTCGCCGCACCGAGGCGGTCGAGCAGCAGCACCACAATTCCGGCCAGGAAGAAGAACGCGTGGTAGTGCAGGAAGAACAGCAGGTGCTCCACGTAGTATCGCCCGGAGCCCAGGTACAGGACGGCCATCACCAGCGCGATCAGCGGCAGGAACATGAACATCATCTTGGGGAGGTTCTCCCAGAGCGCCCGGCCGAAGGACTGCGTGTCGGACGCGATCTTGTTGCACGCCTGCCGCAGCCGCGGCTCGTACTTGTTGAGAAAGCCGACGTCGATGCGAATGTTCTCCTCGCTGCACGGGTCCGCCATGACCTTCTGCGCTTTCTCGAGCTGCTCCGGCGACACCTCGGCCAGCTCCTTGTCGAGCTCGGCGCGGACACCGTCCCGCTCACCCTCGGGCAGACGGCGCACGATGTTCTCGATCAGCTTGCCTCGGGCGGAGTTGACCGGGCGCGCGGCCTGCTGCGGCGCAGGGGCCTCAGATGTAGTGGCCGGCGGATCCGGCGGGGGCGGCGGCGGCGGATCGGCGGAGCCCGGCGCTTTGTCCGGTGACACCTCGACGTGCACGCGGTCTGCACCTCCATTCGTCACGGCGCCGCGCCTGGTAACGGCATCGTCGTTGATCGTGAGCGATGCACCACCGTCGCCGAGCTGCAGATCGAGGTCCTTGCCCGGATCCCAGATCGACGCGATCAGGAAGAACACGACGCTCAGGATCAGATACATCCGGAATGGCGGCGTGTAGTGCGCGCGACGACCGCGCAGGAACTCCAGCGTAAGCAGACCCGGGCGGAACGCCAGCGGGCGCAGCGTTCGCCAGATGCGCGAGTCCCAGTCGAAGACGTCGCCGAGAAAGTCCTTGATGAGTCCCCAGAGCGAGATCACCTGCACCTTGGAGCGCTGCCCGCAGTGCGAGCAGTGCTGGCCGGTGAGCACCTCGCCGCAGTTCAGGCAGTTTTCAGTGGACACCGCGCCGCTGATGAAATCCTCGCGATGCGCGAGGATCCGTCGATCGGCGGCGTAGCGATCGCCGAACAGCTCAGCACCGCGCGCGCGCATCCGCGGCGCGTGCACGGCGAGATACGTGTCGAGCGATGCCTGGTCGGCGAGCCGATACTGGACCGTCCGGCGGATCCTGCCGGCGGGCGCTGACCGGTCACCCAGGATCTCGGCCGCGCGGAAGCCGGGCAGCTGCAGCATGTCCGCGATGTGATCGCGCAGCCACTTGTCGAACGCGGCCTCGATCGCGGCATCCGCTTCGAGGTTGACCTCGTAGATGACGCCTGCGTTCTCTGTCAGCCGGACCACGGCGGCAAGAGTACCGCCTGGCCCGGATCACCGTAAGTATGGATCCCCGCTCAGGCGATCTGCCGCCAGGACGGGTGCGTCGCTTCCGTGTGCGATGCGGCAGCGAGGTCGCCCGCATCGAAATCGTCGACGTGGATGAGCTCCATCACCTTGCGGTCGTAGTCGCGCAGCAGCCCGGCCTCGCTCGTATTCAGCAGGCCGAGCGCGAGCGCTTCCTCGATCTGTGCAGGAAAGTCCGTCGCCGTGATCCGTCCGCTCTTGACGCCCTCGACGCGGATGCGCTTCTCGAGCGGCTCGGCGCTCTGCGCGAGCACCAGGGCCTCCTGCAGCAGGCCGACGGGGTTGGAAGGCTCGATCGTCTTATAGATTCCCGCGGACAGGCGCTCGCGTGCCTCGCTTGGCACCATGAGCTGCTCGACGATTGCCCGTCCGAGACGATCGCTGGGCGCGAAATACGTCCGCCCGCGCGGGAAGATCACAATCCGCATCAGCGCCGCGACCCAGCGGTTCGGGAAGTTGCGCAGGAATCCGTGCATCTGCTCCTGTGCGCGGTACAGCAATGTACGGCAGCTCCATTCGACCAGCGGCAGGTCGGCCTCGGGACGTCCCTGGTTCTGGTAATGCTTGAGCACCATCGACGCCAGGTACAGCGCCGACAGCACGTCGCCCAGCCGCGCCGACAGGTGCTCCTTCTGCTTGAGATAACCGCCCAGCGTGAGCATCGCCATGTCGGTCGCGAACGCGAACTGCGCGCTGAACTTGTTGATGTGCTGGTAGTAACGCCGCGTGGCGCCCGACTCAGGCACCGGCGAAAACCGCGCGAGCGTCGCGGCCATCACGAAGGAGCGCGCCGCGTTCGAGAGCGTATAGCCGATGTGGCCAAAGAGCGCGTCGTCGAACTCGTCGAGGCTCTTTGCCTTGTCCTTGAGCTTCGCCGCGTTCATCTCGCGCAGCACGAACGGATGACAGCGGATCGCGCCCTGGCCGAAGATGATCAGGCTGCGCGTCAGGATGTTGGCGCCCTCGACCGTGATCGCGACGGGCACGATCTGGTAGCCGCGGCCGAGGTAATTCTTCGGCCCGAGCATGATGCCCTTGCCCCCATGCACGTCCATCGCGTCGTTTGCGACCTGGCGGCCGAGCTCGGTGCAGTGATATTTGAGAATTGCGGCCGGGACCGCCGGCCGCTCGCCACCGTCGATCGCCGCGATCGTTACCGAGCGCGCGGCGTCCATGATGTATGTCGAACCGGCCATGCGCGCGAGCGCAGCTTCGACCCCCTCGAACCGCCCTACCGGCTGGTTGAACTGACGGCGGATCCGGGCGTACGCACTCGAGGCATAAATGCCGGCCTTCGATCCGCCGGTCGAGTTCGACGGCAGCGAGATACAGCGGCCGACCGAGAGCTGCTCGACCAGCATGCGCCAGCCCTGGCCGGCCATCTTCGGCCCGCCGATGATGCTGTCGAGCGGCACGAACACGTCCTTCCCCGACACTGGACCGTTCTGGAACGGGACGTTGAGCGGGAAATGACGCCGCCCGACCGTGACACCGGGCGTGGCGCGCGGGATCAGCGCACAGGTGATCCCGTAGTCCGTCTGCTCGCCGCCCAGCAGCTTGTCGGGGTCCCGCAGGCGGAATGCGAGGCCTATCACGGTGGCGACCGGCGCGAGAGTGATGTAGCGCTTCGAGAAATCGAGCCTGATCCCGATCACCTCGCGACCCTCGTAATTGCCGCGGCAGACGACGCCGGTGTCGGGGATGGATGCCGCGTCGGAGCCGGCGCGAGGCGCCGTGAGTGCGAAGCACGGGATGTCCTCGCCGCGCGCGAGCCGCGGCAGGTAGTGGTTCTTCTGCTCCTCGGTCCCGTAGTGGAGCAGAAGTTCGCCGGGTCCGAGCGAGTTCGGCACGGCCACGGTCGAGGAGCAGACTCCGCTTCGGCTCGCGATCTTCACCAGCACGCACGAATGCGCATACGCGGAGAACTCGAGGCCGCCGTATTTCTTCGGGATGATCATCGCGAAGAAGCCCTTCCTCTTGAGAAACTCCCAGACCTGCGGTGGCAGGTCGGCTCTGACATGGGTGATGTCCCAGTCGTCGAGCATGCGGCAGAGCTCCTCGCACGGGCCGTCGAGGAACGCCTGTTCCTCAGCCGAAAGACGCGGCGGCTGCGCGCCGGCGAGCTTCGACCAGGCGGGCTCGCCCGTAAAAAGCTCGCCATCCCACCAAACGGTCCCCGCTTCCAGTGCTTCCCGCTCGGTGTCCGACATCGTGGGCAACAGCCGGCGGTAGGTGAGCAGGAATGGTCGCGTGATCCAGCGCTTGCGAAGTGGATCGACGTTTAGCGCCACCAGCCCGGCGAAGCCGAGCCACAGCAGGAGCATCCAGCCGAGCGGCCCGTCGCCGACAACACTGTAGGCGGCAAGCGCGGCCCCGGCGGCAATCGTCGCGGTCCGGAGCGACACCCTCTGATAGGCGAGCACGAGCGCGCCCGCGACGACGAGCACGAACCAGAGCAATGCCAACATCGTGGTAATCCTCGGGTCCATCGGACTACATCAGGGTCCGAATCGACTATACCGCAGATTTGCTGCGGTGCGTCAAAACCCGCCGGTGCGGTCGATGGCACCGTGACCTAGAGCAGCTCCCTTACGCCATCGCGCTCCTCGGTGAGCTCACGGTGCGTTGCACCCAAGCGGTCGCGGCTGAATTCGTTGATCGCCAGTCCCTGCACGATCTGGTAGCTGCCGTTCGCACAGGTGACTGGAAAGCCGTAAATGACGCCGGCGGGGATACCGTAGCTGCCGTCCGCCGGCACCGCCATGCTGACCCAGTCACCTTCGGGCGTGCCCAGCACCCAGTCGCGGATATGGTCGATCGCGGATGAGGCTGCCGATGCGGCGGAGGACGCGCCGCGCGCTTTGATGATCGCGGCGCCGCGCTGCTGCACGACCGGGATGAACTGCTCCCGATACCAGGCCTGGTCGACCAGCGAGAGCGCCGGTTTGCCATCCACGGTCGCGTGGTGAAGATCGGGGTATTGGGTCGAGGAGTGGTTCCCCCATACCGTCAGCCGCTTGAGCTTCGTCACGTGCGAGCCGGTCTTCTCGGCGAGCTGCGACAGCGCACGGTTGTGATCGAGCCGCACCATGGCCGTGAAGTTCCCGGGCGCCAGGGCCGGGGCATTCTTCATCGCGATCAGCGCGTTCGTATTGGCCGGATTACCGACCACCAGCACGCGCACGCCGCGGTCCGCGACGGCATCGAGCGCCTTGCCCTGGGCCGAGAAGATCTGCGCATTGGCGAGCAGCAAGTCCTTGCGCTCCATCCCGGGCCCGCGGGGTCGCGCACCCACCAGGAGTGCCACATGGCAATCCTGAAAGGCCGCGCGGGCATCATCAGTCGCGACAACGCGGTTCAGGGTCGGGAAGGCGCAGTCGTTCAGCTCCATGACAACGCCCGAGAGCGCGGGGAGCGCCGCGGTGATTTCGAGCAGCTGCAGGTTGACCGGCTGGTCAGGCCCGAGCATCTGGCCGGATGCCACGCGGAAGGCGAGGGCATAGCCGATCTGGCCCGCGGCACCGGTGATCGCGACGTTGACGGGAGTTTTCATGGCTTTCTCCAAGGCTGGTCATAGGCGACCCCACCGGGCCGGCACCCGCCCCGGCGAGGCGCAGATACTAGCAGCGCCCCGGCCGTCGACCTCAGCGCCTGGGAATGGGAGGCGGGTCACGAAAAAGTGCTTGATTTCCGTGTGGTGTTGTAGTTCACTACAACACCAATAGGGATGGCTGAATCGAGGGCACGACGATGCGCTCGGCAAGCAAACTCGCAGCGGCCGCCTTGGCCTGGGCAATCTGGGTTCTGGCGGGTGTGATGATCGCTTCGGAGTCACTGGCGCCCCGTGTCAGTACACCGATCGGCAGGGATGTAAGCGCCGCGTACTGCGAGCAATGACCACCTCCCCGGGCAATGGGGTCCGGGTGTTCTGCTACAGTAGTGCAGCGACGCACCGGAGCGCCCGGCCGCATGGATCCTACCTGGAACGACAGCCAGCCCATTTATCGGCAGCTTCGCGACAAGGTAGTCGCCATGATCCTGGAGGGTCAGCTCACCGACGGTGATGCGCTGCCATCGGTCCGGAGTGTCGCAGCGGAGTTCACCTTGAACCCGCTCACCGTACTCAAGGGATACCAGCAGCTCGTGGACGAGGGGCTCGTCGAGAAGCGGCGGGGCCGGGGTATGTTCGTTACCGAGGGCAGCCGCGGGCAGCTCATGCGTGGCGAACGCCAGCGCTTCCTCGAGCAGGAGTGGCCGCGCGTGCTCGCCACCATCGACCGACTCGGTCTCGACCCCGCCGAGCTGCTGCGCGGGGCGAGCCTCAAGCGCAAGTCCGGCGCCTGAGGCGCAACCCGCGCTAGGCCGGCACCGGCGTCGCTTGCATCGGCCTTCGCAGCACCGCCGGCGGCAGCATCTTGTACATCA
>Ga0209971_1000199_pt1 | contig 17944 bp, 17 predicted proteins | sample InoplaM3SAM_FD_187588 | JGI IMG/M metagenome (GOLD analysis project Ga0209971, IMG submission 187588) | Arabidopsis thaliana rhizosphere microbial communities from the Joint Genome Institute, USA, that affect carbon cycling - Inoculated... | ecosystem: Host-associated > Plants > Roots >... | reverse complement strand
CCGGCAAAGCCGTCGATGCTCGCGGAGGCGTGGACAACATGACAACGATCGGTCTCATCGGCGCCGGACGGATAGGGTCCCAGCTTGCCCGGCTCGCCGTGGCGCGCGGGTACAAGGTCGTCATCAGCAACTCGCGCGGCCCCGAGACTTTATCGGCGCTCGTGGCCGAGCTCGGTCCCGACGCCCGTGCCGCGACTCCGGTCGAGGCGGCGCAGGCGGGCGACATCGTCGTGGTCACGGTGCCTCTGAAGAACTACCGCACCGTGCCCGTCGAGCCGCTCACGGGCAAGATCGTGATCGACACGAACAACTACTACCCTCAGCGCGACGGCCACATCCCCGAGCTCGATTCGGAATCGACCACCACATCCGAGCTCCTGCAGGCGCACTTGCCGGCCTCGAAGGTCGTAAAGGCGTTCAACCACATCTACGCGGCCGAGCTCACCACGCACGGGCAGCCGGCGGGCACCCCGAACCGACGTGCCCTCGTCATCGCCGGCAACGACGACGCGGCCAAGGCGACCGTCACGCGTCTGATCGATCAGTTCGGCTTCGACACGGTGGCCTGCGCGTCGACCGGCAATCTCGCCAACTCGGTGGCCGCGCACGCGGCGGAGGCGCGGCTTCGGTCCTACGTCTTCATCCCCGCCGATCTGGAGTCGGGCAAGGTCATCGGCACCCTCGTCTACGAGCCCACCGTCGTCGAGGTCGAAGGCACCTACGACGAGGTCAACCGCCTCTGCGCCGAGATCGGCGACAAGTACCACTGGGCCTTCGTCAACATCAACCTGCGGCCGTACTACGCGGAGGGATCGAAGACCTACGGCTACGAGATCGCCGAGCAGCTCGGCTGGCGCGCGCCCGCCCACGTGGTGGTGCCGTGCGCGGGCGGCTCGCTGCTGACCAAGATCGCGAAGGCCTTCCGGGAGCTGCAGGACCTGGGCCTGATCCCGGAGGGCCGGACCGCCATGCACGCCGCGCAGGCCGCCGGCTGCGGCCCCATCGTCACGATGATCCGGAACGACACCGACGTGCTGCGCCCGGTGCGCCCGCAGACCATCGCCAAGTCGCTGGCCATCGGCAATCCCGCCGACGGCTACTACGCCTACCGGGCGGTCAAGGAGTCGGGCGGCCACGGCGAGCACGCCACCGACGAGGAGATCATCGAGGGCATGCGGCTGCTGGCCCGCACCGAGGGCATCTTCACCGAGACCGCCGGCGGCGTGACGGTGGCCGCGACCCGCAAGCTGATCGAGTCCGGGCGCATTCCGCGCGACGAGCCCGTCGTGATCTGCATCACCGGCAACGGGCTGAAGACCCCGGACGTGCTGCAGGACCGGCTGAGCCGCGACGTGACCATCCGGCCGTCGCTGTCCGCGTTCGACCGGGCGCTGGCCGATCTCGAGTCCAAGACGGTGGCGTAGGCCGCCGAACCGAGGAGAAACGAATGGCCGTTCTGGTTCGCATTCCCACCCCCCTTCGCTCGCTGACCCGAGGCGCCGCCGAGGTGCAGGCCGACGCCTCCAACGTCCAGGACCTGATCGACGTGCTGGAGAGCCAGTACCCCGGGCTCCGGGATCGGCTGGTGGAGAACGGCGGCGAGCTGCGCCGCTTCATCAACATCTACATCAACCAGGAGGACATCCGCTTCCTGCAGGGCGCCAGCACCACGCTCAAGCAGGGTGACGAGGTGTCGATCGTGCCCGCGATCGCGGGAGGTGTGTAGGCCGGTGGGTGGAACCGGGCGGTCATGATCTCCAGGCGTGTCCAGGGCTTCACCGAGTCGGTCATCCGGGAGATGACCCGGGTCAACAACCAGTACGACGGCATCAACCTCGCCCAGGGCATGCCGAACTTCCCGCCGCCCCGCGAGCTGATCGACGCGGCCCACCGCGCCATCGACGGCGACTTCCATCAGTACGCGATCACGTGGGGCACGCCGCGGCTGCGGCAGGCGATCGGCGAGAAGTACCGCCGCTTCTACGGGATGGCCGTCGAGGCCGACCGCCACGTCACGGTGTGCTGCGGCTCGACCGAGACCATGCTGGCCACGCTCCTGGCGGTGCTGAACCCGGGCGACCAGGTCATCATCTTCGAGCCGTTCTACGAGAACTACGGCCCGGGCTGCATCATCGCGGGCGCCGAGCCGATCTTCGTGCCGCTCGAGCCGCCCGACTTCTCGTTCGACCCCGACCGGCTCGCCCGCGCGGTCACCGAGCGGACGCGCGCGATCGTGTTCAACAGCCCGAACAACCCGTCCGGCAAGGTCTTCTCGCGGGCCGAGCTGCAGGTGATCGCCGATCTCTGCCTGAAGCACGACCTGCTCGCGATCACCGATGAGATCTACGAGCACATCGTCTACGACGGCCTCGGCCACACCCCGATCGCCACGCTGCCCGGCATGGCCGACCGCACCGTGACGATCTCCGGGATCTCGAAGTCCTACTCGGTGACCGGCTGGCGCGTGGGCTACGCCATCGCGAGCCCGGACCTGTCCCTCGGAATACGCCGCGCCCACGACTTCATCACGGTGGGCGCGCCGCACCCGCTGCAGGAGGCCGCGGTCACCGCGCTCGGCCTGCCCGACTCCTACTACGTGTCCCTGCGCGAGAGCTATCAGGCCCGGCGTGACCTGCTGCTCGGCCGGGTGGAGGAGGCGGGCTTCGTGGCCTACACGCCGCGCGGCGCCTACTACATCCTGACCGAGGCCGAGCACTTCATGAAGCAGCACGGCTGCCGCGACGACCACGAGTTCGCGCTGCACCTGATCCGCGAGGTCGGCGTGGCCACCGTGCCCGGCTCGTCCTTCTACGCCCACCGCGAGCTGGGCCGCACCAAGATCCGCTTCTGCTTCCCCAAGACCGACGACATGCTGATCGAGGCGGGACGCCGGCTGCAGAAGCTGCGGCGGTGAGCCTCCGCGGCGCCGCGCGCGCCGTCTTCGACGCCGCGCTGCGGGCCGCCGACGTCCACCCGCTGGTCCGCCGCGCCCTCGGCGACGTCCCGCTACCCGCGACCGCGCGCGTCTCCGTGGTGGGGGCGGGGAAGGCCTCGGGGGCCATGGCGGCCGCGGCCGAGCAGGTGCTGGGCGACCGCATCGTCGATGGGCTCGTGGTGGTCAAGGACGGCTACCGGGCCGACACCCGCCGCGTGCGGCTCGTGGAGGCCGGCCATCCGGTGCCGGACGCGCGCGGCGAGGCCGCGGCGCGCGAGATCCGCGCCATCGCGGAGCGCGCAACCGCGGACGACGTGCTGCTGGTCCTGGTCTCCGGCGGCGGCTCCGCGCTGACCCCCGCGCCGGTGCCGCCGATCACGCTCGGCGACAAGCAGACGATGACCCGGCTCATGCTCGCGGCCGGCGCCAACATCAACCAGCTCAACGCGGTGCGGAAGCATTGCTCGCTGCTCAAGGGCGGTCAGCTCGCGCGCGCCGCCGCGCCGGCCCCGGTGCACGCGCTGCTGCTCTCGGACGTGATCGGCGACCCGCTGGACGTGATCGCCTCCGGCCCGACCGCCCCCGACGTCTCCACGTTCGCGGAGGCCCTCGCGATCCTCGACCGCTTCGATCTCCGCTCGCGCACGCCCCCGTCGATCGTGGAGCGCCTGCGGCGCGGGGAGCGTGGCGAGATCCCGGAGACGCCCAAGCCGGACGATCCGGTCTTCCGCCACGTCACCAACACCGTGATCGGCAACAACCGGTTGGTGGTCGACGCGGCGGCCGACGAGGCGGTGCGGCTCGGCTACGGACCCCACGTCCTCACGCGGTCGCTCGACGGCGAGGCGCGCGAGGCGGCGGCCCGGCTGGTCGCCCTGGCGCGCGAGATCCGCGAAGGCCGCGGCCCGGTGGCCGCGCCCGCGTGCGTCATCGCAGCGGGCGAGACCACCGTGACGGTGCGGGGCCGCGGACGCGGCGGGCGCTGCCAGGAGTTCGCGCTGGCCGCCGCGCTGGCCATGGAGGGCGTCGGCGGCATCGTGGCGCTCGCCGCGGGCACCGACGGGACCGACGGGCCCACCGACGCGGCCGGCGGCATCGTCGACGGGGAGAGCGCACGGCGGGCGCGGGCCCTGGGCCAGGATCCGCGGGCGCGGCTCGAGAACAACGACGCGAACCCGATGCTGGACGCCCTCGGCGATCTGGTGACCACCGGCCCGACCAACACCAATCTGCTCGACCTGTACCTCCTCCTGGTCGAGCCGGCCGGACGCTAGGGCGCGCGGTACTCTTGCCCGCGGTACTCTTTGATGATCTCGAGGATGCGCCGGCGCGTGAGCTCGCGCGTCGCCGGGTCCGAGAGGTCCTTGCCCATCGTCTCCTCCTCGAGCTCGAACATCTTGACGAAGCGCGGCGGCTGACCCGCGGGCAGGCGCTCCACGAAGGGCCCCGAGCCGTCGAGCACGCCGTCCCACGTCTCGCGCAGCAGCGTCCAGAACGCCTGACGCGGGGCCGCGAAGGCCTGCGCGCCCGCGCACTCCGAGTCCGGCAGCCTCACGTACCAGTTCTTGCCCAGCTCGCGCACCAGCGGGGTCCGCGTGCCCTCGCGGTCGATGGTCTTGACGTTGTTCTGCCGCTCGATCCAGCTGCCGCCGCCGGCCGGGCCGTAGATCACGATCCGCGTGCCGCGCTGGAGCGTCTGGTAGTCCGAGCGCCCCATGTCGCGCGTCTCGCGCCCGGGGATCGGGGCGTAGTTCGAGCACGACCACTCGGGGTAGGCGCGGTCATCGCTCCACGGCGCGGCGCACTGGTAGCGCGGGCCGTCGTCGAGGTTGGTGACCCGGCGCGTCCACCGGCCGGGCGCGGCCTTCAGGTCCCGCACGTGCCAGGTGAGCGGAGCGACGAAATCGTAGAGGAACGGAGCGTCGTACTGCCAGTCCTCTGATTGATGCCGCAGCTCGGTGCCCGACCGGGTCGTGCCGTCGAGGTTGGCGAGGAACAGGATGCGCCGGAGCCAGATCCTCTGCGGGGACAGCACCTCGGCGGTGATCCACTCCTTGGCCGACTTGTCCCGGTTGACGTCGTAGACGCGCGGATCCCGCACGTAGCCCGGCTTCAGGTCCTCGACCTCGACGTAGCTGTAGTCGACCAGGAAGCAGCCGGTCATCCCGCGGATGGCCTGCACCCCGCGGGACACCGGCGTCTCGTCGGCCCCGGCCGCCGGGAGCCAGGCGAGCAGGACCAGCGAGGCCAGGAGCATCCGCCGCATGCCTCAGGGTCGCCTCGGCCCGCCCGCCTGTCAACCGGAGCCGCGGGCACATCTAGAAGCGCACCCGCACGCGGTAGGCCAGGGTGGTGGCACCGTCCTTGGCCACCGGGAGGCTGAAGCGCGCGGTGTGGGCCTGGGGCTTGTCGTGCGGATGCGAGGACTTCAGCATCTCCCAGTCGCCGGGCAGCGGCTCGTTCACCTCGACGGTCACCGCCTCGGTCTTGTGGTTGCGCAGGGTGATCTCCCACTCGACCTCGTAGAGATTGCTGCCGACCCGCTTCCATTCCTTCTGCACGCGCTCGCCCACCACGTCGAAGGCCTCGCCCATCTTGATGCGCACCCGCTCGTCCTTGGGGGTGTGGTCGATCCAGTCCTCGCCGATCAGCTGCTGGCTGCCCGAGGTGTCGGCCTTGTACACGCGCACCCGGCCCTTCGGCAGCGGCATGCCGAGCCCCTTGTCCTTCGCATTCTTGAGGTCGAGGTAGACGCCGACCTTCTGGCTGGAGATCGGCGTGCCGTACTGGCTCCGGAAGTAGCCGGCCGCGCCGTTGTAGATGAAGCGCTTGTCGACCGGGATGTCGGCGCCGGACAGCAGCGTGAGCTGCTTGGTCTGGCTGTCCTTGATGGTGGTGCGCCCGTCGAGGGAGTAGAGGTGATACTCGAAGAAGCCCTCCGACCTGAAGTCCCGCTCCGGCGCGGGCGAGGCCGCGCGGGCCACCGACTCCAGGGCCTTTCGCGCGTCGTCCCGGCTGCCCGCGCGATTGACGTCCCCGGCCACCAGCTTGAGGGCGGCGTCCCGGTAGGTCGCTCCGCTCTGGTTGATGATGGTCACCCAGCCGGTCAGATCGGTCCGGGTGTCGGCGGCGTTGATCAGCATGACGTAGTCCGCCTTCCAGCTGATGCCGCCGGTGAGATACGAGGCCTCGACCCGCTGCGGGGTCGGGCGCGTGTTCCGCAGGAGCCACGCCAGGGTGGGCTTGGAGACCAGGTTCTCGGGCAGGGCGGGCAGCACCACGCTGCCAAAGTGGCCCATGTGGATCTGGCCGTTGATGTCATAGACCGGCCCGCGCGTGGACAGCAGCGTCGCCTCCTGGAACGTGCCGTTGGACTGGTAGAGGCGCACCTTCCGGCCGACGTACTTCTCCATCAGCTTCTCGCTGGACAGCAGGTCGTACTCGTAGTTCTGCTCCAGGATGCGGAGCCCCGACGGATCGGTGAGCGAGCGCAGGTGCACCGAGGTCGGATCGATCTGGGCCGCCACGTCGGCGAAGTGGGCCTCGGCCACGCCGGGCTCGAGGCGGATCTCGCGCACGTCCTTCACGAGGCCGAGATTTCCGTTGTAGACGGTGACCATGACCTCGCGCTGGTCGGCGCCGGTGATGGCGACCGGGGCGGCGCCCGCGCCGGGCGGAAGCGCGAGGGCCAGGGTCAGGATGAAGGCGATCAGGGGTTTCGTCGGGGTACGCATCGTATCCTCCAGTACCGGGAATCGGTGTCGCTGGAGGGTTGGACCGGACCGCCGGAGGAAAGTTCCCGCCGGGGCTACTCCAGTCGCAGGATGACGTGGACCTGGCTGGGCAGGTCCGGGCGCTCCGCCTCGACGCGCCAGGGGCCGATGTCGGCGAGGGCCCGGGAGAACTCGGCGTAGCGCGACTGCGGGATGAGGGCCTCGACGACGGTCGCGTCGTCCTCGCGCCGGCGCTGCGTCTGACGCCCGTCCACCCGGGCGATGAGTGAGGCCAGCTCGCGCTCGGCCGCGTCGCGGTCCTTCACCGCGACGCGCGCCACGACGTCGGCGGAGGGCGGCGCGCGCTTGGCCGCGACGCCCGGCACCGTCGGCGCCACGCGACTGGCGCCGCCCGCGCGATCGAGCGCCTGCCGACGCGCGTCGGTCTCCGGCCGCGCAGGGCCGGCCACGTTCTCGGCGGGAGCGGCGGACTTTGCGGCCGGCGCCTCCGTCTTCGCCATCGGCGGCGCGTCACCGCGGGCGGTGGCCGGGGCCTCGCCGGACTGAGCGGGCGGCGGCGCGGGCGTCGCCGGGGCGGGGACCGAGGGCGGAGCCGGGGCGCGAACGGCGGGGCTCGGCGAGGCGACCGGCGGTGGAGCGGCCGCGGGTGCGCTTTCGGTGGGCCGCTTGCTCTCGCGCGCGACCGTGGCGTCTCGACCGCGCTCCGCGCTCCGAGCGCCCAGGGCCAGGGGCGGCGCGCCGCGCAGCGCCGGCGTCGCTTCCTGCTCCTTGCGCACATCACCGAGCGGGGCCGGCGTCTCGGCCCGGCCGGAAGGAGCGGGCGCCTCGTAACGCGCCGCCTGCTGCAGCGCGGGCGTGCGCTGGAAGGTATACACCGCGAGCAGCGCCACCATGACCACCGCGGTCGCCTCGACCGGCAGCTTGGCCCAGAGCGGGAAGAACACGCGGCGGTACCAGGGCGTCGGCTGCGCGGCGGCCACCACGCGATCGACGAAGCCCGCCGGCGCGTGCGCCGGGCTCACCCGGTGGAGCAGCGCCACCGTCTCGCGCAGGCCCTCCAGCTCGCGCCGGCACTCCGGGCAGCCCTCGAGGTGCGACTCGACCGCGCGCCGCTCGTCCGGCGTCAGGGCCTCGTCGAGCAAGGCCGAGAGGGATTCGCGCGCGTCGTCGCAGGTCATGGCAGAAAGCGCTCCAGCTTGTCCTTCAGGTCCGCGCGCGCCCGATGCAGGCGCGAGCGGACGGTGCCCAGCTCGAGATCGAGCGCCTGGGCGATCTCCTCGTAGGCCAGGCCCTCGATGTCGCGCAGCACCACCACGATGCGTCGCTCCTCGGGCAGCTCGGCGATCGCCCGGGCCAGCGCCGATTCCAGCTCGCTGCGCTCGAGCGCGGCGTCCGGCCGCCGGCGGTCGTCGGCGAGCCGGAGCAGCGTCTCCTCGCCCTGTCGCACGAGCCGCCGCTCGCCGGAGGCGAGGCGATTGAGGCAGAGCCGCGAGGTGATCGCGTACAGCCACGTCGACAGCTTGGCGTCGCCGCGGAACTCGCCGAGCGCGCGGTGAGCGCGGAGGAACGCCTCCTGGGCCACGTCCTGGGCTTCCGCCGCGTTGCCGAGCATCCGCAGCGCCACCCCGAAGACGCGATGCTGGTACGTGGTCACGAGCTCCTCGAAGGCGGACGCCTCGCCGGCCCGCAGCCGGTCCAGGAAGCGCGGCGCATCGCCTGCCTCCGCCTCTCGCACGGTTAGACCATACCGCGTCCCGGAAGTTCCCTCCGCACAAAACCCGCCGTCCCGCGCGCGGCGCGAGGCCGCGCGACGGCGTGGTAGACTTCGCGGCGTCATGGACAAGCGCTCTCGCGTGATGGCCGCGCTCCGACGGGAGGCCGTCGATCGGCCTCCGGTCTCGTTCTGGCGACACGTTCCCGACGTCGACCACACCGCGGCGGGGCTCGCCGAGGCGATGCTCGCGTTCCAGCGCCGCTGGGATCTCGACTTCGTGAAGGTGATGTCGAGCGGCGTCTACTGCGTGGAGGACTGGGGCTGCCAGGTGGCCTACCAGGGCTCCCCCAACGGGGCCAAGCAGTGCACGAGCCACGCGGTGCAGGACCGCGCCGACTGGAGCCGCATCCGCGCGCTCGACCCGGGGGCGGGCGCGCTCGGCCGCGAGCTCGAAGCGGTGCGGCTGATCGCGCGCGGCCGCTCCGACGACGCGCCGATCCTGCACACGCTCTTCTCGCCGCTCACGGTGGCGCGCAAGCTGGCCGGCGATCGCGCGGTGGCCGATCTTCGCGACGAGCCGGCCGCCGTCGAGCCCGCGCTGGACGCCATCGCCGAGACCATGGCCCGGCACGCGCAGGCGGCGCTGTCCGCCGGGGCCGACGGCCTCTTCTTCGCGACCCAGGCCGCCACGCCCGAGGTGGTCACCGCCGAGGAATGGTCGCGCTTCGAGCAGCCCCGGATCCGACGCATGCTCGACGCGGTGGCCGCGACCTCGGCCTTCACGCTGCTGCACCTGCACGGGCGCGACGTGTACTTCGACCAGGCCGCCCGGCTGCCCGTGCACGCGATCAACTGGCACGATCGGCTCGCCGCGCCGAGCCTCGGCGACGCCCGTGCGCGCTTCACCGGCGGGCTGGTGGGCGGGCTCGGGGAAGGCCGGACCCTGCTGCGCGGGCCGGCCGACGCCGCCGCCGCGGAAGCCGGCGAGGCGATCGCCCAGACCGGCGGGCGCGGCATCCTGGTCGGCCCGGGCTGCGTCCTGCCCCTGGCCACTCCGGACGCCCACCTGTCCGCGGTCCTCGCCGCGGTGAAGGCGGCGCGATGAGCGTCTCCGTGGCGCTCCGCCGGAGCGCGCTCGTCCTCCTGCTCCTGCTCGGGGCCCCGGTCCCGGCGCCGGGGCAGTCCGCGGGGGAGCTGCGCGTGGGCCTGCCGTGGACGCCCGAGAACCTCGATCCGACCATGAACCTCTCGTCCATCCGGGCGAAGGTGGGCGTGAGCATGTTCGACTCGCTGGTGGGCCGCGACGCCGAGAACCGGATCGTGCCCCAGCTCGCGGAGTCGTGGAAGGCGCTCGACGACCTGACGCTGCAGCTGAGGCTCCGGCGCGGGGTGATCTTCCACGACGGCGAGCCGTTCAACGCGGAGGCGGTCCGCTTCACCTTCGACCGTGTGCTCGATCCCAACCAGAAGTCTCCCAACCGGGCGAACATCGGCGAGGTCGCGCGCGTGGACGTCGTGGACGACCACACCGTCAACCTCGTGCTGCGCCAGCCCTACGCGCCGCTGCTGAACCGGCTGGTCGATTTCCCGATGGTGCCGCCGAAGTACACCGCCGAGAAGGGCAACCCGGGGCTCGCCCTGCGGCCGGTCGGCACCGGTCCGTTCCGGTTCGTCGAGCTGGTGAAGGACGATCGCCTGGTGGTCGAGGCGTTCGATCGCCACTGGCGCGGCGCGCCCCGCATCCGCCGCATCGTGTTCAAGCCGATCCCGGAGCCGTTCACCCGCGCCGCCGCGCTCCGGAACAACGAGGTCGACCTCATCGACACGCTGCCGCCCAACCTGGCCAGCGAGCTGGAGCGCGTCGGCGGCATCCGGGTCCAGCGGGTGCCCAGCACGTGGATCATCTATCTGGGACTGAACGCCTTCAGGAAGCCGCTCTCCGACGTGCGGGTGCGCCAGGCCCTGAACTACGCCACCGACGTGGAGGCGCTGGTGAAGAGCGTGCTCGACGGCAACGGACGTCGAATGGACGGGCCGTTCACTCCGCAGATGTTCGGCTTCGATCCGTCGGTGAAGGGATACCAGCCGGATCCGGCGCGGGCGCGGCGGCTGCTCGCCGAGGCGGGCTATCCCGACGGGCTCGAGATCTCGCTGGACGCGCCGGCCGGACGCTATCAAGGCGACAAGGAGATCGCGGAGGCGCTGGGCGGGCAGTGGCAGAAGGCCGGCGTCAAGCCGCGCGTGCAGGTGGCGGAGTGGGGCGCCTACTTCAAGCGCTACCTCGGCAAGCAGTTCTCTGACGCCTACCTGCTCGGGCTCGGCGGTCCGATGCAGGACGGCGACGAGCTGTACAACCTGGTCTCGTCGAAAGGCCGCGGCCTCTACTACAAGAACGAGAAGATCGACGCGCTGTTCGACGCGGGCCGCTCGACTATGGACCCGGCCCGGCGGAAGAAGATCTACGCCGATCTGGCGCGCGCGATGGTCGAGGACGCCACGTGGGTCTTCCTGATGCAGCAGGTCGACATCTACGCGACGCGCGACCGGGTGACGTGGACACCACGAGCGGACCAGTGGCTGCTGCTGCACGAGGCGAGCCTGAAGTAGGAAGTCGCGGTGCTCACCGGAGCGGCGATACGCTCCTAGTAGCTGAAATTTATCGACGAGCGGTCAGCGACCCACCGGGTTATCCACGGCCGACCCACACGGTTTGTGGGTTGTCCTCCCGGCGACGGCGACGAGTCCGGGCTCGCAACGTCGCGGAGCGGCGACGATCTAGGCTTCACGGCGCGCGCGGCGGCGGGGCGCCGCGGTCAGGGCACGCCACTCGGCGTCCGAGAGGCTGAGCGGTCGGCTGCCTCGCCTCATGGCGCGCACCTGGGCCATGATGCGGCGCGATACCGCTTTCATCGGCGGCTTTCTGCTCGACCGGCCTCTGGCCCGGCTCACCGCCGCGGGATCTCCTGGCCGGTGCGCCGCGGTGACGAGATCACGTGCCGGGGTCCGCCTCGTCGCGCATATAGGCGACCGCGCTGATGGCGAGGTACCAGAGCGGCCCCTCGATGAGGACCAGGAAGGCGCCGAGGCGTGAGAACGACCAGACGGTGAGGAACAGTCCGACCAGGCTGCACGACAGCGCGATCGTGATGACGGCGCCGCGCACGATCCGGCACGCCGGCTCGGGCCCCATCCAGCCGCTGGATTCGATGTAGAGCCAGGCGACGAGAGCGGGCAGGGACACCGCCAGCAGCCCGACGATGGCTCCGGAGCGCGCGACGGCGCCCGACGACACGATCACGGTGAGCAAGAGCGCAACGACGAAGACAAGGTAGCCGAAGATCGCCGACCGCCAGCCCGGCTCGAGGATCGCCATCTCGCGCATCTCATCCTCCGTTTCGACGCCGCGAGTATAGGCGATGGCCGCGAAGCCAGGCAAGGGCGGGTCGGCGGGGCCGACAAAACCAACTCGTGAGAGACTGAGGCATGCGCGAACACTGGTGGATGAACACGGGTGACAAGGCGGTACGACTGGTGTGGAGGTTGCTCTGGAGCTGGCGACGGTAGGACGCGGCGGCCGCGCCTGATCCGCGCCGCGTAGAAGCAGCCGAGGACGCCCGGGCCGGCCGCCGGCCCCGGACCGCTGTGCTACTATTCGTCGGTGCGTATGTCATCGACGAATCTGCTCGATCTGTTCCCCGCCGAGATGGAGGAGCTGGCCGAATCGCTAGGCGTCCCACGGTACCGGGGCCGCCAGCTCGCGGGCTGGATCTTCACCCGGGGCGTGGCCGAGATCGAGGCCATGTCCGATCTCCCTCGCGACTTCCGCGCCGCGCTCGCCGCCTCGATGCGGGTCGAATTACCGGAGGTCGAGCGGCGCACGCCCTCGCAGGACGGCAGCCAGAAGCTGGTGCTCCGCTACGCCGGCGGCGCGCGCGTGCAGTCGGTGCTCATGCCCGATGGCGACCGCCTCACCCTGTGCGTCTCCACCCAGGTGGGTTGCGGATTCGGCTGCGCGTTCTGCTTCACCGGCACCATGGGCCTCGAGCGCAACCTGAGCGCGGGCGAGATCGTCGGGCAGGTGATGGTGGCGCGACGCGGGCTCGGCCCGGGCGAGCGCATCACTCACATCGTGTACATGGGCATGGGCGAGCCGCTCGCCAACTACGGGGCGACCGTGAAGTCGCTGCGGCTGCTCACCGACCCGCGGGCCTTCGGCTTCTCGCCCCGTCGCATCACCGTCTCGACGGTGGGGCTGGTGAGCGGAATCGAGCGGCTGGCCAAGGAGAGCCTGAAGGTCAATCTCGCGATCTCGCTCCACGCCACCAGCAACGAGATCCGCGACCGCATCATGCCGATCAACCGCGGCTTCGCGATCGAGGAGCTGCTGGCCGCGTGCCGGCGCTTCCCGCTGCCGTTCCGCCAGCGGATGACCTTCGAGTACGTGCTGCTCGACGGCGTGAACGACGCGGCGGAGGACGCGCGGCGACTGGTGCGGCTCCTCAAGGGGATCCGAGGCAAGATCAACCTGATTCCGTTCAACGACTGGGAGGGCTCGGGCTTCGGCCGGCCGTCCCTGCCGCGCATCCTCGCCTTCCAGGCCATCCTGCTCGAGCACGGCATCACCGCGACCATTCGTTGGAGCAAGGGAGAAGATATCGGGGCGGCCTGCGGCCAGCTCCGCGAGGAGGTCACCGCGTGACCGCTCCGGTCACGGTGGCCCTCGGCACCCTCGGCTGCCGGCTCAACCAGGTCGAGTCGCAGGAGATGGGCGCGCTCCTGGAGCGCGGCGGCTTTCGCGTGGTCCCGTCCGGCGAGGCCGCGCAGGTGTACGTGGTCAACACCTGTACGGTCACCGGGCGCGCCGACTTCTCGGACCGGCAGCTGATCCGCCGCGTCGCCCGCGAGCACCCGGGCGCGTTCCTGGTGGTGACGGGCTGCTATGCGCAGACGGACCCGACCGCGGTGGCCGCCATTCCGGGCGTGGATCTGGTGGTGGGCAACCACGAGAAGTACCGCCTGCCCGACCTGCTGGGCTCGCTGATCAAGCCGCCGCGGCCGGCCATCGAGGTCGGCGACATCGCGGCCGTCCGGACGGTGCCCGTCGCCCCCTTCGCCCGCATGGCCGGACGCTCGCGCGCCTTCGTGAAGATCCAGGACGGCTGTCAGCACCGCTGCGCCTTCTGCATCGTGCCGACGGCCCGCGGGGGCAGCCGGAGCCAGGAGCCGAAGGTGGTGATCGACCAGGTGCGCGGCCTCGTGGAGTCGGGCTACCTCGACATCACCCTGACCGGCGTGGACATCGGCCACTACGGCTGGGATCTCTCTCCGCGCACGTCGCTGGCCGGGCTCGTGCGGAGCCTGGCCGAGATCGACGGGCTCGGCTGGCTGCGGCTGTCCTCGGTGCTGCCGGCCTACTTCACGCCGGACTTGATCGACGCGGTGACCACGCTGCCGGCGGTCGCGCCGCACCTGCACCTGCCGCTGCAGAGCGGCAGCGATCGCGTGCTCCGGCTGATGCGGCGACCGTATCACACCGGAATGTACCGCGACCTGGTGTCGCGCCTCGCCGCCGCCATCCCGGCGCTGGGGCTCGGCGCCGACGTCATCGTGGGTCATCCCGGCGAGACCGAGGGGGACTTCGAGGCCACGCTCGCCTTCGTCGCGTCGCTGCCCTTCTCCTACCTGCACGTCTTCCCGTATTCGGACCGCCGCGGCACCGAGGCGGTGCGCCGGCCCGATCACGTGCCGGCCGCGTCCATTCGGGAGCGGGCCCGCCGCCTGCGCCGGCTCGGGCGCGAGAAAGGCCTCGCGTTCCGGGGCGCGCTCGCCGGATCGCGGCGCCCGGCCCTGGTGCTCGACGCACGCGACCCGGCCAGTGGGCGGCTGGTCGGACTCACCGCCAACTACGTCGAGGTGCTCTTCGACGGGCCGGACGGACTCGGCCGGCGCATGGTCACGCTCGAGATCGGCGAGACGCGCGGTGACCGCACCCAGGGGCGCCTGATCGGCGAGGCGGAGGCGTGAGGATGGCGCCGGCGTCGCGGCCGTCCGAGCCCGCGCTCGGCATCATCGGCGGAAGCGGGCTCTACGAGATCGAGGGCTTCGAGGACGTGCGCTGGGTCCGGGTCAAGACACCGTTCGGCCACCCGTCGGACGCCTACTGCACCGGCCGACTGGGCGATCGCCGAGTCGTCTTCCTGCCGCGCCACGGCCGCGCCCACCGGGTCACCCCGAGCGAGATCAACTACCGCGCGAACATCTACGGGCTCAAGTCGCTCGGCGTGCGGTGGGTCATCTCGGTCAGCGCGGTGGGCAGCATGAAGGAGGAGATCCACCCGCTGGACCTCGTCATCCCCGACCAGTTCTACGACCACACGAAGCGACGGATCTCGAGCTTCTTCGGCGATGGGATCGTCGGCCACGTCGGCCTCGCCGATCCGGTGTGCCCGGCGCTCGGCGACCTGCTGGAGACCGGTGGGCGCGAGGCCGGCGCCCGGGTGCACCGTGGCGGCACCTACATCTGCATCGAGGGCCCTCAGTTCTCCACCCGGGGTGAATCGCAGATCTACCGCCGCTGGGGCGTCTCGGTGATCGGCATGACCAACATGCCGGAGGCCAAGCTGGCCCGCGAGGCCGAGCTGTGCTACGCCACGCTGGCCCTGGCCACCGACTACGACGTCTGGCACGAGACCCACGCCGCGGTCAGCGTGGAGGCGGTGGTGGCGAACCTGCTGAAGAACGTCGCCACCGCCAAGGTGGTGCTGAAGCGGGTCATCCCGCGGGTGGGCAAGCCCTGCCACGCGGGCTGCGGCGACGCGCTGGCCAGCGCGGTGATCACCAGTCCGGCCGCCTTCCCGCCGCGCACGCGGCAGCGCCTCGCGCTGCTGCTGGACCGCTATTTCCCCCCGAAGGCGAAGGCCCGCCGCCGTGGCTAGCCCGGGCGACCTCGACGTGGTCGGCATCGGCAACGCGCTCGTCGACGTGCTGAGCCACGCCGACGACGCGATGCTCGGCCGCCAGGGCCTGGTGAAGGGGACCATGCACCTCGTCGACGAGGATCGGGCGCGCGCCCTCTACGACGCGATGGGCCCGGGCGTCGAGATCTCGGGCGGCTCCGCGGCCAACACGATGGTGGGCGTGGCGTCGTTCGGCGGCCGCGCGCACTACGTGGGCAAGGTGCGCGACGATCAGCTCGGAGAGGTCTTCGGTCACGACCTGCGCGCGACCGGCGTGGGCTACGACACCCCCCGGGCCACCTCCGGGCCGGCCACCGGGCGGTGCCTCATCCTGGTCACCCCGGACGCGCAGCGCACCATGGGCACGTTTCTCGGCGCTTCCGTGCGACTCGGCCCCGCCGACGTGGACCGCGCGCCGATCGCCCGCGGCCGCATCCTCTATCTGGAGGGGTATCTGTTCGATCCGCCCGAGGCCCAGGAAGCCTTCCGCGCCGCCGCCGCCATCGCGCACGCGGCCGGGCGCAAGGTCGCCCTGACCCTGTCGGATCCCTTCTGCGTCGATCGACATCGGGCCGCGTTCCGCGACCTGGTCCAGAATCACGTGGACATCCTCTTCGCGAACGAGGCGGAGATCCGCGCCCTCTACCAGGTCGGCGACTTCGACTCAGCCCTCCGGCACGTCCGCGACCAGTGTGAGATCGCGGCCCTCACCCGGAGCGCGGACGGGTCGGTGCTGATCGGCGGCGGCAAGGTCCATACGGTCCTCGCGCACCCGGTGAGCGCGGTGGTGGACACGACCGGGGCCGGCGATCTCTATGCGGCGGGGGTACTCTACGGCATGTGTCGGGGACTCGACCTGCCAACCTGCGGACGGCTCGGATCGCTGGCCGCCGCCGAGGTCATCGGCCACGTGGGCGCGCGACCGATCGTTCCGCTGGCCCGGCTGGCCGGGCCCATGCTTGCCTGAGCGGATGACCCGCGAAGCCGCGCTCGCCGACAAGTACCACCGGCTGCTCGACATCGTCCGCGGCATGGGCCGCGTGGTGGTGGCCTTCTCCGGCGGGGTGGACTCCACCTTCCTGGCCCGCGCCGCGAAGGACGCGGTGGGCGCCGACGCGCTGCTGGTCACCGCCGACTCCGAGACCTACCCGGCCGCCGAGCTCGAGGAGACGCGCCGCCTCGCCGCGCTCCTGGGCCTGCGGCACGAGGTGGTGCGCACGCACGAGCTGGACCGGCCCGAGTACGCGCGCAACTCGCCGGACCGGTGCTTTCACTGCAAGGAGGAGCTGTTCTCGCGGCTGGAGCCGATCGCCCGTCGGGCCGGCGTCGCGCAGGTCGTCTACGGGGCGAACATGGACGACCTCGGCGATCACCGGCCGGGCATGAAGGCCGCCCAGGCCCGCGGGGTGCGCGCGCCGCTGATCGAGGCCGCGCTGTGGAAGGAGGAGATCCGCGCGCTGTCGCGCGATCTCGGCCTGCCCACGTGGGACAAGCCCTCGTTCGCCTGCCTGTCCTCGCGCTTCCAGTACGGCGATCTCATCACGCCGGCCAAGCTGCGGCAGATCGACGAGGCGGAGGCGTTTCTGCGCGGGCTCGGCTTCCGCCAGTTCCGGGTGCGCCATCACGACCGCCTGGCGCGCATCGAGCTGCCGCCCGACGAGATGGGCCGGCTGTGGCAGGAGGACCGCCACACCGCGATCGTGCGGCGGTTCCGCGAGCTGGGCTATCTCTACGTCACCCTCGACCTGCAGGGCTTTCGCAGCGGCAGCGCCAACGAGGCGCTCAAGTGGATCGGGAAAAAGTAGCCGCGCTGCTCGAGGCGGTCGCGCGCGGGACGATCAGCCCCGCGCAGGCGCTGGCCCGGCTGCGCGACCTGCCGGTCGAGGACCTGCGCTTCGCGCGCGTGGACGTGCATCGCTCGCTCCGTCACGGCGTGCCCGAGGCGATCTTCTGCCAGGGCAAGACGCCGGAGCAGGTGGTGGCGATCGGGCGCCGGCTCGCCGAGGGCCACCACAACGTCCTGGCCACCCGCGCCTCCGCCGACGTGATCGAGGCGCTGCTCGCGAGCGGGCTGCCGTGCCGGGTTCACGAGATGGCCCGGCTGGTCGTGGTCAATCCGGCGCCGTCCGAGGGCGTCGGCCTCATCGTGGTGGTGAGCGCGGGCACGTCCGACCAGCCGGTGGCCGAGGAGGCCGCGGTGACCGCCGAGGCGATGGGCAACGCGGTCGAGCGGCTGTTCGACTGCGGCGTGGCCGGGCTGCACCGGCTGGTGCCGCACCTCGACCGCTTGAACGAGGCCAACGCGATCATCGCGGTGGCGGGCATGGAAGGCGCGCTGCCGACCGTGCTGGGTGGCCTCGTGGACCGGCCGGTCATCGCGGTCCCGACCAGCGTGGGCTACGGCGCCTCGCTCGGCGGCGTGGCCGCGCTGCTCGCCATGCTGAACTCGTGCGCGCCCGGCGTGTCGGTGGTCAACATCGACAACGGCTACGGCGCCGCCGCCCAGGCCAATCAGATCAACAAGCTCGCCTCCAAGTTGCGGTGACCCACCCGGCTGCCCGCCGATGGGGGGAGTGGCGGTGACTGACGCACCCGGCTGCCCGCC
>Ga0209971_1000198_pt1 | contig 17957 bp, 12 predicted proteins | sample InoplaM3SAM_FD_187588 | JGI IMG/M metagenome (GOLD analysis project Ga0209971, IMG submission 187588) | Arabidopsis thaliana rhizosphere microbial communities from the Joint Genome Institute, USA, that affect carbon cycling - Inoculated... | ecosystem: Host-associated > Plants > Roots >... | reverse complement strand
TTGAGCACCAGAGCCCTGGCAATGGCGATCCGCTGCCGCTGGCCCCCGGAAAACTCATGGGGATAGCGATGGCGACTCTCCGGGTCGAGGCCTACCTCGATGAGCGCATCCTTGATGGCCTGTGCCTGTTCTAAAGGTGATCCCAGGCCGTGAATTCCAAGGCCCTCGCCGACGATCTGACCAACCGACATACGGGGGCTTAAACTGCCAAAGGGGTCCTGAAAAACCACCTGCATTTGTCGACGCAGCGGGCGTACGGCCCGCTGCGACATGTTTTCCAGCGCCTGATCCCCGAAGCGGATCTCGCCGGTGCTGGCAATCAATCGAAGAATAGCCAGCCCGAGCGTGGACTTCCCCGAGCCGCTCTCGCCGACGATTCCCAGCGTTTGTCCCTTGGGCAATCTGAACGAAACGCCATCGACCGCTTTGATGTGATCGACGGTATGCCGAAACATGCCTTTTTTGACCGGGAACCAGACCTTCAGATCCTTCACTTCCAGCAGCGTAGGCGACGATGCCTCGCTCGGCACTGGCCCACCGCTGGGCTCCGCCGCAAGCAGCTCCCGCGTGTACGGATGCTGCGGTGCGTTGAACAGCTCTTCGCAAGTTGCTTGTTCGACGATCCGACCGCTCTGCATGACACATACATGGTGTGCAATGCGTCGAACGAGGTTCAGGTCATGGCTGATCAGGAGCAACGCCATGCCGAGTTTTGCCTGCAGTTCCTTGAGCAGCTCCAGAATCTTGAGCTGCACCGTTACATCCAACGCGGTGGTTGGTTCGTCGGCGATCAGCAGTTCGGGTTCGTTGGCCAGCGCCATGGCAATGACCACGCGCTGACGTTGCCCGCCGGAGAGTTCGTGAGGATAAGCGCGAATGCGTTTTGCCGGGTCAGGGATACCGACGAGTTCGAGCAGTTCCAGAGTGCGCGCCGTGGCTGCCTTGCCATTGAGCCCCTTGTGGATCTGCAACACCTCATTGATCTGTTTGCCGATCGTGTGCAGCGGGTTGAGCGACGTCATCGGCTCCTGGAAAACCATCGCGATGCGGTCGCCCCGGATGCCGCGCATGCGCCGCTCGCTGGCTTTGAGCAGGTCTTCGCCGGCATAACGGATCTCGCCCGCTGGATGCCGAGCAAGCGGGTAGGGCAGCAAGCGCAGGATCGAATGCGCAGTGACCGACTTGCCTGAACCACTTTCGCCTACAAGCGCCAGGGTTCGCCCTTTTCGGATATCGAAGCTGACGCCTTCGACAACGCGCTGCGCCCGATCGCCGGAAACGAACTCAACGGCCAGATCGCGCACCTCGATGAGATTGTCGGCCATGCTATTTCCTTGGGTCGAAGGCATCGCGTGCAGCCTCGCCGATGAATACCAACAGCGTCAGCATGACGGCCAGCACCATGAATGCGCTGATGCCCAGCCAGGGTGCCTGCAGATTGGCTTTGCCCTGCGCGACGAGCTCGCCTAGCGAGGGTGCGCCGGGAGGCAGGCCGAAGCCCAGGAAGTCCAGAGCGGTGAGGGTGCCGATGGCCCCGGTCAGAATGAACGGCATGAAGGTCATGGTCGAGACCATCGCGTTGGGCAGGATATGGCGAAACATGATGGCGCCGTTACGCATGCCCAGCGCCCGCGCCGCACGCACATATTCGAGGTTGCGCCCGCGCAGGAACTCCGCGCGCACGACATCCACCAGACTCATCCAGGAGAACAACAGCATGATCCCCAGCAACCACCAGAAGTTCGGTTGAACGAAGCTCGCCAGAATGATCAGGAGATAAAGCACCGGCAGACCCGACCATATCTCCAGAACCCGCTGGCCGACCAGATCGACCCAGCCACCATAGAAGCCTTGCAGCGCACCGGCTATGACTCCGATCACCGAGCTGATCAGCGTGAGCGTCAAGGCGAACAGCACCGAGATCCGGAAGCCATAGATTACGCGGGCCAACACGTCGCGACCCTGATCATCGGTGCCCAGCCAGTTGACTCCAGACGGCGGGGCGGGCGCCGGGACCTGCAGGTCGTAATTGATGCTGGAATGATGAAAGGGGATGGGCGGCCAGATCATCCAGCCGTCTTTCTTTTCGATCAGTTCCTTGATGTAAGGCCCCTTGTAGTTGGCCTGTAACGGGAATTCGCCGCCAAAGACTGTTTCGGGGTAACGCTTGAAGACCGGGAAATACCAGCCGCCATCGAAACGCACCACGATCGGTTTGTCGTTGGCGATCAGTTCGGCGCCCAGGCTCAGTACGAACAGAACGAGAAATATCCACAGCGACCACCAGCCGCGCTTATGCGCCTTGAACAGGGCGAAGCGACGCTGATTGAGCGGCGACAGCTTCATCTCACGCCTCCCTGCTATCAAAGTCGATCCGCGGATCGACCAGGGTGTAGGTCAGGTCGCCGATAAGCTTGACCACCAGGCCAAGCAGGGTGAACAGGAATAGCGTTCCGAATACCACTGGATAGTCACGGTTGATTGCCGCCTCGAAGCTCAGCAAACCAAGGCCGTCCAGCGAGAAAATCACCTCGATCAGCAGCGAGCCGGTAAAGAACATGCCGATGAAGGCCGAGGGGAATCCCGCGATGATGATCAGCATCGCATTGCGGAAAATATGGCCGTAGAGCACGCGATTTTTGCTCAGCCCCTTGGCGCGCGCCGTGATCACGTACTGCTTGTTGATCTCGTCGAGAAAGCTGTTCTTCGTCAGCAGGGTCAGGGTCGCGAAGTTGCCGATCACCAGCGCCGTTATTGGCAGCGCAAGGTGCCAGAAGTAGTCGATCACCTTGCCGCCGAAGGTCAGGTCATCGAAGTTCGGCGAGGTCAGCCCGCGCAGCGGGAACCAATTCCAGTAGCTGCCGCCGGCAAACAGCACGATCAGCAGGATGGCGAACAGAAAAGCTGGTATCGCATAACCGACGATGATGGCTGAGCTGGTCCAGACGTCGAAAGCGCTGCCATGGCGAGTTGCTTTGGCAATTCCCAGCGGTATCGACGCCAGGTACATGATCAGCGTGCTCCACAGGCCCAGCGAGATCGATACCGGCATCTTTTCGATGATGAGGTCGGTCACTGACGCATCGCGAAAGAAGCTCTCGCCGAAGTCCAACCGCAAGTAGTTGCTGAGCATGATCCAGAAGCGTTCGGGCGCTGGCTTGTCGAAGCCGTACAGACGCTCGATCTCGGCGACAAGGTCTGGATCCAGCCCTTGCGCGCCCCTGTAGCTGTTGCCTCCGGTCGCCACCTCGGAGCCGCCGCCGGCGATCCGGCTGGTTGCGCCTTCGAATCCTTCAAGCTTGGCGATTGCCTGCTCGACCGGCCCGCCCGGTGCGGCCTGAATGATGACGAAGTTGATCAGCAGGATGCCGAACAGGGTCGGGATGATCAGCAGTAGTCGTCGGAAGATGTACGCCAGCATGCCTATCGCTCCTCCGCTTCAGCTGCGCTGGAGTCTTCCTGGGTTTGCGGGGGCGCCTCGGGGTTGCCGGCCACCGCCTGCGGAGCGGGACTCGTCATGGCTGGTTTGTTCCACCAGGTCATCAGCCCAATGTCGTAGGCGGGCGTGATATCGGGGTGGGTAAGGTGATTCCAGTAAGCCACCCGCCATGTCTTGATATGCCAGTTGGGGATTACGTAATGGCCCCACAGAAGCACCCGGTCCAACGCTCGCGTACGGGTGATCAACTCTTCGCGCGAATCGGCGGCGATCAGCCTTTCCACCAGCGTGTCGATTGCCGGATCCTTGAGGCCGATGAAATTCCGGCTTCCCGGATTGTCCGCGCTCGCCGAGTGCCAGTATTCGCGCTGCTCGTTGCCCGGCGAGTTGGATTGGCCGAAGCCACTGACGATCATGTCGTAGTCACGAGAGCGGAGGCGATTGATGTATTGCGAAACGTCTACGCGCCGGATCTCCAGATCGATGCCGAGCCCCGCAAGGTTGCGCTTGTATGGCAGAAGCACGCGCTCGAAGTCAGACTGGACCAACAAAAACTCGAGCTTGATGGGCTTGCCCTGAGCGTCGACCATGCGGTCGTTCTCGATTTTCCAGCCAGCCGCCGTTAGCAGCTGATAGGCCTTGCGCTGCTGTTCGCGAATCAGACCATCGCCGCTTGTCTTGGATATTTCGAACGGCTTTTCGAACACCTCGTCCGGGATCTGGCCACGCAGCGGTTCGAGAATGCTCAGTTCCTGCTCGCTCGGCAGGCCCGAGGAGGCCAGTTCGGAATTGTCGAAGTAACTGGTGGTTCGGGTATAGGCGCCATTGAACAGCTGGCGATTGGTCCACTCGAAATCGAACAGCAGTGCCAGCGCCTCACGCACGCGCGGATCCTGCAGATGCTTCTTGCGGGTGTTGAAGATGAAGCCCTGCATGCCCTGAGGGTTCAGGTTCGGAATTTCTTCCTTGATGATCCGGCCTTCCTTGACCGCTTCGATGTCATACGCGGTAGCCCAGTTCTTTGCGCTGGTCTCCAGCCAGTAGTCGAAGTGGCCGGCCTTGAACGCTTCCAGCGCCACCGTGTTGTCGCGGTAGTAATCGAAGTTCACATGATCGAAGTTGTAAAAGCCCTGGTTGACCGCAAGGTCCTTGCCCCAGTAATCCTCGACGCGCGCGTAGCGCACCGACCGTCCGGGCTCGACCCGCTCGACGCGATAGGGGCCGCTGCCAAGCGGCGGTTCCAGGCTACCGGCGTCGAAATCGCGGTCCGCCCACCAATGCTTGGGTAGCACTGGCAGCTGTCCTAGGATGAGCGGCAACTCCCGATTGCCGGCATGCTTGAAGTCGAAGCGAACGCGCCGAGGCCCTTCGACCACGGCTTTCTCGACGTCTGCGTAGTAGCCACGGTAATGCGGTGCGCCTTTGCTCATCAGCGTTTCGAAGGTAAAGACGACGTCTTCGGCCTCGACCGGCTCGCCATCGTGAAAGCGAGCCTCCGGTCGCAGATAGAAACGAACCCATTCGTTGTTCGGGCCCTTCTCGATTTTTTCTGCCAGCAGGCCGTAAACCGTAAAGGGCTCGTCCAGGCTGCTGGTGGTCAGCGTGTCATAGACAAGGCCGATATCGTCCGCAGCCACGCCTTTGTTGATGAATGGATTGAGCGAGTCGAAGCTGCCGAAACCGGCCTGCCTGAGCGTGCCGCCCTTGGGCGCGTCCGGGTTGGTGTAATCGAAATGAGAAAAGTCGGCGGGATATTTCGGTGGCTCGTCGTAAAGCGTCAGCGCGTGTTGCGGGGCTGCTTCGGCGACTCCAGCGAGAAACAGGAGGGCGACGGTGGCAGCCCGCAGATTCGGCAGACGTGCAGTTGTTCTCATTTGGCCTTCTCCAGATCCTTCAGCCACCAGGCACGCAATCCCAACGTGTAGGGCGGCGTGGTGAGGTGAGCGAACCGATTGCGATACGCCAGTCGGTGATAGCCGATGTACCAGTTGGGAATGGTGTAGTGATTCCAGAGCAGCACGCGATCGATGGCGCGGGCTGCAGCGACCTGCGCTTCGCGCGTCCGGGCAGCGAGCAGCTTCTCCAGCAGCCGGTCGATTACCGGATTGGCGATGCCCGCGTAGTTGCGGCCGCCTTTTATGTCGATCTGACTGGAGTGAAAGTACAACCATTGTTCGAGGCCCGGGCTCAGACTCTGCGCCAGCGTCGTCAGGATCATATCGTAGTCGTACTGGTCCAGACGCTGTTTGTACTGCGCGCTATCGACAGTACGCAGCCTCGCCTGAATGCCCAGTCGCGCCAGATTTTCCACGTAGGGCTGCAGGATGCGCTCCAGGCCAGGGTTGACCAGAAGGATCTCGAAACGGAACGGCTGGCCAGCCTTGTCGCGTAGACCGTCGGCGCGCAGTTCCCAGCCAGCCTGCTCGAACAGGGCCAGCGCCTGGCGCAGCGTTCGACGCGGAATGCCCCGACCATGGGTTTTCGGCAGCTGAAACGGCTCGGTGAATAGCGGCGGCGGTAGCTTGTCGCGAAACGGCGAAAGTAGAAGCCATTCCTTCCCCTCTGGCGTGCCGGTGGCCGCGAACTCACTGTTCGGGTAATAGCTCTCGCTGCGTTGGTAGGCGCCATAGAACAGCGCGCGATTGGTCCATTCGAAGTCGAACATCATGCCCAGCGCCTGACGGACCCGAATATCGCTGAACTCGGCCCGACGGCCGTTCATGAACAACGCCTGCGTCTGGGTTGGGATCTGGTGCGGTATCTCGGCGCGTATCACGTCGCCACGCAAGAGGGCCGGAAATTGATAGCCGTTCGCCCAGTTCTTGGCCTGATGTTCGATATAGAAGTCGAACTCGCCCACCTTGAAGGCTTCGAACGCCACCGTCGTGTCGCGATAGAACTCTACCTCGACCCGATCAAAGTTGTACTTGCCGCGGTTGACGGCGAGGTCCGCGCCCCACCAGTTCTTGACGCGCTCGAACGTCAGGCCCCGACCAGGCCGCACCTCCGAGATACGGTAGGGGCCACTGCCAAGAGGCGGCTCGAAGGTCGTCTCGCGAAAATCGCGGGATTTCCAATAGTGCTGCGGCAACACCGGCAATTCGCCAAGACGCATGATCAGCAATGGCTGGTGAGGCGCGTCGAAGACGAAACGGATCCGGTGCCGGTTGAGAATATCCACCCGGGCAACGCCCTGCAGATCGGTGCGAAAGCGGGGATGCCCATCCTTGATCAGCAGCCGGTAGGAAAACGCCACGTCGTAGGCCGTTATTGGATGGCCGTCATGGAAGCGCGCCGAATCTCGCAGATTGAAGACGACCCAGCTGCGGTCGTCGTTGTATTCCACACTTTCGGCGATCAACCCATAAGCCGACGCAGGCTCATCGCCAGACGGGTCGTAGATGCCGGTGCCGACCATCAGGGGCTCGTTCAGCTCGCCGATGCCGTACTGAAAAAAACCGGGCGTCGCGGTCGGGCTGGTGCCCTTGAAAGTGTAGGGATTGAGCGTGTCGTACGTGCCGGAGGCCATTAACCGCACGCGACCGCCTTTGGGTGCGTCGGGATTCACCCAGTCGAAATGGGTGAAGTTCTCGGCGTACTTGAGGGTGCCGAACTGAGCATAACCGTGGCTCTGACTGATGGTCGCGTACGACCGGAGGCTCAGTGCGAGGCAGAACAATGCAAGTAGGATAGGGCGCAACAAAATGTGGATCCGATCCATGGCGCTTTCGGTCTTTTCGGCCGGCTACAGTAACAGCTTGTATCCGCTGGAAAAAGGTCGGCCATCTGGGCAAACTGCCGTTCCATTTGGCACCCCGGCAATGACTGAGGTCACTGAATCTTGAGCGAAAAAAGCTTTGGTCTGCCGGCATGGATCGACCGCCTGAACCAGTCCGAGCTGCCGGCGCTGGCGGCCGTGGTTCAGGACCTGCAACGCCTTACCGAGCAGGAACTGGCATCGGTGCAGCAGCTCGCTGACGTGCTGCTGCGTGACGCCGCGCTGACCTCCAAGGTGCTACGGGTCGGCAACAGCAGTTACTACAACCCGTCCCAGGAAACCATCAAGACCATCTCGCGCGCCATCGTCATGATCGGCTTCGACAACGTGCGGCTGATCAGCCTGTCGGTGAGCCTCATCGATGGGTTGCTTGATCGAGCGCCGCGTCAGCAACTGCAGGAGCTGCTGGCGCGGTCGTTCCACGCCGCGGTGCAGGCGCGCAATATCGCCGGTTATGTGCTGACCAAGCGCGAGGAAGAGGTCTTCATCGCGGCCCTGCTTCATGACGTCGGCGAACTTGCATTCTGGGGTTGCGGCGGCGAGCAGGCCGATGAGTTGGGCGAGCTGCTGACAGCCAGCGGCAACGATCCTGACGAAGCGGTGGAAAGCGTGCTGGGGACCAGCTTCCGGCAACTCAATCTCGGGCTGATCAAGAGCTGGAACATCGGCGAGCTCGCCAGCCTGGCCCATGGCACGGTGAACTTGCGGGACCCTGCCGTACGCTCGGTCAGCCTCGGCGTTCGGATCGGTGCGGCCGCGGTAAATGGTTGGGGCTGTCCCGAAATGACGGCCCTGGTAAAGGAGCTGGCCGAGTTCAGTGGCATATCCGAAACAGACGCCATGCAGCAAGTACTCTCCAGCGCGGATGAAGCGGTCAAGGTTGCCACGACCTTCGGCGCCAGCCGTCTGTGCAAGTTGATCCCGTCGACCGACCCCGAGCAGGTCCGGTTACAGCTTGCCCAGCGTGAGGTGCGCCACGTGCAGCCGAATCTGTCGGTGATGCAGCAGGCGATGCAGGAACTCGGAATGATGGCGGCCAGCCGCGGTGATGTCGGCCTGATTCTCGAAGCGATGCTTACGGGTTTGCATCAGGGTGCGGGGCTGGAGCGGGTGATGCTGACCGTGCTGGCCGATCAACAGACTTCGTTCCGGGCCAAGCGTGTAGTCGGCGAGCAAACGCAGCAATGGCTTGACAGCTTCATGCTTCCGGCCGACCCCAATGGGCAGGCACACTTGTTCAGCTATGCGCTGCGCCAGCGTCAGCCGTTGTGGATGGGCGTCCCGGCAAGCTACAACCTGGACGAGCTGGTGACGCCGCTGCTTCGCCAGCAACTTGGCAAAGGGATGTTCTTCATTGCGCCGCTCATGGCCGGCACGCGGGAAATCGGCGTGCTTTATGCCGATAACCGAGTGTCCGGCCGTGCTCTGAAACATGAGCAATTCGTGGCGTTCCAGCGTTTCACCCAGCTGGCGGGTCGTTGCCTCGAAGCGCTTGCTAGCCGGCGCGGCTGACATGGCGTCAGTGCCCGGCATCCGTTAGCGGGGGATGTACAGCGTAAGCGTCTGGCCCGGTTTAAGCGCTGCGCTGTGCGTGGGATTCCAGGTTTTCAGGTTGTGGATCTGAACGTTGAACCGCTTGGCGATCTCATAGAGCGAGTCGCCTCGCTTGACCTTGTAGTAAGTAGGCGCGGGCTTGCTCTGCTGGTTGCTGGCGGCCGGCTGCAAAAACAGCGCCTGGCCAACCTTGAGCGAGCTGCCCGCTAGATTGTTCCAGCGTTGCAGGTCGCGCACCGATACCTTTTGCGATTTGGCGATGTCCCAGAGGCTGTCGCCGCTGCGGACCCGATAGCTGCGCGGCGCCGGCTGGCTTCGCGCCACCGCATGCAGCAATTCCCTGGACTGCCCGGATCCGGTGGAGTGCGGAATGCTGAGAACCTGGCCAATCTGCAAATGATCACTGCGAAGCCGGTTGATGTCTCGAATGATGCTGACCGAGACGTTGTTCCGGTTGGCAATGGTGCTAAGCGTGTCGCCGGGACGAACCTGATACTGCTGCCAGTCGATCAGATCCTGAGGTTTCATCAGCGCCAGGTTGGCGGCGAACATTTCCGCCTTTGCGCTCGGCACCAGTAGATGCTGCGGTCCATCCAGGGTGACGCGGCGGGTAAAGGCGGGGTTGAGCTGATACATCTCATCTTCGTCGAGATCCGCCATCTTGGCGGCCCGCGCCAGGTCCATCCGCTGCTTCAGCGTCACCACCTCGAAGTAGGGTTCGTTGGCGATCGGGTCCAGTGCAATGCCGTACGCCTCGGGGCTTTGAATCATCTGCGAAAGTGCAAGCAACTTGGGCACGTAGTCCCGGGTCTCGTTGGGTAGCGGAAGATTCCAATAGTCGGTAGGTAGGCCAAGTTTCTGGTTGCGTTCTATCGCCCGGCTTACGGTGCCTTCCCCCGCGTTGTAAGCGGCCAGCGCGAGCAGCCAGTCATCGTTGAACAGACCATGCAGATAGCTCAGATAGCGCAGCGCCGCGGATGTGGAGGCGGTGATGTCGCGTCTGCCGTCGTACCAGTTGGTTTGCTGCAGATTGAAATGCCGGCCGGTCGAGGGAATGAACTGCCAGAGGCCTACCGCTTGGGCAGGCGAATAGGCGAAGGGGTTATAGGCACTTTCTATGATCGGAAGCAGCGCCAGTTCCAGCGGCATGTCGCGCTCTTCGAGCTGCTCGACGATGTAATGAATGTAGGGGCTGCCCCGTTCACTGGCGATTTCGATGGAGCGCGGGTGACTGGAGAAGAGCAGTCGCTGCTGCTCGATCCGCGGATTGCTGTCCAGATATTCCTGCAGCTTGAAGCCGTGCCGGATCCGATCCCAGACGTCAGAGTAGTTCGGCTCGCTTGGCTCGCTTTCCGTGAGCCAGAGCGTCTCCTGCACGGGCATCGTGCTTTGGCTCGGTCCGCTACTCGTCGTTGGCGCTCGCTGCGCGGTGCTCTGGCAGCCGGTAATGGCCAGACAGATCGCCAGCGCGAGGGCCCGACCAGAGGCTGCCAAGGCGTCCGGATAAGGGCTGTTTGAGGAATCGGACGGCATTGGCTGATGGCTTCCCTTGGCGCAAATTCGGGCGAGTGTAGAAATGCCGTCCCGGTGGGTCAACCCGACGCCATGCTTTTTGAAAACTGGTCGACTTCGATCAGAAGCGGTCTTTCCAGGCTCGAAGCGCTGCGAACACGTCTTCAGGCGAGGCGAGTTGCTGACCTGACTGCCTGCTCGCAGCTACCGCAACGGCCGGCTCCGCCGTGCGCAGAAAGGGATTGGTGTCCAGTTCGGTGCGCAGGTCTGAGGGAAGGGTGATGCACTGCCGATCGCGCAGCTGGGTCACCGCTTTCAGTCGCTCGGCCAGCTTTGCATTGTGCGGTTCCACCGCGACGGCGAAGCGAAGATTGCTCAACGTATACTCGTGGGTGCAATAGATCAGGGTGGCTTCCGGTAACGCAGAAAGCGCTTGCAAGGACGCGAACATCTGCGCGGCCGTTCCTTCGAACAGGCGCCCGCAGCCAGCAGCAAAAAGGGTATCGCCGCTCAGCAGCCAGGGCTGCTGCGGATCGTCGTGGAAATAGGCTATATGGCCGCTGGTATGACCGGGCACCTCGATCACCCGAAGCTCTATGCCCAGGGTGCGGATCCGCTGGCCGTCGCTCAGCGCTTCGTCCCGGGCTGGGATTTTTTCATTCGCAGGCCCGTAGACCTTCGCACCGTAGCGTGCCTTGAGCTGTTCGACTCCGCCCACATGATCGTGGTGATGATGGGTAACGAGGATGTCGCTCAGCTGCCATTGCGGGTGGGCATCCATCCAGTCCTGAACGGGCCCTGCATCGCCCGGGTCCACTGCGGTGCAGCGATGCGTTTCCAGGTCCTGCAGCAGCCAGATGTAGTTATCAGTAAAGGCGGGCAGAGCGTCTATTTTCAACATGGGGTCGGGTCGCCAAGCAGATAGCAAAAGCGCATCCTAACAGCCGGCCCGCAGGTTGCACCGATCTGAGCTGTTGATCGAACCGACCTGCCTGATGAGCGGAGGCAAGCCATGACTGAACCTTGCAGCAGCACACCCGAGGGTCGCTGGTCGTCGCTGATGGACGATGCCAGCGCCTGGTTCGCCGAGCCGGCGGGGCAGCAACTGCTCGCGCAGGAGCATCGGGTAATCGATCAGGAACTGTCCCGTTGTTTCGGCAGTTATCTGGTGCACTACGGCCCTTTCGCTGATTCGCCGATCGAGCCGCAGAAGATCAAGCGCAGCGTCCGGCTCGGGCCGGCTCTGCCCGGCGTCGAGATTCATTGCGAAGAGCAGTCCTGGCCGATCGGGGAGCACGCAGCGGACGTGGTCGTGGTCCAGCATGGGCTCGATTTCAGTCTTTCGCCTCACGCCTTGCTGCGCGAGGCGGCACGTAGCGTAAGGCCCGGCGGTCATTTGTTGATCGTCGGCGTCAATCCGTGGAGCGCCTGGGGAGCGACGCGCCTGCTATCGCGCAAGGCGTTTCGCCAGGCTCGCTGCATTCGCCCGAGCCGCGTTGGCGACTGGCTGAACCTGCTCGGATTCGCGCTGGAGAAACGTCGTTTCGGGTGCTATTGTCCGCCGCTTTCTTCGGCGCAGTGGCAGGCGCGATTGGCCGGGCTGGAAGTTGCCGGACAGCGGATGCAGCTGCCGACTGGTGGCTTCTATCTGCTGGTGGCGCGAAAGCTGATGGTCGGTCTGCGGCCGTTACGCCAGAGCCGCCGCGAGCGTATGGGCCAGCTGCTCCCGCTGCCAGTGGCGAAAGTCAGTCGCCGCGATGCCGAACAGTAATAGGCGCACATCCTGATGAGTGACGAAACGGTCGAGATTTATACGGACGGCGCTTGCAAGGGAAACCCCGGGCCGGGCGGCTGGGGAGCGCTGCTGGTGTACAAGGGCGTCGAGCGCGAACTCTGGGGTGGCGAAGCGGAAACCACCAACAACCGCATGGAGCTGATGGCTGCGATTCGGGCGCTTGAAGAGCTGAAGCGGCCTTGCCAGATCAGGCTGGTGACCGACTCCCAGTACGTCATGCAGGGCATCAACGACTGGATGCCGAACTGGAAGAAGCGCGGCTGGAAAACCGCCGCCAAGCAGCCCGTGAAGAACGCCGACCTCTGGCGCCAGCTCGATGAACAGGTCAGCCGCCATCAGGTGAGCTGGCAATGGGTGCGGGGCCATACAGGCCATCCGGGAAACGAGCGCGCCGACCTGCTTGCAAATCGCGGCGTGGTGCAAGCCAAACGACAAACAGCTTGAGTGAGTGAAATATGCGTAGCGTAGTGCTGGACACCGAAACCACCGGCATGCCGGTGACCGATGGCCACCGGATCATCGAAATCGGCTGTGTCGAGGTTATCGGTCGACGCCTGACGGGCCGGCACTATCACGTTTACCTGCAGCCGGATCGTGAAGTGGATGAGGGCGCGATCGCCGTTCACGGCATTACCAATGAATTTCTGACCGATAAGCCTAGATTCAAGGACGTCGCCGATGAATTTTTCGAATTCATCAAGGGCGCGCAGCTGATCATCCACAACGCGGCGTTCGACGTCGGCTTCATCAACAACGAGTTCGCCCTGCTCGGCCAGCAGGACCGCGCTGAACTGAGCGACCATTGCGGAATTCTCGACACCTTGCTCATGGCGCGCGAACGTCATCCGGGGCAACGCAACAGCCTCGATGCGTTGTGCAAGCGCTACGGTGTCGACAACTCCGGGCGCGATCTGCACGGCGCTTTGCTCGACGCCGAGATTCTCGCCGACGTCTACCTGACCATGACGGGCGGGCAGACCAATCTGTCCCTGGCGGGAGAGGGTTCCGACGCCGAAAACGGCGGGCGTCAGCAGGCTTCACCGATCCGTCGGCTGCCGGCTGACCGGCCCCGCACACTCGTCATTCCGGCCACGGCCGAAGAGGCGGCAGCGCACGAGGCGCGCTTGCAGGCCATCGCGAAGGCGGCAGGTGCGGCGCCGCTCTGGATTCAGCTGGAACAGCCCGCAACCGAGGCCGTACCGGCCTGATCCGTGCGAGCCGGCGCCGGCCCTTGAAAATCCGCGCTTGGTCCTGCGCGGTAGAGCTTCTACGCTGGAGGGGAACGCCTTCAGGAAGCACTCATGTACAAAGACCTCAAGTTTCCCATCCTTATCGTTCATCGTGACATCAAGGCCGATACCGTCGCAGGCGAGCGAGTCCGCGAAATAGCGGGCGAGCTCGAACGCGACGGTTTCCACATATTGCCCACCGGAAGCGCCGCTGAAGGCCGCATCGTTGCCTCTACCCATCACGGGCTGGCGTGCATTCTCGTTGCCGCTGAGGGTGCTGGCGAGAACCAGCGACTCCTGCAGGATGTCGTCGGGCTGATCCGGGTCGCCCGGCGGCGCGCGCCCCAGTTGCCGATATTCGCCCTCGGTGAACAGATCACCATCGAGAACGCGCCGGCTGAAGCGATGGCCGATCTGAACGAGCTGCGGGGCCTGCTCTATCTATTCGAGGACACCGTTCCCTTTCTGGCTCGACAGGTGGCGCGCGCGGCCCGCGGCTATCTGGACGGCTTGCTGCCGCCATTCTTCCGCGCGCTGGTGCAGCACACCGGCGACTCGAACTATTCCTGGCACACGCCGGGACACGGCGGTGGCGTCGCCTTTCGCAAAAGCCCGGTCGGACAGGCCTTTCACCAGTTCTTCGGCGAAAACACACTGCGTTCCGACCTGTCGGTATCTGTGCCGGAGCTCGGCTCGCTGCTCGATCACACCGGACCGCTTGCCGCGGCTGAAGCTCGGGCAGCCCGAAACTTCGGTGCGGACCATACCTTTTTCGTGATCAACGGCACGTCCACGGCGAACAAGATCGTCTGGCATTCGATGGTCGCGCGGGACGATCTGGTGCTGGTGGATCGCAACTGCCACAAATCGATCCTGCATTCGATCATCATGACTGGGGCAATTCCGCTTTATCTGAAACCCTCGCGCAACGAGCTCGGCATCATCGGCCCGATTCCTCTGGAAGAGTTTTCTGCCGAGTCGATCCAGGCCAAAATCGAGGCCAACCCGCTTGCACGCGGCCGCCCGCCGAGGGTCAAGCTCGCTGTGGTTACCAACTGCACATACGACGGGCTTTGCTATAACGCGAACCTGATCAAGCGGACCCTGGGCGACAGCGTCGATGTGCTTCACTTCGATGAAGCCTGGTACGCGTACGCCGCGTTCCACGAGTTCTACGACGGCCGCTACGGCATGGATACACGCGAGCAGGGTCCGCTGGTGTTCACGACGCATTCGACGCACAAGGTGCTGGCGGCTTTCAGCCAGGCCTCGATGATTCATGTCCTCGACAGTCAGCAGCGCCAGCTTGATCGGGACCGCTTCAACGAAGCCTTCATGATGCACATTTCGACTTCGCCCCAGTACGGCATCCTGGCTTCGCTTGATGTGGCGTCGGCCATGATGGAAGGGCCAGCCGGCCGCTCGCTGATCCAGGAAACATTCGATGAGGCGTTGAGCTTTCGTCGTGCACTCGCCAATGTGCGGCAGCATCTGGAACCCGATGACTGGTGGTTCAGCATCTGGCAGCCGGGGGCGGCGGATGGCGCGGACCAGTTGGTGACCAGCGACTGGCTACTCGAGCCGGACGCGGACTGGCACGGCTTCGGCGACGTTGCGGACGACTATGTCCTGCTCGATCCGATCAAGGTGACCTTGGTGACGCCGGGGCTTACCGCAGGCGGCAAGCTCAGCGAGCGCGGCATTCCGGCCGCAGTGGTGAGCAAGTTCCTTTGGGAACGAGGGCTGGTGGTGGAAAAAACCGGTTTGTATTCGATCCTGGTGTTGTTTTCCATGGGGATCACCAAAGGCAAATGGAGCACGCTGCTGACCGAGCTGCTCGAATTCAAAAGGCACTACGACAGCAACGTGCCCCTGTGCGACGCCTTGCCTTCGGTCATGCAAGCGGGCGGCAGCCAGTACGCCGCCATGGGCCTCAGGGACCTGTGCGATTCGCTGCACGACTGTTATCGCAGCAACGCCACCGCGAAGGCCATGCGACGGATGTATACGGCGCTGCCGGCGCTGGCGATGAAACCGGCGGACGCTTACGACAAGCTTGTTCGCGGCGAAGTGGAAGCGGTCCCGATCGATGCGCTTGAAGGGCGTATCGCGGCGGTAATGCTGGTGCCTTACCCGCCCGGAATTCCATTGATCATGCCGGGCGAACGGTTTACCGCCGAAACCCGTTCTATCCTCGACTATCTGACCTTCGCACAGCGTTTCGCCGATCAGTTTCCGGGGTTCGATGCCGACGTGCATGGCTTGCAACGGGAGGAGGGCGGCGACGGCGCACGCTATACCGTCGACTGCATTCTGGAGGGATGATGATCGGCGCAGCGGTCGCCTGCGGCAGGGTTGTCAAAGGCTGCGATGCGCCAGGGGCGTGGGCTGCTTCACAACGTCCCGCATCGACTTTCATCGCGCTGTTGCTATAGTTCCCCGCCTGAGAAGAGCCCTATTGAAGGGCATGCAACCACAAGGCACGAGACAGTGCCGCGGGCCGTCGAGGACGATTGCGTGACCGAGTATCAAGCTTTCCGAGTTGAATTGAAGGACAGGATTGCCCACGTCGCGATCAATCGTCCCGACAAGGCCAACGCCATGAACGCCGCGTTCTGGAGCGAGATCGTCGATATCTTTCGTTGGATCGACGACACCGACGAGGTTCGAGTGGTGGTGCTGTCCGGGGAGGGCAAGCATTTCTCCGCCGGGATCGACCTGCAGCTTCTAGCCTCGGCTGCTTCACAACTGGGGCCGGATGTCGGGCGCAATGCCGAACGCCTGCGTCGCCAGATCCTTACGCTTCAAGCATCCTTCAATGCCGTGGACAATTGCCGCAAACCGGTTATCGCTGCTATCCAGGGGTATTGCATTGGCGGCGCCATCGACCTGATAGCCGCTTGCGACATGCGCTACAGCACCATGGACGCGCAGTTTTCCATCAAGGAAATCGACATGGGCATGGCTGCGGATGTCGGCACGCTGCAACGTCTGCCACGGATTATCGGTGACGGAATGATGCGCGAGCTGGCATACACCGGGCGGACCGTGCGTGGCGATGAGGCGCAGGCCATCGGCCTGGTCAATCGGGCCTTCGATGACCTGAACGGTCTTACAAAGGCCGTTATGGAGATTGCAAATGAAATCGCCGCCAAGTCTCCCGTGGCCATCCGAGGCACCAAGCAGATGATCCGCTACATGCGCGATCATCGGGTCGACGACGGCCTCGAATACATCGCCACCTGGAATGCCGCCATGCTGCAGTCCGCGGATCTCAAGGTGGCCATGGTCGCACACATGAGCAAACAGAAACCGGATTTCGCCGACTGATGCATCATTCAAACGTTGCGCGGGAGGCGCGCTAGGCATGGTTACCGGAGCAACTTCTCTCAGCCTGGTCCGCGATGAGCTCTTCGCGACCATGGAGGAGGCCGAGCAGAGTCTCGAACATTTCATAATCGACCGGAACAACGGCAGCCTGCTCCAGCAGGCGGTCGAAAACCTCAAGCAGGTCCGGGGCACGCTGAATCTCATCGAACTGACAGGTGCCGAGCTGCTTGCGCAGGAGATCCTCGAGGTAGCGACCGACATTCCGGTTGGCGCCGGGGAAGAGCGCGACAGTCAGCTTGCCGCCTTGAACAACGCGCTTTACGTGCTTGGCCGCTATCTCGAAAGCGTGGATGCCAGCCGGCAGGAAATGCCGGAACTGCTACTGCCCCCGATCAACGCGCTACGTCTGGTCAGTGGACAATCCCCGCTTCCGGAGAGCTTTTTCTTCAGCGCTCGACTCGATCATGCGCGCCCGCCAGTGGCCGCAGCGATGCGCGAAGCTGACGTTCGTGCCGCGGAGGCGCGACGCCTGCGGCAGATGTACCAGCTCGGGTTGCTTGGCTTCATTCGCGAAGACAACCTGGCGGCTAGCCTGAAACTCATGACCCGGGCACTCAATCGTCTGGACCTGCTGTTCGCCGACTCGGCCGGCGGCCGGCTTTGCTGGCTCGGAAGCGCTGCGCTGGAAGCGCAGCTGGACGGACAGCTGCTGCCGCGTCGGTCACGCAAGCAGCTGTTTTCCAGACTCGACCGCGAGCTGCGAAAGCTAAGCGGTAGCAGCGCTTACGAACCGCCTCGTGTCTTGCTAAAGGAATTGCTCTATCTCGTCGCCTTGGCCGAAAGCAACGGGCCTATCGCGACCGAAGTCCGTCAGATCTTCTCGCTTGGCTCGCTCCCCTTCACCGATCATCTGTTGGAGGAGGAATCGCAGCGCCTGGCCGGGCCAGGCCAGGCGGTGATGCGATCGCTGTCCTCGGCGATTCGTGAAGAGCTTGCCAGCCTCAAGGATCTTCTCGATCTCATCGAGCGGCAGACCGCCCCCGCCGAGTCTTACGCAAATCTGCACAGCCTGCTGGGCAAGCTGGCGAAGACCTTGGGGATGGTGGGCCTCTCATCGGCATCCAGCACCTTGCAGGCTCAGCTGCCGGTGGTCTCCGGCTGGAGCGCGGACTACCTTCCCGATCCGCAGGCGTTGCTGAAACTGGCTGATGCGGTGCTGTACGTCGAAAGCATGGTTGCAAGCCTGGAGCGGGGCGAGCGGCGCGAGTCAGGTCGCCAGCTTGCCCATCCGGGCCGGGAGGCCGAAGCGTTCGCCAACCA
>Ga0209971_1000196_pt1 | contig 18114 bp, 16 predicted proteins | sample InoplaM3SAM_FD_187588 | JGI IMG/M metagenome (GOLD analysis project Ga0209971, IMG submission 187588) | Arabidopsis thaliana rhizosphere microbial communities from the Joint Genome Institute, USA, that affect carbon cycling - Inoculated... | ecosystem: Host-associated > Plants > Roots >... | reverse complement strand
AACGAGATGTCGGGACCCGTGTTCAAGGCCGCGCGCGATCCTCGTCTGACCCGCGTCGGGCGGGTCCTCCGCCGGCTCTCGATCGACGAGCTGCCCCAGCTCTGGAACGTCCTCGGGGGAGACATGAGCCTGGTGGGCCCCCGCCCGCCCCTGCCCGAGGAGGTCGCCCGCTACGAACCGTGGCAGCGCCGGCGGCTCTCGATGGCGCCGGGCCTGACGTGTCTCTGGCAGGTCTCCGGGCGGAGCGAGCTCGACTTCGACCGGTGGATGGAGCTCGACCTCAAATACATCGACACGTGGACGCCGTACCTGGACCTGAAGATCCTGCTGAAAACGGTACCGGCGGTCCTGTCGGGACGCGGCGCGCGCTAGCCGACCTGCGGTGTCGAGGCGCGGGGAAGCCTACCGATTCCCCCGCTGCCCCTCTTCCTCGCCCTGCTTGTACAGGTACTTGATGGACGCCTTCTGGATCAAAAGGTTCGGGCCGCGGTCGCGGTTCACCTTCAGGCAGTTCTTGTCGTACCACTCGATCCATCCGCGGACTTCCTGGCCGTCCGTCAGGACGACGACCATCGGAGTCTTCGCGGCCATCTGCTTTAAGTAGTAGTAGCTCTCGGCGTTCGTCTGCTCCGGCGGCACCTGCTTGCGCTGCTGGAAGTTGCGCGTCGGATAGCGGTCCGCCATCTCGGAAAGGTTGGGCCGGATCAGTTTTCGGTTGCCGGGAGCATCGTCGCTGGGGCGATATGCGCCCGGCGTGTTGCGGTTGGCCACGGCTGTCTCTCCAGGTCCCCGTAAAAGGCGGGACTCTTTGGTTCTATTAAACCGGAGTGTCTACCTGAAAATTCTGTGCCTTAACTCCGGCTTCACGAGAACCCGAGGGGGGGCCGGCCGTCCGGTACCCCTCCTCCTCGTAGGCCAGGCAGCACATCAGCCGCCCGCACATCCCCGATATTTTGGAGGGGTTTAGGGAGAGATTCTGGTTCTTGGCCATCTTGATGGTGACCGGGTGGAAGGACTTCAGGAAGGTCGAGCAGCAGAGGGTCAGGCCGCAGGGCCCCAGGCCCCCGCGCATCCGGGTCTCGTCCCGGGGGCCGACCTGCCGCATCTCGATCCGAATCGGGTGGACGGCCGCAAGGTCCTGGACCAGCCTGCGATAGTCGATCCGGCTCTCGGAGGTGTAGTAGACCGTGACCTTCCGGCCGTCGAAGGTCTCTTCGGTCCGGATCAGCTTCAGGGCCAGGTTCTTCTCGAGGGCCAGCCGCTTCGTATCGAAGTAAAACCGCTTCTCACGCTCCACCTTGGCCTGGTAGCTCGCGTTGTCGGCGTCGGTGGCGATCCGGACGAGTCTCCGGGCGTCGCGCAACTGGCACTGTTTCAAGATCATGGGCTTCAAGTTCGTCACCTGGGCGTACTCGAAACCCGCGTCGCCCTCGACGATGACCCGCTGCCCCTTCTGGACGGTGATCCCCTGGGTATCGCAGAACGGGGCTTTCCCGTCCTCGTTGTCGTTGATCCGGATCCCGACGTAGAGGCCGCCGGGATTCAGCTTGTTGCCGATCCCGCAGCCGCCGCCACAGCCAGACATATCGCCCCCTCGGGAGCTAACGGCCGCCAGCCCGGGCTGGCAGCCGGAAGTGCTCAACCTAAAGGACTACCTTAGCACGGGGTTCGGTGTCAGCGGGCGGCCGGGCGACCCTGCCGGCGGTCCTTCTGGAGTTTGGCGTCCTTGCGGACCACCTCCCGCTCGAGGGTCCGGCGGTAGGCCAGAAGGCGGCCCTCCAGCTTCCGGTCGGCGAGGGCGAGGATCTCGACGGCGAGGAGCGCCGCGTTGCGGGCGCCCGCCTCCCCGATCGCGGTGCAGGCCACGGGGACGCCGGACGGCATCTGCGCGGTGGAGAGGAGCGAGTCGAGCCCGGAGAGCGGCGAAGAAGCGAGCGGGACGCCGATGACCGGCCGTGGGGTCACGGCCGCCAGCGCTCCGGCGAGGTGGGCCGCGGCGCCCGCCCCCGCGATGAACACCCGGGTGCCCCGGCGCGTGAAGTCCTTCACGAGCCGGACCGTCCGGTCGTGGGTCCGGTGCGCGGACGACACGATGGCCTGGTGCGGGACGCCGAACTCCTCGAGGACCTGGGCGGCCCGGCCCATGACCGGCCAGTCGGAGTCCGATCCCATGAAGATGACGACGGACGGAGTGGAGGTTCGCGGCATCGCAGGATTCTAGCTGCGCTGCCCGTCATTCCGAGGCGCGAAGCATTCGCGCGATCGTCTCGAGGAGCTCCTGTGCGGACTGCCCGGCCTCGGCCACGAAGATCGGAGGACCGGCGGGATCCTCGTCGAGCAGGATGGTCTCGATCTCGCGCGCCGCGGCGGGATCGACGAGCAGCAGCACCGCGTCGATCCGGCGGTTCCGCGCCAGGCGGTCGAGCGCCTCCTCGAGGCCCGTCGCGTGGAGGAGTTCGAGCGAGGGGTTGCGGGCGGCCAGACGGTCCAGCTCCCCGGCGCGCTCCCGTTCGCCGACCGCGAGAACGGTGATCACGGCGACGCCTCGGGCATCGGCGGCGGCGCCGGCACGTCGAACCAGATCGTGACGGCCCCGCCCTGGACGGGACGCGGATCCTTCGGCGCGGCCGTGTAGAACTCGAGCGTCCAGAGCCCCGGCCGGTCCGGTGTGAACCGGAAGGTGAACTCGCGCGGTCCGGTCCATCGGATCCGGTCGGACGTCACGGTCCCCGCCACCTTCAGCGAGACGTTCCCCTCCTCCACGAAAGCGAAGACCGGCGGCGGGTACGAGTAGCTCGTCCGGCTGCTCGCTTCTTCGCGGGTCAGGCGCGCGGGCGGCGGCTCCCAGCCGATCGTCACGAACTGGAGGATGCGGCCGGTCACGGGCGCGCCGTAGAAGAGAACGACCGGCCGGGAGGGGAGCCGCTCCACTCTCAGGAACTCGAGGTGGCGGGTCAGGAACTCCTGCGCCATGCGGAAGCTGCCCCCCACGATGGCGTAACCCACGCCGACGTGCGTGGCCGCGGGGTCGAGGATCGTTCGCCGGTGGCCGTCGTTCGGGGGCTGTTCCGCCAGCATCTCGGCATGCGAGTGCAGGGCGAGCGACAGGACGCCTTCCTCGAACCCGGAGGCCGTCGTCCTCCACGTGACCGCGTTCTCGTACTGCATTCCGAAGATGCCCGCGAAGGATGTGCGCGCGTACGGCGGCACCCCGTTGGTCAGGAAGTGCCCGCTCGTGCGCTCGCGGATCTGGTTGCTGCAGTACTCGTCGGCGACGCGGGAAGCCGCCTCGTCCCACAGGACCGGCGCGACGCCCTCCGCCGCCCGATCCCGGTTGATACGGTTGAGCACGGCGAGCTTCACCGGGTCGAGCGGCCGCGTTTCAATCGGGGGCATCCGGTCGACGACCGGAGAATTCAGGATCGGGGCGACGATCTCGAGCGCGGGTGCGGGCGGATCGGAGGTCGCGCTGTTTCCGGAGCAGGCGAGAGTGAGGCTCAGGAGGACGCTCGCGGCGGCGCGTGTTAGCTTGACCGCTCCATGACGCCAATCCGTTTCGGCACCTCCGGATGGCGCGCCGTGATCGCCGAGGAGTTCACGTTCGCCAACTCCCGACGCGTGATCACGTCGATCGCGCGAGTCCTCTCGGAGGACGGCCATGCCGGAGGGCTCGTCCTCGTCGGCTACGACACGCGCTTCCTCGCCGAGCGGTTCGCGGCGGAGGCCGCACGGATCCTCGCGCGCGAAGGTCTGCGCGCCGAGGTCGCCTCCCGGCCCGTTCCCACCCCGGCGCTCGCCTTCGAGATCCGGAGGCGCGGCGCCGCCGGCGCGGTCAACTTCACGGCCAGTCACAACCCTCCACGCTATCTCGGGATCAAATTCTCCACGAGCGACGGCGCCCCCGCGCTTCCCGAGCTCACGCAAAGGATCGAAAGGGCGCTCGCGGAGCTACCCGACGTCGCGGCCCGGGACGATGCGTCCGTCCCCGTCTCCTTCGATCCCGTCCCCGAGTACCTCGCGGACCTCGGCCGCAAGGTCGACTCCTCCGCCGTCGCCGCCGGTAACCCGCATTTCTCGCTCGACTTCCGTTTCGGGACCTCCTCCGGCTTCCTGGACGCTTTCCTGGAAGGGTGCGGCGTCGCTCTCTCGCGTCTGAACGCGAAGCGCGATCCGCTCTTCGGAGGAGAGTCGCCGCAGTGCGGCGAGAAGGAGCTCGTCGGCCTGGCGAAGGAGGTCCGGCGGGCGGGCTCGCGGCTCGGGCTCGCGTGTGACGGCGACGCCGACCGGTTCGGGGTGCTGGACGAGCAGGGTCGCTACGTCTCTCCCAACGCCGTGCTCGCGCTGTTGCTGCACGACCTCCTCGGCCGCAAGGGACGCCGGGGGGGCGTCGCCCGGAGCGTCGCGACGACGCACGCGCTCGACGCCGTCGCCGCGCTCTTCGGCGTCCCGTGCTACGAGACGCCCGTGGGATTCAAATACATCGGGGAGAAGCTGATCGCGGGCGAGATCATCTTCGGCGGTGAGGAGAGCGCGGGCCTGACGGTCGAGGGGCACGTTCCGGAGAAGGACGGCATCCTCGCGGACCTGCTCGTCGCAGAGATGTGCGGCGCGACGGGGAGAACGGTCTCCCGGCTCTCGGCGGACCTCGACCATGCCGTCGGGCCGTTCCGCTCGACCCGCGTCGACCTGCCGCTCTCGCCGGAGGAGAAGGCGCGCCTCGCCTCGGTTCGCGAGTCTCCGCCGGAGCGCGTCGGCAGCCGCGCCGTCGCGTCGGTCAACCGGCTCGACGGAATCAAGTTGCTTTTGGACGACGGTTCGTGGATTCTGATTCGAGAGTCGGGCACGGAGCCCCTCGCGCGACTTTACGTGGAAGCGAAATCGGAGGAAGAGGTCGCGGCGCTCGCGCGCGCGGCCCGGGAATTGATCGCTTGACCTTCGCGATCGAGGACATCTACGCCCGCGAGATCCTCGACTCGCGCGGAAACCCGACGGTCGAAGTCGAGGTGCTGCTCTCCGGCGGTGCAACGGGACGCGCCGGAGTCCCCTCCGGCGCCTCGACGGGGGAGCGCGAGGCGCTCGAGCTCCGCGACGGCGACAAGAAGCGCTACGGCGGCAAGGGGGTCTTGAAAGCCGTCGCGAACGTGAACGGCGAGATCTCCGGCGAGCTCAAGGGCGCCGACGGGCGCGACCAGGCGCTCGTCGACCGGATCCTGATCGAGCTCGACGGCACGCCGAACAAGGGGCGCCTCGGCGCGAACGCGATCCTCGGAGTCTCGCTGGCGGTCGCGCGCGCGGCGGCGGAGGCGTCGGGGCTGCCGCTGTACCGGTACCTCGGGGGCGCCGGCGCTCGCACGCTCCCCGTCCCGATGATGAACGTGATCAACGGCGGAGCGCACGCCGACAACAAGCTCGACCCGCAGGAGTTCATGGTCTGTCCCGCCGGCTTCGACTCCTTCGCCGAGGCGCTGCGCGCGGGCGTCGAGACGTTCCACGCGCTGAAGGCGATCCTGAACAAGCGCGGTCTCTCGACGGGCGTCGGCGACGAGGGGGGATTCGCGCCCGACATCGGCTCGTCCCGCGAGGCGCTCGACCTGCTCGTCGAGGCGATCGGCAAGGCCGGGTACCGCGCGGGCGACGACGTCGTCATCGCGCTCGACCCGGCGGCGTCGGAGTTCTACCGCGGCGGCAAGTACGTGCTGGAGGGAGAGGGCAAGACGCTCGACTCCGCCGGGATGACCGCGTACTGGGAAGCGCTCGTGCGCGACTACCCGATCGCATCGATCGAGGACGGGCTCGCCGAGAACGACCGCAAGGGATGGATCGAGGCGACGCGCCGGCTCGGCTCGAAGATCCTTCTCGTGGGCGACGACGTCTTCGTCACGAACCCGGAGATCCTTGCCAGGGGGATCGCCGATGGGATCGGGAACGCGGTGCTCGTGAAACTGAACCAGGTCGGCACGGTCACGGAGACGCTCGAGACCGTGAAGCTCGCGCAGACGTCGGGCTACCGGACGGTCGTCTCGCACCGCTCCGGGGAAACGACGGACGACTCGATCGCGGACCTCGCCGTCGCGGTGAACTCCGGCCTCATCAAGACCGGGTCGGCGTCGCGGGGCGAGCGGCTCGCGAAGTACAACCGGCTGCTCGCGATCGAGGAGGACCTCGCGGAGGCGGGCGTCTTCGCCGGGCGCGGAGCGTTTCCGTCGTGACCGAGCGCAAGCGGGCGAAGCCGGCGCGGGAGCCGCGCCCCGTGGCCGCGTTCTTCGTTTCGCTCGCCGTGTCGGCGCTCCTGCTCGGCGGGCTGCTCGCGACGGACCGCCGGGTGATGGAGCTGCGCAAAGCGAAGGTCGATCTGAAGGAGCTCGACGTGAAGATCGCCGAAGCCCGCGCCGAGAACGCGCGGCTCATCGCGGCGATCGAAGCCGCGAACCGGGAGGAGTTCCCGGCCGAGAAGGTGGCGCGCGAGGAGCTCAACCTCGTGGATCCTGCGGACCTCGTCCTGCTGTATCCCCCGGGCAGCCTCTCGGGCGAGAAGCCGACGCCCCCGCCCCGGTCACCCACGCCGTCGTCTGCCTCGGGGCCCCGGCGCTGAACCGTCCCGCGATCTGGCCGCATACGTGCACGCGGAGGCGGGCATGAGTTCCTGTACACACCTTTCCGAGATCCGCGACGTCACGCCGAGCGCCGACGGCTGCGAGGACTGTCTCGCGATCGGCGACACCTGGGTGCACCTTCGGCTCTGCATGGAGTGCGGGCACGTCGGGTGCTGCGACTCGTCGAAGAACAAGCACGCGACGAAGCACTTCCGGGCGACGAAGCACCCCATCGTCCGGTCGTTCGAGCGCGGCGAGGACTGGCTCTGGTGCTACGTGGACGAGCTCTTCCTGGAGCCGGAGCCGGCCTCATGAGCTCGGCGGTGGCATGGCCCGAGCTCCCGCTCGCCGCGTGGTCGGAGACGCGCGACACCCTGCACCTCTGGACCCAGATCGTCGGAAAGATCCGGCTGGTCCAGACCCCGTGGATCAACCACTCGTGGAACACGACGCTCTACGTCACCTCGCGCGGCCTCACGACCTCGCTCATCCCGTACGGCGATCGGCTTTTTCAGATCGACTTCGATTTCATCGACCACGCGGTCCTGGTGACGACGGTCGAGGGAGACCGGGAGACCGTGATGCTCCGCCCGCGAACGGTCGCGAGCTTCTACCAGGAGCTGGCGGGGGTCCTGAAGGACCTGGAGCTTCCCGTCACGATCCACCCGCACGCGGCCGAGCTGCCGGGGGAAACGATCGACCTGACGCGGGACACGGCGCACGAGTCCTACGATCCCGAGTACGCGCAGCGCTTCTGGCGCGCGCTTGCGTCGTCCCACCGAGTCTTCCAGAGGTTCCGATCGACGTTCCTCGGGAAGGCGAGCCCGGTGCACTTCTTCTGGGGGAGCTTCGACCTGTCTCTGACGCTCTTTTCCGGAAAGGCAGCCACGCCGCAGGACATGAAGATGCCGCACATGCCCCGGTGGGTGAGCCGCGACGCTTCGACCCACGAACAGGCCGCGTTCGGCTTCTGGCCGGGGACGGTCGGAGGATCGTGCCCGGACGCGGCGTTCTTCGCTTACTGCCATCCCAAACCGGAGGGGTACGAGAAAGCCACGATGCGTTCGGCCGCCGCGCAGTGGCCCGCGGAGATGGGGGAGTGGATCCTGCCGTACGACGCGGTGCGGAATGCGTCCGATCCCGACGCGGAGCTGCTCGGGTTCCTCGAGGACACGTACGCCGCCGCGGCGAATCTCGGAAAGTGGGACCGCGGATCACTGGAACGAAAGGAAAACCTTCCGCCGAAATGATCTCCCTCTCCCCGCTTGCGGGGAGAGGGTTGGGGTGAGGGGCGGGCCCGCTTGACCGGGCTCGTTCTATTCGTTAAGGTCCGCATCCCTGACGCGGGGTGGAGCAGCCTGGTAGCTCGTTGGGCTCATAACCCAAAGGTCGAAGGTTCAAATCCTTCCCCCGCAACCAATGAAATCAAAGGAGTTAGGCGGAGACGCCTGACTCCTTTTTCCTTCAGGTCGGGCGAAAGTCGGGCGATTCGCTGGAACGCCTTTCCGAGGTCGCACATCATCCCGAGGCTGAAGAACGTCACTCCACCTCCGGAAGCCACATGTCGTTCGAGTCCGCCGAGAAGCGGCGAGGAGGATTGATGGCCAAGACGCGCGCGGTTCAGGTCGCTCGAGCGGGCGGGCCGCTCGAATTGGTCGAACGAGAGATCCCGAAACCCGGCCCGGCCCAGGTGCGAGTCCGCGTCGAAGCCAACGGCATCTGTCACAGCGATGTCCTGACGAAGGAGGGGCTGTGGCCGGGGATCGAGTATCCCCGAGTGCCGGGCCACGAGATCGCCGGCGTCGTGGACGCAGTGGGCGATGGCGTCCTCTCGTGGAAGCCGGGTGACCGCGTCGGCATCGGCTGGCACGGCGGGCACTGCGGGTACTGCGAGAGCTGCCGGCGTGGTGACTTCCTGGTCTGCACGGTCCGGCCGATGATCTCGGGGATCTCGGCCGACGGCGGATACGCGGACCACGTCGTCGCTCCAGCGGTCGCGCTCGCGCGGATCCCCGAGGGTCTCTCGGCGGTCGAGGCGGCACCCCTGATGGACGCGGGCGTGACGACGTTCATGGCGCTGCGGCATAGCGGGGCGCGGCCGGGCGATCTCGTCGCGGTCCTGGGCGTGGGCGGGCTCGGCCACCTCGGCGTCCAGTTCGCCTCCCGGATGGGCTTCGACACGATCGCGATCGCGCGAGGCTCCGACAAGGAGCCGTTCGTGCGCAAGCTCGGCGCGCGCCTTTACATCGACAGCCAGGCGCAGGATCCGGCAGCGGCGCTCACGCGCCTCGGCGGCGCCCGCGCGATCCTCGCGACCGCGACGAGCGGAGCGGCGATGACGGCGGTGATCGGCGGCCTCGGCATCGACGGGAGGCTCATGGTCGTCGGAGCGCCTCAGGATCCGCTCGAGGTTCCCGCGGGCCTTCTCATCGGCGGCCGGCGCTCGATCGCGGGCTGGGCGTCCGGCCGCGCGATCGACTCCGAGGACACGATGGCGTTCGCGTTACGGACGGGTGTGCGCTCGATGAACGAGCCGTTTCCACTCGAGCGCGCTGCAGAGGCCTACGAACGGATGCTGAGCGGCGATGCGAGGTTCCGGGTCGTGCTGACGATGGACAAGTAGGGTCGATTGCGCGGACACCCGGAGCGAGGTTACGCAGACCCAGGGCAGTAGGCAACGCCGGCCGAAGGCCGGCGGTAACGTTCAATCCTTCCCCCGCAACCAACGAAATCAAGAGGCGCGCGGTCTCGACCTGCTCTTCCTTCTGGTCTGCTAGTCGCCGTTTCCCCTACGAGCGGCGGTGCTCGTGGCGGTGCGGGGGGGCCGGCCGGATGTGGGCGAACATGCTGCGGGCGTTCCAGGTTGGGAAGGCTCTGACGAGCGACGGGGAGCCGTCGAGTTGGATGCGATCCTCGCGGGTGGCTTGGGCCCAGGTGAGCTGGCCGGCGTGCCATTTGACGAAGGCCTCGGCTTCCGCCGTGATGTAAAGGTCCTCGTCGAGGCCGGGATACGTCTTGCAGATCTCGGTGTCTCCGAGCTCGATGATCAGCCAATAGCGCTCACGGCGCGGGCGGCCGGTGAAGTCGAAGCGGATGACCACGCGTCGATCCGGTAGCCGGTCTCGGCGGAGCGCGTTGCACATCGACCACAGGGCCACGAAGGGGTCGAGGTTCTCGGGGGCGATCTCGAGCCAACGCGCACCCCACTCGCCGAGCGACTGGCAGACCGTGAAGAGGTCGCGGCCCGCGGGCGTGAGCTCGTAGTGGTGCCCGCGTCCGTCGGGCTTGGGCGCCACCTCGACGACCCCGAGCCGTTCGAGCTGCTTGAGCCGCTGTGAGAGCAAGGTACGGGAGAGTCCGGGCGCGCCCTCCAGGATCTCACTGAAGCTTCCGCAGCCAAGGTGCAGGTTGCGGATGATCAGCGGTGTCCAGCGCTCGGCGAAGATCTCGGCGCCACGGGCGATGGGGCAGTACTGGCCGTACGTTCTCACCACGCCAGTGTTCCACGCGTGCCTTCGGTTGTGAAGTCCAGATTCTTTACTTTACGGCCGCGGTCCCCGGTTGTTCGATGTGACCCGCAAGCGAGGAGGACACGATGACGACACCGACGACCGCGGAAGTCAGTCACGGGAGCAAGCCACCCCTCGCCGAGATCGACGGGTTCCGAGGCCGGCTGATCGCTCCCGACCACGCCGACTACGACGTCGCCCGCGCAGTCTGGAACGGTGCCATCGACCGGCGCCCGCGCCTCATCGCCCGATGTATCGGGACCGCCGACGTGGTCGCGGCCGTGCGTTTCGCCCGCGACCACGACCTAGAGATCGCGATACGGGGCGGAGGCCACAACGTGGCGGGCACCGCCGTTTGCGACGACGGGATCGTCATCGATCTCTCGGCGATGCGAGGCGTGCGAGTGGATCCCGCCGACCGCAGGGCATGGGTGCAGGGCGGTGCGCTGTGGGGCGACGTCGACCACGAGACGCAGACGTATGGTCTGGCCACCACCGGCGGAATCGTGAGCCACACCGGAGTCGCCGGGCTCACACTCGGCGGCGGTGTCGGTTGGCTGATGCGAAAGCACGGCCTCACGGTCGACAATCTGCTCGCCGTCGACGTCGTGACGGCCGACGGGGAGCGGCTGCACGCGGCCGAAGATGAGCACCCCGACCTGTTCTGGGCGTTGCGCGGCGGCGGCGGCAACTTCGGCGTGGTCACCTCGTTCGAGTTCCGCCTCCACTCTGTCGGGCCCACCGCTCTGGCGGGGCCCATCCTCTGGGACGCGGCCGACACGGGGGAGGTCCTCCGCTTCTACCGCGACTTCGTCCGCGACGCTCCCGACGAGCTCGGCACGGTCGTGAGGTTCGGCGCCGCGCCGCCGCTACCGGTCATCCCCAAGGACCTGCACTGGCGTCCGGTGGTGATGGTGGGTACCTGCTACGCCGGGCCGACCGAGGAGGGTGAGCAGGTGCTCCGCCCGCTCCGCGCATCGCGGACTCCTCTCCTCGACCTGGTCGGGCCCACGCCGTACGTGGGATTCCAGAGCGCGCTCGACTCGACCGTCGTCCACGGTTGGAACTACTACTGGAAGTCCACCCACCTCCCTGACCTCCGCGACGAGCTCATCGACGTGATCGCCGAGCACGCGTTCGCCTGCTCGTCGCCGCGGTCGTACGTGGCGATGTTCCATCTGAAGGGGGCGGTGAGCCGCGTGGCCGAAGGCGGGACGGCGTTCGGGAACCGGCAGGCGTCGCACGCGATCACCCTCGATGCTGTGTGGCGGCCCGGCGAGGACTTCGGCGACCGGGACACCGCCTGGACGAGGGGATTCTTCGCCGCTCTCGGCCGCTTCCGCGAAGGTGTCTACGTCAACTTCCTCGGCGGCGACGAAGACCCGGGCCGGGTCCGCGAGGCGTACGGCGACTCCGTCTACGACAGACTGGTGGACGTCAAAGCCAGGTACGACCGCGACAACGTCTTCCACCACAACCAGAACATCCGCCCCCGGGAAGCGCAGGAAAGCGGCGCGAAGGTCTGACTGTCGGATGGCGGCGAAGCCGCGGCCTGCGAAGAGAACGCCGGCCGCAGGCCGGCGGTAAGTCCTTCCGTCCGCAACCAGGATCATCGAACGCCAGCAGGCGGCTCCTGGCGTTTCTGTTTCCAGACAAAGAAGCACGGGGGAGCCAACGCGAGGCGGGCGTTGGCCGGACGGACAAGGGAATATCCTCTCCAAGTGAGTCTCCTTTCAGCTCCGGGAGAACGCTTTCGACCGCGCCGCCGGCATGCGGTCATTCTGCTGAGCGTCTTGGTCGGAGCGTTCGTGACCTGCACGCACGTTCCGGCGGATCGCAAAGACGCGGCCGGCGGCGCCGCGAAGCCGGCACCCCGCTGGACTTTCGACGCCGGCGGCTGAGTGTTCGCGACCCCCACGGTCGTGGGGGATCTCGTCTACGTCGGTTCGTGCAACGGCTTCTTCCGAGCGCTCGACCGGAAAACAGGGACCCTCGTCTGGCTCCACGACACACGTGAGGAGGGCGGTCCATTCGAGTTCCACAGCGATCCGCTGGTCGCGGGATCTCTCGTGCTCAGCGGAAGCGATCTCCGAACCGCTGGTGCGGTTGCCTACCTCTACGCCTTCGAGCGTGAGACCGGAGCCGTCCGTTGGAAGACCGCCGTTGGCCCCGGCGTGGCCACCGACCTTGCGGCATTCGATGGATTGTTGTTTGCGGTCACTCTCGGAGACGAGTTGCTCGCCCTCGATACCGAGACGGGCGACCGAGTCTGGACCTTCCAGTCCGGCGCCACGAACGATGACTTCCGGCTGAATACGTCGCCCGCCGTGCTCCAGGATCGGGTTTTCTTCGGCGGCCTCGACGGGACTCTCTATGCCCTGGAAGTGCGCTCGGGACGCCTTCTCTGGAAGAGAGAGTTGGGCAGCCGGGTTTCCGCCGGCCTCCTGGCGGTTGAAGGCAAGGTATATGCGGGGACATCAGATGGTCGGATTCACGCCGTCGACCCCGAGACCGGCGAGGTCGTGGCTCGAATCGAGACCGAAGGTGCCCCGACCAGACGCCTCGCGCTCGAAGGGCAATGCCTTCTCGCCCTCCTCGGAGAACGCGGGCTCGCCTGCTACGCACCGACTCTGGAGCGCGCCCTCTGGGTCCGGGCGGGGCCGAAGCCCTGGACCTCATCGCGTCCCTGCGTGTGGAGCGGGCTGGCGCTCGCAGGAAATGAAGCCGGTGAGATATACGCCTTTCGGCTCGCCGACGGTGAGGTTGCCTGGTCAGAGACCTTCGGCGGGACGATTCGCGGAATCGGAACGTCCCCCGAGGGTCTCTACATCGGGACGCTGAAGGGAGAAGTTCACGCTCGTCCCTGGCCGGGCGTCAAGGGTTCCTCCTCCCGCCCGTGAGTCGGGCGCGAACCCTGGACTGACCCGAAAATCGACAAGACCAGGGGCGAAAATCCTTCCCCCGCAACCATGAAATCGAAGGAGTTGGGCGCAGGTGCCTGACTCCTTGGTGTTATAAGCGCCCTGCGTGAGACGCCCGGGAACGACCTTCGCCGCGATCCTTTTGCTCGCCTGGATGGTATCTGCGGCTTTCGGACTCTCCGCCCCGTGCTCGACCTCGTTCGACGAACCGTTCGGCGACTGTGCCGACATGTGCCTCGACTGCGGTTGCTGTCCCAACAGCGCATCGACCTCGAGCGTGACTGCGTCGGTCCTGAACGGACTCGTCTCTCTGCGACCGGCGCTCCCGACCGCGGTGAGTCGCCCCGCGGACGCCCCTCCCGGAGAGATCCTCCACATCCCCAAGCCCGCGCTCTCCTAGCACTCGTTCCAGGTCTCGACTGCCCGACCGAGGCGAGGCGACGTGCCTTCCTCGTGTCCGGAATGGGGAGAACAATGCGGGTTTTTTCACCCCGACTCACGCTCGCCGTGTCCATCACGCTCATCGGTCCGGTGACCGCCGATGCCCAGGAATCGCTGACGCTCGAACGGGCGCTCACGCTCGCACGCGAGCGAACCCCGTCCGTTCTCGCAGCTCGTGCTCGGATCGAAGAGGCGCGTGCGCGTCTGGCGGGAGCGTCGCTTCTCCTCCGTGAGAACCCGGAGTTGGAAGCGGCCGCCGGCGGTCGCAGCTCGGCGGAAAACGATACCGAGAAAGTCGAAGTGGGCATTCTCCAGAACCTGGATATCGGCGGAAAGCGCTCCGCCCGCATCGGGATTGCCCGCGCTCAACTCCTCTCGAGCGCCGCCGACGCCGAGAACGCACTGCGGCAGGCTCTGCGAACCGTTGCATCGGCTTTTTTCCGGGCTCTTCAGGCACAGGAACGGCTGACTCTCGCCGGCCGCGCCGAGGCGATCGCGACCGAGATACTCGAGATCGCACGCCGGCGGCACGAGGCGGGTGACGTCGCGATGCTCGACGTCAATCTCGCACAGGCGGCGGTGGCACGCGCCCGGGCCGATGTGCACGCGGCCCGATCGATCCAATCCGGCGCCCTCGGTGAGCTTCGGGCGCTGCTGGCGTTTTCTCCGGAGCAGGAGATCAAGATCGGAGGAGAGTTCCAGGTCTCCCGTTCCTACGATCTCCAGGACCTACTCGCGAGGGCGACCGACCGCGCGGACATTCGCGCGCTTCAGTCCGAGCTCGACGCGGCAAACGCCGAGGTCCGGCTCGGGCGAGCTCTCGCCTGGCCGGAGTTCGGCATCGGCGGCCGCTACGAACGCGAGGAGGGGGACGATCGCCTCCTCGGCGCCGTACGCCTGACGCTTCCTCTCTTCGACCGCGGACAGGGGGTTCGCGCCGAGGCGAGAGCGCGCGTCCATCGTCTCGAGCTGGAGCTCGAGGCCGCCCGCCGTGAAGTCCGTCGAGAGGTCCGCACGGCCTTCGAGGTCTACCTCCAGCAGACGGCGGCGGTCGAGGAACTCGCGCGAAACGCGCTCCCGGTCCTCGAGGAAAACGAGTCCCTGTCGCGCGAGAGCTATGAAGCCGGCCAGATCAGTCTCGCGGAGCTCCTCCTCGTCCGGCGCGAGATCCTGGAAACGCGGAACGACTACCTCTCCCGTCTTCTCGACGGGGCGATCGCCGTGGCAGACCTCGAGGCGAGCGCGGGAGTGCGGAAATGAGGAGCGGTCGCGCGGCGTACCTTCTGATCGCCATCGGGCTGATCGGATGCCGACGGGAAGCCGAGAAGGCCGAGGAGCACAGTCGTCCGGAACGGACGACCGCGGAAGCCCGCCCGGGCGAGTCCAGCCCCAACGTTCTGCGGATCGATCCGGGAATGCTCCGGGATCTGCGGATCACGGTCGCCGAAGCAAAGTCGCGGCCGGGAGGCGAGGGTGTGAACCTTCTCGGGGAACTCGGCGTGAACGAGGAGGCCTATGCGGAGGTCGGATCGGTCGTCGCTTCGCGCGCCGTTCGGATTCTGGCGTCTCCGGGAGACTCGGTGCGCCGGGGCCAGCCGCTCGTCGAGCTTCAGAGTCTCGACCTGGGGAGGGCGCGCGCCGACTATCTGAGCACGCTCGCCCGGGCCGAGCTCGCGCGGGCCGCCGTCGCTCGCAAGCGCGAACTGGCGGGACGGGTCGTCCCCATGCGCGAGGTCCAGGAAGCCGAGGCCACCGCCCGGGCCGCGGAGGCGGATCTGCAGGCCTCAATCGCCGCTCTGCGCGCTCTCGGAGTCTCCGAAGGAGATCTTCGTTCCAGAGGAGGTTCCGATGCCCGGCTGATCCTGCGGTCGCCGATCCCGGGGACGGTCATCGAGCGAAACGTCGTTGCCGGCCAGATGACGGACCCCTCCAAACCCCTCTTCCGCATCGGGGATCTTTCCCGGCTCTGGCTGACCGCCCACGCCTTCGAGCGGGACGCCGTTCGGGTTCGGCCCGGCTCGACCGCGAGGGTGACGTTTCCGGCTCTTCCCGGACGCGTCTTCACGGCCGCGGTTACCCTCGTCGGCCGTCAGGTGGATGTCGTCTCGCGGACGATCCCGGTGCGTATCGACATCGAAAACGCGGACGGTGTTTTACGACCGGGGATGTCGGCCGCCGCGTGGGTTCGCCTCGGAGACACGGGGGGCACGGTCGTCGGGGTCCCGGCCGCATCTCTGCAGCGTATCGAGGACGAGTGGCGGGTCTTCATTCCGAAGACCCGCGAGACGTTCGAGATGCGGACGGTCGGCCGGGGACGCGACCTCGAGGGTGAAGTCGAGATCGTTTCCGGGATTCGTCCCGGAGAGCGCGTGGTCGTGGATGGCGCATTCCTTCTCAAAGCCGAGGCGGAAAAGGCCCGGGGGGAAGGCGAGCATCACGAGCACTGAGGAGCCGATCCGGTGATCGAACGCGTCATCCGAGCGTCCTTCCGGAAGCCCGTCCTGGCGGTTGCGCTCGTTCTGGCGGGAGCGGCGTTGGGCCTGGTTGCCTTCCGCGCGCTGCCTCGGGACGTCTTCCCGGATCTCTCGGCGCCCGTGTTCAACGTCATCGTGCAGAACCCGGCGATGGGAGCCGAGGAGCTGGAGACGGCGATCGCCATTCCCATGGAGACGGCGCTCGCAGGCCTGCCGAACGTGCGGCGGATCCGTTCGAACAGCCAGCTCGGGGTGTCTCAGATCACGATCGAGTTCGAGCCGGAAGCCGACTACTACCGGTCCCGGCAGTTCGTCGCCGAACGCGTGGGGCAGGCCGCCTCGGAGCTGCCGCCCGGCACCGATGCGCCTCTCGTCTCGAGCCTGACCGGCCGACTCAACGAGATCTTCGAGTTCACGCTCGAGGCCGAGCCGGGGGCGGCCGACCTCATGACTCTTCGCGATCTCGCGGAATTCGAGGTGAAGAATCGACTCCTGGCGGTCCCCGGCGTCGCGGCGGTCGAGCGGCTCGGCGGGTACCTGCGCCAGTTTCAAGTCCAGCTCGACCCCGAGCGGCTCACCGCCCGCGGAGTCACGCTCGACGACGTTCTCCATGCGGTCGAGGGCTCGAACGTGAATGCGTCGGGGGGCATCGTGGTCCAGGGTTCGATGGAGTGGACCGTCCGCGCGATCGGGAGAGTGCGAACCGTGGAGGACCTTCGGAACACCGTGGTCGCGGTTCGGGGTTCGACGCCGGTGCTCCTCGGGGACGTGACCGAGGTGCGAGAGGCGCCCGCGATCCGCCGGGGAATCGCGCATCGCCTCCGTGGGGAGGTCGTCAGCTGTCGCGTCGTCAAGCAGTTCGGCTCCGATACCGTCCGCGTGGCGGCCGGTATCCGAAGTGCCATCGACGAGATCCGAAAGGCGTTGCCGAAGGGAGTGAGCCTGCGGATCGTCTACGACCAGTCCGAGCTCGTGGACTCGGCCCTGGGCGGAGTGGGCCGAGCGGTTTTGCTCGGCGCCTTGTTCGTCGTTCTCGTCCTGTTCGGGCTCCTCGGCGACTTCCGTGCGGCCCTTCTCGTCACGCTGACGATTCCCGTTTCGATCGCTCTTTCCGGACTCTTTCTTCAGCGGACCGGCGTCGGACTGAACACGATGACTCTCGGCGGCCTGGCAATCGCGGTCGGGCTTCTCGTGGACGCCTCGATCATCCTGGTGGAAAACGTGGTTCACCGGATCTCGGCCAGTGACGCTTCTCGCGATCCCGTTCTACGGCGGCGACAGGCGCTGGATGCGGCGCTCGAGGTGGGGCGTCCGATCGCCTTCGCGACTCTGATCGTGATGGCGGTTTTCCTCCCCCTTTTCTGGATGACCGGAATCGAGGGAAGGATGTACCGCCCTCTCGCGGCGGCGGTCGTCTCGACCGTGGCGGCTTCGCTGATCCTGGCGCTCACTCTCGTACCGGTCGTGGCGGCCTGGGTGCTTCGCCCGCGATCCGCGGAGAAATCGGAAGACGTCTGGTTGATCCGCCGCTTGAAGAGAATCTACGCCCCTGCCCTCGACGCCTCCTTGAGACGCGCCGGCCGGGCAAGGGCTCTTTCACTGGCGGTCACCGTTCCCGCGCTGGCGCTCGCGTTCTTCGTCGGCACCGAGTTCATGCCCCGGCTCGACGAAGGAGCATTCCTGCTTCAGACGATGCTCCCGCCCGAAGCCTCGCTCGACGAGGTCGACCGGCTGAATCACCGGGTCGAAGATTCGCTTCGAACGTTTCCGGACGTGGAGGACGTCGTTCGGCGAACGGGCCGCGCCGAGCGCACCGAAGACCCGATGCCGCATACGGTCTCGGACGTCCTGGTCGTGTTCAAGAAGGAGCGCCGGCAGTCTCTGGAAGACCTGGAAACCGACATGCGCGAGAAGCTCGAAAAGGTCCCCGGGGTATCGGTTCTGTTCACGACGCCGCTCGGGATGCGGATCGACGAGGGCCTCGGAGGAACTCCGGCGGACCTGTCGGTCCGAATATTCGGGCCCGAGCTCGAGCGACTGGCTTCTCTGGCGGAGAGCGCCCGCGACGTCATTGCCGGGGTCGACGGGATCGAGGATCTCCGCGTCGAAAAGCTCACCGGGCTGCCGCAGCTGCGCGTTACCGTCGACCGGGCCGCGGCTGCGCGCGTCGGGCTGA
>Ga0209971_1000195_pt1 | contig 18142 bp, 15 predicted proteins | sample InoplaM3SAM_FD_187588 | JGI IMG/M metagenome (GOLD analysis project Ga0209971, IMG submission 187588) | Arabidopsis thaliana rhizosphere microbial communities from the Joint Genome Institute, USA, that affect carbon cycling - Inoculated... | ecosystem: Host-associated > Plants > Roots >... | reverse complement strand
ACGGCGCTGATCACGGCCTTGTCGATGCCGCGCTTGAGGTCCATCGGGTTCATGCCGGCGGCGACCGCCTTCATGCCTTCGCGGATCAGCGCCTGCGCCAGCACGGTGGCGGTGGTGGTGCCGTCACCGGCGTTGTCGGAAGTCTTGGAAGCGACTTCCTTGACCATCTGCGCGCCCATGTTCTCGAACTTGTCGGCCAGCTCGATCTCCTTGGCGACGGACACGCCGTCCTTGGTGATCGTCGGCGCGCCGTAGCTCTTCTCGAGCACGACGTTGCGGCCCTTCGGGCCGAGCGTGGCCTTGACGGCATTGGCGAGAATGTTGACGCCGCGCACCATCTTGGAGCGCGCGTCCTCGCCGAAACGGATTTCCTTGGCAGCCATTGCAGTTACCTCAAGAGAATTTCAGATCAGGATTCAGGGGAAACGGTCGGAGCGACGACTCAGCCGAGGACGGCGAAGATGTCGTCTTCCTTCACGACCAGGTATTCGGTGCCGTCGAGCTTGACTTCGGTGCCTGCGTACTTGCCGAACAGCACCTTGTCGCCGACCTTGACCTTGGGCGCGCGCAGCGAACCGTTGTCCAGCGCCTTGCCTTCGCCGACCGCGACCACTTCGCCCTTGATCGGCTTCTCGGTGGCGCTGTCCGGGATCACGATCCCGCCGGCGGACATCTTCTCTTCTTCCATGCGCTTGATCACGACGCGGTCGTAAAGCGGCTTGATATTCATTGCAGCCCTCGCAAGTACTTGATTGTTTGGGAAAACGGCCGGCGATATTAGCAGTCTCCACGCATGACTGCCAGCATCGCGACGCGAAAACGCCCGGGCAACCGGGACGGCGCAGATATGGGGCGATGGTCGAAGGCTTTCAAGACGCCTGGCGGAAATCGGCTTGCATCGACACGGCGTGCGTTGCCCTCGCCCGCGGAGCGGGGAGGGGGTGCGCCAAGCCGAAGAGCGCCCCTCATCCGCCCTTCGGGCACCTTCTCCCCGCGAGCGGGGAGAAGGAACTGCATGACCCGCGACCCGCTTGCGGCGGGAACTGCATGACCCGCGACCCGCTTGCGGCGGGAACTGCATGACCCGCGACCCGCTTGCGGCGGGGACTGCATGATCCCTCGCCCCGCGGAGCGGGGAGAGGGACCGCTGCGCGCAGCGCAGCAGGGTGAGGGGTACGGCTGTTGGCGGAACCTGCACCGGAGGCGGCTGTTCGCGGATCGCCCCGGAACGCGGCACCTCGTCCACCCTGCCGCTAAGCTATGCCGGTGAGCGTCCTCGTCTGCTTCTGCACCTGCCCCGACACCGCCACCGCCCAGGCCATCGCCGACGTGCTGGTCGGCGAGCGGCTGGCCGCCTGCGTCAACGTGCTGCCGGGGCTGCGCTCGGTGTACCGCTGGCAGGGGGCGATCGAGCGCGCGGACGAGGCCCTGCTGCTGATCAAGACGGTGCAGGGACGGCTGCCGGCGCTGCAGGCGCGGGTGGCGGCGCTGCATCCGCATGAACTGCCGGAACTGGTCGCGGTCGAAGTCGCCGGCGGCCTGGCCGCCTATCTGGACTGGGTCGCGGAATGTTCTGCCGTCGCCCCGGCCGACACGGGAGACTGATCGAATGACGTTGTGGTTGCGCCGCGTGCGTGCGGTCCGGCTGTTGTGCGCCCTGGTGTCCTGCGCGGCCGCGCTGGCCGCGACCGGCATCGGCGAGGCACGGGCAGCGGTGGACGAGTCCGACCTGCTGCCGGTGGACCAGGCGTTCGCGCTCACGGCCTCCGCGCCGGAGCGCGGCCGCATCGAACTGGCCTGGAAGATCGCCGACGGCTATTACCTCTACCGGCACCGGATCTCGGTACAGGCGGTGGACGGCACGTTCAGCGCCGGCACGCTGCAGCTGCCGCATGGCGAGAAGCACCACGACGAATTCTTCGGCGATGTCGAGACCTTCCGCACGCGGCTGCTTGCGGTGCAGACGGGCACGGCCGCCGCCAGTGCCGACCGGGTCACCCTGAAAGTCAAATACCAGGGCTGCGCCGACCTCGGCGTGTGCTACCCGCCGCAGGCGCGGACGCTGGTCGTGGCGCTGCCGAGGGCCAGCGGCGTCGCGGCCACCGGCAGCACCGGGCTCGGCGCCCTCGGCACGGGCGGCAACGGCAAGGGCCTGCTGCCGGGGAGGGTGGCGGGCGGCCCGGGCGAGCCGCTGCCGGAAGCGCAGGCGTTCGGCTTCGAGGCCATCGTCGGCGACGGCAACACCCTGCTGCTGCGCTTTACCCCGGCACCGGGTTATTACCTGTACCGCGACAAGACCGTGCTCACCCTGGCCGGCGCCGACGGCATTACCGCCGGGCGGCCGCGCTGGCCGCCGGGCACCCGCCATCGCGACGAATACTTTGGCGAAGGGGTCGTGTACTTCGAGCAGGTCGATGTGCCCCTGCCACTGCAACGCACGCGCGCGGACGCCGCGAACGCACGCCTGACCGCAACCTTCCAGGGCTGCCAGACGGATGGCATCTGCTATCCGCCGATGACGCGGACCGTGGCGCTGGCGTTGCCGGCCGGGAGCGTGGCTCCGGTACCCGTGGAAGCGGCTCCAGCCGCGGGCTCCTCCGGCAGCCTGCCCGGCGGGACACCGGCCGCCACAACAGACGCGACGGGTCAAAGGCTCGCCGCTGAAGGTCCTCCCACGGGAACTTCCCCCGCAGGAATTTCCGCCACGGGAATTGCTGCCCCGGCGATTGCGGGCGGCGACCCCGGCCAGGCGCTGGCCGAGGACAGCCGCCTCGCCGCGGCGCTGGCCGGCAAGAGCCGCTGGCTGGCGCTGCTCGGTTTCTTCGGTGCCGGGCTGCTGCTCGCCTTCACGCCCTGCGTGTTGCCGATGATCCCGATCCTGTCGGGCCTGATCGCCGGCCAGGGCACGCGCATCGGCACCCGCCGTGCGCTGACGCTGTCGCTGGTGTACGTGGTCGCCAACGCGCTGGTATTCACCGTCGCCGGGGTGGTCGCCGGGCTGCTCGGCGCCAACCTGCAGGCAGCGTTCCAGAATCCGTGGATCATCGCCGCGTTCGCGACCCTGTTCGTGGTGCTGGCGCTGTCTTCGTTCGGCCTCTACGAATTGCAGTTGCCGGCGACATTGCGGTCCCGGCTCGGCGCCCTCAGCGATCGCCAGCGTGGCGGTTCGCTCGGCGGCGTGGCGGCGATGGGCGCGTTGTCGGCGCTGATCGTCGGACCGTGCGTGGCGCCGCCGCTGGCGGCCGCGGTGCTGTACATCGGCCAGAGCCACGATCCGGCGTTCGGCGGCGCGGCGCTGTTCCTGCTGGCGATGGGCATGGGCGCGCCATTGCTGTTCTTCGGCGCCGCGGCTGGCCGCGGCATGCCGACCAGCGGGCCGTGGATGACGGTGGCGCAGCGGGTGTTCGGCTTCGTGTTCCTGGGGCTGGCGGTGTGGATGCTGTCGCGGATCCTGCCGGCGGCGGCGACGCTGGCAGCGTGGGGCTTGCTGCTGCTCGCCGCGGCGACCTGGGCGCTGTCGGCGACCACGTCGACGCCGCGCACGCGGCTGGCGGCGCGCTTCGCCGGCCTGCTGCTGGCGGTGCTGGGCATGGCGGAACTGCTGGGCGCGCTCGGCGGAGGGCGCGATCCGCTGCAGCCGCTGGCCGGCATGTTCGGCGCGCCGCAGGCGCAGGCCGTGTCGTTCCGCACGATCAAGTCGTCGGCCGACCTGGACCGCGAAATCGCCGCCGCCCGGGCCGCGGGCCAACCGTTGTTGTTCGACTTCTATGCCGACTGGTGCGTGAGTTGCAAGGAAATGGAGAAGTACACCTTCACCGATCCGGTGGTGCAGTCGGCGCTGGCCGGCTTCGTGCTGCTCAAGGCCGATGTCACCGCCAACGACGCCCTCGACCAGGCGCTGATGCGGCGCTTCGGCATCATCGGACCGCCGGGCACGCTGTTCTTCATCGACGGCAGCGAACGCCGCGAACTGCGGCTGGTGGGCTACGAAAAGGCCGCTGCCTTCGCTGCCCGGGTACGACGCGCGGACCCGCGCTGATGCGTTCTTCCACCAGGATCGTGCTGGTCGCGCTCGCGGCCGGGACGCTGGGCGTGCTGGCCAGCCTGGTGACCGGCGGCCCCGGGCCGCTGTTGCGCAGCGAACTGGGGCAGCGGCTGCTGGGCAGCGCCCTGTCGGCCGCAGCGCCGGCGCCGCCTGCCGGGGTGGTCGTGGCGACGCGCGGGGATATGGTTCCTGTGGTCAACGTCCGTGATCTTGAAGGCAACACAGTCCAACTACCCAGCAACTTCCTGGGCCGACGCCTGCTTGTGAACGTCTGGGCCTCGTGGTGCTCGCCCTGCATCAAGGAAATGCCGGAGCTGCAGCGATTTGCCATGCAACAGCCGGCCAACGGCGTGCAAGTGGTCGGCATCGCGCTGGATGACGCCGATGCGGTCGCGTCCTTCCTCAAGCGGGTGGCGGTCTCCTACCCAATCCTGCTGGATGCGCCCGGGCCCGCTGATGCGGGGGTCCGCCTGGGCAATCCCAAGGGGGTACTGCCCTATTCCGTGCTGATCTCGGCCGACGGCCGGCTGCTCAAGCAACGGATCGGACCTTTCGCGGACGGCGAAATCGAAGCGTGGACAGCCGATTAGTGCAGGCATTAGAGCCACGGCTCGAAGAAGCGCTTAACTTTCGGCAATCCGGCTGAACTTCGCCGATCCTGCAAGCAAAGCGATAGGCGGCATCTGGACAGCGCGATATCCATCGCGCAGACTGCGCGTCCCAAGTCACTGTCCGGGCTTCATGGCGAAGCTGCTGCTCCTGCACGGCCCCAACCTCAACCTGCTCGGCAGCCGCGAGCCGGAGGTCTACGGCCGCACCACGCTGGCGGCGATCGACGGTGACCTGGTGGCCCGCGCCACCGCTGCCGGGCATGCCCTGCAGAGCCTGCAGTCCAATGCCGAGGACGAGCTGGTCGACCGCGTGCAGGCGGCCGGCGGCGATGGCACCGCCTTCATCCTGATCAACCCGGCCGCCTTTACCCACACCTCGGTGGCATTGCGCGATGCACTGGCGGCGGTGGCGATCCCGTTCATCGAGATCCACCTGTCCAACCCGCACGCGCGCGAACCGTTCCGCCGCACCAGCTACTTCAGCGACCTGGCCGTCGGCGTGGTCGCCGGCTTCGGCGCCGACAGCTACCGCTATGCGCTGGACGCCGCCATGCAGAGGGTCGGCCACGCCCAAAACCCCTAGCACCGTCATTCCGAACGAAGCGAAGGAGTCTGCTCCGGCTATCCGCTACGCGAACTCGGCGCCCGGGATGACGAAACCCTGTTCAATTCGATAGAGGCCCGCCACATGGATCTCCGCAAGATCAAGAAGCTCATCGACCTGCTCGAGGAATCCAACCTCGCCGAGATCGAGATCAAGGAAGGCGAGGAGTCCGTGCGCCTGGCCCGCATGCCCAAGGGCGGGATCCTGGCCAGCGCGCCGATGCAATATGCCGCGGCACCCGCGCCGGCCTCGCCGCCGGTGGCGATGCCGATGCAGTCCCCGACCGAAGCCGCCACCGGCGGCCAGGCCAAGCCATCCGACCTGCCCGCCGGCGATGTCGTGCGCGCTCCGATGGTCGGCACCTTCTATGCCTCGCCGGCACCGGACAAGCCGCCCTTCGTCACCCTTGGCCAGGCGGTCAAGGCCGGCGACACGCTGGGCATCATCGAGGCGATGAAGATGTTCAACCCGATCGAGGCCGAAGTCTCCGGCACGGTGCTGAAGGTCCTCACCGAGAGCGGCCAGCCGGTCGAATTCGACCAGCCGCTGTTCGTGATCGGCTGAGCCCTTCGGCTCCGCTTCGCCATGCATCCTTCGACTTCGGCCTACGGCCTACGCTCAGGACGAACGGGAAAACTTCATGCTCGATAAAGTCGTCATCGCCAACCGCGGCGAAATCGCGCTGCGCATCCTGCGCGCGTGCCACGCGCTCGGCATCCGCACGGTCGCGGTGCACTCCACCGTCGACCGCAACCTCAAGCACGTGGCGATGGCCGACGAGTCGGTGTGCATCGGCCCGGCGCCCTCGGCGCAGAGCTACCTGGACATGGCCTCGATCATCGCCGCGGCGGAAGTCACCGATGCGCAGGCGATCCATCCGGGCTACGGCTTCCTCAGCGAGAACGCGGACTTCGCCGAGCGCGTCGAGCAGTCCGGTTTCATCTTCATCGGACCGCGTCCCGAAACCATCCGCCTGATGGGCGACAAGGTCGAGGCGATCCGGGCGATGAAGGAGGCCGGCGTGCCATGCGTGCCCGGCAGCGGCGGCCCGCTGGGCGACGACAACGACACCAACATCGCGATCGCGCGCGAGATCGGCTACCCGGTGATCGTCAAGGCCGCCGGCGGCGGCGGCGGCCGCGGCATGCGCGTGGTCCACACCGAGGCCGCGCTTGGCAACGCCATCGCCACCACCAAGTCCGAGGCCAAGGCCGCGTTCGGCAACGACATGGTGTACATGGAGAAGTTCCTGGAGAACCCGCGCCACGTCGAGATCCAGGTGCTGGCCGACGGCCAGGGCAACGCCATCCACCTGGGCGAGCGCGACTGCTCGATGCAGCGCCGCCACCAGAAGGTGGTCGAGGAGGCGCCCGCGCCGGGCATCACCGCCGAGCAGCGCGCGCAGATCGGCAAGGTCTGCACCGAGGCCTGCGTGCGCATCGGCTATCGCGGCGCCGGCACCTTCGAGTTCCTGTACGAGGACGGCCGCTTCTACTTCATCGAGATGAACACCCGCATCCAGGTCGAGCACCCGGTCACCGAGCTGGTCACCGGCATCGACCTGGTGCGCGAGCAGCTCAGCATCGCCGCGGGGCACGAACTGTCGCTGAAGCAGGACGACATCGTCCTCGACGGGCATGCGATCGAATGCCGGATCAATGCCGAGGATCCGGACAGCTTCATGCCCTCGCCCGGCCTGATCCAGCATTTCCACGCCCCCGGCGGCCCCGGCGTGCGCGTGGATTCGCACATCTACGAGGGTTATCGCGTTCCCGCCAACTACGATTCGATGATCGGAAAACTCATCGTGCACGGATCCGATCGCGCCACCGCGATCGCGCGCATGCGCGTGGCGCTGTCGGAAATGGTGGTCGACGGCATCAAGACCAACATCGCGCTGCAGCAGCGGATCATGGCCGATGCCGGTTTCCAGCAGGGCGGACAGAACATCCACTACCTCGAGAAGCGGCTGGCCGAGCGCCGGGACACGTCGATCGGCCTGGCGTGACGCACTGCGCAGTGCGCCGCGACCGGTGGGCGCCTGACCTGCAGGCCCCGCTTTTCGCGTAACCGGGGGATGACCAGCGCGGTAAACGCGCGCATTCCACGCCACAGGTACGCCATGACCCTGCCCCGGATCTCCTGCCTCGCGCTGGCCGTCGCCGCGCTCGCCATCCCCACCGCCAGCCGTTCGGCGAGCAACGCCATCCCGCAGCTGTACATGGATGTCGCCACCCACGACATGGCCGGCATGCCGGCCATGGGCGGACTGGGCCGGATGGCGATGGGCATGTTCGGCGGCAAGGGCCAGGCCAGCTACGGCATGACGCGCATGCCGGGGATGCCCGGGCAATACCTGGACATCGCGCTGTACAACGGCAGCAATCCCGCGCCCGAAGCCAGCCAGGCGATCCCCGCCGGCCTGCGCCTGGGCAGCAGCCTGCCGCTGCTGCCGCCGCCGTCCGCCCGGTCGCCGGCTGCGCCCATGGGCGACGGTCGCGGCATCGCCGATGGCGGCGAGCACAGCTCGCGCATCCTGGTCTACTGGGGTTGCGGGGCCGAGGTGCGTGCCGGCCAGCCGCGCGAGATCCGCATCAGCCTGAAGAACGGCAAGGCCGACATCAGCGGCTCGATGCCGCAAGGCCGCAACGCGCCGGAACGCGCGATCAACCCCGGCCCCGAATACGCGCTGTGGCCCAACGAGCGCAGCCGCAAGCAGGTGCCCGACGGCGCCTCGCTGGTGGGCGCGCACCAGGTCAGCGGCCCCGGCGTCCCGGCGTCGATGCATTTCGACCTGGAGCGCATGCAGGACTTCATGCCGAAGATCGCATTGTCGAGCAGCGGCGGCGGCGATGCGGCCACCAACTGGAGCTGGAAGCCGGTCGACCGCGCGACCGGCTACTTCCTCAGCGCGATGGGCCAGAAGGACGATGCGATCGTGATGTGGAGCAGCGCCGAGATGCCGGAACCGGGCACGGGGCTGATGGACTACCTGCCCGAAGCCACGGTCGCCCAGTGGATCAAGGAACGCGTGTTGCTCGGCCCGCAGGTGACCAACTGCGCGATCCCGCGCGGCATCTTCGGCGATGGCGCCGGGGTGACCCAGATGATCGCGTACGGCCCGGAGCGCAACATCGCCTGGCCGCCGCGGCCGGCCGGCAGCAAGGCCGCGTGGAAGCCGGAATGGAACGTGCGCGTGCGCACCAAGTCGACCGCGTTCGCGCCGATGGGCATGGGCAACATCGGCAATGCCGACCGTGGCGAGCCAGCCGCGCCCGCGGACCAGGACAAGCCGGTCAAGAAACTGCTGCGCGGATTGCTCGGCCGCTGACGGCGGCAGCCAGGAGGCCGCGCCGCGACCGCGGCGTCGAGGCTTGCCCCGCGCGCGGCGGGCGCGGACCATGGCAGCCCGCAACCCGGCGCCACGCGATGCCCTTCCTCGAACTCACCGTCCGCTGCCGCGAGGCCGAACAACCGCGCTACGAGCATGCGCTGGAGGATGTCGGCGCGCTCGCGGTGACCATGCTCGACGCCGAGATCGACACCCCGAACGAGCGGGCGATCCTGGAGCCCGGCGTCGGGCAGACGCCGCTCTGGGACGAGATCGCGCTGACGGCCCTGTTCCCGGGCGACGCCGACGCGCTGCTGCTGCTTGCCGCGCTGGAAGCCTTCGACCCGGCGCTGGACTGGTCGCAGGCCGGTTTCCGCAAGGTCGCCGACCAGGACTGGGAACGCGCCTGGATGGACCAGTACGCGCCATTGCACTTCGGCAAGCGCACCTGGATCGTGCCGTGGAACCACGACCTGCCGGCCGGCGCCGATGCCGCCGATGCGGCGGTAGTGCGGCTGGATCCCGGCCTGGCGTTCGGTTCCGGCACGCATCCGACCACTTCGCTGTGCCTGCAATGGCTGGATGCACTGGCGACCGACGGCCTGCTGCAAGACGCCGACGTGCTCGACTTCGGCTGCGGCAGCGGCATCCTCGCCCTGGCCGCGCTCAAGCTCGGCGCCGCGCACGCGGTCGGCGTCGACAACGATCCCCAGGCGCTGCTGGCCAGCCGCGACAATGCCGAACGCAACGCGGTCGGCGGGCGCCTGGCCGTGTACCTGCCGGGCGACGAACCGATCGCGACCTATCCGGTCGTCGTCGCCAACATCCTGGCTTCCGCGCTCGACGTGCTGGCCGAGACGCTGGCGGCACGCGTGGCGCGCGGCGGCCGCATCGCCCTGTCCGGCATCCTCGCGGGCCAGGAAGGCGCGCTCCTGGCGCGCTACGGCGCCTGGTTCGATTCCCTCCATGCGGTGCAGGAAGGCGACTGGATGCGGATCGACGGCATCCGCCGCGACAACGCGGGCCGCCGCTGACCACGCGGCGGCATCGGCCGGCGGCAGGCGATGGACGCCACGGCACCAGTCCGTAAACTCGCCGCATGTTCGTGCTCTGCCCGCATTGCCAGTTCCTGGTCGCGCTGAATCCCGTCAGCGGACACCCCCCGCAGCGCTGCCCGCGATGCGACGGAGCATTGCAACCGGCGCCATCGCCCGCGGATGCCACGGCCACGTCGGCGGAGCCCGAACCCGTCGCGCCGCCAGCGCCGGAAACCGTCATTGCCGGGGATGCCGCGATCGATGGGCCTGCCGCCGTACCGACATCCGCACCACCTGCACCATCTGCACCACCCGAACCACCCGAACCACCCGAACCACCCGCACCGGCGCCATCGCCAAAGGCCAAGTCCAAAGCACGCTCGAAGGCCCCGCGTCCCGAAACCATCCCGGCCGATCCCGCGGCCAACGCGCCTGCTGCCATCACCGCGGGCCAACCCGATGCCGGCGCGGCAATCGACGCGCAAGCCCCCGCGCAAGACGCCGCGCCCGCCGTCCTCGCCGACCATGGCCATCCCCCCATCAACGCCACGGTGGCGCGACCGGCGGACGCGACTCCCGGGGAGGAAGCCACCCCGGCCGCGTCGGCCGCGCCGCCCGCAACAGCGGCGCCTGCCCCGGGAACCGCGCCCGGAATCGTCGTCCGGGAGCCGCTGGAATCCCCCCCCGCGCCGTCGCCACCGCCCCGCGCCGCGCCGCGCGACAAGGCCATGCCCAGCTTCGTCCGCGCCCCCGCCGTCGCGGGCCGAACCGACGGCCGCCGCAAGTGGCGCGAGCCTGCCGCGATCGCCGCGCTGGCATTGCTGCTGGCACTGCAACTGCTGCTCGCCGATCGCGCGCAACTGGCGGCCAGCGCGCGCTGGCGCCCGCTGGTGTCGGCGCTTTGCGGCGCCTTGCGCTGCAGCGTGCCGGCGTGGCGCGAACCGGCGGCATTCACCCTGCTGCATCGCGACGTGCGCCCGCACCCGACGCTCCCGGGCGTGCTGCATGTCAGCGCCACCTTCCGCAACGACGCGCGCTGGCCGCAACCCTGGCCGGCGTTGCTGCTGACGCTGTCGGACGTCGATGGACGCAACGTCGGCGCGCGCGCGTTCGCGCCACGCGACTACCTGGGCGCCTCGCCAACGCGCAGCGGACTGGCCAGCGGCCAGAGTGCGACGGTGGCGATGGACATCGTGGAACCGGCACCGCGGATCGTCGCATTCACCTTCGACTTCCGCTGACATGGCGCGCCATCGCGATGGCACCTGCGACGACAGCGCGCTAGACTCGTCCCCCCGCCGGGACACGGACTGGCGGCGCAGCACGCTTGTCATGGGGACTCTGCTTGAACGCCGAACGTATGCAATCCATGGGCACTCCCGCCCGCAGCGGCACGCGTCCGCCGTTGCGCGAGCACGTCGCCACTTCGGTGCGCCGCTACCTGCGCGACCTCGATGGTTGCGATGCCAACGACCTCTATGAGATCGCCTTGCGCGAACTCGAGATCCCGTTGTTCGCCGAAGTGCTCGGCCACTGCGACGGCAACCAGAGCCGCGCCGCGGCGATGCTCGGCATCCATCGCGCGACCTTGCGCCGGAAGCTCAAGGATTACGGCATGGCGTAAGCCCCGGGCAGCCGGCGGCCCGCCACGCCCCGATGCCCGGCGTGATCCGCTCCAGCCCGATTTCCTGCCCGGTCGCGGCCAGTGCGCGTCGCCGGCGATTGCCGCGTGTTCCCGCCGCCATGGCGGCCGGCCGTGCCCGCCGCGCCAGCGCGACCTTGCTGCCGCGGGCCCGCTTCGGCCCCGCCGTTATAATCCCCATTCTTTCGCTGTCCGTTTCCCTTCGCATGCCCCCTGACCGTCCGTCCGCGCCGGCCGTGAAAATACGCCGCGCGCTGCTCTCCGCCTCCGACAAGACCGGACTGGTCGAGCTCGCCCGCGCGCTGGCCGCCCGCGGCGTCGAACTCCTGTCCACCGGTGGCACCGCGCGGACATTGCGCGACGCCGGCCTCGCGGTCCGCGACGTCTCCGAGGCCACCGGCTTCCCGGAAATGATGGACGGCCGGGTCAAGACCCTGCACCCGGTGGTGCACGGCGGCCTGCTCGGCCGCGCCGGCATCGACGACGCGGTGATGGCACGGCACGGGATCGCGCCGATCGACCTGCTGGTGCTCAACCTGTATCCGTTCGCCGCGGTATCGGCCGATCCGGCCAGCAGTTTCGACGAGATCGTCGAGAACATCGACATCGGCGGTCCGGCGATGCTGCGCTCGGCGGCGAAGAACTTCGCGCGCGTGGCGGTGGCCACCGACCCGGCGCAATACGCCGGCATCCTCGCCGAGCTCGACGCCAACGACGGCATGCTGTCGGCGCCGACCCGGTTCGCGCTGGCGGTGGCCGCGTTCAACAACGTCGCCTTCTACGACGCCTGCATCAGCAACTACCTGTCTTCGCTGGACGGCGACGGCAAGCAGCAGCTGTTCCCGGCGCAGAGCAACAGCAACTTCGTCAAGGTCATGGACCTGCGCTACGGCGAGAACCCGCACCAGCACGCCGCCTTCTACCGCGACCTGTGGCCGGTGCCCGGCACGCTGGCGACCTTCACCCAGCTGCAGGGCAAGGAGCTCTCGTACAACAACCTCGCCGACGCCGACGCGGCGTGGGAATGCGTGCGCCAGTTCGAGCAGCCCGCGTGCGTGATCGTCAAGCACGCCAATCCCTGCGGCGCGGCCGTGGGCAAGGGCTGCGCCGACAGCTACGAAGCCGCCTACGCCACCGACCCGACCTCGGCGTTCGGCGGCATCATCGCCTTCAACACCCCGCTCGACGCGGCGACCGCCAAAGCGATCCTCGACCGCCAGTTCGTCGAGGTCCTGATCGCGCCCGATTACGACGACGGCGCACTCGCGTACGCCAAGAAGAAGGCCAACGTGCGCGTGCTGCGGATCCCGCACGGCGACGGCCGCAACAACTTCGACGTCAAGCGCGTCGGTTCCGGCCTGCTGATGCAGACCAGCGACATCCGCGAAGTCACGCGCGACGAATTGAAGGTGGTGACCCGGCGGGCGCCGACCCCGGCCGAGCTCGACGACCTGCTGTTCGCCTGGCGGATCGCCAAATACGTCAAGTCCAACGCCATCGTCTATGCGCGCGACCAGCGCAGCATCGGCATCGGCGCCGGGCAGATGAGCCGGGTGGTGTCGGCCAGGATCGCCGCGCTCAAGGCCGAAGAGGCCGGGCTCGCGGTGCCGGGGTCGGTGATGGCCAGCGACGCGTTCTTCCCGTTCCGCGACGGCATCGACGCCGCCGCGGCCGCCGGTATCGGCGCGGTGATCCAGCCGGGCGGCTCGATGCGCGACGGCGAGGTGATCGCCGCGGCCGACGAGCACGGCCTGGCAATGGTGTTCACCGGCGTCCGCCACTTCCGCCATTGACCGCCACCACGCGGATGCGGGGGTGAAGGGCGGCCGCGAACGCACGCGCAGTACGTCATGGTTATTGGAATCCCCTTTCCGGGGGACTCGATGTTTCCCGCAGGGAGCGATGCCACATGAAACTCCTCGTCATCGGTTCCGGCGGCCGTGAACACGCACTGGCGTGGAAGCTCGCGCAATCGCCACGCGTGACCGAAGTGCTGGTCGCGCCGGGCAATGCCGGTACCGCGCGCGAGGAAAAGTGCCGCAACGCCGATGTCGCCGCGGGCGACATCGACGGCCTGCTGGCGCTGGCCGCGCGCGAAGGCGTGGCGGTGACCGTGGTCGGCCCCGAGGGCCCGCTGGTCGCCGGCGTGGTCGATGCCTTCCGCGCCGCCGGCCATCGCATCTTCGGCCCGACCGCGGCCGCCGCGCAGCTGGAGGGCAGCAAGGCGTTCGCCAAGGACTTCCTCGCCCGCCACCGCATCCCGACCGCGCAGTACGCCGTCCACACCGACCTCGACGCCGCGCTCGCCTACGTCCGCGGCAAGGTCGCGCACGCGTCCGACCAGCGCATCGTGATCAAGGCCGACGGCCTGGCCGCCGGCAAGGGCGTGATCGTCGCGACGACGCTGGCCGAGGCCGAAGCCGCGGTCCGCGACATGCTCGAAGGCAATGCCTTCGGCGATGCCGGTGCGCGGGTGGTGATCGAGGAATTCCTCGACGGCGAGGAGGCCAGCTTCATCTCGATCGTCGACGGCAGCACCGCGCTGCCGATGGCCACCTCGCAGGACCACAAGCGGGTCGGCGACGGCGACAGCGGTCCCAATACCGGCGGCATGGGCGCGTATTCCCCGGCGCCGGTGGTCACCCCGGCCGTGCACGCGCGGATCCTGCGCGAAGTGGTCGAGCCGACCGTGCGCGGCATGGCCGCCGACGGCGTGCCGTTCACCGGCTTCCTGTATGCCGGGCTGATGATCGACAAGGCCGGCGCGCCGAAGGTGATCGAGTTCAACGTGCGCTTCGGCGACCCGGAGACGCAGCCGGTGATGTTGCGCCTGCAGTCCGACCTGCTCGACCTGGTCGAAGCCGCGATCGACGCGCGGCTGCACACCGTCCAGGCCCGGTGGGATCCGCGCCCGTCGCTCGGCGTGGTCATGGCCGCCGCGAACTACCCGGGCACGCCGCGGCTGGGCGACGTGATCAGCGAATGGGACGTGCCCGACATCGAGGACACCAAGGTCTTCCACGCCGGCACCAGGCTGGAAGGCGGGAATGCCGTCACCGCCGGCGGCCGGGTACTGTGCGTGTGCGCGCTCGGCGACAGCGTGGCCGATGCCCAGCGCAAGGCGTATGCCGAGGTCGCCGGCATCTCCTGGCACGGCGAGTTCCACCGCCACGACATCGGCTGGCGCGCGATCGAACGCGAGGCCGCCTCCCCCGCCTGACCTCTGCTAGGCTCGCGCGAACATCGCCCGATGGCAGGCGCGGGGAGCCGCATGGCGCAGGGGGAAAAGAAGCACTCGCAGTTCGAACTGCTGCGACAACGCCGCTTCCTGCCGTTGTTCATCACCCAGTGCCTGGGGGCGTTCAACGACAACGTGTTCAGGCAGGCGATCATCGGCCTGCTGTTCTGGATGCAGGCCGCGCCGGCGCAGCGGACGCTGTATGCGTCGCTGGCACCGGCGATCTTCATCCTGCCCTACTTCCTGTTCTCGGCCACGGCGGGGCAGATCGCCGAGAAGCTGGAGAAGTCGCGGCTGATCCGCATCACCACCACGATGGAGATCGCGATCATGTCGCTGGCGGCGCTGGCGTTCGCGCTGCAGGCGCTGCCGCTGCTGCTGGTGGCGCTGTTCTGCACCGGGGTGCAATCCGCGCTGTTCGGGCCGGTGAAGTATTCGATCCTGCCGACGGTGCTGCGGCCCGAGGAGCTGACCGGCGGCAACGGGCTGGTGGAGATGGGAACCTCGGTGTCGATCCTGGCCGGAATGATCGTCGGCGGCCTGGTCTTCACCGCGGCCGGCACGCTCGGGCCGTTCGCGGCCGGCGCGGCGCTGGTTGCGCTGGCGATCGCCGGCAACCTCGCCAGCCGGATGATCCCGGCAGCCGGCGCGGCGGCGCCGCGGCTGCGGATCAACTGGAACCCGCTGACCGAATCGATGGCGGTGTTGCGGCTGGCGCGCAGGCAGCTGGCGGTGCGCAACGCGGTGCTGGGGGTGTCGTGGTTCTGGTTCGTCGGCACCGTGTTCGCGACCCAGCTGCCGGATTACGCCGCGCTGAACCTGGGCGGCAGCAACACCCTGTACGTGTTCGTGCTGGCCCTGTTCTCGATCGGCACCGGCGTGGGTTCGATGCTGTGCGAGAAGCTGTCGATGCGCACCGTCGAGATCGGGCTGGTGCCGCTGGGGGCGTTGGGCATCAGCGTGTTCCTCTTCGACCTGTATTTCGCCCGCGGCGGCGCCGCCGCCGCGCACGGGCTGGACATCGCGGGCTTCCTGCAGCAGCCCGGCAACTGGCGGATCGTGGCGGACCTGGTCGGCATCGGCCTGTCCACCGGTTTCTTCGTGGTGCCGCTGTTCGCGCTGATCCAGAGCCGCACGCCCAGGCACGAACTGTCGCGGGTGATCGGCGCGCTCAACATCCAGAACTCCGGCTTCGTGGTCGCCGCATCGCTGTTGTGCCTGGCGCTGCGCACCTGGGCGGGCTGGAGCATTCCGCAGCTGTTCCTGGCGCTGGCGGTGGCCAACACGCTGGTCGCGGCGTGGATCTTCACCATCGTCCCCGAATTCCTGATGCGCTTCCTGAGCTGGTTGCTGGTGCGCGCGCTGTACCGGCTGCGCCCGCGCGGCATCGAGCAGCACGTGCCCGACGAGGGCGCCGCGCTCATCGTCTGCAACCATGTCAGCTACATGGATGCATTGATCCTGGCGGCCAGCATCCCGCGGCCGGTGCGCTTCGTCATGTACTGGAAGATCTTCGGGATCCCGGTGATGTCGTGGATTTTCCGCACTGCCAAGGCGATCCCGATCGCCGGCGCGCGCGAGGATCCGGAGACGATGCGGCGCGCCTTCGACGCGATCGATGCGGCACTGGCCGATGGCGAACTGGTGTGCATCTTCCCGGAGGGCGCACTGACCCGGGACGGCGGCATCGCGAAATTCAAGTCCGGGGTCGAGAAGATCCTGGAACGCAGCAATGGAAACGGCCGCCCGGTGCCGGTGGTCCCGATGGCGCTGCGGAACATGTGGGGCAGCATGTGGAGCCGCCGCGACTCCCGCCTCGGGCGCATGCGCGTGCCACGGCGCATGCGCGCGCATGTCGAAGTCGTGGCGGGCCCGCCGGCCGACGGCGCGGGGAGCACCGCGGAGTCGCTGGAGGCGCTGGTGCGCGGATTGCGCGGCGACGCGGCCTGAGCATGCAGCACGCATGCGTAACTGTAGGAGCGGCTTATAGCCGCGAGCTTTTTTGCGGGTTCGCCCACGGGCGCAAGGGCTCGCGGCTGTAAGCCGCTCCTACAACAGCGATGGCCGGTGGTGGTGTTCAGCCCATCCGGCCCGGCCCGGCGCGCCGGGCGTTCGCCGAAGCCGCGCGGCAGTGCCGCGCAAGCGGCCCTTCGACAAGCTCAGGACAGGCTTCAGCTCACCCAGCCCGCGAGCACGAACAGCGCCAGCACCACCAGCCACAGCAGCAGCGTGCGCCATGCCAGGCTCATGGCGTCGCGCAGCTCCGGCAGTTCGCCCAGCTGCCGCACCAGGGCGGGCCCGGCCACGCCTTCCTCGACGTAGTCCATCGCCTCGTCCGCGAGCTCGGACTTGACACTGGCGCGTGCAGCGGCCGCCAGGAACCCGGCATCGAGCCGCAACGAAGCGCCGCCGTTGTCCTTCCACGCGCCGACCACGGTGTCGAAGTCGCCGACCAGCGCCATCGACAGCGCCATCAGCTGCGCGACCGGCCAGTCCAGCAAGGCGTGCAGCCAGCGCGCGCCGGCGGCGGTGTCGGCCGGCAGCAGGCGCGCGTCGTCGCCATCGGCGGCGAGCGCGGCCAGGCGATACAGCAGCGCGCCGAACGGGCCCAGCAACAGGAACCAGAACAGCACGCCGAACCAGCGGCGCTGCGCACTGGTGATGACCGCCGAGACCAGCGATGGCGCATCCAGCGAAGCCTGCGCGGGATCGGGCCACAGCTTCGAGGCAGCATCGCGGCGCGCCGCGGGATCGCGTGCTTCCACGATCGCCTCGACATCCACGTCGAGGTCGCGCGGGCCCCAACTATAGAACAGCACCGCGATCCCGAGCACGAGCCCGGCCAGGCCGAGCAAGGGCGCATCGACCGCGAGCTGGAACAGGCCGACCGCGAGCAGCGGCGGCAGCAACGCCAGCGCGATGCCGTAACGGCCGCGCCAGAAACCGGCGGCGGGGAAACGGCCGTCGAGCCAGCGCAGCCAGTGGCCAAACCAGCCGTAGTCGCGCACCGACGCCGCCAGCGCAGGCGCGGCATGGCCGAGCGCGAGGGCGACGACGACGGCGATGAGGGCGATCGACATGGGGTGATTCTACGCAATATGCGGTTGTGGTCGCGGCGCCGGGAAAGCGCCCCTCATCCGCCCCGCGGGCACGTTATATCGGCGACGTCCGGATTCGAGCTCCCCGCAGGCGGGGAGAAGCAAAGGCTTTGCCCTCGCCCTGCGGAGCGGGGAGAGGGACAGCTTCGCGCAGCGAAGCAGGGTGAGGGGTGCGGGCATGGACGCGGACTTGGAACGCACGTCGCGGCATGGGCTGGCGTCGTTTCGCCGGCCCCTCATCCGCCCTGCCGGCGCGTTATATCGGCGACGTCCCCGTCGCCCAGCCCTGCGCGCGCCTTTTCCCCGCAGGCGGGGAGAAGGCAAGGCCACTCAACCCGGCTGCGTCGCCAGCCAGCGCTCGGCGAGCCAGCGCGCGATCGAGATCGGCGTGGACAACACGATGCCTTCCGCATCGTCGGGCGGAGTGTCGGGAAGGGCGTTCCAGTCGCGGGCCAGGCCGGCGCGCACGCTGGCCGCGTCGAACCAGCGCGCATCCTCCAGCTCGTCGCCGGCCACCGGCGTGTCGGCCTCGGCCT
>Ga0209971_1000190_pt1 | contig 18430 bp, 10 predicted proteins | sample InoplaM3SAM_FD_187588 | JGI IMG/M metagenome (GOLD analysis project Ga0209971, IMG submission 187588) | Arabidopsis thaliana rhizosphere microbial communities from the Joint Genome Institute, USA, that affect carbon cycling - Inoculated... | ecosystem: Host-associated > Plants > Roots >... | reverse complement strand
CCGGGTGGAACGTCGCAGTCCGTTCCCGGCGTCGCGCCGAGGTCGAGGTCGCCGCACACGAGCGACTCGTCGATCGGTCCGCACAGGTCGTTCATCCGCACGAAACGTCCGGAGAGCGTCGTCCGAAGAAGGCCCCCGGCGTCGTCCACGAGGCCGTTTCCGTTGGCGTGGAAGCTCGTGCCGAACGGCTGGACGACGTCGGCGAACGGCATCGGCCATCCCGCCTGCTCCGGCGTCGAGCCGTCGTTGGAGATCGGGTATACGCCGCCGCGGATCTTCCGGTCGAGGTAGCTGTTGCGGTCCGCGAACTGGAGCAGCTCTCCCGTCGCCGCGTCCACGAGGCCTTCCCAGGATCCGAGATCGCCCGCGATCCGGGGGCTCACCACCCAGACGAGCCGGAAGGCGTAGCCCTGGCCCGCCTTCACCGCGGCGAGGTCCCCTTCGACCGCGGTGGGGAGGATCTCCAGATGAGCGGGCCGCCAGAAGCCCGACACGGCGTGGGGCCGCACGTGCTCCGCGACCTTGCGGACGGCGGCCTCCTCGGCGACCGACGGCTGGGTGGAGACAGAGATGTCCCCCCAGGCCTTCATGCCGAGGAGGATGAGGTTTCCGCTGTTCACGACGGCGGTCAGGTAGCCGCCGCGCACCGGAATTCCATCCACGACGCGCGGTGCGTGGACCTGGATCACGCGCCCTCCTTCGAGAACCGTTATCCCGGGCTTCGACGCCAGTTCGGAGAAATCGATCCGCAGCGCGCCCCTGTGGGCGGAGAGATATTCCTGGAGGGCCGACCAGACGGTCGCGCGGAGTTCGTCGCCCGAGGCGGAGCCCTGCGTCACGATCCCCTTCGGCAGGAGCGGCTTCGAGAGCACGATCGTGCCGAAGCGATCCGCTCGCAGATCGTAATAACCGACGGGCTTGACGGCTTCGAGCGCTCCCAGCAGGTCGAGGTCGCGGCCGGCCTTCGCCGCGATCTCGGCCGACAGCGCCGATGTCGGCTTGAGGATCGACGGCACGCGGATCTCGGGCCGCGTGAACGCCAGCTTGTCGAGTGCCGACTCCTTCTTCGGCTTCGTGATCGCGTGAAGCGAAGACACGGATACGGTCGCGAGCAGCAGGGCGGAAAGGAGACGGGTGAGCGTCGGGATGCGAGGCTGTGGTCGTGGCATCGGGTCCTCCTCCTCGTCCCGCATCGAACCAGCCGCCGGGAGGTCCGGGCAATGAGGGGACCCCCTCATAAGACGCCGGGGCGTGGCCTCAAAAAAAAGAGGGGTCAGGCTTTAGCCTGACCCCTCTTCGCTGACCGAGCGACTTCGCTACTCTCCGAACAACCCCACGTCGTCGAACTTCACCGTCCCGGAAGTTCGCGTATCGGTCGGAGAAAATCCGGAGAGCTTCACGCGCACCTGCGTCGCGCCCGCCGGGATCGTCACCGTCTGCTGGAGCTTCGTGAATCCGGCCGTCGTCAGGGGCGCCGTTATCAGATTGACCGTCGAGAGCACGTTGCCCGCGGCGCCGAGGAAAGCCAGGCCCGCCGTCGGCGCCGAGGAGGCGGCGACGGACTGGACCGACAGCGAGAGCGTCAGCACCTCGCCGGCCGTGACCGTGATCGGATCGCTCGTCCAGGACGGCGCGCCCGAAAGAGCCGCGTTGCCTCCGTTGCCCGCGGTCGCCGCGCTCTTCCCCCCGTCGCTGCCTCCGTCGGACCACGTCGCGCTTCCCGCGCCCGTGGACGACCCGGACCATCCCTCCGGGCCGGTGCCCGAAGAGTTCGACTGCTCGAAGGAGCCGTTCTTCACCTTGTTGCCCTGGACCGTGACCGAGAAGTTCGCCGAGTTGTTGCCCTCGTCGGATTCGGCGACGAGTCCCGTCCGGTCCGCCGTCACCCGGATCACGTGCTCGCCCTTGACGCCGCGGGTATCCCAGGGAACCGCGACGTTGACCGAGGCGCCGGGGGCCAGGGCCGCCGTGTCGAGCAGGCCCAGGACCGACGATCCATCGAGCAGGAACTCGGTCTTCGACGCGGCGGCGCCGAGGCTGCCGCGGTTGGTGACGGTCGCCGTCAGAGTGATGCGATCGCCCTCCTTCGGTCGGGCGTTGGTGCCCACGACGTTCGTCACCTGGAGGTCGGCCTTCGGACAGGCGTCCGGCTGCGCGTCAGGGCCCGGCAGGAGAACGTCCGTCAGGGTCACCTCGTCGAACCAGAAACCCACGAGCGAAGTGATCGTGTCGGTGCCGTATCGCACCGAGAGCCGCACCGGAATCCCGGCGAGGCTCGCCGCGCCGAGCGCGGCCGGCGACCACGAGCTCTGCATCCACGTCGGGCCCGCGCCCGCCCATCCGCCTTCCAGGTTCGTGCACGCGTTGTCGTCCGGGTTTCCGCCGGAGGCGTTGTACGCGCGGCCGCCGTCCGGCGCGATCACCGTCCGGGAGCCCGTGGCTTCCTCGATCAAACCGACGTTCGCGCGGTCGTAGAAGAACCCCTGGCTGTCCGGCTCGATCGCGAACTGGTTGGACAGCGACAGCGTCGAGCTGCCCGTGAGGATCACCCGCGGAGACCGGACTTCGTCACAGGCGCTGTCGTCCGCGGCGGAAGAAGCCATGTAGAAGCTCTGCAGTCCGTTGGCTCCCCCGCCCGTATCCGTGCGGGTGAACGTGCCGGACGTCACGGTCCAGCCCTGGGTGTCGTTTTCGAAGCTGTACGTCACGTTGCCGGGAGTCCAGTCCGTCTCCGCCTCCGGGACGGTGATCGTCGCGGTGACGGGGGCGGGCAGCTCGTTCGCCGTGATCGTGACCTGGAACGTGAGCGTCGACTGCGGCGCGAGGCCCCCGGCAGTGAACCGGAAGCTCGCCGGCGTCGCCGCGTCGGGGGCTCCGCAGCCGTGCGGCAGGTTCGGAACCGCCAGCGGGAGAGGCGTCAGGATCTGCGTCTGACCCGCGGAGGGCTGGATCGCGGTGATGCGGATTCCGGTCAGGCCCACGCCGCCGCCGTTCACCACGTCCAGGTCGATCCGCGCCGTTTCGCAGTTGTCCACGAACGAGTCGCCGTCGCCGGTCTCCATGACCGGCGTTCCCTTCGGCTCGATTGCGAGGGCCGGCCCCGACGCTGTGCCCGGCGCGAGCGGCGTCACCGCCGCGCAGTCGCTCATCGCGCCGGCGCACGAGTCGATGCCCACTCCGGCCGCGCCGCCGACGCCGACCACGCTGTAGTAGTAGGTCAATCCGTCGAGGAGATCGGTCTGCGTGAACGTGAGAGGCGCGGTCGAGGCGATTTCCGCGACCCGCGTCTTTCCGAAGTTGCAGCCGTGGACTCCGTCGGTGCGGAGCACCCAGTACTTGCCCGCGCCCGCGACCGGCGTCCAGGTGATCGTCGCGCTGCGGACGCCGGCGGTGGCCGTGACGGTCGACTTCACCGTCGGGGCCGGCGTCGCGACGCACCCGAAGTTCATGACTCCGGCTCCGGCCGGCGGAGCCTGCGGCGGGCACGCGAGCCCGTGGCGCAGGAACGCGTCGTTGATCGCCACCATGTGCGGGGTGCCGTCCGCGAGAGAACCGTCGTCGTCGTCCGCGGCGAGGTAGTTCAGATACCAGCTCCCGGCGGTGCAGCCGCCGATGGAGGGATCGCACTGGTAGCCGAGCGTGATCCCGTTGGAGGCGAGATAGAAGAGTCGCGTGCCGAGAACGAGCGCCGAGTTCTCGTCGATCGTCGCGGGAGCCCCGTTCGTGCATCGTCCTCCGTACACGGCCCCTCCGGAGAAGCTCTCCCAGCGCGCGCCGTGACAGGGCAGGTCGCGCTTCAGGAGATCCCAGACCGCCTCCGTGATGATCGAGCCCTCGCAGTGCGTGTTTCGCAGGCAGGGACCGGAGTTGAAGGGGGTCGGCGAAATCGGCTGCGCGCTGACCGGGCTCACCGGGCACGAGCCGGGAACCGTCGGGTTCTGGCCGAGCACCCAGGAAATGTCGTGGGGCTTGCCCGACTGCCGCTTCTTCCAGTCCGCCTCGCGCACTCCGCTGCACTCGACGCACGGATCGCCGTCGCCGCCGCAGACGCCGCCGCGCGGGTTGTCGAGGTAGAAGCCCCGGCCGATGCACGACTCGTCGAGTCGGTGGATCGCGGTCATGTCGGCGTACGCCTCGCCGGGCATCGAGACGCCCGCCGAGTTGTCGAAGCTGTCGAGGCCGTGTCCCCACTCGTGGTCGAAGACCGCTGCGATTTCACCCGTGTTGCGGCAGACGATGGCCGGGTTCGTCGCGTGCGGTCCGCTGGCAAAGAAGTTCATGATCCCCACGGTCGGGTCGTCGAGGTTGATCGGATTGAAGTTCGCGTTGCAGGTCAGGTTGACGTTCATGTTGGCCGGCAGCTGCCGGGTCAACCAGCCGGCCGGCGTCGTGGCGTGGGCCTCGGGCCCGAGCCAGCTCTTCGCCTGGTCCATCACTCGATTCAGCTCGTAGAAGCCGGTGCGCCCGGAGTGGGTGTCGCCGACCGAATGGCCGGGGGGAACCGCGCAGTCCGTGCCGGCGCTCGTTCCGAGGTCGAGGGCGGAGCAGAGGGTGGACTCGTCCGCCTCTCCGCACGTGTCGATGATCCGGAGAAACGGCCCGGCGAGCGGTGTCGAGAACTCGCCGTCCACCGACACCAGGCCTTCGCTGTTCGCCTCGAGCTGGTTGCCCTGGGAGTCGAAGACGTAGGCATGGGACATCGGGTACCCCGGCTGCTCGACGCCGTCGGGTATGCCGTTGGGAGAGTTGCCGTCGTTGGACAGCGGGAAGACGCCGCCGACCACCTTCTTCGCGTCGAGGTACTGGGCCCGGTCGTGGAAAGCGAGGAGCTCGCCGCTGTGCGCATCGACGTACGCTTCCCAGCCGCCGCGGCTCCCGCGCACTTCCGGGTGAACCTCCCACGCGAGACGGTAGCGATAACCCTGACCCTCGTTCGCCAGCGTGGCGTCGCCGTTCGCGAACGGAAGGAGAACGAGCTCCGGCCGGTCCGCTCGAACGATCGAGAATCCGGCGAGATGAGAAACCACGACGGAGAGGGCCTGATCGCCCGAGGTCGCGGGAGTCGTCGAGACGTCGACCGGACCCCAGTTGTAGTTTCCGAAGAGAACGAGATTCCCGTTGTTGAGGGTGGCCTGGACGAAGCTCGTCCGCACCGGGACGCCGTTGACGACGCGATTCGCGCTCATCTGAACGAGGCGCCGGTTCTCGAAGCTCGAGATCGTCGGCGTCCCGAGCTCGGCGCTGTCGATGCCGAGGATCGCGCGGTTCGCGTCGAGCCACCCGCGGAGGGCCTGCCAGGCGAGCAGCTTGTACGCAGCGTCGCTCGCCGGAGCGCCCGAGCCGAGCGCGGCCCAGGTGAGCGTGTTGCCGACGCCGGCCCCGGGGACGAGGGGCTTGCCGGGAGAGAGCGTGCCGAAGTGACCGCCGCGCAGGTCGTAGCCGGCGTACGCGCCGGAGACGCCGAGCGCCGTCAACTGCTGCTGCAGTCGCGAAGCGAGGTCCGCCGGCAGCTTCGAGAGCGGCTGGTGGGCATTCGGGATGGCGAGACCCGGAGCCGCGTAGGTCCGGGCGGCGATCGGATCTCCCTCGGGCGGGACCTGGGCGAGCGCCGCGGTCGCCGTGAGGGCCAAAGCGCAGGTCGCGATGATGTTGCGGGTAGTCATTTCTCCTCCTCGTGTGGCATCGCCCGCACTCTGGAACCCGCGGGGGCGGCGAACAATGAGGAGACCCCCTCAGAGACGAGGGGGACGAACGCTCATTTTCCGGGGTCGGCGCGGAATCACCGCGCCGTTTTCGCGCGGCTAGGGCAGGAGTCTCGAGAGCAGGGCGTCGCTCTTGGCCCGGGCGCGGAGCGCGGGGGCGGCCGCGAGCGCTTCCTGGAGCGCCCGGCGGGCCTTGTCCCGGTCTCCGCTGCGCGCCTCCAGAAGCGCGAGTCGCAGCCGCGCCTCGGCGAAGTCGGGATCCTCGGGACGGCTGGCCGCGAGCCACCGGCGCGCATCTTCCGGACGCCCCGCGTCGAAGAGAAGGACGCCGAGCGCCGAGCCGTGCGCGAACGATGTTCCGGACAGCGCCGCGCTGCGCCCGAGGTCCCGCGCGGCGTCGGCGATCCGGCCGGCGGCGTGCTCGGCGAAGGCGAGCCGCGCGAGGAGCGCCGCGTTCTGCGGCTCGAGCTCGACGGCCCGCTGGAAGGCGCCGACCGCTTCGGCGACCTTCCCGGAACGGCCGAGCGCGGTGCCGAGTTCGGCCCAGGCGGATCCGCGCCTCGGCTGGAGGCGCGCCGCCTCCATCGCGTGGGGAATCGCGTCCGCCGGTTCTCCGCTCGCGACGAGGGCGCGGGCGAGAGCGGAGCGCGCCTCCGGCTGCGCGGGGTTCGCGTCCACCGCCTTCGCGAGCCTCGCGGCCGCGCGCGCGGGATCGCCCGCCTCGAGGAGCGCGACGCCCGAGCGCAGCAGCGCGAAACGGTTCGTCGGGTCCTGCGCGAGCACAGCGTCGAACTTCGGAACGGCGCGGGCGGCCCTGCCCGATCGCAACAGCGCGTCCGCCTCGGTGAGGAGGTCGCGCAGCGCGCGCCCGTCCTTGGGGTCCCGCAGCCCCGACTCGGGCGGCTCACCGGACCCCCCGCCCGCGCCGACGTAGCCGAGAGCGCGAAGCTTCGCCACCGCTTCGACGTCCGCCGGGCTCGCGGCGGCGCCGATCGGCGGAAGCGAATCGAAGCGCCGTCGCGCGACCTCGAGCTCGCGGGCCTGATCGCGCCGGGAATCGAAGAGGTTCTTCTGCTCGCGCGGATCGCTCGCGAGGTCGTAGAGCTCGGGACGCGGGGCCGAGATCAGCTTCCAGCTCCCCTGCCGGAGCGCTTTGAGCGGCGCCCAGCCGTAAGAGAGCCAGGGCTGGAACGTCTCGACGTAGGCCGGCGGAATGGTCTGTCCCCGGCCGAGAAGAGTCGGCACGAGGCTGACGCCGTCGACGTTCCCGAGCGCGGGAGCGCCCGCGAGTTCCAGCACGGTGGGCGCGACATCCACGAGCCGGGGGGACGCGCGGCTCTCGCGGGACGGCACGGCTCCCGGAAGGCGGAATACGAGCGGCACGAGGACCGTCGCGTCGTACACGAAAAAACCGTGCGTGCCCTCTCCGTGCTCGCCCAGGCTCTCGCCGTGGTCGCCCGCGAAGACCGTGAGCAGCGGCGCGCCCGACGCGGCGGCCTCGCCTCGGGCGAGCAGATCCCCGACCGCCCGGTCCGCGAACGCGACCTCGCCGTCGTAGGCGCCGCGCGCCCCGGCGCGGACGAATTCGCGGGGCGGGTCGTACGGGTAGTGGGGGTCGTAGTAGTGGACCCAGAGGAACCACGGCCGCGGAGCCGATGCGAGCCACGCCGCCGCGGCCGCCGTCGTCTCCGGCGCGAGGCGTTCGAGCGACTCCCCTTCGCCCGCGGAGAAGCGGTCGTCGTAGGTGTCGAAGCCGCGGTCGAGACCGAACGCGCGCGCCAGCGGATAGCCGCTCACGAACGCGGCCGTCGCGAAGCCGCGCTCGCGCAGCCGTTCCGCCAGCGTCGGCGGACCTGCGCCGAGAGCCTGCCCGTTGTCGGTCAGGCCGAGCCGCCGCGGCAGGACGCCGGTGAAGATCGCGGCGTGCGCGGGGAACGTGAGCGGCACCGGCGCGACGGCCGCCGGAAAACGAAAGCCCTCCCCGGCGAGCCGGTCGAGGGCGGGGGTCGCGTTGGAGCCGCCGATCCAGCCGAGCGCATCGGGCCGGAGGGTGTCCAGGGTGACGAGGAGAACGCTCGAAGGGGGCGCGGCTTCCGACGGGCGCTTCTCCGGCGCGCCGCCCTCCCGGCAGCCCAGCGCCAGCAGAAGAAGCGCCGACGCTGCCGCGGCCCTCCTCAACTCAGCAGCTTGTGCTTCGCCGCGAAGCGGACGAGCTCCGCCGTCCCGTGGATCCCGAGCTTCTCCATCATCCGCGTGCGGTGGTTGTCCACGGTCTTCGGGCTGATGAAGAGCATCTCGGCGATCTGCGCGTTCGTCTTCCCTTCCACCACGAGCTGGAAGATCTCGCGCTCGCGGTCGGTGAGCCGCTCGAAGGGATCGGCCGGGAGAGGCCGGTCGCTCTGGTACGCCTCCGCGAGGGCGCGGCTCGCGTGCGGGCCGAAGTAAGCCTTGCCCGATTTCAGCGCGTGGATTCCGGCGAGGAGCTCGGAGGCGGCGCTGTCCTTCAGGAGGTATCCGGACGCGCCGGCCCGCACCATCTTGAGCACGTATTCCTCGTCGTCGTGCATCGTCAGCACCAGGACGCGCGCCGCCGGCACCGATTCGCGGATCCGGCGCGCCGCCTCGAGGCCCGAGAGGTGCGGCATGCTGACGTCGAGCACGACGACGTCCGGCTTCAGCTTCTGCGCTTTCTCGACGGCTTCGGCGCCGTCCGCCGCCTCGCCGACGACCTCGATATCGGCGCTCGCCTGGAGGATTCCGACCAGCCCCTGGCGCACGATCGTGTGATCGTCGGCGACGAGAACGCGGATGCGCGCGGTCACGACCGACCCCGATCGGTTCCGGGGAGCGGGACCTCGGCCTCGACGACGGTTCCCTCTCCCGGCGCCGACCGGATCGAGAAACGCCCGCTCACGAACTCGACCCGGTCGCGCATGGCGCGCAGCCCGAAGCCGCGGTCGTCGTCTCCCGTCGACAGGAGCGGCTCCGGCGCGAAGCCCGACCCCGCGTCTTCGATTGCGACCCGCAGGCGCTCCGGATCGCGGCGCAGCCGCACGGTCGCCCTCGCCGCCGACGAGTGGCGCGCCACGTTCGTGAGCGCCTCCTGGACGATGCGGTACACGAGCGTCTCGATGTCCGCGTCGGAGCGCCCTTCGGCTCCCTCGAAGACGAGGTCCACCGCGATGCCCGTACGCTTTTGAAAGGTCCGCGCGAGCCAGCGCAGGGTGGGCTCGAGCCCCAGGTCGTCGAGCATCTGCGGTCGCAGGACGTGCGAAAGCTGCCGCACCTCCGTGAGCGCCGTGTCGGCGAGCTCGCGCGCGCCCGCGACGCGCGCGGCGAGCGAGGGGATCGCGGCGGCCTCCCTCTCGAGCAGCTCGAGCTGAATCTTCAGAGCCGTCAGGAGCTGCCCGATGCCGTCGTGCAGGTCGCGCGAGATCCGGCCGCGCTCCTCCTCCTGGAGGCGCAGCACGCCCCTCGAAATGCGCCGAAACCGCCGCTCCGACTCGGCGACGCGCTCGAGGAGCCGCGCGTTCTCCGAGGTGATGCGCGAGAGCTGCTCGGCGATCCGATCGAGGCGGTCGGTCGCCGGGACCGGGTCGCTCACGATCGTTCCGGCGCGTCGTGCGCGAGCGATTCCCGGACCGCGGGCAAAGCGAGGAAAGACGTCCGCATCGAGCTCGGGACATTTTCCCCCAGCCGGCGCGCCGATTCCGCGCTCCGCTTCCACGACTCCTTCGCGCCGGCGGCATCGCCCCGCGCCTCGAGGGTCCGGGCCAGGAGCGAGTGAAGGCGGTAGCGGCCCGCCTCCCAGCCCGAACGGTCCGCGATCGTCAGCGCGCGGCGCACGAGCCCTTCCGAGCGCGCGGGATGGCGCGGGAGCTCGGCGCGGGCCAGCCCTTCGAGCGCGCGCGCCGTCAGCAGGGCATGGCCGAGCGACTCCGCTTCGGCGAGAGCTTTGCCGAGCTCCGCCGTGTCCCCGGACGTGGAACCGGCCGCGATCCGGGCGTGCAGGAGCGTGGCGCGGCTGCCGCTCTCCCGGGCGAGCGAAATCGCGCGCGCGAACGCCTGCCGGCTCGCCTCCGCCTCGCCGCGCGCCGCGTGCCACTCGCCGCGCAGAGTCTCCAGGTCCGCCGCCTGCTCGCGGTTTTCCGTTTCCTTCAACCACGCCCCGGCCGCGGCGAGGCGGGCATTCACCTCCTCGAGCTGACCGAGCTCGAGCCGCACGGCCGCCTCCTTCAGCGTGAATTCGGCGAGGGCCGGCTTCAGATCGAGCGGCCGGAGCACTGCGAGGGCCGCGGCGAAGGAGTCGAGGGCGGATCCGAAGCGGCCGCGATACGCCGACAGCGTCGCGATGTTCCCGAGCGAGATCGCCTCCGCGTTTCTGAACCCGATCGCGCGGCTGTCCTCCAGCGCCTCCATGAACGACTTCATCGCCTCGTCCCACTCCCCCTGCGCGGTCTGAAGGAAACCCATGTTCTGGATGGAGAGGACGATCCCGTTCTTCTCGCCGATTTTCCGGCGGAGGTCGAGCGCCTGCTTCCAGTAGACGACGGCGTTGTCGTACTCGCCCTGCAGGTAGTAGATGTAGCCGACGTTGTCGTAGCTCTGCGCCAGCAGCCTCTCGTCCCCCATGCCCCGCCGGATCTTCAGCGCGTCCTGGTAGTCGGCGAGGGCGCGCGCGTAGGCGCCCCGCCCCTCGTGCAGGAGGCCGAAGTCGTTCATCACGTCGGAGAGTCCTCCGCGGTCGCCGATTTTTTCGAAGAGCTTGCGCGCGCGTTCGAGGTCCGCTTCCGCGTCGCGCGATCTCCCGAGCGACACGTTCACCATCGCCCGGTTGCGGAGCGTGGACGCGAGGCCCCGGTCGTCGCCGATCTTTCCACGCGCGCCCGCCGCCTCGGTGTAGCGCTCGAGCGCGTGGGGATACTCCCCGAGCTGCTGGTGCGCGACCCCCATCGCGTTCAGCACGTCCGCCTTTCCTTTTTCGTTCTCGAGACGCGTGTGCAGCGCGAGCGCGCGGACGAGGTAGTCGCTGGCGGCGCGCGCGCTGTCTCCCGCCAGGATCGCGTTCTTCCCGAGCTGGAACCACGCCCGGGGATCGCCCGGGTCGAGCTCGACCGCCTTCTTCAGCGTCGCGACCGCTTCCGAGTTGTGCCCCTGGGCGGCCTGCGCGGAGGCCAGATCCAGGCGCGGCTCGGCGTCGAACGGATACCGCGCGAGCAGCTGCTGGAAGTGTTTCTCGGCCTCCTCCGGCTTGCCTTCGAGCAGCGCGCTGCGCGCCCGCACGCGGAAGGCGAGGCGGCTCTCCTCCGAGCCGACCGCCGCGAGCGCCCGCGCAACCGCCGCGGCCGCCTTCTCCTGGCGCCCGAGGTTCTGGTACGTCTCGGCGAGCCTCTCGAGCGCCGCGACGAATCCGGGATCCGCCGCCACGGCCTGCTCGAACGCCGGGGCCGCGCCGAGGTCGTCGCCGGCGAGCAGCCGCTGCCGCCCCGCCTCGTACGCGCGGGCGGCCGTGACCGAAGCGGTGGCGACCGGCTTCTCCACGGCGGCCGTGCCCGAGACCCCGAGCTCGCCGCGGACCCGATCGCCCAGCTCCCGCACGGCTGCGAACAGTCCCTCGGCTCCGTCCGCCTCGGCCGAGACGTTCCGGCTCGAGAGGCCGCCGGGGGCGACCCGGGCGAGACGCAGATCGACGCGTAGCCGGTTTCCCGCGCGGCGGACGGTCCCCGTCACGAGGCGTCCGGCGTTCCAGAGCTCGGCGAGCTCGGTGAGCGCGGCGTCGTCGTACCGGCCCGGAGCGAGATGGAGGTCGCGGAGGTTCCGCAGGACCCGCAGCGAATCGAGGATGCGGAGGTTCCCGGTCTCCGAGAGATTCGCGGCGAGCATCTCGGGGATCCCGGTGCTCGTCCACGCGAGTTCGGGATCCGCGGTCTCGTCGGCGAGCGGCAGGAGGGCGACGGCTTCGCGGGCCGCCGGCGCCGCGGGAACGTGGGGCTCTTCCGGCCGCGGCCCCGGCCCGGTGCGCGGGCGGGACGCCGTCCAGAACGCGAGCGCGATCGCGACGACCCCCGCCGCGATCGCCGCCGCGAGTCGAAGGCGCACCTTCGGCCGGGGCGCCCGCGCGCGGTCGAGGTCCGCGGCGACCGCGGCCGCCGACGGATACCGCCGCGCGGGACTGCGCTCGAGGAGCCGGCGGACCACCTTCTCGAGCCATCGGGGCGCGCGGACGCCCGTGTCCGACAGGTCGCGCGGGCGCCCGGCGAGCCGCTGGGCGAGCATCTCCGCCTGGGAGCCGGAGCGGAATGGCAGCTCGCCCGTCAGCATTTCGAACAGGACGATGCCGAGCGCGTAGAGGTCGGTGCGCGCATCCGCAGGATCCCCCGCGATCTGCTCGGGCGAGAGGTAGTCCGGCGTCCCGACGACGGCGCCCGCGCGCGTGAGGCCGTCGCCGCCGACCGAGCGCGCGACGCCGAAATCCGTGACGTACGCGACGTCGTCTTCACCGAGCAGGATGTTTCCCGGCTTGAGATCGCGGTGGATGACGCCCGCCCGGTGCGCCTCCTCGAGCGCCGAGGCGACCTGCCGCGCGACCGCCACCGCGCGGTCCGGAGAAAGGGGGCCGTCCCGCTCGATCACTTCCCGGAGCGACCGGCCCTCGACGTAACGCATCGTCAGGAAGCGCAGGCCCTCGTGCTCGCCGATGTCGTGAATCCGGACGACGTTCTTGTGCGTGACTTCCCGCGCGAGGCGCAGCTCCGACCGGAACCGCTCGACGACCTTCGGGTCCGCGCCGAGGTCGGGCCGCAGGACCTTGAGCGCCGTGTCGACGCCGAGCTCTTCGTCGCGTGCGCGGTAGACCACTCCCATTCCGCCGACTCCGGCGACCGCGATCACACGGTACCGCCCGGCGACGAGGGTCCCGGGCGCGAACCGCCGCATGACGTCGACGCTCGTGAGTGTCGGAGCCACCCCCGGGGAGGAGGCCGGGGTCGAGCCCGGAGGTTCGCCGGAGTGCGGGTCAGCCACGCTTCGATCCCTCGAGCGGCCGCCGCCGATGGCTCACGGCCCGGGCGAAGCTCCCGGCGCCACGGCGGGCACGGAGGGCGCGCTGCGCGCGATGTCGAGGACCCGCCGTTCGAGCGCCTCCAGAAATCGGCGATCCTCCGCGCGCGACTCGGGCGCCGCACCCAGGAGCTCGCGGATCTCGCGGTCGATCCGGAGCGTGGAGAGAACGAGAGACACGTTGCCGCACAGCGCTTCCAGGATCTCCAGATCCAGCTCGGTGAAGACGCCTCCGCGCTTCCTCCCATCGACGTAGACGAGCCCGATGACCCGGTCCTCCGCGCGCAGGGGGACGCAGGCGAGCGTCCGGATCCCGAGCTCGAGGACGCTCGGGCGCCGTCCGAGAAATGCGTCGGAGACCGCGTCCGAGACGACGACGGATGCCCCGGTTTCGAGCGCGCGCTCGATCGCCCCGAAGCTCCCCTCGAATCGCTCGTCGAGCGCCCCCGCCGAGAAGCCCGAGGCGACCTCCGCTTCGAGCGACCCTCCGGGGCCGAAGAGGAGGACGAAGCCGCGCTCCGCGCCGGTCAGGGAGAGCACGGACTGCAGCAGTCTCTGGAGCAGGGCGCGCGGGTCCCGTTCCCGGGCGAGCTCCTGCGTGATCTCGACCGAGGTCTGGAGGCGGCGCGTGCGCTCCGACTCGAGATCGGCGACGTCGGCTTCCGAGACGAGCTCGAAACGGGCGAGGAGCCCGCCGAAGCTCACCCAGTCCTCGTCCCGGAGCAGGGCCCCTTCGGCCGGCGAGCCGGCGATGAGAGTCCCGTTCTTGCTCCCGAGATCCGCGAGCGACCAGCCGGCGCCGGTCCAATCGAGTCGGGCGTGTCGGGCGGACACGCGCGGGTCGTCGAGGACGAGATCGCTTGCGCCGGGATCGCGTCCGATCCGCCGGCTCTCGCCGTCGCGCAGAACGAAGTGGCGAGACGCTCCCCGGGACGGGAAGAGCGTCAATTTTGCGGCCACGGGGCCGAAGTCTACGGTACCCGGGACCCCTAGGGCAGAGGCGTCAGGTTCGACTTGAACACGAGGCTGTACTTCAACGTGTCCGCCGCCGAGCGGAGGATCCCCGCCACGTTGGTCGGTCCCCCGTTCGCCCGCCAGACGTTCGGGATGGCCGCCCCGCTCTGTTTCTTGACCTCTTCCCCGAAAGCAGCGACGGTGTCGATCGCGGCGGCGAGAGCGCCCGTGTTGTAGGCCGCCCGGGCCTGGTTCAACCGCTGCTGGAGGTCCGCCGCCACGGCCGGCGAGACCGCGCCCACGTTCGCGTTCAGGTGATTCTGGAGAGCGTCGAACTTCCCGACGATCACCGAATCGACGGCGCGCGTGTCGGCGGCGATCAGGAACTCGGAGAATCCGGGTCCCGAACCGCCCGCTCGGACGCTGCCCGCCTGCAGGTACCCGGTCATGTCGGAGAAGGCCCCGCCGGCCGGCGCCCGGTACAGGCGCAGAGGAGAGTTCGCTCCGAGCGTCAGGTTGTGCGTGTAGAGGGAGAGGTTGTAGACGCCCTCGAACGACAACGCGCTCGAAGCGGTCGGCTCGATCCGCACGACGACCGGAAAGCCCGCCGGGATCGAAACCCCCGAGCCCAGGCGGGCGAGGAGGCCGAGGTCCCCCGGATTGACGGTGGTCGCCGTCAACGCGAGCGCCCCGGGGTTCAACCCGACGACGTTCTCGAAGGTGATCGTGAGATCGGCCGCGATGCCGCCCGCGAGATCGATCCTGGCCGTCAGCTCACTGCCGGAAATCGTGGGGACGAGCGGCGTCTCCGCGAACCCCGGCATCGGGCTGGCGAACAGGAGGAGAACCGAGAAGAGGACCGTAGAAATACGGCTTTTCATGAAGTCCCTCCCGTGGCATGGAGCGTACCCCATGCACGGGGCGTTCCAATCAAGGTTGTGATCGCCGGCACAAACGGAACCGGGGACAGACCACGGTTTCCGCAATGGCTGCCAGTTGGCGAGGCCGACCTGGAAACCGTGGTCTGTCCCCAAAGAAAGAGGGGGGCGAACCCCCCTCGGAAATCACGTCGCGTCTTCCGGCGAACTCGCCGGGGGAGCCGCGTCGACCCGGTTAGTACCGGTCCCGGCCCGGACGACCACCGCCGCCCGCAGTCTTCGGCCGCGCCTCGTTGACCGTCAACGCCCGTCCGCCATATTCCTGGCCGGAGAGCGCCTGGATCGCATTGCGCGCCTCGGAGTCGTTGCCGAACTCCACGAAGCCGAATCCTTTGGAGCGACCGGTTTCCCGGTCCGTAATGACCGCCACGGAGTCCACGCTGCCGTACTGCGAGAAGAGATTCCGGAGGTCCTCCTCGGTCGTGTTGTAGGGAAGGTTACCGACATAGAGCTTCATCGAGACAAGATCCTTTCCGGCGTTCACTAATTCGATTCACCGACGCGCCGCTCGACGGTGCCGACCTCCCCGTGGGTCGTCGGACTTCCTCGAGCGCGAAGGCGTGCGAAAGGCGAGCGATTACGGAGAGGCAGACAGGATAGCAGCTTGAGCCCGGAAAGCAAGGGGCAGCCCGGGCCCGGGGGGGGAGATGGCTCAGCCCGCGGTCGTTCCCCGCATCACGAAATAGCCGGTGAGGCCCAGGAGAAGGACCAGGGCGGCCAGCCCCCAACCGGAGAGCGTCGGCACGTTCGCCGCCGGGCCGCCGGCGAAGCTCGTGAAGGTCAGGGTCGGCGTCGCGGTCCGGGTCGGCGTCGGGGTCGGAGTCGGTCCGACTCCGGGAACCCCGACCGTGATGTCGACGACGATGAACCCCGTCCCGATCGTCCCGACGAGGGTCATCTCCGCGGCACCCACCGTGTAGAGAGACGAAGCGGCGCCCGTGACCGGGGTCAACGAGACGTAGCCGACTGTCGGCGGTCCCGAGAAATCGAAACCCACTGCATCGCTGGTGTTCACCAGGACCGGGCCCGCCGTGAACAGCGGCAGGGCCGTGAAGAGCTGGCCGGTGTTCGGGGATATTGGGGTCCCGTCGGGCGACCCCTGGATCAGCGCGATGTCGAGGTTCGAATCGATCCCGAAGAGCGTCGTCACGGTGGATCCCGCGAAGTTGCTCGTGTAGGCCGACGCGACGACGTTCGGGTTCGTCCCGAAATTGGGGTCGCCCGTTGCGTACGCGAGGTTGGTGTCGGTTGCGACGACCGCCCCCGTATCGGGGTTCAGGCGGAAATTCTGATCTGCGTCGCTGACCACCCGGATTCGGTCGACGACGGGATTGAAGTCGAAGCCGAAGCTCGTCCCGACGAGCGCCGGCGAAAAGGGCCCGGAGCCGACCTGGGTTGCCGCACCCGTCGCCGGGTTGATCGTGTAGAGCCGGCTCGTGCTCCCCAGCGCGTACAGCTGTCCGTTGGCCGGCCGCAGGTCGATCCCCAGAACGCTCTCCCCGGCCTGAAGACCGGTGATGGCCACCGACGATGCGGTGCCCGGCGTCGCGCTGTCGAACGTGAGGAGATTGTTGGTTGTGGTGACGCCGTAGATCGTCACGGCTTCTGCCGCAACCGGGCCCATCCAGAAGACCAGCGCGAGGTACCCGATCCCGAGACGCAGAGTCTTTCTCATCGGCCACCCCCGCGAAAAGACTGCCCTTCTAATTACGCTCCGTGTCCGGGCTTGTCAATCTCGAAGATCCCGAAGGGCGAGCGACACGAACTTCGAAGTCATCTCTTTGCGCCAGAGAAACGAGAAATCCGTGTTGTCCATGGGGCGGGAAGGCCCGGCGGCAGCGGCCGCGGCGTCGGCGATCGAGGCATCGTCGAGCGGGCGGCCGGCGAGAGCCGACTCGGCCACGCTCAACCGCACCGGTGCGGACGCCACGCCACCCAGGACGAGCCGCGCCGCGGTGACCGTGCCGCCGTCCCTCCACACCGCCGCTCCGACCGAGAGCACCGGGAAATCGAACGAGCCCCGGCGGCGCAGCTTGCGATAGCTCGCCCGCCAGCCGTTCTCCTTCGGCAGGATGACCTCGGTCAGGAGCTCGTCCGGTCTCTTGGAGAGGTAGTCGATCCCGTCGTTTCGGTAGAGGTCCTCGACCGCGACCTCCCGTTCGCCGGCGTTCGAGGCGAGGACCGCGCGCGCCCCGATCGCGATCAGGACGGGCACCGTGTCGGCCGACTGCACCGCCAGGCATTTCGGCGAGCCCGGCGCGACCCAGCAGATCTCCCCGTCCTTCTTCATGCAGAAGTCGATCGCCCGGCGCCACTCGTAGTTCTGGTCGTAGTAGTTGCAGCGGGTGTCGAGCAGGAGGTTTCCGCCGATCGTCCCCATGTTGCGCAAAGGCGGCGTCGAGATCTCCGAGACGGCGTGGGCGAGTCCCGGGAAACGCGAGCGTACGCGCAAGTCGTGCTCGACGTCCGCCAGCAGGGCGCCCGCCCCGAGCACGAGACGCCCGTCCCGTTCGTGGATCCGGGCGAGCTCCCCGATCCGCGAGAGACCGACGACGACCTTCGGCGTCTGCTGCCGCCGCTTCATGTTCGGGTAGAGGTCGGTGCCTCCCGCGACGAATGCGCCGTCGGGGCCGGCGTCGGAGCGGATGGCGATCGCTTCCGCGACGGTGCGCGGAGCGTGATACCGGAATTTCGGGAGGCGCATCATGGCGGTACCGTCTCGATCACGTCGCGGCGAACGCCGCCAGCCCCCGTCGGGGGTTGATGAACGGCCTTCCCGTCGCCCCCCTCCTCCGGCGTGAGCACGCGCATGGACGGTGGATACGGGATGTCGGGGAACCGCGCCGGTCCCACGCGAGGAGTCTTTCCCGTCCGCGCGAGCTTCAGCGCCGCGTGGACCTTCTCGGGGGTCGCCGGGATCTCGTCCACGCGCACGCCGACCGCGTCGTACAGCGCGTTGGCGACGGCGGGCGGAATCGGCAGGAGCGGTCCCTGCCCGACCTCCTTCGCGCCGAAGGGACCATTCGGGTCGGGGTCCTCGACGAGGAAGGTGACGACTTCCGACATCTCCTTCGTCGTGGGGCTCTTGTATTCGAGAAGCGACGGCATCTTGTGGACGACGTTCCCGTTGACGCCCGACCGGTACGCCATCTCCTCCATCATGGCTTCGCCGAGCCCCATGTAGACGGAGCCCTCGACCTGCCCCACGACGAGGACCGGGTTGATGCACTTGCCGACGTCGTGAGCGATCCAGACCTTCGGCACCGTGTAGATCCCGGTCTCCGGATCGACGTCCACTTCGACGATCGCGGCGGAGTAGGAATATGCCGGCGAAGGTCCGACTCCCGCGCCGCGGTAGCGCCCGGCGGAGGGAGGCGGCGTGTACGAGCCCACGGTCCCGATCGTTCCGAACTTCGCTTCCGCGAGGGCGACGGCGTCGGCGAACGGCATGCCGCTGTCGCCGGGCTCCTCGACGTCGAACGCGCGCCCCTCGGCCAGAGCGACCCGCGTCTTCGGAATTCCGAGCTTCGCGGCGACCGCCTCGACGAGGAGCTCGCGGGCCCGCTCGGCCGCCTGGAGGGCGGCGTTGCCCGTCATCAACGTGACGCGCGAAGAATACGAGCCGAGGTCGACGGGAGTCAGGTCCGTGTCGGCCGTGACGACGCGGATGTCGAACGGATCGATGCCGAGGACCTCCGCGACCACGTACGCAAGCACCGAGTCGCTGCCCTGCCCGATGTCGATCGAGCCGCAGAACACGGTCACGCCGCCGCCCCG
>Ga0209971_1000189_pt1 | contig 18445 bp, 18 predicted proteins | sample InoplaM3SAM_FD_187588 | JGI IMG/M metagenome (GOLD analysis project Ga0209971, IMG submission 187588) | Arabidopsis thaliana rhizosphere microbial communities from the Joint Genome Institute, USA, that affect carbon cycling - Inoculated... | ecosystem: Host-associated > Plants > Roots >... | reverse complement strand
CCTACCATCGCATTTCGCTCGGCTCGCCTGCGGCTGCGCCTCGCCCTACCATCGCATTTCGCTCGGCTCGCCTGCGGCTGCGCCTCGCCCTACCATCGCCTCCACACCTCGAGATCGGGCCTGACGAGGCCGTCGGGATCTACGGCGCGCGACACCCGGTCGCGTAGCCGCTCGTCGAGGAAGGCGGCACGGGTGGCGTACTCGGGATACACCGCGAGGCGCTCGCGCAGCTCGTGCCCCGCCGATTCGGTGCGCCGCCGCAGCTCGGCCAGGCCGGGCCACGGGCGCTCGGGATTGATGTGATCCGGCGTGAGCGGCGATATACCGCCCCAATCGTTGAGGCCGGCCGCGGGCAGCCGATCGTAGCCCTGCGCGGAGAGGTTGGGCGGCGCCTGGATGTTCATGTCGGGGCCCAGCAGCAGGCGCGCCACCGCGACGGTACGCAGGAGGTCTTCGGGGACCGGATCCGGCCAGTCGCGCATCGGGATGGTCGGCTTGGCCCGGAAGTTCTGGATGATGACCTCCTGGATGTGTCCGTAGCGCTCGTGCAGCGCCCGGATCGCCAGGAGCGACTCCACGCGCTCGGCGTGCGTCTCACCGATGCCGATCAGGATCCCGGTGGTGAACGGGATGGACAGCGCACCCGCACGGGCGATCGTGCGCAGGCGGCGCTCCGGCACCTTGTCGGGCGCGCGGTCGTGGGCCGCGCCGGGCGCGAGCAGGCGCGTGGACGTGCTCTCGAGCATGATGCCCATGCTGACGTTGACCTCGCGCAGCGAGGCCAGATCGCGCTCGGTCATCAACCCCGGATTGGCGTGAGGCAGCAGGCCCGTCTCCTCGAGCACCCGCGCGCTGACCGCGCGCAGGTAGCCGAGCGTGCTCCGGTGACCGACCGACCGGAGGAACGCGCGGTGCTCGGCGAAGAGCGCCTCCGGCTTGTCCCCCAGCGAGAAGAGCGCCTCCTTGGCCCCCAGGCGCGCCCCGGCGCTGGCGAGGGCCAGCACCTGGTCCGGGCTCATCGTGAAGGCGCCCGGCTCGCCGGGATCCTTGCGAAACGTACAGTATCCGCAGTAGTCGCGGCAGAGCGTGGTGAGCGGTATGAACACCTTCGCGGAGAACGTGATGCGTCGGCCGCGGCCGCGGTCCCGGAGCGCGGCGGCCGCATCGAGCAGGAGGGGCAGCCGCGCCGTCGGGGTGGATAGCAGCGCGGTCGCCTCGGCCGCGTCGGGCGTGCGCCCTTCCGCGAGGCGCTCCAGCGCCCGGTCGATCGGCGTCAGCTCGAGTACTGCCATGACGAGACGCGGTTCGGGGTCACGCGGATCATGAGGCCGCGCTCACGGGGCAGGCCGAGGGTCCGGTACTGATCGTACTTGGCGAGAAGCAGGTCCACCCCGTGTGAGAACTGCGGTCCCTCGGTCAAGAGGTCGGCCCGGCCCTGGATGATGACCCAGCGGAGATGCGTCCAATCCTCCTGGTACTCGTCGATCACGATTGAGACGCGCGGATTCTCGCGAAGGTTGCGGATGCGCTTGAGCCGTTCCGGCGGAGTCTGCTTCGGCTTGGCGTCCACCGCGGAGTAGAGCGCGCTGCCGTCGAACGCGTAGCAGATGGGTACCACCATCGGCTGACCACCCGAATCCGCCGTCGCGAGCCGGCCCACCCGGGCGCTCGTGATGAACGAGGCCATCGGACCCGTCAGGGGTGCGGCCGGGCTCGACGACATTGCGGATCAGCGAGGGGTCCGGAGGACCTTCGGGCGGACTTCCTCGGCGAACCGCTCCATCATGGCCAGCTGGCCTCGGAGGTCGGCCGGGGCCAGGTCGAACACGAAGTGGGTGACTCCGAGCGCCTGGTAGCTCTTGATGTGGCCGATCACGTCGGCGGCGGTGCCGCGGAAGCCCGGCTGGTCGCTGACCGCCGTCTTGCCGCGAGCCGGGGCCAACTCGAGCGGCACCCGGAGCGACAGCGTGATGTCCCGGGGATCGCGCCCCGCCTTCTCTGCCCAGCGGTGGATCGCCTGGACCTTCTCGGCGTACTCCGGCGGATGGAGCATCGCGGGCGGACGCATGCCGATGGGGTGCCAGGCATCGGCCAGCTCGCCGGTACGGCGCAGCGCGACATCGGTGTGCCCGCCGATCCAGATGGGGATGCCGCCCTTCTGCCGGGGCTTCGGAAGCGCGCTCACCGAGGGCAGCCGGTAGTACGCGCCGGTGAACTGCACCGGCTCCTTCGTCCACATCTCGCGCATCAGCCGCAGGTACTCGTCGGTGACTTTTCCCCGGGCCTCGAAGGGCGGCGCCTGCACGGTCTCGAACTCCTCCCGCATCCAGCCTACGCCGGCGCCCAGGATCAGCCGGCCGCCCGACATGACGTCGAGCGTCGCGAGCATCTTGGCGGTCACCACCGGGTTGCGGTAGGGGACCACCAGCACGCTGGTGCCGAGCTTCACGCGCGAGGTGAGCCCGGCGAGGACGCCCATCAGGGCGAGCGGCTCCAGGTAGCCGTTGGTCCAGTCTCCCGCGAAACGGCCGCTGGGGGCGTACGGGTAGGGCGAGTCGTAGGTCGTGGGGATCACCACATGGTCGGTCACGAAGAGCGACGAGTACCGGAGCCCGTCGGCTTTCTGAGCCAGCTTGGTGAGCGACTCGGGCGTCGCAAGCGGACCACGGCCCGGCAGCGCGAAGCCGAAATGCATGCCCCGCATATTGCTCGCGGCCCTGGGGCCTGTCAAGGAGCGCCCCGGGCGCTCAGTGTCAGCGAGGTGACGGCAAAAAATCGGCCTATGCTAGGCTCGTACTTGAATGCTGATCCGGAGGCCCGCGTGAAGCCCCGCATCCTTGTGGTCGACGACGAAGCCGTCATCGCAGAGAATCTGCGCCTCACCCTCGAGCACGAGGGCCACGACGTGGAGACGGCGGGCAACACGGTCGCGGCCATGCTCCGCATGGAGACCCGCGAGTTCGCGCTCGCGCTGGTCGATCTGATCCTGCCCGATGGCGATGGGCTACACCTGCTCCGGCTGCTGAAGGCCAAGGACCCCTCGATCGAAGTCATCATCATGACCGGGCACGGGTCCATCTCGAAAGCGGTCGAGGCGACCAAGCAGGGCGCCTTCTACTTCGTGGCCAAGCCGTTCGACGCCGACGAGATGCTGATGCTGGTCGGCAAGGCGCTCGAGCGCCGCCGGCTGCTCGCCGAGACGTCCGATCTACGCCGCAAGCTGGCCGAGCAGGCCGCGTACGGCGAGATGCTGGGCTCGTCTCCGGCCATCAAGCGCGTCTTCGAGATGCTCGAGTCGGTGGCCGCCTCCGATGCCAACGTGCTGGTCGTGGGCGAGAGCGGGACCGGCAAGGAGCTGGCCGCCAATGCGGTGCATGCCAAGAGCACGCGGGTGGACGGCCCGCTGGTGAAGATCAACTGCGCGGCCTTGCCCAAGGACCTGATCGAGTCCGAGCTGTTCGGTCACGTCAAGGGCGCGTTCACGGGGGCCGCCACCGACAAGCCGGGCCTCCTCGAGGAAGCGCACCGTGGCTCGCTGCTCCTGGACGAGATCACCGAGATGCCCCTCGATCTCCAGGCCAAGCTCCTGCGCGTGCTCGAGGACCGCACCGTGCGCCGGCTCGGCGGGGCCAAGACGGTACCGGTGGACTTCCGGCTGATCTGCTCGACGAACCGGGAGCCGGAGACCGCGCTGCGCGAGGGGCGCCTCCGGCAGGACCTCTACTTCCGGATCAACACGGTGACGGTCGCGCTGCCCTCTCTCCGCGAGCGCTCGGGCGACATCCCCCTGCTGGCCAAGTCCTTCCTCGAGCGGTTCCGCATCAAGCACAGCCGGGAGGTGGAGGGTATCGACCCCGAGGCCTACCGCCGGCTGCTCTCCTATTCCTGGCCCGGTAACATCCGAGAGCTGGAGCACGCCATCGAGCGCGCGGTGCTGGTGGCCCGGGGGAAGGAGATCGCGCTCAGCGACCTGCCCGAGCCACTTCAGGCCGACCCGTCCCCGGGTGGATCCGCGCCCCCGCCGGGCTCGCTGGAGGAGATCGAGCGCGTCTCGATCGTGCGTGCGCTCGAGTCGACCGGTTGGAACAAGCAGGCCGCCGCGCAGGTGCTGGGCCTGCGGCGTCCCACGCTGTACTCGAAGATGCGCCGGCACGGCATTCCGCAGCGCCGCGCCTGAACGTTCCCCCGAAGACACGCTGTTCGCCCCGGCCGTCAGGCCCCCGCCGCAATTCCTCAAGGGGCGACCTCTAAGAGCCTGAAAGCACGCGGCTCGAATCCTGGCAGTGGACTTGCCTCCGGCCAGTGCCGGAGGTGGCCTTCATGCCCCGGATACTCCTCGTAGACGACGACCCCGCCTGGCGCAATCTGTATCGCATGGCGCTGGAGAGCAAGTTCGACCTGTTCGAGGCGACCGACGGGTATCAGGCGCTGTCGGTGCTCGGTGCGGTAAGGCCCGATGTGATCGTGCTGGACCTAAAGATGCCCCGGATGGACGGTATGGACTTCCTTCGTCGCCTGAGCCGACTGAGCCCTCGCCCCAGTGTCATCGTCTGCTCGGGTGCCTTCACCGAGGCTGAGCGCCCGCACATTCCGGGAGTTCACCTCGCCGCCAAGACGCCGGACCTCAAGGAGCTCTGGGCCGCCCTCCGTGCGGCGACGCCGGCGGCGACCGTGGCGGCGGCGGTCCCGGCGCGTGCGGCCGTTGCGGCCGAAGACGGGGTCTGGCGCGACTGACCTCGCTGCTCAGCCGGCAGGCACTGCCTTCGGTCCTGCCTAATTAATGGTCACATCGGCCCCTCGGTCCTCGAGGGGCGTTTTCGTCAATCGCCTGATTTTTCAACGCTCCCGTCGTGCCCGCTAGCGGCATGGGCAGTGCAGAGCAGGCCCGGGAGGTTCCAATGAAAAAGATCGAGGCGATCATCAAGCCGTTCAAGCTCGACGACGTCAAGGAAGCCCTGACCGGCATCGGGGTCATCGGCATGACGGTCTCCGAGGTCCGAGGGTTCGGCCGACAGAAGGGCCACACCGAGCTGTACCGCGGCGGCGAGTACACGGTCGACTTCCTCCCGAAGATCAAGGTCGAGGTGGTCGTCCCGGACAACCTGGTGGACAAGGTGGCCGGCGTCCTGGCCGCAGCGGCGAAGACCGGCAACATCGGCGACGGCAAGATCTTCGTGCAGCCGGTGGACACGGCGGTCCGGATCCGGACCGGCGAGCGGGACGAGAGCGCGCTTTGATGACGGCCCGAGGACACGCGGTGAGGAACGCGATGCTGGTGATCCTGTTCGTGGCGGTGGCCGTGATGCTCGCCCTGCTCGGCCCGGCGCTGGCTCAGACATCCGCCCCGGCGCCGACGGCCCCTGCGCCGGCAACCGGCCCCGCGCCCGCGCCGAAGATCGACAGCGGCGATACCGCCTGGGTGCTGATCTCCTCGGCCCTGGTCCTCCTGATGACCGCCCCCGGCCTGGCGCTCTTCTACGGCGGCATGGTGCGGCAGAAGAACGCGCTGGGTACGCTGATGCAGAGCTTCATCATCCTCGCCCTGATCTCGGTGCAATGGGTGCTCTGGGGGTACAGCCTGGCGTTCGGCCCCGACAAGGGCGGCATCATCGGCGGGCTCGAGTGGGTCGGCCTGAACGGAGTGGGCCAGGCTCCCAACCCCGACTACGCGGCGACGATTCCGCATCAAGCCTTCATGCTCTTCCAGATGATGTTCGCGGTGATCACCCCGGCCCTGATCACGGGCGCCTTCGCCGAGCGGAAGAAGTTCTCGACGTTCCTCGTATTCATCCTGGTGTGGGCCACCGTCGTCTACGATCCGCTCGCCCACTGGGTGTGGGGCGTGGGCGGCTGGCTGCGCAACCTGGGCGCTCTCGACTTCGCCGGGGGCACCGTGGTGCACATCTCCTCGGGCATCTCGGCGCTGGCCGCGGCCCTGATCATCGGTCGCCGGAGGGGATACGGCCATCAGCCGATGCCGCCGCACAACCTGCCCTTCACGGTGATGGGCGCGAGCCTGCTCTGGTTCGGCTGGTTCGGGTTCAACGCGGGCAGCGCGCTGGCCGCCAACGGCCTCGCCGCGCATGCCTTCATGACCACCAACACCGCGACCGCAGCCGCCGCGCTCGGGTGGATGTTCACCGAGTGGGCGTCGCGCGGAAAGCCCACCGTCCTGGGGGCGGCCTCCGGGGCGGTCGCTGGCCTGGTCGCCATCACGCCCGCGGCGGGCTTCGTCACCCCGATGGCCGCCATCGTGATCGGCGCGGTGGCCGGCTTCATCTGCTACAACGCCTGCAACCTGAAGTCGAAGCTGGGTTACGACGACTCGCTCGACGTGGTCGGGGTCCACGGGGTCGGCGGGACGTGGGGCGCGCTGGCCACCGGCATCTTCGCCACCAAGCTCGTGAACGACGCGGGCGGCGACGGGCTGCTGTACGGCAACCCCAAGCAGCTCGGTGTGCAGGTCGTCGCGGTGCTGGTGACGTGGGTGCTCGGGTTCGTGATGACCACGGTCATCCTGAAGGTGCTGGACGCGACCATGGGGCTGCGCGTCACCGCCGAGGACGAGATGGCCGGTCTCGACCTCTCGCAGCACTCGGAAACGGCCTACGCGCTCGGCGGCTCCGCGGCGTACGGCGAGTACTCGATGGGCGGCAGCGGCCACGGCGCCTTCGAGAGCATGAAACCGGCGGAAGCCAAGGCGCGGCCGAGTCACTAGAAGACGGCGCCGGCTTGACGGGCTCGGAACAAACCACATATCGTGGGGGCCGGCGGGGCCCGCGAGGTCTCCGTCGGCCCTCGAACCTTCCCACCGACAAGGAGGCAGACGGATGACCCCGAAGGAAGTGCTGAAGATGGCGAAGGAGAAGGGCGTCAAGATCGTGGACCTGCGCTTCATCGATCTCCCCGGTCTGTGGCAGCACTTCTCGATTCCGGTTTCAGAGCTGAGCGAAGGAATCTTCGAGGACGGTCTCGGCTTCGACGGCTCGTCGATCCGCGGATTTCAGACGATCGACGAGTCGGACATGCTGCTGATCCCCGACCCGGCGTCCGCGCAGATGGATCCGTTCACCGCGGTCCCCACCCTGGTCCTGATCTGTAACGTGAAGGATCCGATCAGCGGCAAGGCCTACACCCGCGACCCTCGGTATGTCGCCCAGAAGGCGGAAGCGTACGTCAAGAAGAGCGGGGTCGGGGACACGATCTATATCGGCCCCGAGCTCGAGTTCTTCTTCTTCGACTCGATCCGCTTCGATCAGAACTACAACTCGGGCTACTACTTCATCGACTCCGAGGCGGGCGCCTGGAACACGGGCCTCGAGGGCACCGCGGACCGGCCGAACCTGGGCTACAAGCCCCGTTACAAGCAGGGCTACTTCCCGGTGCCGCCGATGGACAAGTTCCAGGACATTCGGTCGGACATGGTGCTGGCGCTGGAGTCGGTCGGCGTGCGCGTCGAGGTGCACCACCACGAGGTGGCCACCGGCGGGCAGACCGAGATCGACATGCGCTTCGACACGCTGACCAAGATGGCGGACAAGGTGTGCTGGTACAAGTACTGTGCGAAGAACACCGCGAAGAAGTGGGGCAAGACCGCCACCTTCATGCCCAAGCCGCTCTTCCAGGACAACGGCTCCGGCATGCACACGCACCAGTCCATCTGGAAGAACGGCAAGAACCTCTTCTACGAGCGGGGCGGGTACGCGGACATCTCCAAGACCTGCCTCCACTACATCGGTGGCATCCTGAAGCACGCGCCCGCGCTGCTCGCCTTCATCGCGCCCTCCACCAACAGCTACAAGCGGCTGGTGCCGGGCTACGAGGCGCCGATCAACCTCGTGTACAGCCAGCGCAACCGCTCGGCGGCCATCCGCATCCCGATGTACTCGAAGTCGGAGGGCGCCAAGCGGATCGAGTTCCGCACGCCCGATCCCACCTGCAACCCGTACCTGTCCTTCGCGGCCTGCGTCATGGCCGGACTCGACGGGGTGGCCAACAAGATCGATCCGGGCAAGCCGATCGACAAGGATCTCTACGAGCTGCCGCCCGCCGAGCAGAAGAAGATCAAGCAGCTGCCGGGCGCGCTCGACATCGTCCTCGACAACCTGGAGAAGAACCACGACTTCCTGCTGAAGGGCGACGTGTTCACGCCCGATCTGATCGAGACCTGGATCGAGTACAAGCGGAAGAACGAGGTGGATCCGGTCCGGCTGCGGCCGCACCCCTACGAGTTTGCCCTGTACTACGACATCTAGGCCTTCGCGGGGAAGTCCTCTCCGACTCCCGGCTCGGCGCTCCGGCGCCGGGTCGGGGGTGCCGCGCTTCCGCCGATGTTGCTCAGGCGTTAGGCGCCTGAGTGCCGCCTGAGCAACCCACGTCCCTTCGCCTTGGCTCAACCTCCCGATTTTCATCGGTCGCCACGGTGGCACCCCGCTTGCTCCTCCGTCACGGCATGAAGCCACACTGGCGAGTGCTCATCGTCGACGATCACGCGGCGTCGCGAGCCGCGGTGGCCGAGGCCGTCACCGCCCAGGGCGGGCAGGTGGTAGGCAACGGCAGCCGGGCGGAGGATGTCCTGCGGCTGGTGGACAAGCATCGACCCGACGTCGTGGTGCTCGCCGTCGGCCTGCCCGACGGCGACGGCGTCCAGGCCGCCCGTGAGGTCATGACGGTGGCCGCCTGCCCGGTTGTGCTCGTCATCGGTCAGACCGACGCGCCGGTGGTCGCGCGGGCGGTGGACGCCGGCGTGCTGGGCTTCCTCGCGAAGCCGGTGCGGGCCGAGGAGCTGGGGCCCGCCCTCGACGTCGCGATCCACCGCTTCCGCGACATCGAGACGATGCGGCGGGAGAACGAGACGCTCCGGCGCAAGCTCGAGTCGCGCAAGCTGGTCGAGCGCGCCAAGGGCATCCTCATGCGGCGCCTGGGCCTGAGCGAGCCCGAGGCGTTCCGCCGGATCCAGAAAACGTCGATGGACACCCGCCGGCCGATGGCCGACGTGGCGCAGGCGCTGCTGCTGACCGAGGAAGTCGGGCATTCGAGGCCAGCCAAGCCCTGATCGCTGCCGATTTCTCGGGCACACCACCGGGACTGCCTACCGAGTAGGCAGTTCTTTTGGTTTCCGGCGCCGCCGAACGACGACAAGCGATTGAAATTCCAGAAACGGCGACGGGGCACGCAGCTTGCTCCTCGACCGACCGGCGCACCCAGACAGCGGGGTCGGCGAGCACGCGCCGGGAGAGTCCACGACTGTGACCCAACGACGGGTCCGACCAATTCACCGATCGGAGCGAAAGGAGACCCGTATGGCGGCAGTTTCCCGCAGGGACTTTCTCAAGACCGCAGGCGCGGGGGGCATCGGCGCGGCGGCGGGCCTGAGCTTCCCCGCCGTCCTCAGGGCGCAGGGTGGCGGAAGCGTCAAGGTCGGCGTGCTGCACTCGCTGTCCGGCACCATGGCCATCAGCGAAGTATCGCTTCGCGATGTGGTGATGATGGCGGTGGAAGAGATCAACGCCAAGGGTGGCGTGATGGGCAAGAAGATCGAGCCGGTGGTGGTGGACCCCGCCTCGAACTGGGACCTGTTCGCGGAGAAGGCCAAGCAGCTCCTGCTCCAGGACAAGGTGGCGGCGGTCTTCGGCTGCTGGACGTCGGTCAGCCGCAAGTCGGTCCTGCCCGTCTTCGAGAACAACAACGGCCTGCTCTTCTACCCGGTGCAGTACGAGGGCGAGGAGTGCTCGAAGAACGTCTTCTACACCGGAGCCACGCCCAACCAGCAGCTGATCCCCGCCGCCGAGTACCTGATGGCGAAGGAGGGGGGCGGGTACAAGAAGTTCTACCTGCTCGGCACCGACTACGTGTTCCCGCGCACCGCCAACAAGATCCTGCGCGCGTTCCTCCGGGCCAAGGGCGTTCCGGAGGATTCCATCGCGGAGGAGTACACGCCGTTCAACCATCAGGACTACCAGACGATCGTCGGCAAGATCAAGCGCTTCTCCTCGGGCGGCAACGCGGCGGTGCTCTCGACGATCAACGGGGACAGCAACGTGCCCTTCTACAAGGAGTTCGCCAACCAGGGCCTGCGCTCCGAGCAGTGCCCGATCATGGCGTTCAGCGTGGCCGAGGACGAGCTGCGCGGCATGGACACCGCCGCGCTGGTCGGTCACCTCGCGGCGTGGAACTACTACCAGTCGGTCGACACCCCGCAGAACAAGAAGTTCGTGCAGACCTTCAAGGCCTTCGCCAAGAAGCACAACCTGCCCGGCGGCGACAAGCGCGTCACCGACGACCCGATGGAGGCGGCCTACTTCGGCGTCCACATCTGGAAGCAGGCGGCCGAGAAGGCCAAGTCGTTCGAGGTCGACGCCGTCCGCAAGGCGGTCTACGGCCAGACGTTCCTGGCCCCCGGCGGGCAGATCAAGATGGACGAGGCCAACCAGCACACCTACAAGCCGGTGCTCATCGGCGAGATCCTGAAGGACGGCCAGTTCAAGGTCGTCTCGCGGTCCAGGGGCCTCGTGAAGGCCGAGCCGTGGAGCCAGTACACCAGCCCGGACAAGGGCTGCGACTGGATCAAGCACCAGGGCACCTACCAGAAGAAGGCCTGAGCGCATCGTGTGGAAGTCGCTTCTCCTCGCGCTCGCGCTGCTGCCGGGGCTCACCACCCCGGCCGCGGCGCAGGGCGCGGGGGCATCGCCGGCCGGCGCCGCCGCGTCGGCCGGTCCCTCGGCGGACGTGGCCAGGCACATCGCCGACGTGGCCTCCCCCGACGCGACCGTGCAGCAGGAGGCCGCGGTCGCCCTCGGCAAGACCGGCGACCGCAAGATCCTGCCGCTGCTGCAGGCCCTCCGAGAAGGCAGTGTCTACGTGCGCGCGCTGCCGGAGGGCAAGAAGGAGACCCTCATCGTGGGCGACAAGATCACGGAGGGTGACCGGACGCTGGTTCCGCTCTTTCGCGCCTACGGACGGGAGCCCATCATCGGACCCGACGCCAAGCCCGTCCTCGCCGACCTCTCGACCCTCGAGGAGGTCTCGACCGGGCGAAGTCTCCGCATCGCGATCCGCCCCCTGATCGACGCCTTCTCCGGACAGAGCGATCTCGTCAGCCCCGACCCGGCGACCCGGCGGGCCGCCGCGACGAAGATGGGCTACACCGGGGACACGGACACGCTGAAGGTGCTCCAGGAGGCCCACGGCAAGGAGGGCGATCGCTGGGTCCGCTTCGCCATGGACGAGGCGGTGGCGCTGATCCGGCTACGCACGGGCGGGGAGCCGGAGCGGGTGGCCGCGGCCGAGACCCTCGGGCATCTCCGCAGCGCCAACGCGATGGAGCCGCTCGACCAGATCGCGGGGGACCCGCAGTCGCCGGCGCCGCTGGCCACCGCCGCGCGCGACGCGATCAAGCGGATCGAGCGCTGGGGCCTCTTCACCCAGGGCATCGAGATCGCGTTCCAGGGTCTGTCCCTGTCCTCGATCCTGCTGCTCATGGCCCTGGGGCTGGCCATCGTGTTCGGGCTCATGGGCGTCATCAACATGGCTCACGGCGAGCTGATGGCGCTCGGTGCCTACGCCACGTTCCTGATGCAGGGCTGGTTCACCGCCCACTTCCCGGCGTACTTCGACTACTACTTCCTGGTCGCCCTGCCGTTCGCGTTCCTGGTCTCGGCGACGGCCGGATTGATCCTCGAGCGCGGCGTGATCCGCTTCCTCTACGGCCGGCCGCTCGAGACGCTGCTCCTGACCTGGGGCGTGAGCCTGATCATCCAGCAGGGGCTGCGGCTGTGGTTCGGGGCGGCCAACGTCGACGTGACGTCGCCGGGCTGGCTCTCCGGCGGGATCCCGGTGATGGTGGGCGTGCAGCTGCCGTACAACCGGCTCTTCATCATCGGGCTGGCCGCGGTCTGCGTGGCCGCGATGTACCTCCTGCTGTTCCGCACCGACGCCGGGCTGCGCATTCGCGCGGTCACCCAGAACCGCGGGATGGCCGCGTGCCTGGGGGTGCGGGCGCGATGGGTGGACGCGGGCACCTTCGCGCTCGGCGCGGGGCTCGCGGGCCTCGCGGGCTGCGCGATCACCCAGATCGGCAACGTGGGCCCCGAGCTCGGTCAGAACTACATCGTGGACTCGTTCATGGTCGTGGTCACCGGCGGAGTCGGCAAGCTGCTCGGCAGCATCCTGGCCGCGATCGGCATCGGCGGCCTGAACAAGATCATCGAGCCAGGAATGGGCGCCGTGTTCGGCAAGGTCCTGATCCTGGTGCTGGTGATCCTGTTCATTCAGCGCCGGCCCTCCGGGCTCTTCGCCACCAAGGGACGCTATGCGGAGTCCTGAGCGCTGGGGGCTCCTCGCGGCCGCCACGGTCCTGGTGGTGCTGCTGCCCGCGCTCAACGCGCTGCCCGCGGGCTCGCCGCTGCGGGTGTCCGACTTCACCCTGAACCTCTTCGGCAAGTTCCTGGCCTACGCGATTTTGGCTCTCGGGATCGACTTGATCTGGGGCTACACCGGCGTGCTCTCGCTGGGCCACGGCGTCTTCTTCGGCCTCGGGGCCTACGCGATGGGCATGCACCTGATGCTCGAGATCGGCACCCGCAGCGTGTACGGCAACGTGTTGCCCGACTTCATGGTGTGGAACCGGGTGACCGAGCTGCCGCTCTTCTGGAAGCCGTTCTACAGCGTGCCCTTCACTCTCGTGGCGGTGCTGGTCGTGCCCGCGCTGTTCGCCTTCGTGTTCGGCTACCTCACGTTCCGCAGCCGCATCCGCGGCGTGTACTTCTCGATCATCACCCAGGCCCTGGCCCTGTCCACCTGGCTGATGTTCAACCGGAACGCGATGAACCTGGGCGGCACCAACGGGCTCAGCGGGTTCAAGTCCATCTTCGGCTTCGGCCTGAACAGCCCGGCGACGCAGCGGACCCTCTACGTCGCGACCGCGCTCTGCCTGTGCGGAGCGTTCCTGGTCTGCCGCGCCATCACCCGGTCGCCCGCGGGCCGGGTGCTGATCGCCATCCGCGACAGCGAGACCCGCGTGCTCTTCTCCGGCTACTCGCCCGCCGCCTTCAAGCTCTTCGTGTTCATCGTGTCCGCGGCGCTGGCCGGCGTGGCCGGCGCGCTCTACGTCCCGCAGGTCGGCATCATCACGCCCGCGAAGATCGGCGTGCTCCCGTCCATCGAGATGATCATCTGGGTCGCGGTGGGCGGGCGGGGGACGCTGCTGGGCGCGGTGGTGGGCGCGATCGGGGTCAACTGGCTACAGAGCATCCTCACCACCACGTATCCGGATCTCTGGCTGCTCGTGCTGGGCAGCCTCTTCGTGGCGGTGGTTCTGTTCTTTCCCGACGGGGTGGTCGGCACCGCACGCCGGCTCGGAATGCGGCTTCGGCGGCTCCCGCGCGCCGCTGGCGCGGGGGGACGGTTGATCGGCCGCCCCGATGAGGGCCGAGGGCCCGAAGAGGCCGCACCGCAAACCAATGTCCCCCACGTTCAAGCCCCCCGATGAGGGCCGAGGGCCCGAAGAGGCCGCACCGCAAACCAATGTCCCCCACGTTCAAGCGCCCTGAATGACCTCGATCATCTACCTGGAGAGCGTCACCGTCGAGTTCGACGGGTTCAGGGCGCTCCACGACCTGAACTTCTTCATGGACCACCGGGAGCTGCGCGTGGTGATCGGGCCCAACGGAGCAGGCAAGACCACGTTGCTCGACGTGATCTCGGGCAAGGTGCAGCCGACGTCCGGCCGGGTCATCTTCGGCAAGCACACCGACCTCATCGGGCGACGGGAGAACGAGATCGCGAGCCTCGGGATCGGGCGGAAGTTCCAGACCCCGTCGATCTTCGAGAATCTGAGCGTGCGCGAGAACCTGGAGCTGTCGCTGGCCCGGCCCAGCAAGGGCGTCCTGGCCACCCTGCGGTCGCGGCTGTCCGGCGAGCAGCAGGCGCGCATCGAGGAGACGCTCGAGCGCATCGGCCTGGAGGGCCGCGGCGGAGAGCGGGCGGGCGGCCTGTCCCACGGCGAGAAGCAGTGGCTCGAGATCGGCATGGTGATCGTGCAGCAGGCGGAGCTGCTGCTGGTGGACGAGCCGGTGGCCGGGATGACCGACGAGGAGACCGCGCGCACCGCCGAGCTGTTGCAGGCCATCGCGCGCGATCGGGCGGTGCTGGTCATCGAGCACGACATGGAGTTCGTGCGCAGCCTGGCCCGGCGGGTCACCGTGCTCCACGAGGGCCGCGTGCTCTGCGAGGGCTCGGTGGACGAGGTGCAGCAGGATCCGCGCGTGCGAGAGGTCTATCTCGGGCGCAGTCACGCTCCCGCCGAGGCCGCGCATGCTTGAGGTGCGGGGCCTCGACGTGGCTTACGGCGAGAGCCAGGTGCTGTGGAACGTCTCGCTGGACGTGCCCGCGGGCACGGTGGTGTGTCTGATGGGCCGCAACGGGGTCGGCAAGACCACGCTGCTGAAGTCGATCATGGGGCTGCTGCCGGTCCGATCCGGCAGCGTGAAGTTCGACGGCCACGATCTCGGGGGACGGAGGCCCGAGGAGCGGGCCGCGCGCGGCATCGGGTACGTGCCGCAGGGCCGCGAGATCTTCCCGAACCTCACCGTGCAGGAGAACCTGCGCATGGGCCTGCTGGGCCGGCGCCGCGCCGGCGGCGACGGCGAGGGCGACCCGCTCGCGCGCGTGTTCGCGCTGTTTCCGAAGCTCCCCGCGCTGCTCGGGCGCAAGGGCGGCGTGCTGTCCGGCGGCGAGCAGCAGCAGCTGGCGATCGCGCGGGTGCTCCTGGCCGGGCCGAAGCTGCTCCTGATGGACGAGCCGACCGAGGGCATCCAGCCGTCGGTGATCGATCAGATCGAAGAGGCCATCGAGCGGATCAAGGACCAGGGCATCTCCGTGCTCCTCGTCGAGCAGTATCTCGAGTTCGCGTGGCGGCTGGCCGGCGCCTACGCGATCATGCGCAAGGGCACCATCGTGTCCACCGGCGCCACGAAGGAGCTCCGGGAGGATATGGTCCGGCAGCACCTGACGGTTTAAACTCCCGCCCATGCATCTGACGCCCCGGGAGCAGGACAAGCTGCTCGTCTTCACCGCCGCCGAGCTGGCGCGCCGGCGCCGGGGGCGTGGCCTCAGGCTGAACTATCCCGAGGCCCTGGCCCTCATCACCGCCGAGATCCTCGAAGGCATCCGCGACGGTCGCTCCGTCTCCGACCTGATGGCCTTCGGCATCACCATCCTGACCCGCGACGACGTGATGGACGGCGTGCCCGAGATGCTCGAGGAGGTGCAGGTCGAGGGCACGTTCCCGGACGGGACGAAGCTGGTGACGATTCACCACCCGGTTCGGTGATGGAGCCGAGCGCGGTGCGCCCAACCCAAGGCGGGCAGGATCCCGAACGTCCGCGGCTCGCGGGAGCGCGGGAGATGCTGGCCGAAGCAAACGGTCGTCCGCGGCCTGGGGGAGTGCCGGGGCCATTTCTGGGCCCCCGCAGCTGAAAAGCCTTACAGAAGTAGACCGTCCTGGATCGAGGAACGCATGATCCCTGGTGAATATCTGCTGGGCGAGGGAGATATCGAGGCGAACGTGGGGCGGCGCACCCTGCAGCTGACGGTGGCCAATACGGGGGATCGGCCAATCCAGGTCGGATCGCACTTCCACTTCTTCGAGGCGAATCGGGCGCTGCGGTTCGAGCGCGCAAAAGCGTTCGGCATGCGGCTCAACGTGCCCGCCGGCACCGCGGTGCGCTTCGAGCCGGGCGACGAGAAGGTCGTGACGCTGGTGGAGCTGGCGGGCGCGCGCGAGGTCTACGGCCTGAACGCGCTCACCGAGGGCTCGACGGCGGAGAGCCGGCGTGCCGCGAGCCTCGCGCGGGCCGCGAAGGGCGGCTTCGAGGGATCGCGCCCGTGAGCCTGCGGCTCCCGCGCCGCCAGTACGCCGATCTCTACGGCCCGACCGTCGGCGACCGGGTCCGCCTCGCCGACACGGATCTGCTGATCGAGGTCGAGCGCGACTTCACGTCGTACGGCGACGAGGTGAAGTTCGGGGGCGGGAAGGTGATCCGCGACGGCATGGGGCAGTCGGCCCGCGCGACCGCCGGCGAGGGCGTGCTCGATCTCGTCATCACCAACGCGCTCATCCTGGACCACTGGGGCGTCGTGAAGGCCGACATCGGCATCCGGGCCGGCCGCATCGCGGGCATCGGCAAGGCCGGCAATCCCGACATCATGGCCGGCGTCAGCCCCGGCATGGTGATCGGCGCCTCCACCGAGGTCATCGCGGGCGAGGGACGGATCATCACCGCGGGCGGCATCGATAGCCACATCCACTTCATCTGCCCGCAGCTGGTCGACGAGGCGCTCTCGGCGGGGTTGACCACCCTGATCGGGGGCGGCACCGGACCCGCTACCGGCACCGCGGCCACGACGTGCGCGCCCGGGGCCTGGAACATCCACCGCATGCTCGAGGCCGCGGAGGCCATGCCCATGAACCTGGGCTTCCTCGCCAAGGGCAACGCCTCGCGCGCGGAGCCCCTGCGCGAGCAGGTGGAGGCCGGCGCCATCGGACTGAAGCTGCACGAGGATTGGGGGACGACGCCGGCCGCCATCGACGCGGCGCTCGAGGTGGCCGAGGCCATGGACATCCAGGTGGCCATCCACACCGACACCCTGAACGAGGCGGGCTTCGTCGAGGAATCGATCCGCGCGTTCAAGGGCCGGACGATCCACACCTATCACACCGAGGGCGCCGGCGGCGGCCACGCTCCCGACATCATCCGGGTCGTCGGCGAGTCCAACTGCCTGCCGTCCTCCACGAACCCGACGATGCCGTTCACCGTCAACACCATGGACGAGCATCTCGACATGCTCATGGTCTGCCATCACCTCAACGCGAAGATTCCCGAGGACCTGGCCTTCGCGGAGTCGCGCATCCGGGCCGAGACCATCGCGGCCGAGGACGTGCTGCACGACCTGGGCGCGATCAGCATGCTCTCCTCCGACTCGCAGGCGATGGGCCGCATCGCCGAGGTCATCTCGCGCACCTGGCAGACCGCGCACAAGATGAAGACGCAGCGCGGGTCGCTGCCCGGCGACGGCCGGCACGACAACACGCGGGCCAAGCGGTACGTGGCCAAGTACACGATCAATCCCGCCATCGCCCACGGCATCGCCCACGAGGTGGGCTCGGTCGAGGTGGGCAAGCTGGCCGACCTCGTGGTCTGGAAGCCCGCCTTCTTCGGCGTCAAGCCGGAGCTGGTGCTCAAGGGGGGCCTCATCGCGGTGGCCGCGATGGGCGATCCGAACGCGTCGATCCCGACGCCGCAGCCGGTGCGCTACCGGCCCATGTTCGGCTCTTTCGGCGCGGCCGTGCACTCGACGTCGGTGACGTTCCTGTCCCGCGCGGCGATGGAGGACGGGGTGGCCGCGCGGCTCGGTCTGCGCAAGACCACGGTCGCGGTGCGCGGCTGCCGCGGCCTCACGAAGGCGGCCATGGTGCACAACGCGTACTGCCCGCGGATGGAAGTGGACCCCGAGACGTACGAGGTTTGGGCGGACGGTCACCTGCTCACGTGCGAGCCGGCGCGGGTGCTGCCGATGGCCCAGCGCTACTTCCTCTTCTGATCGCCGTGCTCGTCATCACCGAGCCTCGACTCTCCGTGGACGAGGCCGGCCTCACGGGCCGGCAGCGCGACACCGTCTGCCTCGGCTGGGAGGAGCGGCGGTGGAACCGGCGGCGGCTCACCACCACCGGGCGACGGGAGGTCGCGCTCGCGCTGCCCACCGGCAGCGTGCTCGAGCCCGGGGCGATCATCGCGGTGGAGGCGGCGTGGTATCTGGTCGTCGAGTCGCGGCCGGAGGCGCTGCTGGCGATCTACCCGGAGAGCCAGGAGCAGGCCGTGCGCATCGCCTTCGACGTGGGCAACCGCCATTTCACCCTGGCGGTGGAGGACGACGCGCTGCTGGTCCCCGACGACCTGGCCATGGAGCAGCTGGTCCGCCGCCTCGGCGTCCGCTGGGAGCGGCGCCAGGCGCACTACTCGCCTCTCGGCGGCGGTGATGACTGACCGCCGGCTCCTCTCGCTGCTGCACTTCGCGGACAGCGCGTTCCCCACCGGCGGCTACGCGCACTCGTTCGGCCTCGAGCACTACTGCCAGGCCGGCCTCGTGCGTGACCGCGATGGCCTGGAGCGCTTCCTGGTGATGCAGCTGGAGGGCTCCGGCGGACCGTGCGACGCGACGGCGGTCGCGGGAGCCTTGCGCGCGGCGGGGCGGGAGGATCTCGAGGCCTGTCGGCAGCTGGACGCGGCGCTCGAGGCCATGAAGGTCGTGAAGGAGTTCCGCGAGGGCAGCCGTCAGATGGGGCGGCAGACCCTGCGGGTGGCCGTCGCGCTCACGGGCGATCGGAACCTCGCCGTCCACCTGGACGACGTCAACACGGATCGGACGTCGGGCCACCACGCGGTCG
>Ga0209971_1000188_pt1 | contig 18494 bp, 19 predicted proteins | sample InoplaM3SAM_FD_187588 | JGI IMG/M metagenome (GOLD analysis project Ga0209971, IMG submission 187588) | Arabidopsis thaliana rhizosphere microbial communities from the Joint Genome Institute, USA, that affect carbon cycling - Inoculated... | ecosystem: Host-associated > Plants > Roots >... | reverse complement strand
TTCCAGCAGTGCGCCGTCCCGAAGAAGATCGCGGTGGGCCGGTCCGAAGCGATCCGGCCATCGGCCAGGTCCTTCCCCCGGATCGGAAACGCGCTCGACGAGTCGTCCGTGAACGACAGGCCGGGGGCGAGGGCGAGGTCCCTTGCGCCGCCCGGCCCGGCCGGCGCCACCGCCAGGGGCGGCTTGCCGGACGCACCCCCCGCGGAGAGCCGGGCCACGACCGCGACCGTCCCGAGGATCGCGACGGCGAGCAGGGGAAGTCGGGAGGTTCTCATCGAGAGATTGGATGTGACAGATCCGCCTCCGGTTTCGTAATAATCGCTCCGTGGACGAAGTCCAGGACTTAAACGAGCTCATCCGGGAGCTGAATTCCGACCGCCCCCCCGAGTCGGGCGGCAGCAGCGCCGCGCGCCTGGAGGGGTGGCTCCAGACGCTCGTGGAGCGGGGCGGCAGCGACCTCCTGCTCGTGGCGGGGGCGCCCCCCTCGCTGCGGATCGACGGAAGCCTCACGCCGCTCCCGGGAGCACCGCTCGCGGGCGACGAGATCGAGGAAGCCGTTCTGCCGGCGCTTTCCTCGGCGGCCCGAACGCGTTACGCGCGCGATTCGGTCGCCGACGTCTCCTACAAGGTGCGGGGGATCGGGCGGTTCCGATTGAATCTCCACCGGGAACGGGGCCGGGCGGCGGCCGCCATCCGCGCGCTTCCGAGCGAGCCGCCCCGGCTCGCCTCGCTCGGTCTTCCGCCCGGCGCCGAAGCGCTCACGCGGCTGCCCCGCGGGCTCGTGCTCGTCGGAGGCCCGACCGGGTCGGGGAAGACGACGACGCTCGCCGCCTTGGTCGAGGAGATCAACCGGCGCGATGCGCGTCACATCGTGACGATCGAAGATCCCGTCGAGTACGAGCACCCGCACCGCTCGAGCCTCGTCGAACAGGTGGAGATCGGCGTCGACGCCCCCGACTTCCCGTCGGCGCTGCGCGCCGCGATGCGGCAGGCGCCCGACGTCGTGGTCGTCGGAGAAATGCGCGACCCGGAAACGATGCGGATCGCTCTGGCGGCGGCCGAGACCGGGCATCTGGTCCTCTCGACCGTCCATACCACCGACATCGCTTCGGCCGTCTCCCGGATCGCCGACTCGTTCCCGGCGGAGCGTCAGAACACGATCCGGCAGGAGCTCTCGATGGCGCTCGCCGCCGTCCTGACACAGACGCTCCTGCCGAAGAAAGGGGGAGGCCGGGTCGCCGCGGCCGAGCTCCTCCTGGTGAGCTACGGAACGCGCCAGCACATCCGGAAGAACGCCCTCCAGCACCTTCACCAGGAAATCGTCCTCACGAAGAAGCAGGGCTCGATCACGCTCGAGGAGTCGCTCGCCCGGCTGGCGAAAGACGGGCTCGTCGAGGTCGAGGAAGCGCGCGCCCGCGCGGCGCATCCCGAGGAGTTCGAGAACCACCTGCGCGCCGGCTAGGCCGGGCGGCAGAAATGCGGGGTCAGGTCTCCACTTGCCACATTGGGGGTCAGGTCTCCACTTGCCACATTAGGGGGTCTAGACGGGGTCAGGTCTCCACTTGCCACATCGAGCGTCGGGCCTGACCTCATGCTGACCGAGCGTGAGGTCCAGTTCGCCATCCTGGCGTTCTCCTCGCTCTTTTCCGTCATCAACCCGATCTCGGCGGCGCCGATCTTCGTCGGCCTCACCATGGGCATGCCCGCCGCCGAGCGTCGCCGCGCGGCTTTCCGCGCGTGCCTCGCCGCGGCGGCCGTTCTCGCTGTGTTCGCGGCGGCGGGCGGCGCGATCTTTTCGTTCTTCGGCATCACCGTGCCGGCCTTCCAGATCGCCGGCGGGATTCTCTTCACGATGATGTCGCTCCGCGAGATGCAGGAGGGGGAGCGCTACGTCTCCCAGAGCCACATCGAGAGGGAGGATCCATCGATTGTCCCGCTCGGGATCCCGGTGATCACGGGGCCGGGCGCGATCTCGGCCGTGATGGTCCTCATCGGCCAGGCCCAGGACGGCCCGCGACGCATGGCGCTCGGCGTCGCGATCGCCGTCAACATCGTGCTGACGCTCGCGATCCTGCTCGCCGCCCCGACGATCGTCACGCGAATCGGACCGACCGGCCAGCGGATCGTGTCGAAGATCATGGGACTCATCACCGCCGTCATCGGCATCCAGTTCGTGCTGAACGGCGTGTCAACCGTACTGACAGAGATCATTCGGGCGGCGCGGGGGTGATTGACAAGTGGAGACCTGACCCCGTCTGGACCCCCAATGTGGCAAGTGGAGACCTGACCCCCAATGTGGCAAGTGGAGACCTGACCCCGTCTACACCTCCCGCCGGAACAGGACCTGGGTGAGAACGCCGCACACGAGCGAGAACGTCAGGAGAAAGAGCCACTCGGGATAGCAGCTCTCGATCGAGGCGCCGCGCAGCAGCAGGTCCCGCAGCGCCGCGACGCCGTACGTCAGCGGATCCGCGTCCGAGATCGCCTTCAGCCACTTCGGGTATGACTCGACCGGGTAGAGCGCGCCGGAAGGGAAGAAGACGAGCACGTTGATGATGCCGAACATGCCCCGCAGTACGCTCGTCTTGCGCGCGCGCGCGAAGAGAAGGAACCAGAGAGCGGAGATGGCGAGCGCGGTCAGGAACACGGTGACCAGCCCGCCGCCGAGCGCCTCCGGCGTCGACATCGGCAGCGGCGTGAACAACATGATGGCGATGAGAACGAGTCCGCCCGCGAGCCCCGCGACGAGCGTTCCGGCGAGCATGTGCCCCGTGACGATCGCGCCGGTCGAGACCGGCGTCACGAGGTACCCCTCGTGGTATCCGTACATCCGGTCCTCGATCACCTGCAGCCCGCCGGCGACCATCGAGCCCATGAAGATCGCGAGGCACACGATTGCGGGTCCGAGATACGTCAGGTAGTCGAGATAGGGGTACGCCTCGAGCCGCGCCGGCTCCGCCGTGGCGCGCCGCGCTCCGGTCGCCTCGCTCCAGACGTCGGCGAGCGCCGCCTCCACCGTCTCGTAGGAGAACCGATCGGTGTTGTCGCCGATGAACGCGGGCGCGGGGCCCTTCGCCGAGAGGCCGTAGGGCAGGATCCAGACGCCGCGGTACCGGCCGTGTCGGAGCTCGCGGAGCGCTTCGTCGCGATCCGCCGGGAAGGACGCCACGACCAGGTTGCGCCCGGTCTCGAGCGCGAGCACGCCCCGCCGGCACTCGGCCGCGAGCGAGTTGCCGGCCTCGTCCACGACCGCGAGCGGGAGATTGACGAGCTGGCGGTTCAGGGCATTGCCGAGGACGGCGAGGTACACGAGAGGAAAGAGCATCGTCGAGATGATGAGCACCGGCTGCCGCCACAGCGTCAGGTATGCGCGCTGGCAGATGGCGAGGATCCCGAGCAGCGCGAGTCGGGGCCCCCGCGCGACCCCGCGGGCTCTCGACCGCGCGATCTCGGGCGCTCGTCCGGCCGTTTCCGCGCGACCGCTCACGTCCGCCTCACGCCGTTTCCTTGAGCGCGCGGCCGGTATACGCGAAGAAGACGTCTTCGAGCGTCACCGGCGCGATCGAGAGATGGAGGATCCGATATCCGCGCTCCTCGACGAGCTCGGCGGCACGCCGCCCGACACCTTCGCCCGGGCGCGCTTCGAACTGCGCCGTGGCGGCCACGGGCGACCGCCAGTTGACTGCACCGAGCGCGATGATCGCGTCGCGGTCCCGCGGCTCGATCGGGCGGTCGGTCTCGATCTCGACGCGCTCTCCGGCCGGGAGGCTGCGCTTCAGCGCCTCCGGAGAGTCTTCGCAGAGGATGCGACCGCGGTCCATGATCGCGACGCGATCGCAGAGGACGTTCGCCTCGTCCATTGCGTGCGTAGTGAGCACGATCGCGAGGCTCGCGTCCCGGGACTTGAGATCGCCCAGCATGTCCCACACCGCCCGCCGGCTCTGCGGGTCGAGACCGGTCGTCGGTTCGTCGAGAAAGAGGATGTGAGGCGAGTGGAGAACGCCGCGCGCGATCTCGAGGCGCCGGCGCATGCCGCCCGAGAGAGACTTGGCGACGACGGCGCGCTTCTCCCACAACCCGACCTGGGTCAAGCGCCGCTCGATCATGTCGGAGAGGCGCCGGCCCCACATCCCGTACATCTTTCCCTGCACGGAGAGGTTCTCGCGGACGGTCAGATTCTCGTCGGTCGTCTCCGCCTGCGACACCGTGCCGATCGAGGCGCGGACGTCTTCCTTCTGGCGGACGATGTCGTAACCGGCGACGCGCGCAGATCCCGACGTGGGCGCGAGCAGCGTCGTCAGCATGCGGACGAGCGTGGTCTTGCCCGCTCCGTTGGGGCCGAGGAGACCGTAGGTCTCCCCCGGCCGGACCGCGAAACTGACGGCGTCGTCGGCGACCACGCCGTCGAATCTCCGGGTGAGGTTTTCCGCCTCGATGGGGTTGACGCTCGCCGTCATTCCGGGGATGGCGGCGGCCTGCGGGTCAATTCGCGCCCGCCTCGACGACGAACGTCTGGCCCGACACGATGGGCAGACCTTCGGCCGCGAGGCGCACGGAGAACGTCCGCAGGTCGCGACTCTGAAGCCCCCAGTTGCGCCGCGTCGCGAACTCGGAACGCGGACGGATCGAGACGACTCGCGCGCGCACCCGCGCATCGGGGCGCGCCTGCGGCCAGACCTCGACGGATTTTCCGACCGAGAACGCGGACAGGCGCTCTTCCGGGACCTCGACCCGCAGGTACGGCGCCGCGAGCTGGATCGTCACGATCGGCTCCCCCGCGGCGACCCACTCCCCCTGCCGGTGGTGGCGCGTGAGCACGGTCCCCGTCCCGGGGGCCACGAGCGCGCCTTCCTTTTCGAACCGCCGCACTTTTCCGAGCCGCACCTGGAGCGCTTCCTCCTCCGCGGCGATGCGGCCTTTCTCCGCCTCGCGAGAGCGAATCTCCGCGGAGATCCCCTCGCGGCGGTGCTGCAGCGTTTCGAGCTGTGCTGCGGGGGCCACGCCCTCGCGCACCAGGCGCGACACCCTCTTTTCCTCGCTCGTCACCTCCGCGAGCTGCGCCTGAAGGCGCGCGACGTCTTCTCGGCGCGCCCGCTCCCGCGCCTGCGCTTCGTCCATCTGCCGTTGGAAGTCGGACGCGTCCTCGGCCAGTCCCGGCTCCTCGATTCGCGTCACGGTGTCGCCGCTGGAGACAGTCTCCCCCTCGTCGGGGACGGGGCTCACGAGGCGTCCGCTGCGCGAGAACGAGAGGTCGAGGCTCTGCTCCTCCGCGATGGCCAGAAGCCGGACAGGACGCCCGGAGTCGTCTTCGCGGCGCGCAAGCGCGGCGTAACCCCAGGCACCCGCCACCGCGATGGCGATCGCCACCCCCACCCAAACGGCTTTTTTCATCGGCCCAGCGGTCGACGCCGAGTTTAACGCCATTTCGGATGTCTCGAATCGAGGACATTCCCGGCCCGAGTCCCGACCGCGCCGGGTATCACTTTTGCTCTTTCACACCCTTCTCATGGCAAACCGTGAGTCCGTCGGGCCGGCCAGGCACATTCTCGTCGTCGAGGACGACGGCAGCTATCGCTGGGTTCTTCGCCGTCTGCTCGAGAGCGCTTTCGGCGACGAAGTTTCCGTCGAGGAGGCGCCGACCGGCGACCAGGCGCTCGCCCGGCTCGCGTCCGGACCTCCGCTCGACCTGGTGCTGCTCGACCTCTCGCTCCCCGGCGCGAACGGTTTCGACATCCTGCAGAAACTGCGGGCCGACGAACGGACGCGTCGCGTTCCGGCGATCGTCGTGACGAGCTCGCAGGAGGAAGCGGACGTTCGGCGCGCGTACGAGCTCGGCGCGAACTCGTTCGTGTCGAAGTCCGACTCGCCCGAGAAGACGCTGCAGCGGCTGCGGCTGCTCCCCGTCTACTGGCTGGAGCTCAATCGGCTTCCCGAAGAAGACTCCTCCGCCGAGGAGCGCTCGAGCCGGTCCAGGACGTCTTCCGCGCGTCCCTGAATCGTGACGTCGAAGCGGTCCGTCGCTTCCGTCGGCTCCGGGTTGATCTCCACGGTGAACGCGCCCCGCCGACGCGCCTCATCGGCGAGCCCCGCCGCCGGGTAGACCACCGCCGAAGTTCCGGCGACGACGCAGACATCGCAGTCGAGCGCGGCGAGCGAAGACGCGAGCACGTCCGAATCGATCGGCTCGCCGAACCAGACGACGCCGGGACGCGCGAGCCCCCCGCAGTGCGGGCACCGGGGAGGCATCTCGGAGAACGGAACCGTATCGTCCCGCCATCGCGCGGGCGATTTCGCGCAGCGCTCCCAGCACGCGAGCTCCCAGAGCGAGCCATGGAAGCGGACGACGTTTCGCGTGCCGGCGCGTTCGTGCAGGCCGTCCACGTTCTGCGTCACGAGCGTGAACGTCGGGTAGCGCCGGCTCCACGCGGCGATCACTTCGTGCGCGCGATTCGGGCGCGCGGCCGCGATGAGCTCGCGCCGCCACGCGTACCACTTCCAGACGAGAGCGGGATCGCGGGCGAACGCTTCGGGCGTGGCGAGGTCTTCGACGCAGAAGCTCGACCACAGGCCGTCCGCGCCGCGAAACGTCGGGATGCCGCTCGCCGCGGAGACGCCCGCGCCCGTCATCACGGTGACGGCGCGCGCGCTCCGAAGGCGTTGAGCGACGCGAGCGAGATCGTTCTTCAAGGCTCGATTATGGCTTGCGTGTCGCGGCGGGAGTCTCTCGAGGTTGAGGGCTCCGGTCGCGGCGCGAGGAGTCTCCCGAGGTAATCGAGGGAGGAGCCTCGCGTCGCGGGAGCGCGAGCGAGGGAGGGAGCAGGCACGCGGTCGAGGGCTGTCCCCGAGCCGCGTGCCGGTGCGCAAGCAGCTCCCGATCCGAGTGAGCGCGACGTTCGCGCTGCGGGAGCGGGAGTGAGCGAGCGATCAGGCGTTCGGTCGAGGCCGTCCTGCCGAGCCGAACGCCGGTGGCGAAGCCAGATCGCGAGCGAACGAGAGCGACGTTAGTCGCAGTACCGGTTCAGCGTCGAGATCAGCGTCTCGACCGGGATCGGCTTCTGAACGTAGCCATCCGCTTCCAGGAACGCCGCGTGCCGTGCGCTGTCGTTCATCCCGGAGACGACGACGACCGGAATCCGGCAGAGGTCGGAGTCCCGCCGCTGCGCGTCGCGGAATTCCCATCCGGTCATGATCGGCATCATGAGATCGAGCAGGATCACGTCGGGGCGGCAGCCGCCGCGCAAGCGCCCCAGAGCTTCGAGGCCGTGTCGCGCGCACTCGACCTGGTAACCCTCCCCCTGGAGAAACGACGCGAGCGAGCCTAAGAGCTCCGGGTCGTCTTCGACGAGCAGAACCTGGCGGCTCATGGCTCGATTGTGCTCCCGGCTGCCCGGCCCGAAACGTCTATTCGCGGTGAACGCATCGCTGGAGCGATCGGCTGCAAGAGTGCTGCCTTGTCCTCGCATGCGGACGAGGCGAGGGACGTTCCCTTTTGCCTCTACGGTTTAGAGCTCAGGCCCGCGGACGTCCTCGCGCCTCGAGACGAGCGCTGGCTGCAGAGACAGTGGTCCGAGATCAACTGCTTCAGTCGCGCCGGCGAAAATGGCTTTCGCAGCACGATCCCGGGAAGCACTTCCTTGTCGGCGAACGGATATGCCGAGGCGACCGCGATCGGGATCTTCGAGAGCGAGGGATGGCGGCCGTGCAGCCGGAGGAAATCCCAGCCGTTGATGCCGGGCATCATCAGGTCGAGAAGGATGAGACAGGGCTGGAGTTCGCCGTCGCGCAGAAGCTCCATTCCCGCGGCGCCGTCGGCCGCGGCGGAGACGCGACAGCCGTCTTCCTCCAGGACCTGTTTCAGGCCTTCCCGGAGAAGCTCGTCGTCTTCGATCAGCAAGATTCGGTGCATGTTCGACCGGCCTCTCCCTCGAAACTGCAAACGAGGGACCAGCCTTCGGGCGGCTCGCGACGGAACCGCCTCACCGCCCCTCATTCTGCCGGTCGCGAGAGGGAGGACGAGCGAGGCCCTTCCGGCCCGGGTCAATGCAGATGCGCGGTGGTGTCGCCGGGCGGAAGGACTGAGAGCGCCGGATGGTCCGCGTCACCGCGCGTCTGGATGATCGTGTAGAGGAACGGGCCGAAGCTCGTTCCCTTCCGCCCGTTGACGACGACGATCGGCGTGCCGTCGGAGTCGTACTTCGACGCCGCGGAAATGTCCTCCGCCAGCTTCGCCGCCGTTTCCGGAGCGGCGATGCAGGCTTCCAGCGCGGGCCTCGGCATGAACGGCGCCGCGATCTCGAACACCTTCTCCCGGGTCAGCCCCTTCTGGCGGGCGAACAGGGCTTCGGCGAGCTTCGGCTCGTTGCCCGACGGCTCCAGGCAGATCCGCGCTTTCGCGGCCACGCACCGCACGTCGTCTTCCCGGCTTCCGGTGACGATCGGATTGCAGCGGCTGTCGAGAGGGAACTGCCGGGAATCCACGCTGAAGCTTCCGGGCGGCAGGGACTCGCGCAGGGTCTTGATGGTCTCGTGAAGCCCGGCGCAGTGCTCGCAGAGGATGTCGGTGAACTCGGTGATCCGGACCGGCGCCAGGTCCGAGCCGACGAGGGCGCGCGGCGCCGGAGGCTGTTGCGTCGTCGAGGCCCGGTAGATCGCGAGAGAGTCCGCGAGCGTCTGACGGAGCGCGGGCTCGAGCGAACCCACGAGCTCGGACACCTTCTCGTCGCGCCGGGCATCGGCGGAAGTGCGCGGGCCCGCGTCGGCGGTTTCCGAGCGCGCCGCCTCGGCAACCGCACGGCGCCCCGCTTCACCGCTCGTCTTCGGCGTCCGCAGCCCCGGGTAGAGCAGAAGGAGAAAAAAGACGAGGGCCGCGCCGGCCGCCAGCGTCGCGCCGCGGCGCGCGGACGGGAACCCCGCCGGCCGCCACTGCAGGAGCGAGATGAACGCGTAGGCTCCGACGAGGACGTACGTCCCGATGCACCCGATGCAGACGGCGCCGGCGATCACGCTCCCGGCGAGCATCACGGCTACGGCCAGGATCCCCGCGACGCCGGTCAGCCGTACGGCCGAGACCAGAGGATCGATCCGCTTTCCTTCCGCCGAGCGCACCAGGGCCACGAGCGGGAGGAAAAAGGCCACCGCGCTCCAGACGAGCCCCCACCCGGCGATCGGCAGTCCCGTGAGCTTGTGCACCGTGGACGCGAGGGCACCGCTCCAGACGGCGTCGCAGTCGAACTTGCCCCCGAAGCCGCAGAACGAGCTTCCACCCGAACGCACGAGGACGAGCTCCTCCCAGAGGACGACCGCCCACAGAGCCGACAGCGCGCCGAGGGCGACGAGCTTGCCGAGACTCCTCGGCGTGGCAACCCGCGGCGCCTCGTCCACCGAGTGCATGGCTTGCCGTCGTTCCCGAGCTTCCGCGACCTGCCGTTCTCGCTTGCCCATGGGGATCGGAGTCTGACACGGGTCCGGAGTTTCCGGGCTCTCGATGTTCGGCACCCTCGAGTCGTCCGCCGGCCGCGATATCGTCTCGACGATCCCGTCGCACGGGTCGAGAGCGAGGGAAATTGTGAACTCGGGAAGTCTCCTCGAGAACGTCAATCGGAGCTTCGACGCCGCCGCGGCGTTCGGAGACCATCCGCCCGGTCTGCTGGAACAGATCAAGACCTGTAACAGCGTTTACCGCTTCCATTTTCCGGTCCGGAAAGAAGGGGGCGGTTTCGAGGTCATCGAGGCGTGGCGCGCCGAGCACAGCCACCACAAGCTTCCTGTCAAAGGCGGGATCCGGTTTTCGCCGAACGTCGACGCCGAGGAGGTTCAGGCGCTCGCGGCCTTGATGACCTACAAGTGCGCGATCGTCGACGTCCCGTTCGGGGGCGCCAAAGGCGCAATCCGAATCGACCCGCGGAAGACGAACGTGGAGCAGCTCGAGCGGATCACCCGGCGCTATGCGGCGGAGCTCATCAAGAAGAACTTCATCGGCCCGGCCATCGATGTGCCCGCTCCGGACTACGGAAGCGGCCCGAGGGAGATGGCATGGATCGCGGACACGTACGTCCAGTTCCATCCCGACGAGATCGACGCGATCGGCTGTGTCACGGGAAAGCCGGTCAGCCAGGGAGGGATCCGCGGACGCAACGAGGCGACCGGGCGCGGGGTGCTCTATGGAGTCCGGGAAGCATTCGCCGACGCGGACCTCGTTCGCAAGCACGGGCTCACGCCCGGTCTGGCCGGAAAGCGGGTTGTCGTTCAGGGACTCGGCAACGTCGGCCACCACGCCGCCCGGTTCCTGGAGGAGGCCGGCGCCGTGCTCGTCGGTCTCGCGGAGTACGAAGGAGCGATCGCCAACCCGAAGGGGCTCGACCTCGGGTCGGTCGTCCGGCACCGCAACGAGACGGGCCGGATTACCGGCTACCCGGGCGCGGCGGACCTCCCGTCGAGCGCCGCGGCCCTCGAGCTCGATTGCGACGTGCTCGTGCCGGCCGCGCTCGAGAACGTCATCACCCCCGAAAACGCCGGACGGATACGCGCGCGCTGCGTGGCCGAGGCCGCAAACGGCCCGACGACCGCCGACGCCGACGAGATCCTCCGTGCTCGCGGAGTCCTCGTCATACCCGACATCTACCTGAACGCCGGCGGCGTCACGGTGTCGTACTTCGAGTGGCTGAAGAACCTCTCGCACGTCCGGTTCGGCCGAATGGGAAAACGGTTCGAGGAGGTGAGCGCGAAAGGGATGGTGCACGCGATCGAGCTCACGACGGGAAAGGAGCTGTCCGAGGCGGACCGCGGGCGCTTGATCCGCGGGCCGGAGGAGGAGGACCTCGTCAACTCCGGTCTCGAGGAGACCATGGCGACCGCCTTTCGCCAGATCCGCGGCGTTCACGCTGCCAACCCGAAGATCCCGGATCTTCGAACCGCCGCGTTCGTCTCGGCGATCGAAAAGATCGCGGTGAGTTACATGGAGCTCGGGATCTTCCCTTAAGGCGGCTTCGCCGGGTCTTCCGGTATGTCGACCCGGGGCAATGGTCTGGCCGCCGGACCCCGGAGGACGTCGCCGGCCGGCGAAAACCGGGAGCCGTGGCACGGACAGTCCCAGACTTTGTCCCGGTCATTCCATCCGACGTCGCAGGCCATGTGCGTGCAAACGCTGCTCAACGCATGAAGCTCGCCGCGAGGATCCCGGTAAAGGGCGACGCGCTGATCGGGGAGGACTTTCCCCGTGTCCTTCGCCACATCATCGTGAAGCATTGATCAACTCCACTTTCGCTTCGACGGCCTTGGGGACGCTCCCGACAGCCGGATCGGCCAGAAGCCTGTGAAATGTACAGGTCATTCCACGGTATCGCCTCGCGAGAAGGATGATCGAAACGATGGCGACGATGTGCACCCCCTGAAGCACGATGAAGACCAGATCGACCATCTCGAGCGCGTGCGAAAAAATGAGGAGACTCGCCAGGAGCCAGATCTGCCAGGCAACGATGCTGACTCCGGCCGAGCAGCGCTCCCGGGCGAGGTGACGGATCTGGGGAAGGTATCCGATCGCGACGGTCACCGTCCCGAGAAAACCCGGGACTTGAGAAAACTGCCCCATGCCGTGTCCCACCCCCGGTCTACAGCGACTTGAGATATTCGATCAGGTCCGCCTTCTCCTGCTCCGTCAACTTCAACCCGAGAAACCGGTCGTAGTGGTCGACGACGTCCCGGAGAGTCGCGAACCGGCCATCGTGGTAGAAGCCGCCCTTCTGGTGGCTCCACAGTCCGGCGAGCGGCGCCGTCCGATACATGTGCGTGGGCGACCGGTCGGCTTGGAAGGAGTCGACGCCGATCTCGCTCGGGGCGTGAAGGTTGTGGCCGGGCTCGGTGAAGAGAGGCGGCACGTGACAGCTGGCGCACTTCCCTTTGGCATTGAAGACCTGCATGCCGCGCGTTGCCGCCGCCCCGTTGAAGGAACCCGCGGGTGGCTTCGGCGCGGGGATCGCCAGCTGGTAGAAGTGAAGCGAGGCGAGCTTCGACGTGACGAGGTCCGGCTTGCCCCGGGTATTCCCGGAGCCGCTCTTCGCCGAGACCGGGAACTGCTCCTTGTCGCCGAACCGTGAGTCGAAGAAGGTTCCCGAGCCGTGCATCTGCGTGACGCCGACGTAGGCGTTCCAGTATGGAACGGACCCGTAGCCCGTCCACGTGTGCAGGTTCACGCCCGCGAGACCGAACGCCGGCGGAATGAGGGTGCCCGCCTGTTTTCCGTCGGGGCGGAGTCCCTTGCCGTCCTTGTCGAGCTCGGCGTCATAGCGACCGGGGCCCCAGCTCCCGAGCACCTTCTTCACCGTCGCGACATCGACCCCGAGCAGATCGCTGAACGGCTGGAGGTTCGGGGCCAGCGACACGATCGCCCCGACGTTCAGGTCGCGCGCGGCCCAGCCGTCCAGGCGTTTCCCGATGCCCGGAGCGAACGAGTCGTCGACCGTCGAGTGGCAGAGGGCGCACTGGATGCCCATCGAGCGGATCCCGCCCATCTGGTCGAAGAAACCCGTCACGCCGACGACGGAGTTCAATTTGAGCAGCGCGAGGGTCGTCGCGGGGTCGTCGAGGTTCACCTTCCCGGCTTTGATCTGCTGCTTGAGCGCGGCGGGCAGGGCGTCGGCGTCGACCTTGAGACCCACGGAGAGCGCGGTCTTGGGGCTGACTCCCCCTCCGACGCCGCCGTTCTTCTCGCCGGCGATGGCCTTGTGGAGCTGTAGCGTGTCTCCCCAAAATTTTTCGCTCCCGAACGTGTCGTGGCGGAAGATCCTTCGGCCCTCCTCGAGCATCCGGCTCGCGTGCGACCGGATCGTGCCGTCGAAATCCGGAGCCGGCTTTTTCGCTTTCGCCGCCGGATCGGCCTGGCCGCTCGTGAAGGCAGGAAGGCTGGTGAAAACGACCGCGAAAAGGAGAGCCAGGGGGAGGGCGAACCGACGATGTTGCATGAAGCACCTCTTGGAGGCCGAGGGAGGCCTCGCTGGAATCTGCATATCACCCAATCGCACGGTGCGATGACCGATCAATCCGACATTAAGTTTCGGGGCGGTCCTCATGACGGAAGCCGCCCGACGAGGTCGGGGGGCTGGAATGGACCGGGCTCTCCGAGGAGCGCCCGGGCGTTGTCCACCTGACCCCATGTGTTCCAGAGCAGGACGCCCCGAACGCGGCCGGAAGAGAGGTAATAGACGACACCTTCACGGAACGGAACCTTCCAGTCCGAAACCGTTTCTCCGCGCGGGTCGAGCTCGCCGACCGCCTCGTATCCGAGGTCGAAGAGATCCGAGTAGAAAAACGGCAGGTGCGAATACGGGGTCGGATCGCCGGCCATCGAGCGTCCCGCCGCCCTTCCCATCGTGACCGCGTTGTCCTCGTGCTCGACGCGGATCCGCTTGCCGAGCGCGGAGGCTTCGAATCGCGCGACGTCGCCGGCCGCGAAGACGTCGGGGTGGCTCGTCCGCAGACGCTCGTCCACGACGATCCCGTCATCGACGGCGAGGCCGGCAGCTGCGGCGAGATCCGTGTTCGGCACGAGGCCGATGCCCGCGACGACGGCGTCAACTGTCAGCCGACGCCCGCTCCTGCTCTCGACGGCGAGTCCTGACCCGTTTTCTATGATCCCGGTTACCGGCTCGCCGGCGTGCACGTCCACGCCCTTTTCGCTGTAGTAGCCGACGAGGAACCTCGCGAGGTCCTCCGGAAAGATGCGGGAGCCGATCCCGGGCTCGGGAAACAGCATGGTGACCCGGCAGTCCTGCATCGCGAGCGCAGCGGCGATCTCGGAGCCGATGAAACCGCCTCCGATGACCGCGAAGGTCTTCCCGACATCGGCCAGGGCGCGCAGGTGCCGGTAGTCCTCGAGAGTCCGGAAGTACGTCACGTGCTCGCCACCGAAAGGCAGGCGTCGCGGCGTGCCACCTGTCGCCAGAAGGAGCCGGTCGAACGTATAGTCCGCGCCCCGGTCGTCGACGACCTTCTTTCCGGGAAGGTCGAGGGTCGTCACGCGGCGGCCCAGAAAGAGACTCACGCCGACATCCGGGGTCTTCCGCCAGACGTTCTCCAACACGTCGCCTTTCCACAACCCCTTCGAGAGCGGGGGCCGGGCATAGGGCGGGTCCGCTTCGGCACTGACCAGCCCGATTGCGGAGCTCGCGTCGAGCTCGCGAATCCCTCGGACGGCGGAATCGGCCGTCATTCCCCCGCCGACGATCAGGTAGGGATAGTGCGTCACGGTCAGATCTCCCGCGTCGGAGCGAGGGCGCCGGCGCCCCGGACGCGCGCGAAGAACGTCTGCTGTAGGTTTTCGTCCTGGAACGTTCCGCGGACCGCGGTCGTCCTGGTCGTGACTCCGGGCCTCGAGACGCCGCGCATCTCCATGCAGAGGTGCCGCGCCTCGACAAGAACGATGAGGCCGGCCGGAGCGAGCCGCTCGTCGATCATCGCCGCGATCTCTTCGGTCAGGTCCTCCTGGAGCTGCGGCCGGCGCGCATGGAAGTCGACGACCCGGCTGATCTTGGAAAGACCGATCAGACGCTCTCGAGGCACGTACCCGACCTGCACCGTGCCAAAGAACGGCAGAAAGTGGTGCGCGCAGATCGAGTAGAAGGGGATGTCGGTCACGGAGACCATTCCGGCATAACCCTTCGTGTTCGGGAAGGTGCTCAACTCCGGCTCGGCCCGGCGGAGGCCGCCAAGCATCTCTTCGTACGCGCGCGCGACGCGGTGATCCGTGCCGGCGAGGTTGGGATGGGCCGGATCGAGGCCGAGCGACTCGAGAAAGCCCCGGAACGCGCCGGCAACGCGCTCGACGGGGAACTCCCCCGCGCCGGCCTCGACCGGCGCGGGGAGCATCGGATAGACGTTTTCTCGGACCGCGCTCACGAGCGGAACTTCCGGGGAAACTGGCGGATGATCCCCGAGGAGAGCACGTCCGCCATCCCGAGGATGTGCTCGTGCACGGTGTCGTAAGCGGCGATGTCCGCCGCCCAGTCGCCCCGAAGCCGGGCGAGCGCCTCCTCGAGCGTCAGGTCCAGGTGGTGCCGCATCTCGGCACGCATCGCATCGCGGGGCCAGTTGTCCGGGTTTGCGGCGGCAAGAAAGTCTCCGATCTCGTCCGCGTTCGCGTACCAGCGCGCGAGAGCGTCCTCCACCCGTGCGGTGTCGCCCGCGATGGCGGCGTCGACTGTCTCGGCGGCGATCAGGATGTGCGGGCGAAGCAGCGCCGTGAGGGCGTCGCCGGCGGCTTCCCCGTAGAACGGCTTGATGGCGTCGCCGATGTCCACCTGGTTCCGGAGCAGACGCTCGGCGGCAGGCTGGGTGTCCGGAAGGCCCGCGACGGCGCTGACGATGTAGAGACGCGTCCATGTCACGTGGTCCTCCCAGAGCTTGCGCATGGCGTCGTGGTAGCCGTCCCGGTCGAGGGGGATCGCGGCGGTGGAGGCGGCGACCGCCGCGTGAACGGAACCGGCCGAGTGGACGGCCGGCGATGGCGAGGCCATCAGGGCGAGGACGAGAAGGGGAAAGGCGGAAATCATGGACGTTCTCCTTTCGAAGAGATCTCTAAAATCAACCATAGCTACTATAGAATCCCCGGTGGCGAGAGGGTGCGATTTTTAAAAAAATATTTATGTGTTTTAGAATGGGGCCGTGAAGGCGGGGAAGCTCGCGTCAGAAATCGCGGGGCTCGCCTCGCTCGGCGAACCTGTCCGGCGGGAGCTCTACCTCTACGTCGCGGGCCAATCGGGCGAGGTCGGCCGGGACGAGGCGGCGGCCGCGGTCGGGATCTCCCGGAGCCTGGCGGGATTTCATCTCGACCGGCTGGTCGAAGAAGGGTTGCTCGAAGCGTCGTTCCGGCGACTGTCGGGCCGATCGGGCCCCGGCGCCGGCCGACCCGCCAAGCTCTACCGGCGATCGGGCCGGCAGGTCGAGGTCAGCGTTCCGGAGCGCCGCTACGAGCTCGCGGCGCGCCTGCTCGCGACGGCGGTCGACGCGAGCGACTCTCCCAAGACCCGGAAGGCTCTCGTGCGGACGGCGAGAGGCATCGGTGAGCAGATCGGCGCGCAGGCCCGGGCGCGCGCCGGCTCACGGCCCGGGAAAAAGCGGCTGCTCGCCGGGATGACGGACGCGCTCGCCGGGCAGGGATACGAGCCCGTGACCGCGGAGGGCGAGCTGCGGCTCCGCAACTGCCCTTTCCATGCGCTCGTCGCCGAGCACCGGGACCTCGTCTGCGGGATGAACCTCGCGCTCATCGAGGGGGTCGTGGAGGGGCTCGAGCTCCCCACCGCGAAGCCGGTTCTCGCCCCGACGCCCGGGATGTGCTGTGTGTGCGTGCGGGTGGAGCCGGGCTAGGAGGCTTCGGCTATTTCCCCTTCGGCGGCTCCTCGGTCGGGACCGGAGCAGCCATCTGCGCCACGGCCCGCCACCGCCCGTCCCGCTTCGCGTAGACCCGGATGTAGCGCACGCGGTTCGGGACGTCGCGGTCCCCTTCTCTTCGCAGGCCCTTCGTCTTCGCCGTCACGACCGCCGTCTCGCCGAAGACCCGGCCTTCGACGTCGAAGATCGCGAGGTCCGTGTACTTCCTCGCGCCCGAGCGGTAGCCCGCCATGACGTCCGCCTTGGGAGTCGTCTTGCCCGACGCCTCGAAAGCGACGTAGTCGTCGGCGACGATTCGGTCGTAGGTGGCGAGGTCTCCCCGACCGATCGCCGCGACGAGGTCGCGTTCCAGGGTCTCGACCTCGCGCGCCGCGTCCTGCGCGTGAGCCGGAACGGCCGAAACGAGAGCGGCGGCAAAGAGCGCGGGAGCGAGGGATATCGGGCGGCGGTTCATGGCGCGGACTATAGCGCCCGAGCTGCCGTAAGCTCTGGAGATGCGAACGAGAAAGATCCGGCGCCTGGGTCTCGGGTTTGCCGCGGTCGCCGCGGCCGTCGCGGTGTCTTCCGCGGCGACCAATAAGCCGCCGCTCCACGCGAAGAAGTGGCTCGCGATCACGGGCAAGCCGCTCGCGGCGACGGCGGGCGCGATGATCTTTCAGAAGGGAGGCAACGCCGTGGACGCCGCGTGCGCCATGATCGCCGCGACCTCCACGATGTGGGACACGCTCTCGTGGGGCGGCGAGACGCAGGCGCTCGTCTACAACCCGAAGACCGGCAAGGTTGTCGGCGTGAACGCTCTCGGCGTCGCGCCCACGGGAGCAACGCCCGAGTTCTTCCAGAGCAAGGGCATGGCCTATCCCCCCGAATATGGGCCGCTCTCCGCCGTGACCCCCGGCACGCCCGGCGGGATCATGGTCATGCTCGCCGAGTACGGGAAGCTCTCGCTCGCCGACGTGCTCGCGCCGTCCATCGACCTGGCGGACGGTTATCCGATCGAACAACAGCTCGTCTCGACCATCACGCGACAGCGCGACTGGCTGCTCAAGTGGCCCGAGTCGCGGCGCGTGATGCTGCCGCGTCCGGGCGACCGGCCGCCCGCGGCGGGCGAGATCTTCAAGCAGCCCGACCTCGCCGCGACTCTTCGCAAGCTCGTCGAGACGGAGAAGGAGGCGCTCGCGGCCGGCAAGTCCCGCCGCGACGCGATCCTCGCGGCCAACGATCGCTTCTACAGAGGCGACATCGCGCAGGAGTTCGTGCGTGGATCGCGGGAGATCGGCGGTCTCCACACGGTCGAAGACCTCGCCAACTGGAAGGTCCGACTCGAAGAGCCCGTGAAGACGACGTACAAGGGCATCGACGTGTACAAGCTCGACTTCTGGACGCAGGGCCCGGCGATGCTCCAGGCGCTGAACATCCTCGAAACGATGGACGTGAAGGCCATGGGCTACAACAGCGCCCGGTACCTCCACGCTTTGTACCAGGCGATGAACCTCGCCTTCGCCGACCGCGACTTCTACTACGGCGACACTTCGGTCGCGCCGGAGGAGCCCCGGCGCGGCCTGCTCTCCAAGGAGTACGCGAGAGCGCGCGCGGGGAAGATCGACTGGACGAAGAACGACCCGAACGCGAAGCCGGGCGACCCCTACCCGTTTCAGGGAGGTCAGAACCCGTACGCGGATCTGCTCGCGAAGTGGCCGCCGGCCCCGAAGGCGAAGGGGGACAGCCGCGGGCCCGATGCAGTCGGTCGCGTACGGAGCTTCGAGGAAGAGTTCTCCGCCGGTACGACGTCGGTGGAGACGGCGGACGCCGAGGGGTGGGTCGTCTCGGTGACGCCGTCGGGCGGCTGGGTCCCGGCCGCGATCGCCGGCAAGACCGGGATCGGCATGAGCCAGCGAATGCAGAGCTTCGTCGTGGACCGCGCCGAAAATCCCTTCAACGTGCTCGAGCCGGGCAAGCGCCCCCGCGTGACGCTGACGCCGACGCTCGCACTGAAGGACGGGAAGCCCTACCTCTGCTTCTCGGTCCAGGGAGGCGACTCGCAGGACCAGAACCTGCTGCAGTTTTTCCTGAACGTCGTCGAGTTCGGGATGAGCGTGCAGGAGTCGACCGAAGCC
>Ga0209971_1000183_pt1 | contig 18617 bp, 16 predicted proteins | sample InoplaM3SAM_FD_187588 | JGI IMG/M metagenome (GOLD analysis project Ga0209971, IMG submission 187588) | Arabidopsis thaliana rhizosphere microbial communities from the Joint Genome Institute, USA, that affect carbon cycling - Inoculated... | ecosystem: Host-associated > Plants > Roots >... | reverse complement strand
ATGCGGGCCAGCTCGTCGTTGGTGAGCAGCGGAGTCTTGAGCTTGATCTGGCGGCACGCCTCGGGCACCGGCTCGAGCAGGTTGCCCTCCGGCCCGATGCTGGTCGCGATCTGCGTGACCAGCTCTTCGCGGATGCCGTCGAGCGGGGGATTGGTCACCTGGGCGAAGAGCTGCTTGAAGTAGTCGTAGAGCAGCCGCGGCCGCTCCGAGAGCACGGCCAGGGAAGTGTCGGTGCCCATCGAGCCCACCGGCTCCTCGCCGCCGACCGCCATGGGACCGAGCAGCAGCCGCAGGTCCTCGTGGGTGTAGCCGAACACCTGCTGCCGCTCCAGCACCGTCTGGTGATCCGGCTCGGGCACGCTGGGGGGCGCGGGCAGGTTCTCGATCGGGGTGAGATAGGCCCGGATCCATTCCCCGTACGGGTACTGGGCCGCGTAGGTCTGCTTGAGCTCGGCGTCGTCGATGATGCGCCCCTGGGCGGTGTCCACCAGGAAGATGCGGCCCGGATGCAGCCGCTCCTTGATGAGGACGCGCTCGGGCGCGATGTCCAGCACGCCCACCTCGGAGGCCATCACCACCATGCCGTCCTTGGTGACGTAGTAGCGCGAGGGGCGCAGCCCGTTGCGATCGAGCACCGCCCCGATCACGGTGCCGTCGGTGAAGGCGATGGAGGCCGGCCCGTCCCACGGCTCCATCAGGCAGCCGTGGTACTCGTAGAAGGCCTTCCGCTCCTCGCTCATGGACTCGTGCCCGCTCCACGCCTCCGGGATCATCATGAGCACCGCCAGCGGCAGGGGCCGCCCGGCCATGACCAGGAACTCGAGCACGTTGTCGAAGACCGCGGAGTCGCTCCCGCCCTCCACCACGATGGGCACGATCTTCTTGAGATCCTCGCCCAGCAGCGCGGAGTGGCACAGCGACTCGCGCGCGCGCATCCAGTTGATGTTGCCCCGCAGGGTGTTGATCTCGCCGTTGTGCGCGATGAACCGGTAGGGGTGGGCGAGCGGCCACGACGGGAAGGTGTTCGTGGAGAAGCGCTGGTGCACGAGGGCGAGCGCCGACTCCACCAGCGGGTCCATCACGTCCGGGAACATGCCCTCGATCTGATCGGCCGAGAGCATGCCCTTGTAGATGAGGGTATTGGCGGAGAGGCTCGGCAGGTAGAAGAAGCTGCGCTCGCGGAGGTCGCCGTTGCGCACCGCGTGCTCGGCGCGCTTGCGGATCACGTAGAGCTTGCGCTCGAACGTGGCCCGGTCGGGCACGCCGGCTCCGCGGGCGATGAACACCTGCTCGAACCGCGGCTCCACCGACCGCGCGCTGGGCCCGATCGGCGAGGAGTCGGTGGGGACCGGCCGCCAGCCCAGCGGGATCTGGCCTTCCTCCACCGCGATCCGCTCGAGCACGGCCCGACAGGCCGCCCGATCGCCGCCGTCGCGAGGCAGGAACACGAGGCCGGCGCCGTAGTGGCCGGGAGCCGGCAGGGTGATGCCCAGCGTGCCGCACTCGCGCTCGAGGAACCGATGCGGCATCTGGATGAGGATGCCCGCGCCGTCCCCGGTGTTCACCTCGCAGCCGCACGCCCCGCGGTGCAGGAGGTTCTTCAGCACCGTGAGGGCCTGGGTCACGATCGCGTGCGACTTGCGGCCCTTGATGTCGACCACGAACCCGACCCCGCAGGCGTCGTGCTCGTGCGCCGGATCGTAGAGGCCCTGCGCGGGGGGCATCCCCGGTGTCTCCTGCTTCGGCTCGCTCATCTCGCTCTCCACCCCGACCGCTTCGCCGGGGTCCCGACTCCGTGTTCCTCGTCTCGACGTCGTCGTCGACCGGCCCGAACTTGTCCCGGAACACTACACGGAGAACGACCATTAGCCAAGCACTAAGTAAAAAAACATGACATTAGCGTTGCTAATAGTGGTACGGTCGGGGCCGTGAACCTCGAGACGCTGCAGCTCTACTGCGACGTGGTCCGGCTGCGCAGCATCTCCCGCGGGGCCGCCGCCAATACCGTCTCGCAGTCCGCGGCGAGCCAGGCCATCCAGCAGCTGGAGGCCGAGCTCGACGCCGCGCTGCTCGACCGCTCCCGCCGTCCGCTCCTGCCCACCGACCAGGGCCGCGCCTTCTACGACGCCTGCCGGGCGTTGCTCCAGGGATTCGAAAAGGCGCGGGCCGATCTCGCCGCCTCGCGGGAGCGGGTGGAGGGGACGGTGCGGGTGGCCGCCATCTACTCGGTGGGGCTGCACGACATGAGCCGCCACATGCAGCCGTTCATGTCCGCGTACCCGCAGGCCCGCGTGCGGCTGGAGTGCCTGCATCCGCACAAGGTGGTCGAGGCGGTCCTGGAGGACGAAGCCGACGTGGGCATCCTGTCCTACCCGACCGCGTCGCGATCCATCAGCGTGCTGCCCCTCCGCTCCGAGCCGATGGTGCTGGTGGCGCACCCCTCGCACCGCCTGGCTCGCCGCCGCTCGGTGGCACCCTCGGAGCTGCACGGCGAGAAGTTCGTGGCCTTCGATCGCGATCTGCCCATCCGCCGCGCCATCGACCGGGCGCTCAGGCAGCAGGAGGTCGCCGTCGACGTGGTGATGCAGTTCGACAACGTCGAGACGATCAAGCAGGCCATCGGCATCAACTCGGGAGTGAGCATCCTGCCCCGGCCCACCGTGCTGAAAGAATCCGAGATGCGCACGTTGGCGGTGGTGCCGCTGGGACTCCCCAGCCTGGTGCGGCCGGTCGGCATCATCCATCGACGCGGACGACGCTTGACGCCGGTGGTCGCCCGCTTCATCGAGCAGCTCCAGCACGCCGGCGACGCGGTGCCGTGAGGCCCGGCCGCCGCGTCCTGGCCGTGGTACCGTAGTCCACGTGAGCGGTCCGCGCGTCCACTCCGCGCGCCGCCGAGGAGAGATGACATGACCCCGCACCCGGCGCCGCCGCCCGACGCTGCCGCGTCCTTGATCATCGCGGCCAGCGAGGCCGACTCGAATCTCTACTACGCGTGCCGCTTCCTGGCCCCCGACGCCTTCGTCTACCTGCAGGTCGACGGGCGCCGGATCCTGGTCATGTCCGACCTCGAGGTCGACCGGGCCCGGGCCCAGGCTCGAGTGGACGAGGTGCTCTCCCTCTCGGAGTGGGACGCCAAGGCGCGCCAGCGCTGGCCCCAGCCAAAACTGACCGACACGGTCAGCCTGCTGCTCGAGGACTACGGGGTGAAGGCGGTCGAAGTGCCCGGGGACTTTCCGCTCGAGCTGGCCGACCGGCTTCGCGAGCGGGGCGTCACGGTCACCCCGCGGCCCAGCCCGTTCCTGCCCGAGCGCCTCGTCAAGACTCCGGAGGAGGTCGCGGCGATCGAGGAGACCCAGCGCCACACCGAAACCGCGCTCGAGGCCGCGCTGCAGGTGCTGCGGGAGAGCGTCATCCGGGGCGACCAGGTGCTCTACAAGGGCCGTCCGCTCACCTCGGAGGATCTCAAGAAGACGGTGAACGTCTCGCTGATGGAGAACGACTGCATCGCCGAGCACACGATCATCGCCTGCGGCGACCAGGGCGTCGACCCGCACAATCAGGGTACCGGACCGATCCGTCCCAACGAGGGCATCATCTTCGACATCTTTCCGCGCTCGTCGACCAGCCGCTACTACGCGGACATGACCCGCACGGTCGTCAAGGGCAGGGCGTCCGACGAGCTCCGCCGGCTCTACGACGCGGTGCTGGCGAGCCAGCTGCGGGGCATCGAGCTGATCAAGAACGGCGCCTCCGGCGGGGCCATCCACGCCGAGGTGAACCGGACCCTGGAGTCACGCGGTTACATGACCGGGGTGGTCAACGGGCGCAACCAGGGGTTCTTTCACGGCACGGGTCACGGCGTCGGGCTGGACATCCACGAGCTGCCGCGGATCAGCCGGCTCGACTACGAGCTCCGGACCGGCCACGTGGTGACCGTCGAGCCCGGGTTGTACTACCCCGGGAAAGGGGCGGTGCGCATCGAGGACATGGTCCTGGTCGAGGCCGCCGGCTGTCGGAACCTCACGCGGTCACCGAAGATGGAGCTGCTCGAGCTCTAAGCGATAACCTTGCTTCTATTCAGGCATTTGGGTAGCATGACCTGGGAGTGTCACGCCTCTGATCGCGGGTTTCCGAGCCGTGGATGACCGGAGCCACTCCGCCTGGATGCTGACCGCCGAAAGGATATCTAGAGATGAGTGACAGCGTCGCCACGCCGGTTGCGAAGAAGCCTCGCCGCACTCTCACGCGTGCCGTGATCCGCTTCGCGGGAGACTCCGGTGATGGCATGCAGGTGACGGGCGAGCAGTTCACGACCGAGGCGGCGTGGGCGGGCAACGACATCTCGACGCTGCCGAACTTCCCGGCCGAGATCCGGGCCCCCGCCGGGACGCTGTTCGGAGTGTCGAGCTTCCAGCTCCAGTTCGGCAGCCAGCGCGTGTACACCCCGGGCGACCAGCTGGACGCGCTGGTGGTCATGAACCCCGCCGCCTTCAAGGTGCACCTGCCCGACCTCAAGCCGGGCGGCCTGCTGATCGTCAACCCGGCCGCCTTCGACCAGCGCAACCTCGAGAAGGCGGGCTACGCCACGAGCCCGCTCGAGGATCCCGCGCTCGGCGAGAAGTACCGGCTGCATCAGGTCGACATCGCCGGCCTGACCAAGAAGGCGCTCGATGACCTGCCGCTGAACGCGAAAGAGAAGGACCGCTGCAAGAACTTCTTCGCGCTCGGTCTCGTATCGTGGATCTACACGCGCCCGCTCGAGCCGACCCTGGATGCGATCCAGAAGCGCTTCGCCAAGCGCCCCGAGTTCGTCGAGGCCAACATCCGCGCGCTCAAGGCCGGCCACGCCTTCGGCGAGACCGCCGAGATGTTCGCCGAGCACTACGGCGTCGAGCCGGCCGAGATGGCGCCCGGCGTCTACCGCAGCATGACCGGCAACCGGGCGCTGGCCTGGGGCCTGCTCGCGGCGGCGGAGCGCACCAAGATCCCGGTGATCTTCGGGGCGTATCCGATCACGCCGGCCAGCGACATCCTGCACGAGCTGGCGCTGCACAAGCGGTTCCGGATCCGCACCTTCCAGGCCGAGGACGAGATCGCGGCGGCCACCGCGGCGATCGGGGCCTCGTTTGGCGGCTGCATCGGCGTGACCGCCTCGAGCGGTCCCGGCATCGCGCTCAAGGGCGAGGCGATCGGCCTCGCGGTCACCGCGGAGCTGCCGCTGGTGGTCTTCGACATCCAGCGCGGTGGCCCCAGCACCGGGCTGCCCACCAAGACCGAGCAGGCCGACCTGATGCAGGCCCTCTATGGTCGCAACAGCGAATCACCAGTCGTGGTGATCGCTCCGGCCACGCCGGGCGATTGCTTCTACATCGCCTACGAGGCGGTGCGGCTGGCCGTCAAGTACATGGTGCCGGTGATGGTGCTCTCCGACGGATATCTGGCCAACGGCTCGGAGCCCTGGCTGATCCCGGACCCGAAGAGCTTGCCCGACATCCCGCTCGAGTTCCGGACCGAGCGCGAGGGGTTCTTCCCGTACCTGCGCGATCCGGCGACCCTGTCGCGGCCGTGGGTGCGTCCGGGGACTCCCGGCCTGGAGCATCGTATCGGCGGCATCGAGAAGCAGGACGTGACCGGCAACATCTCCTACGATCCCGAGAATCACGACCACATGGTCCGCACCCGCGCCGAGAAGGTGCGGCGGGTGGCCCAGGAGATCGCGCCGCTCTCGATCAACGGCCCCGCCGCCGGCGAGGTGCTGGTGGTCGGCTGGGGCGGGACCTACGGCGCGATCACCGCGGCGGTCGAGGAGGCGCAGGGCGAGGGCAAGGCGGTGGCCTCGGTCCACCTGCGCTACCTGAATCCGCTGCCCCCGGATCTCGGCCACATCCTGCGTCAGTATCGTCGGGTGCTGGTGCCCGAGATCAACAGCGGGCAGCTGGTGCGGATCCTGAGAGCCGAGTACCTGGTCGACGCGGTGGGATTCAACCGGGTGCGCGGCCTGCCGCTCGCGAGCCAGGAGATCTACGAAGCGATCAACCAACTGCTGGAGGCCAAGCGGTGAGCCCTGCCACTGGAGCGCCCGGAGCGACCCCGAAGTACACGAAGAAGGACTTCGAGTCCGACCAGGACGTGCGCTGGTGCCCCGGCTGCGGGGACTACGCGATCCTGAGCGCGGTGCAGAAGATGATGCCCGACCTGGGGATTCCCCGGGAGGACATCGTGTTCATCTCGGGCATCGGCTGCTCGAGCCGCTTCCCGTACTACATGAACACCTACGGCTTTCACACCATCCACGGCCGGGCGCCCGCCATCGCGACCGGACTGAAGCTGGCGCGGCCGGAGCTGAAGATCTTCGTGATCACCGGTGACGGCGACGGCCTGAGCATCGGCGGCAACCATCTCCTCCACGTGCTGCGCCGAAACGTGGACGTCACCATCATCCTCTTCAACAACCGGATCTACGGCCTGACGAAGGGGCAGTACTCGCCGACCAGCGAGCTGGGGAAGGTGACCAAGTCCACGCCGGTCGGCTCGGCCGATCGGCCCCTGAGCCCCTGCTCGTTCGCGCTCGCCGCCGGCGCGACCTTCGTGGGCCGCACGGTGGACCGCAACGTGGGCCACATGGAGGAGACGCTCAAGCGGGCGGCCGCCCACAAGGGCGCCGCGTTCGTGGAGGTCCTTCAGAACTGCAACGTGTACAACGACATGGCCTGGAGCGTCCTGTACGACCGGGAGTCGAAAGTCCTCCACGAGCTGCGGCTCGAGCACGGCAAGCCGCTGGTGTGGGGCCCGCCGGACGACCGCCGCGGGCTCGTGCTGGAAGGCGTCAAGCCCAAGGTCGTGAAGGTGAAGGACGTGGCGGACAGCGCCCTCTGGGTCCACGACGAGACCGACGGGGGCACCGCCCTGGTGCTGGCGCAGCTCTGGGCGCCCGACTATCCGATCCCGCTCGGGGTCCTCGCCAACAAGACCGGCGAGGCGACCTACGAGGAGATCCTGGTCGACCAGGAGCAGAAGGTCGTCTCGGAGCGCGGCCCCGGCGACATCGCCAAGCTCCTCATGTCGGGTGACACCTGGAAGATCGGCTGATCCGGCGCCCCGCCGCCCGCTTGAAGATCACCGGCCCTCTCGACGAGGGCCGGTGGTATTTTCTGAGCCGGTGACATTCCCGCCATGCCCCTGAGTCCCCGGGTCCTCCGCGAGCTGGAAGCCATCCTCGGCTCCCGCGGCCTCGTCCTCTCCCGCGAGGGGTTGCTCACCTACGAGTGCGACATGCACACGTTCTACAAGGGCGCGCCCGAAGCGGTGGTACTGCCCGAGTCCGCGGAGCAGGTGGCCGCGGTGGTGCGCCTGTGCCGCCGGGAGCGGGTCCCGGTCGTGCCGCGAGGCTCCGGCACCGGGCTCATCGGCGGCGCGATGGCGTCCGCGGGCGGGGTCATGGTCTCGATGACGCGGATGAACCGCATCGTGGAGCTCGACTTCCCGAACCGCTGCGCCACCGTGCAGCCCGGGCTCATCAATCTGTGGCTGAGCCAGGCCACGCGGGAGGGCGGCTACTTCTTCGCCCCGGATCCGTCGAGCCAGATGGTGTCCTCCATCGGAGGCAACGCGTCGACCAATGCCGGTGGCCCGCACTGCCTCAAGTACGGCATCACCGTCAACCACGTCCTGGGCCTCGAGGTCGTCACGGGGGCGGGGGAGCTGGTGCGGCTGGGCGGCAAGACGCACGAGCGGCCCGGCTACGATCTGACCGGGGTGATGGTGGGCGCCGAGGGCACGCTCGGACTGATCACCGGAGTGATCGTGCGGCTCACCCACCTGCCGGAATCGGTGAAGACCATCCTCGCGTCGTTCCCCACCATCGAGGACGCCTCCGAGACGGTCTCCGCGATCATCCGGGCCGGCATCATCCCGGCGGCCCTCGAGATGCTCGACGAGGTCGTGATCCGGGCCATCGAGGAGGGGATCCACGCGGGTTATCCGAAGGGAGCCGGCGCGGTGCTGCTCATCGAGCTGGACGGCCCCGCCGCGGAGATCGAGGCGCAGGCGGCGCCGATCGAGGCGATCTGTCGAGACCACCTGGCGCTCGAGATCCGGATCGCGCGCAGCGAGGCGGAGCGCGCGCTGCTCTGGAAGGGACGGAAGGAGGCGGCCGGCGTGTTCGGCCGGCTCACGCCCAACTGGCTGCTCCAGGACGCGGTGGTGCCGCGCTCCCGGCTCCCCGAGATCATGCGCGAGCTGCAGGCGATCGGCGCGCGACACGGGGTGGTCATCGCCAACGTCTTCCACGCCGGCGACGGCAACCTGCATCCGCTCATCTGCTACGACGACCGGAAGCCCGGCGACCTCGAGCGGGCCAAGCACGCCAACGAGGACCTGCTGCATGCCTGCCTCCGCCTCGGCGGCAGCGTCACCGGCGAGCACGGGGTGGGCCTCGACAAGTGCGAGAGCCTGCCGCTGCAGTTCGCAGAGGCCGATCTCAACTTCATGGCTCGGCTGCGTCGCGCGTTCGACCCGGACTCGATCATGAATCCCGGCAAGCTCCTGCCGTCGCACCCGGCGTGCGGGGAGGGCTTTCGCCCCGCCGCGCGCCCGCTGCCCACCGGCACCTGGATCTGAGCGTGGCCGTCTCCGCCCCGGCGCTGCACCACGCCCTGCTCGACATCGCGGGCGCGGCCCACGTGCTGCGCGATCCGGGCGCGCTGGTGCCCTACGCGGTGGACGGCATGGTCCCGTCCGCGGTGGTGCGCCCGGGCGCCGCGGACGAGGTCAGCCGCGTGCTCGCCCTCGCCACCGCCGAGAAGCTGGCGGTGGTTCCCCGCGGCGCGGGCACCGGCCTGGGGCTCGGCAATCCACCGCGGCGGCTCGATCTGGTGCTGGAGCTCGGGCGGCTGACCGCGGTGCGCGACTACGTGCCCGAGGACATGGTGGCCACCGTGGAGGCCGGGCTGACCCTCGGTGCACTCGCCGCGCAGCTGGCCTCGCACCGCCAGATGCTCGCGCTCGATCCGCCCGGCGGCGAGCCACGCACGATCGGCGGGGTACTGGCCGCTCACGCCAGCGGCCCCCGGCGCTTCCGCTACGGCACCGGGCGAGATCTCCTGCTCGGCGCCCGCTTCGTCCAGGCCGATGGCACGATCACGTGGGGTGGGGCCAAGGTGGTGAAGTCGGTCACCGGCTACGACGTGCCCAAGCTGCTGGTCGGCTCGCTCGGGACGCTGGGCGTGCTGGTGGAGGCCACGCTGCGGCTTCATCCGATGCCGCCCGAGTCGCGCTCCTGGCAGCTCGGATTCTCGTCGGCGGAGGCTGCCCGCGCCTTCCTGGCCGCGCTGCTGGACTCTCCGCTCCAGCCGGATCGGGTCGCGCTGCTCGACGTCGGCGCCCTTCGCGCGGTGGGCCTGACCCCGGATCCGATCGCCCTGCTGGTCTCCATCAGCAGCGTCGCCGAGGCGGTGCAGGCGCAGGGCGGGACGCTCGCACAGCTCGCCGCGGGCCACGGAGGCCGCCGCGATCTGCTGGCGGAGTCGATCTGGTCGGGCCTCGGCCCCGCGGTGGCCGGCTCGATCCTGCTGCGCGCCGCCTTCGAGCCTCGACGGCTGCTGGACTGGGCCGCGCAGGCTCGGTCCCTCGCCGCGCGGGTCGGCGCCGAGATCGCCCTGCTCGGTCAGCCCGGGCACGGAGTGCTCCAGATCTCGCTGGAGGCCGATGACGGGGGTCGACTCGGGCGGGAGATGCTGCTGCCGCTGCGGCAGGCGATCGAGGCCGAGGGGGGCAGCCTCGTGGTCGAGCGCGGCCCAGCTCGGCTTAAGTCGGAGTGTGAAGCCTGGGGGTCTATCAATCTTGACTTGCTGACAATAATGAAGCGGATCAAGGGTGAGTTCGATCCTGGGGATGTGCTGAGCCCCGGCCGCTTCGTGGGCGGGTTGTGAGTCCCGACATCGCACGGCTGGGTGCCTTCGACGCCCAGGACGTCCCGTCCATGGACGGCCTGCGCGCCTGCGTGCATTGCGGCATCTGCCTGCCTCAGTGCCCCACCTATCGGGTGCTCGGCGAGGAGATGGATTCGCCGCGCGGTCGCGTCTATCTCATGCGCGCGGCCGCCGAGGACCGGATCGGTCTCACCCCGACGATGGCCCGCCACCTCGACCTCTGCCTGGGCTGTCGAGCGTGCGAGACGGCCTGTCCGTCCGGCGTGCCCTTCGGTCAGCTGCTCGAGGCCACGCGCGGCCAGCTCGAGCGGCGGGGCGTCGTCGCGCCGGAGCGGGACTCGAAGCTCCTGCGCTTCCTGCTGGGCGTCTTCCCGCACCCGCGCCGGCTCGGGCCGATGCTACGGGGGTTGCGGCTGTATCAGCGCTCGGGCCTGCAGGCGCTGGTGCGCGGGCTCGGCCTCCTGGCGCCCTTCGAGAGCCTGCGCACGATGGAAGCCCTGCTGCCCCCTCTGCCGGCGGCCACGCCGCTTCCGCCCGAGCGGACGGCCGCGCGCGGTGCGCGGGCGCGCGGGCGCGCCGGCGTGCTGCTCGGCTGCGCCCAGCGGTTCTTCTATCCCGACGTCAACGCCGATACGGTGCGACTGCTGGCCGCGGCGGGGTATGAGGTGGTGGTGCCGCGAGGACAGGAGTGCTGCGGGGCGCTGCACCTGCACGCCGGCCGCATCGACGAGCTCCGCGCGATGGCGCGGCGGCTGATGCCCGCGTTCGAGGACGTGGACGTCGTGGTGGTGAACGCAGCCGGCTGCGGCTCGGCCATGAAGGAATACGGCCACTGGATGCCCGACGAGACGGCCCGGCGCTTCTCGGAGCGCGTGCGCGACATCTCCGAGGTGCTGGTCGACTGCGAGCTGCCGCTCCGGCCGCTGCGCGAGACGGTCACGTACCACGACGCCTGCCATCTCGCTCACGGCCAGCGAGTCCGCGCCGAGCCGCGCGAGCTGCTGCGCCGCATCCCCGGGCTCACCCTGGTCGACCTGCCCGACGCCGATCTCTGCTGCGGGAGCGCCGGCATCTACAACCTGCTCGAGCCCGAGATGGCCGGCGAGCTGGGCCGCGGGAAGGCGGCACGCGTCCGGGAGACCGGCGCGCGGGTCGTCGCCGCGGGCAATCCGGGATGTCTCATGCAGATCGCCCAGCACTGCCGGGCCCAGGGCCTGCCGGTGGAGGTGGTCCACCCGGTGACCCTTCTGGCTCGAGCCCTGGAGGAGCGATGAAGATCCGGGTCCGGGACCATGTGAAGGTGGCCGCCGACAAGATGGCCAGGATCGGGCTTTCGTCCACCGCGCGCACGCAGCTGGATCTCTACTGCGTCGCGCCGGGCCAGTCGCAGTCGCCGCACCGGCACGAGGGCGAGGACAAGATCTACTACGTGATCGAGGGGAGCGGGCGCTTCTCGGTCGGCGGCGTCGACGAGCGCCTCGAGCCCGGCGAGGCGGTCGTGGCCGCGGCGGGCGTCGACCACGGGCTGGTCAACGACGGCACCGCGGTGCTGCTGGTGCTCGTGGTGGTGGCGCCGCCGCCCGCCCACGTGAAGCGCGAGGCGCGGTAGCCGCCGGTGGCCGGTTCCGTCCGGGCTTCGCTGATGATCACCTGCCTGGGGGACGTCTTCTTCCCCGAGGTCGGCGTGGCGATGGTCCGGCTCCTGCGCGGTCTCGGCGTCGAGCTGGACTTCCCGGAGGCGCAGACCTGCTGCGGGATGCCGCTCTTCAACTCGGGCTATCACCATGACGCGGCCGAGGTCGCGGCCCGGACCGTGAAGCTGTTCGAGCGGGCCGAGCACGTGGTGGTGCCGTCCGGCTCCTGCGCGTGGATGGTCAAGGCGGAGTACCCGGGCCTGCTGAAGCACGATCCGGCCCTGCGCGCCGCCGCGGAGTCGCTCGCGCGCCGCACCCGGGAGCTGTCGCAGTTCATCGTGGAGGTGCTCGGGATCACGCGTATCGAGTCGTCGTTCGCCGGGAAGGTGACGTATCACGACTCCTGCCACCTCCTGCGCGGGCTCGGCGAATCGTCCTCGCCCCGGGTCCTGCTGCGGGGCGTGCCCGGCGTGGAGCTGGTCGAGCTGCCCGGCGCCGATCAGTGCTGCGGCTTCGGCGGCTCCTTCTCGGTCCGCCTGCCCGAGGTGTCCAGCGCCATCCTGGACAAGAAGCTCGCGAACGTGGAGAGCACCGGCGCGCGCTGCCTGGTGGCCTGCGACGCCGGCTGCCTCATGCAGATGGGAGGCGGGCTCACCCGTCGCGGCTCGCGGGTGAAGGCGGTGCACCTGGCTCAGGTGCTGGCCGGCGAGGGCGACGCGTGAGCGATCCCGCGCTGCGGACCCCGTTCCCGGAGCGCGCGGGCGCGGCGCTCAAGGACGCCTTTCTGCAGGAAGCGCTCACCATCGCCACCACCAAGTTCATCGACCTGCGCCGCGAGTCGTTCGCGGGCTTCCCGCAGGGCGAGGCCCTGCGGGACCGGGCGCGGGCCATCAAGGAGGCGACGCTCCAGCGTCTGGACGCGCATCTGGAGCGGCTGGCCGACAACGTGGAGCGGCTGGGTGGCGTCGTGCACTGGGCGACCACCGCCGACGAGGCGCGCGAGATCGTGTTGCGCCTGGCCCGCGAGCGCGGCGTCCGCATGGCGGTGAAGTCGAAGTCCATGGCCACCGAGGAGATCGACCTCAACGAGGCGCTCGAGCACGCGGGAGTGACGCCGGTCGAGACCGACCTGGGCGAGTACATCATCCAGCTCGCCCACGAGAAGCCGTCGCACATCATCGCGCCGGCGATCCACAAGACCAGGGGGCAGGTCGCCGAGCTGTTCTCGCGCGAGCTGCGCGGGGAGTTTCCCGCCGATCCGGAGGTCCTCACCGCGGTGGCGCGACGGGCCCTGCGCGAGAAGTTCCTCCAGGCCGACATGGGGATCACCGGGGCCAACTTCGCGGTGGCCGAGACCGGCACCGTGGTGCTCGTCACCAACGAGGGCAACGGCCGGATGGTGACCTCGCTGCCGCGCATCCACGTGGCGCTCATGGGGATCGAGAAGGTGATCCCCTCGATGAGCGACCTGGTGGTGTTCCTGGCCATCCTGGCGCGGAGCGCGACCGGCCAGAAGCTCTCCTCGTACACCACCCTCGTGCGCGGCCCCCGGCGGGCGGGGGAGCTGGAGGGCCCGGAGGAGCTCCACCTGATCCTGCTGGACAACGGGCGATCGCGCCAGATCGCCTCCACGCTCCGCGAGGCGCTCTACTGCCTGCGCTGCGGGGCTTGCCTCAACGTCTGCCCGGTGTACCGCCAGATCGGCGGCCACGCCTATGGCCACACGTATCCCGGGCCGATCGGCATCCTGCTCACCGCGATGCTCAAGGGCAACGAGTCGGTCCGCGAGCTGGCGCACGCCTCGACGCTGTGCGGGGCGTGCAAGGACGTCTGCCCGGTGCGCATCGACATCCCGCGGATGCTCATCGAGCTGCGAGAGCACCTCGACCGCGAGAAGATCGCCCCGTGGAGCGAGCGCGTGGCGTTCCGGGCGTTCCGACGCCTGCTCATGTCCGAGACCGCCTTCCGCGCCTCCACCCGCGCCGGGCGGCTGCTGCAGACGCCGTTCGTCCGGGGAGGCCGGCTGCGCGGGCTGCCGCTGCTCTTCGCCCGCTGGACGCGCACCCGCGACCTGCCGCCGGTGGCGTCGCGGACGTTCCGGGAGCGCTGGAAGGATCTTCGCTAGATGAAGGCGCTCGCATGACCGCCCGTGCCGATTTCCTCGCCCGCATCCGCCGCGAGGTGGCGAAGGCGCCCGGGCAATTCGCGGCCGCCACCGCGCCGCGGCCCGCGCACCCGAGCGCCGCCGCCGACGCGATCCGGCGGGAGCTGGCCGAGCGTTGGCCCCAGGCGCTCGATCGCTTCCGCGAGGAGTTCGAGCGGGTCGCCGGCGTGTTCCATCGCGTGCCCACGCTCGCGGCGGTACCGGCGGTCATCGCCGCGATCGCCCGCGAGCGCGGAGCCGGCCGCGTGGTGACCTGGGATCCCGGGGCGCTCGGCTTCGATCCCGCACCGGCGTTGGCGCGCGAGGGGCTCGCGGTGGCGGCGGTGCCCGCCGGGGAGGAGGACGAGGCGGCCCGCGAGCGGCACCGGGCCGAGGCGGCCGCCGCGCAGATCGGGGTCACCGGCGCCGACTTCGTGCTGGCCGAGACCGGCACCCTGATCCTCCGGTCCGGGGCGGGCCGGCCGCGCTCGACCTCGCTGCTGCCCGACGTCCACGTGGCGGTCTTCGGGCGCGACCGCCTGCTCGAGACCCTGGAGCAGGTGGGCGTGATGCTGGAGGCCATTCACGCCGATGCCGACCAGCCCACCTCGGGGGCGATGATCAACTTCATCACCGGCCCCTCGCGCACCGCCGACATCGAGCTCACGCTGACCCGGGGTGTGCACGGGCCCAAGGAAGTGCACGCGATCTTCGTGGAGGCGCCATGAGCGAGCGGCTCTTCACCCCCGCGGAGGTCAACCGGTTGATCCCACGGCTCACCGAGCTGGTGGAGGCGGCCCAGGAGCGTCATCGCCAGGCGTTGGCGCTCCAGGAGCGCCTGCGGGAGGACCGCGCGCGGGTGGCCGCCTCGGGCGGCGAGCGCATCGATTCGCGGGAGTGGAAAGCACGCGCCGAGCGCCTGGACGGGCTCGGCATCGAGGTGCGCCAGCTCCTGCAGGAGATCGCGGGCATGGGCGGCGTCACCAAGGACCTCGAGATGGGGCTGGTGGACTTTCCCGGCCGCGGCCCCGCGGAGACGGGCGGGGCGACGGTGAACCTGTGCTGGAAGCTCGGCGAGGACGCGGTCCTGTTCTGGCACGGGATGCACGAAGGCTACGCCAACCGGAAGCCGTTGCCGTGAGCTACCGCGCCGTCCTCTTCGACCTGTTCGATACGCTCGTCCTGTTCCATCGGGACCGGCTCCCGGAGATCTCGGTCAACGGTCGAACGATCCACACGACCGCCGGCCGCCTCCACGCCGCCTTCCGGGACTACGCGCCCGCGGTCGAGCTGCCCGCGTTCGTCGACGCGCTCTTCTGGAGCTGGCAGGAGGCCGAGCGCATTCGGGCGGAGGCGCACCGGGAGGTGACGGCCCCCCAGCGGTTCGACATGCTGTTCGGACGCCTGGGCTTCCCGCCGGGGCGGCTGCCCGCCGAGGCGCGGGAGCGGCTGCTGGCCACCCACATGCGCGAGCTCTCCCGGGTCGTCGAGTGTCCGAGCCACCACGCCGCGCTGCTGCGCGAGATGGGACAGCGCTACCGACTCGGGGTCGTGTCCAACTTCGACTACTCGCCGACCTGCCGGACGATCCTGGAGCGCGAGGAGATCGCGCACCACTTCGAGACCATCGTCATCTCCGACGAGATCGGCTGGCGCAAGCCCAAGCCGATCATCTTCGAGACCGCGCTCCAGCATCTGGGCCTGCGCCCGGCCGAGGCCCTGTTCGTGGGCGACCGGCCTGACATCGACGTGCTCGGCGCCCGGGCGGTGGGCATGCCGACCGCGTGGATCAATCGTGACGCCGCCGCGCTCCCGACCGACATGCAGCCCCCCGACTTCGAGATCCGCGATCTCGAGGAGCTCCGGGCTATACTCGGCATCCCGTAGCCCCCGCGGCGCATCCAAAGCGGGGCGGGGACAGAGACCAGGAGGAACACGTGGCCACGACACGCAAGGTCGTCATCATCGGATCGGGTCCGGCCGGCTACACCGCGGCCATCTATGCGGCGCGGGCCAACCTCGCCCCCGTCATGTTCACGGGCATCCAGTCCGGCGGCCAGCTCATGCTGACCACGCTGGTGGAGAACTATCCGGGCTTCGTCGAGGGCATCGACGGCCCCCCGCTCATGGAGACGTTCCAGAAGCAGGCCGAGCGCTTCGGGACCGAGATGATCGGTGACGACGCGACCGAGGTGGATCTGAGCCGGCGGCCGTTCCGGGTGACCGGCGGCGACGTCACCATCGAGGCGCACACCGTCATCATCGCCACCGGCGCCTCGGCCAAGCTCATGGGCCTGCCCAACGAGTCGACCCTGATGGGCCGCGGCGTCTCGACCTGCGCCACCTGCGACGGCTTCTTCTTCAAGAACCAGAACATCATGGTGGTCGGGGGCGGCGACTCCGCCATCGAGGAGGCCCTGTATCTCTCCCGGCTCGGCCGCAAGGTCGACGTCGTGCACCGGCGCGATGCGCTCCGCGCGTCCAAGATCATGCAGGAGCGCGCGTTCAAGAACCCGAAGATCTCGTTCATCTGGGACACGGTGGTCGAGGACGTGCTGGACCCGGCCGCGGGCAAGGTCACCCAGGTCCGGCTCAAGAACCTCAAGACCGGCGCGACCTGGGAGGCGCAGGTCGACGGGCTCTTCGTGGCGATCGGGCACCAGCCGAACACCGCGCTCTTCAAGGGGCAGGTGGAGCTGCATCCGAACGAGTACATCAAGGTGACGCCGGGGACCACCCAGACCTCGGTGCCCGGCGTCTTCGCGGCGGGCGACGTGCAGGACTTCACCTTCCGCCAGGCCGTCACCGCGGCGGGCACCGGGTGCATGGCGGCCCTCGAGGCCGAGCGGTACCTGGAGGCGGAGGGGCTGGGCGGGCACTGAGCCCGTCCGAGTCTCGTCCGGGGCCCGGCCGCGCAACCTTTTCACGGTGAGCACGCCGACGACCGGTGGATGAAGCGGGTGCGCCCCGCAAGGGAGCCCGCAATGCCTCCTCGCCCCGATGTATCGCTGGCGCACGCATGTTGACTCCTGCGATAATCCCGCCGCGAGCGGCAGGCGAGTTCTGCTCCGGCGAGGGATCCCCATGCGATGGATTGATCGGCTCTGGCGCGAGGATCAACGCGTCAAGGCGACACCTGGCCGGGTCGCGGCCGCCCTCTCGGAAGGCATCATCCGCAGCACCAACCTCCTCCGGGTCTGCCTTCTCGAACAGGCCGCCTCGCGCGTCGATCGCAAGCGCTTCGAGAGCGAGGCCTGCATTCTCGAATGCCTCCTGTTCGAGTGGTTCCTCAGGGACGTGGTCGTCGCCGTCGAGCTCGGGCGACACACCAACGTCATTCGCAAGGCGCTGGGCGAGCGGCTCACGCGCGACATGGACCGAAGCGGGCTCTCCCCGGCGGTGCATCTGGATTTCGCCCGACTTCACCGCGAGCGCTTCGACGAGTACCGGAACGCACTCGGCGCGGGCATCTCGCTCCAGGTTTTGGGGCGGGGGGCCTGGCTGCGGATCGCCGACACCGACGAGCCTAGCGATCGGATGACGATGTTCCTCGCGATGCGCGCGACCGCGGAGCTGCAGGCGCTCCGGGGTCTGGGCCGGCGGTACGTCGTCATCAGCGCTTTGCGTCCGTTGACCGGAGTCGGCGACGAAAGATAGCGCAGCCGATAGGACCGGAACGTGGGGCTGGTTCGGAGGCGAGTGTGGACTGGTTCGTTCCCCCCTGGCGGCATCGCTCGCGGGTGAAGACGACCGCGATGGGTGTGGCCGCCCCGATCGCCGATGCGATCGTGGAGAGCACCAACGTGCTGCTGACTCGCCTCGCGGAGCAGGGCTTTGTCGGGACGCATCCCGCCCGGACCAGGGCCGATGAGTGCCTCCTCGAGTGCGTTCTGTTCGAGTGGTTCCTGCGAGACCTGGCGCTGTCCTACAGCTTCGGGCGCGAAACGACGTCGATCCGGGCGGCGCTGGCCGGGCGCGTCCTGGTCAATCTGCAGCGCAGCGGGCTGCCGCCGCACTCGTTCGAGGACTTCGACCGCCGCCACCGGGAGCGGTTCGCCGAGTACACGTTCAGCACCGGCCTCAGCGCGTCGCTGCAGCCCCTGGGCGCGCTGGCCTGGCGGCGCATCTCGGGAAGCGATCAGCCGAGCGAGCGAATGACCATGCTGCTGGCCGTGCGTGCAAGTGCCGAACTCGCCGGCTACCGGAGTGTCAGCTGATGGATCGGCGATGGCTGGGGCGTAGCTTCTACCCGATCCGGGTCACGCGTGCGGCTCGTGCTCGCCGAAATAATAGCGCCACGCCCGCTCGAGCAGCTCGGCGGTCAGGATGAACCGGCGGTTCTCGTAGCGGCAGATGTCTGCGCAGCGGTCGACGAGATCCCGAGGCTGGCAGGCCCGCATCTCCCGGCCTTCCCGAGCGTAGCGAGCGAGGAGCACGTCGAGGAGGCGGGGATCGTACCGGAGCCCCTGGGCCTCCACATACTGCCGGAAGATCCTGCCGTAGGTCTCGGCGCCCGGTGAGTCGGCGGCGAGACGGTACCCGAGCCGCCGGAGGAACGCCTCCTCCGCGAGGTCCGCCGCGTGAAGATTGCTGGCGAAGATCAGGAGCTGCTCGAACGGGACCTGAATCTTCTTGCCGGTGTGCAAGGTGAGGTAGTCCACCCGGTTCTCGAGGGGGATGATCCAGCGGTTGAAGAGGTCGCGCGGCTGGACCCGTTGCCGGCCGAAGTCGTCGATGAGCAGGGTGCCGCCGTTCGACTTGACCTGAAAGGGCGCCTCGTAGAACTTCACGCTCGGGTCGTAGCTCAGGTCCATGCTCTCGATGGTGAGCTCGCCGCCGACGACCACGAGGGGACGCCGGATCTTGATCCAGCGCTGGTCGTACGGACCGGACGGCGGGTCGGCGGGC
>Ga0209971_1000182_pt1 | contig 18762 bp, 14 predicted proteins | sample InoplaM3SAM_FD_187588 | JGI IMG/M metagenome (GOLD analysis project Ga0209971, IMG submission 187588) | Arabidopsis thaliana rhizosphere microbial communities from the Joint Genome Institute, USA, that affect carbon cycling - Inoculated... | ecosystem: Host-associated > Plants > Roots >... | reverse complement strand
TGCAGATTGACGTAGTACGAGGCGAGGCCCTGCGTGCCCGGGATGCGTGTGCCGAGTGCGCGATGCAGCTCGGGCGTGGCAGCGCCCGTGGCGCCAAGCGGCGCGAGCAGAGCCGTGAGCCGTCGTGCGTGGTCCTCGCGTGCCGTGGACTGCAGCTTCAGCCGGTTGCGCGCGCGCACAGTAAGGCCCGGGCGCTCGAGCGCCGAACGCAGCGCTGCGGCCTCGTGCGCGAGATCCGCCAGCAACGCCTGCAAGCGTTGGCGCCATTCCGCCAGCGCCTCGTCGGGAGCCGCAAATAGCCACGGGACACCGTCGAGCACGGGGTAGCACGCGTCGCAGGTTCGACACCGCCAGATAGTGTCTTCGCGCGCAAGTCGGCCGCCCGTGCAACCCGGACAGCGCAGCAGCTCGATAAGGTCGGAGCGGTCGTTCACGTCGCGGTCTCCGCCGCGCACGTTACCACGCGCCGGTGCGGCGCCAGTTGCCGTCGCCATCGTTGCGACGCGCGCGGCAGCGGAAGCTAGGCGATCGTGCCGCTGACGATCTGGTTGAATGCGATCAGGCTGTCCTGCAGCGCCGCCGAACCGAGACCGTGACCCGGGAAACGCGTCCCGAACTGGCCCTGCTCGCCGTGCAGCGCCATGTAGTTGAGCACCACGGTCTCGACCAGCAGGTTGACGTTGTTCGCCGCGGGACTCGACGCAGTCTCGACTGAGGCGTCCGGCCGGAAGTAGCCGATCTGCTGATGCCGGGCTGCGCCCCCGGGACCCGTACTGAGCAGGGTCGCCCGCCCGTTCGGGTTGTACACCAGGAAGAACGAGGCCGCCGTCGACTGGTTGTCGCTGCTCCACATGAACTTGCCGCGGCCATCGGCGGTGTTGTCCACCTGCCCGTCCGCGGACAGCGAACCGTCGGAGAACACGTACAGCATCAGCGGCACACCGCGCCGCGCCGCGTATTCGAGACAGGCGCCCATGCAGCGCCCAGCGCGGAAGTCGCGCACTTCGCCGGTGGAGCGGCCCTGACCGTGATAGTCGTATCCGCCCATCTCGATGGTGCCGGCGCCGGCGTAGCCGGAAATCACCATCTTCATCACGGCCGCCGTCTTGCGAAACTCGTCATCTGAGTCGTATTCAGCCCGGGTGAAGATCCCAGCCGATCCGACGATGTCGGCGTCGAGCTCAGGGTCGAGACTGCTCGGATTGCCGAAACGATCGATGGTGTCCGCAGCCTTGACGTAGCCGCAGCTCACGAGCTCGCGTATGACCTCGTCGCGGGTCACGGGAGCCTGTTTCGGGTCCGGCCAGGGCTGTTTCGGATCAACACGCTGGATCTTCCGGGCGCTGATGCGCTGCACCGATTCCAGCACCGCGACCGTGTCATCCTCGCCCAGGAGTCCGACGAGCTGACCGGTATCGACGAGGCCACGCACATCACTTGCGCGGTCGATCTTGGTCGGGCGGACGGACAGGTCGATGAGCCCGGCTGGGGCCATCGAGTTGCCACCCGAGTCCGAAGCCTGCGACCCGATCAGGTTCAGGAGCTCGCCTGCGGCGCCTGCACGATAGATCCCGTACATCGGGTTATGCGGGTTGTTGCCGGTGTCGTTCTCGGAACGTGCGGCGATCACGGCACCGTTGATGCCGGCCGCCGTGGCCGGCGCGATGCGATCCACGATCCCACGCAGAAAGGCGCTGTCCGAATGGAACGCGAGCCCGAGCGAGGTGTCGGTGAAGCTGGTGTTCGTCACCGGGTTTGTGAGTGATGGAATCATGTCGCCCGGCAGACCCATCTTGCCGTAGCCCGCGGTCGTCAGAAAATCGAGCTGCCCGCCCGGACCGCCGATCAGGACGTTCGAGCCGACCATGTTGGCGCCACCGGCGAGGTCTATGCAGATGAACGGGATCTTGCGCGCACCGAGCACGTCGAGCCCGCACGAAGTCTTGAGCGCCAGCAGGTCGGGTGACAAGTCGGCCATCGCCCTGCCCGGATTCGCGAACAAGCTGAAGATCGTCGGTGCGGCTACCGTAGCGCTGCCGGCCAGGAAGCCCTGCGCGAGGAAGTCGCGGCGCGTCACCGGCCGCTTGTGCGCAGCGGCGTGCCGGATCGGCTCGCCGTGGCGAAGCTGTCGGGGTGTTGCCTTGCGGATGATCATGGCTTGGGCCTCCGGACCCGTCCTCGCTTTGCGGTCACTGCACCAGCGTGACCGCGCTGCCGAGCAGCGCGGCGCAGGTGGCCTTGACTATGGTCTGGGTGCGCGCGGCCGTGGCTTCGCCGGCCGACAGACGCGTGATAAGCGAGTTGAGCTCGCCGCGGACGTCGCCCACGACCGGATCGGTCGCGAGCGCCGGGTCGACCATCCGGCCGACCAGCGCGTCGAGCACGATCGCGCGACCTGCGCTGCCTGAGGCACTCAGGGCGGTCGCCGGCGCGGCGTTGAAGTTGAAGCCCGGGAAGTACGTGGCGCGCTTGCCGACGTCCTCGACCAGCGCGTCGCAGTACTGGATCGCGAGCTGCGCCACGGCGACCGGATGCGCCGACACGAAGGTGTCGATGGTCTCGATCGTCGGCAGGCTCTGCTTGACCGTGTCGTAGGTCGCAACGACACCTGGACTCTGCGTGCTGATGCCGGTGAGCTCGGACATCGTCGCGTTGAGCTCGTCGAACACGCGCATGCCGATATCCGCGGAACGCTGCACATCGGGCGGCGGCGCAGGTTCGAGCGGAATCGGGTCGGTACGCACGTTGGTGCGGTCGCCGAGCACGTCGAAGGTGAGGAAGAACTCGTCAGACTCCGGACCCTTCTCGAGCGCGATGACGGTTCCGATCGCGGACAGGCGCTGCCCGCCCGGTCCGTAGTTGGAGTCGTCGACGACCGTATCGAGCGTGCGATACGCCTGCCCGACCGCCGCCTCCGCGCCATTGACACCGATGCGGATGCCGGCCACCGGGATGCTGCCCGGCCGGGCAGCGGCATCGAGGCTGATGAAAGTGGGCTTGTTGAAGAGGTAGCCATAGCTGTCGAGCTGGCTCACCTCGAACATGACATACGCCTGCGGCATGTCGACCAGGTGGCTGACCGAGAACAGCAGGTAGAACTTCTCGCCGACACCAGCCTGGAAGTTCTGTGTGATCTGCGCCGGCGTGATCGCGCGGTTGAAGATCGCGACCATGCGGAACACGCCCTGGAACTGGCGATCGCCCGATACCTCGTTGCCGAGCACCAACGCGAACGTATCGTCCCAGTCACCGAGCGTGCCTCCCGCAACCGGGTCGGCGTCCTCGGTGAACTCGCCGTTGACGTAGATCCGCCGGCCGTTCACCGGGTCATAGGTCGCGACGACGTGCTGCAGGGTCGCCTGAAGATCCTCGTCGTCGGCCGAGGTCATGAGCTTCGGGTCGCCGTTCTGGTCGGAGCTCGACGAGCGGTTGTTGAAGTCGTAGCTGTAGAGCGTCTGTCCCAGCATGAAGTTGCGCGCCATGACGCCGCCCGAGTACGACACGATCCGCGACTCTTCCTGTGCAACGTTGCCCGGGGCAACCCAGGCCTCGATTGTGTACTCGCCCGTGGCCTTGATCAGGTCGTGGAGCTTCTTGCTGGTCGTGGTCGAACCCTGCGCCTTGCCGCTGCGGACGTTTATGCCCCAACCGCCCACCCAGGTGACGTCACCCGAGAGCGCGAGGTCGATCGCGGGCTCGACGCCGCTGGTGTCGTACGCAACCGTGCCGGAGCCCGTCTTGAACTCCCACATGCCGATGACGTTGCCGTTGTAGCGATTGCCGCCGCTCGCGACCGTGCCTTCGTAGAGACTGAGGGCCTTCGACAGGACCAACGACGCATCGACCTCAGTCAATTCAACCTGGTTGGCGAAGGCCTGGATCGCCGCCTGCATCGTGTTGGCGTTGGCCGCGCAATCGCTCCAGCAGTTGTGGAACTCGTTGCGCAGCCGCACGACCAGGCGCGACATCGCGGGCTGGTCGAGATTCATCTTGGTCTTGGCGGCTCCGTACGCCTCGGGGATGTCCTCCGAGGCGAAGTACGGCGACTGCGCAGTGGCCGCCGAGGGGGAGTGGCACCTCTGGCAGTACTCCTCGACGATCGGATAGACGGTGCTCGCGTAGAGCGCTGAACCCTCCGCACCTGTCGGGAAGCTCTTGCTCGCGCCCGGGTCGCGCAGCGGCGGCGCCTCGAGCACTACGCCGCCGCCGCCGGCGGCGATGTCGCCTGCCCAGTTCGAGATCCAGGTCGTGAGGATGTCGGCGCAGGCCTCGTTGCTGGCGAGCCAGCAGTTGTGCCCGCCGCCGACCTTCAGGACCATCTGCGAGTCCTGCGGCGAGGAGAGCGTGACCACGGTATTGGCCGCTTCGTAGGCGAGGTTGACATCGTCCTGCCGGACGAATTGCGGCGTCTGCCCGCCGCCGACGTGACACTGTCCGCAGCGGTTCGTCGCCTTGAGGTTGTCCCAGACGTTGATCTTGAACGCCTGGACGTCGGCCGTCGCCGGCGGCGGACCGGTATAGGTGGCGGGCGCGCCGCCTGGACCGGCGGGATTCTGGACGGTATCGGCGCCGCCACCGCAGGCACCAAGCACTATCAGCAGGCCGCTCGCGAGGACGCGGCTCAGAGCCGAAGTTCGGGATCGATCCATGACTCGGCTCCTAGTCACCCATGCAGTAGGCAGCGGCTTCGGCGAACACTCGCTTGAGCCGGTACTGATTCGCCTTGAATGACACCGTCATCGCGGTCACTTTCGCCCGGTCTTCCTCATCGCTCGGCGGCCGGAAGCAGACGTTGCGGAACACCTTCTCGACCTGGCAGCGCGCAAAGGCCTCGCTGCCCGCGAGCTCCCGGCCGAGCGACTTCGCACCGTGGCCGCTGGCAGGCTGGGTCGTATCCCAGCCGAGCAGCCTGTTGGCGCCGTGACGCCAGTAGTTATCCCACTGGTCGTCGGGTGTGGCGAAGCCCGGCGCGAAGGTCGTGTCGTTGTTGAAGTACTTCGGTCGCACTACGCCAGGCGTGTAGACGATGCGTCCGGCCGTCTCGTCCCAGTCGTAGTAGGCGAAGGCCTGCGCCATCGGATCCATGCCGCTGTGACAGCCGATGCAGTTGTTGAGGAAGACGCGGCTGTCGCCACCCGGACTGCGGCTTACATCCTGGCGGATGCGATCGGGCGGACGCGTCGTGTCCAGCACCTGCTCCATGTCGCGGCACATGTGATTCACGAGCGTGAAACGGAACATCGCCCGGTTGGTACCGGCGATGAAGAACGCCTCCGCGGCGGCGCGCGTCGTCATCACGCCGGCAGTGGCATTCGCGGGCAACCCGCTCGCGCCGGACTGCGTGGTGCGCGTCAGCACCTGCTTGAGGTTGAATCCCCGCTCGAGCGCCGCGTAATGATCGTTGTTCGCCGGTGAGTATGGCGGCAGGCCACCGCCGCTACCGACGTACAGGATGTCCTCGTAGAGCACCTGGTAGAACGGCACGTCGTCGCGGACCATACCGATCACCGTGGCCACGTAGTCGTTCAGTGGCGCGAATACGGTCTGGTCGCGGTTGGTCCAGGGCATCGCGAAATTCTTGAGCGTGACGTCGTAGAACGAGCGGTGCTCCATCGCCCTGTTCGCCGCGGCAATCGGGTCGCCGCCGGCCACGTCCGCTGTCATCAGATCCAGCACCGCGTCGGTCGGCGGCACGCCCGCCAGCCGGTCGTGGATGCGTCGCGCCTGCTCGCGGTCACCCGCGTGGACGGCGGATGCGCCTAGCAGCGTCGCGACGGCAGCAAGCGCGTACGCGCCGCGCGCACGGACGGGTCCGGACGGCGCAGATGCGCTCCGCACGTCCCTTCGGCCAAGTCCATTGAGCCACTGCATGAGCATGGAGCGATCTCCAGTCGCGAAGTCCGTCGTCCGCGCGCCAGCGCAGCTCGACTCGGTCCGCGCCGCCGGGCCGTCCCCGCCACGGCCAGGATCAACGCCACGCAGGGTGTAGGGGCGCGCGGGCTTCGCCAAGCTCCATCGTCCGATCTGGGAGCGCGCTCACACAACGCGCGTCATCGACGTGCCGCCCTGGGTTTGAGAGCCTCCTCACAACTCGCGACGCGACACGTGGTCCGCGCGGTCCGTATGAGGGACAGTGCAGAGTGCGGCGCATTGCGCACCGCGCACGGATTCTTCCGAGGAACGCCGGATGGACACATATGCTCGCGACCGCCATGGACGGCTTCCGTTCAGCGGCGCGCTCGCCTCGACGCTGCTTGCGCTGGCGGCCTGCACGAGCGGCGATGGCGGTGGAACCCCGGGCGGCAGCCAGGACCCCGACCCGGTCGTCCTCGATTTCGCGATTGCTTACGTCAAGCGCCCGGTTCCGGAAATGGGCATGCAGTCCGACGCGCGTCAGTTGCTCGAATTCAACGAGGGCAGCGATCTCTTCGTCCGCGACCGCGCCTCGCCTTCATCCGCAGAGATCAATGTCACCGGAGAAATCACCGGCGGTCTCGGCGACGTACGCGACGTCGAGCCCTCGTACGACGGCACCAAGTTCGTCTTCGCGATGCGCGAGCCGCTGATCGAGGGCGCCGACGAGGAGGATCAGCCGACCTGGAACATCTGGGAGTACGACGTTGCGGGGCGTGCGCTGCGCCGGGTCATCCCCTCCGACATCATCGCCGAGGAAGGTCACGACGTCGCGCCACACTATCTTCCGGACGGTCGCATCGTCTTCGCGTCGACGCGGCAACGGCAGGCGCGCGCCATCCTTCTCGACGAGGGCAAGCCCCAGTTCGAGGCCCAGGACGAAGACCGGCGCGAGCCCGCCTTCGTGCTGCACGTGATGGATGACGACGGCAGCGATATCCACCAGATCTCCTTCAACCAGAGTCACGATCTCGATCCTGCGGTGCTCGACGACGGGCGCATCGTATTCAGCCGCTGGGACAATGCCGGCCCGCAGAGCGAGATCAATCTATACGCCGTGCGGCCCGACGGCAGCGGTCTCGAGCTCCTGTACGGGGCGCAGAGCCACATGACGGGCACGGACGGCTCGGAGGTTCATTTCCTCGACCCGCGCCCCATCGCGAACGGCGAGTTACTGGTGCGTGCTCAACCGTTCAGCGCAGAGGACTTCGGCGGGCAGCTGCTCGCGATCGACACCGTCAACTATGTCGAGGACACGCAGACGAACGTCGCGAACAGCGGCGTGCTCTCGGGCCCCGCGCAGAAGCTCGCGACCCCGAACCAGGTCCTGACGATTCCCGGACCCTCGCCTGGCGGCCGCTACAGCTCGGCGTTCCCGCTGCGCGACGGCACCGGTCGCCTGCTCGTCAGCTGGAACCAGTGCCGTCTCCTCGACGGCGAACAGATCGTCCCCTGCACCGAGGAGCTGCTCGAGGCGGGCACGCTTCCGGCCGCGCCGCCGCTGTACGGCGTCTGGATGTACGACCCGCGCGACGAGACTCAGCTCCCGGTCGTGACCCCCACCGAAGGTTGGATCTACACCGATGCCGTGGCGCTGCAGGCGCTCACGCCGCCGCCGGTGCTGCAGGATCGCATCGCTGGTCTCGATTTCGAAGCCGAGCTCGCGACCGAGGGCGTCGGCATCCTCGACATACGCAGCGTCTACGACTTCGACGGTACCGACGTTGCGCCCGCCGGCATCGCGGCGCTCGCCGATCCAGCCTTGACCACGGCCGCAGCGCGCCCCGCGCGTTTCCTGCGCATCGAGAAGGCCGTCAGCCTGCCGGACGAGGACGTTCGTGACTTTACCGGTACCGCCTTCGGCGTCACCGCCGCTTTCGGGATGCGCGAGATCCTGGGCTACGTCATGGTCGAGCCCGACGGCTCTGTTCGCACCAAGGTGCCGGCCAACGTGCCGTTCGCGGTCACGGTGCTGGACGCCAACGGTCGCCGCATCGGGCCGCGCCACAACAACTGGTTGCAGGTGCGTCCGGGCGAGGAGCTGCGCTGCAACGGCTGTCACGACCCGGGCAGCGGTCTGTCGCATGGTCGCTCGGATCTCTTCGACGCGGTCAACGACGGCGCGACGACCACCGGCCAGCCATTTCCCCACAGCAACCCGGCGTTCTTCGCAGACGTCGGCGAGACCATGGCGCAGGTGCGGATGCGGATCAGCTGCCAGACCGATTGCGCAGCGCTCACGCCACGGCTCGACATCCTGTTCGACGACGTATGGACCGACCCGGTCGCCGCGAACCGCGCCCCTGACCCGAGCTTTGCGTACCGGTATGCCGATCTCCAGACACCGGCTCCGACCGGCGCTGACTGCACGACAGGCTGGCGGGCGGGCTGCCGGGCGACGATCCACTACGAAAGCCACATCCATCCGCTTTGGAGCAAGCCGCGAGCCACCCTCGCAGCCGACGGCGTCACCATGGTCGACCAAACCTGCACGACCTGCCACACGGGTGCCACGCCGCCGTTAGGCCTGGATCTGGCCGACGGTGCGTCCGCTGCCGAACCCGAGCACTTCAATGCATATCGCGAGCTGCTTGCGACCGATGACGGACAGTCGGAGCCCGTGATGTTCGCGGGCCGGGCGGCCGACTCTGTGCGCTTCTTCACGCTTTTCGCCCCTGGCGGCACCCACGCGGGCCTCCTTATGTCCAGCGAGTTGAAGCTCGTCTCAGAATGGCTCGACCTTGGTGCGCAATATTTCAATGACCCCTTTGCCGCACCGCTTGATTGACCGATGTTCCGATGCCTGCTGTCCGCGATGCTTCTGTTCGCAGCCCTGGCGCCGGTCGCGGCGACGGCGGCTGCCGACGCGGAACAGGTTGTCGTCCAGGATCCGTACCTCGAGTTCCACACGGGACCGGGACGCGGCTATCCGATCTTCTACGTGGTCGATCGCGGCGAAGCGGTCAGCCTGCTGCGACGGCGCACCGACTGGATCAAGGTGCGCTCGGATCGCGGTCGCGAAGGATGGGTGCACCGCTCGCAGCTCGAACGCACACTCACGCCGCAGGGCGAACAGGTAAAGCTCGCGGGCCCGGCGCCCGAATCGCGCCTCGAGCATCGCTGGGAAACTGGTCTCGTCACCGGCGACTTCGGCGGGGCGAACATCGTATCGGCCACCGGCTCCTACGCGCTCACTCAGTCGTTGCACGCTCGCCTCGATGTGACGCACCTCCTCGGCAGCTACTCGAACGGCTGGATGGGAACCGCGGGCCTGCTGCACGCCTTCATGCCGCAACGGCGCGTCTCGCCGTTCGTCTCTCTGGGCGGTGGCATCGTGCACATCTCCCCCAAGGCGACGATCGTGCAGTCCGGGGACCGCACCGACCCGGCGGCGTACTCGGGGCTCGGTGTGCGCGGCTATCTGACGAACCGCTTCCTGCTGCAGGCGGAGTACCGGAAGTTCGTGGTCCTCACCAGCCGCGACGATAACGAGGAGATCGACGAATGGACCATGGGCTTCACCTACTTCTTCTGAGCGCCGCTGTGCTTGCCTGCGGACTCTGTCCGCCTGACGCGCTGGCGCAGGCACCGGTCGGCGAAGGCAGCGAGACCCCGCAGGTTGTCGTGCCGCAGATCGACCGGCGCGACGTCAAGCCGCCGCGAATCGATGCGGAAAACTTCGAGGTTGGCGCCTTTGTCGGCACGATCGCGATCGAGGACTTCGGCAGCAGCATGACCTACGGGGCGCGTGCCGCGTATCACTTCACCGAGGATCTCTTCGCCGAGGCGACCTTCGGCACCGCCAAGGCCGGCCGCACGAGTTACGAGGACCTCAGCGGCTCGCTCGAGCTGCTGACCGACAGCGAGCGCCAGTTCACCTACTACGACCTCTCGGTCGGCTGGAACGTGTTGCCGGGCGAAGTATTCCTGGGTGGGCGACGTGCCATGCCGAGCTCCGTCTATGTGTCGCTCGGCGCCGGCAGCACGCGCTTCGCCGGGGACGACAACTTCACGCTGATCGCCGGCGCGGGGCTCAGGCTGCTGGTGACTGACTCGATAGCCGCGCACCTCGGCGTGCGTGACCAGATGTTCGAGAGCGATCTGCTCGGCTCGAAGAAGCTCACACAGAACCTCCAGGTCAGCCTCGGGCTGACCGCATTCTTCTGACGGCTCGGAGCACCACATGCGATCCGCACGTATTCTGATCCCGACCTTGCTGCTGGCGCTGCTCGGCGGCACCGCAACTGCGACGGGACCGGCCCCGCCGGCCCCGGACTTTACGCTGCCCGCGCGCGACGGCGGCGAGGTGCGCCTGAGCGAGCTCAAAGGCCAGGTCGTCATGATCAACTTCTGGGCGACCTGGTGCGGTCCCTGCCGGCAGGAGATGCCGCTCCTGCAGCAGATTCATGCCAAGTACGAGCCCCTTGGATTCACGATGCTCGGCGTCAACGTCGAGCCCGACAGCGCCGCGGCCCAGAACTGGCTCAAGGACATGCCGGTCAGTTTTCCGATCGTCTTCGATCGCAAGAGCGAGGTCAGCTCGAGTTTCGGTGTGGAAGCCATGCCGAGCTCTGTGCTCATCGATCGTGAAGGCCGTGTGCGTCACGTGCACCGGGGCTACAAGCCGGGCGACGAGGCGGTGTATGCGGACCTAGTGCGCGGACTGGTGAAGGAGTGAGCATGAAGACCTTTGCACGGATCCTCTGCGTCGCCTCGCTGTTCCTCGCCGCCGCCTGCGGCAGCGTCGAGCCCTGGGTGAAGCCCTACGAGCGGCAGAACTTCGCCGATCCGATCATGGCACTCGACCGCGATCCGGTCTCCTCGGCGTACATCAATCACGTGTTCGAGGCCCGCGAAGGCGCCCGCGGCGCCGTCGGCAGCCACGGCGGCGGCTGCGGCTGCAACTGAGCCGGAGCTCCTTGCGGATGATTCGCGCACGCATAACGCTCCCGCTGGTCCTGCTGGCCGCGGCCGTTCCCGCCGGCGCCGGCGTGCTGCCCGACGACCGCGCGGACGTGCTCTACCATCGCTACGACGGCGGCGGCGTGACGATCGACGGGCCGTCGCTGCTGGTGCGGAAGAAGTTCGCCGAGAAATACGGCGTGACCGCCAACTACTACATCGACATGGTATCGAGCGCTTCGATCGACGTCGTGACGACCGCGAGCCCGTACAAGGAGGAACGCACTCAGGGAAGCCTCGCTTTCGACATGCTGAACGGCAAGTCGCAGTACAGCCTGAGTTTCACCAACAGCGATGAGAACGACTACACGGCGAACTCGCTTTCCTTCGACGTGAGCCAGGACATGTTCGGCGACCTGACGACGGTGTCCTTCGGATTCAGCCGCGGCTGGGACGAGGTGCGCAAGCGCGGCGACGACACCTTCGTCGAGCCGGTGGACCGCCGCACCTACCGGGTCGGCGTATCGCAGATCGTGACACCCTCGCTGATGATGGGTCTCTCGTACGAGCTCGTCAGCGACGAGGGCTTTCTCAACAACCCCTATCGTTCGGTCCGCTATCTCGACCCGGAAAGCCCCGCTGGGTATACCTACCAGCCGGAGGCCTATCCGCATACGCGCACCAGCAGCGCCGCCTCGGTGCGCGCGCGCTACTTCCTGCCCTACCGCGCCGCCGTGAGCGGCGAGTATCGCTACTTCACCGATACCTGGGGCATCGGTGCTCACACCGCAGAAATCACCTACACGCACCCATGGACGGAGCGTTGGATATTCGAGCTGGGACTGCGCTTCTACACCCAGGACGCGGCCGACTTCTACTCGGACCTGTTCCCCTACGCGGACGCGCAGAACTTCCTCGCGCGCGACAAGGAGCTCAGCACCTTCTCGAACCAGATTCTGAGCCTGGGCGCGACCTACGAGCTGTCGCTCGACTGGAAGTTCCTCAAGCGCTCGACTCTCAGCTTCTTCTACGACCGCATGCAGTTCCAGTACGACGACTTCCGTGATCTCACGACCGCCGGCGCGCCCGGTGCCGAAGCGCTCTACGAGTTCGACTCGAACGTGTTCCGTTTCTTCTTCTCCGGCTGGTTCTGAGGACCAAGCCGAAGCGCGCCCGGACGAACCTTCAACCGGCCCTGGCGGACCGGCGACGCGCGCCGCGTCCGAGCGGCACCTGCTGAGTTATGCAGTGGATGTTTCCCCCGCCGAGCAGAATCTCGCGCGCGGGCACGCCCACGACTTCGCGCCGCGGAAACAGCGACTTGATCTTGCGCAACGCAGTGTCATCGCGCCTCGGGTCGAGCAGCGGCACGACCACGCACCGGTTGCCGATGTAAAAATTCACGTACGAGCCGGCGAGACGCATGCCGGCGCGACGCGTGACGAACTCCCCGCTCGGGTCGATGGCTGCGGCTTCCCGTTGCGTCATCTTGAGCGGACCCGGCTGCTCGAGCTTGTGCACACGGAGACGCCGACCACGGGCGTCGCGCGCCGCGTGCAGCCGCTCCCACGCGTCACGCGACACCTCGTATTGCGGATCTCGCCGGTTGCTGGTCCATGTCAACGCGACCTCGCCGGGGCGCACGAAGCAACACAGGTTGTCCACGTGGCCGCTGGTCTCGTCGTCGACCACGCCGCGACCGAGCCAGATTACGTGCTCTGCACCTGAGTAGCGGGCGAGCAGCTGCTCAAGGTCCGTGCGCGTGAGCTTCGGGTTGCGATTCGGGTTGAGCAGGCACTGCTCGGTCGTGATCAGCGTGCCCTGCCCGTCGACGTGGATCGCGCCACCCTCAAGCACGAACGGCGCGAGGTAGCGGTCGCGATTCTCGATCTCGAGCACCTTCTTTGCGACGACGTCGTCAAGATTCCACGCTCGATAGAGGCCGCCCTCATGGCCGCCCCAGGCGTTGAACATCCAGTCGACGCCCCGCACGCCGCCACGGTCGTTGACCACGAACGTCGGGCCCACGTCGCGCATCCACGCGTCGTCGCTCGACATCTCAACGACCCGGACCTGTGGCGGCAGCACACTGCGGGCGTGGTTGAACTGGCCCGCGGACACGCCGACCGTGACCGGCTCGCTGCGCGCGATCGCCGTGGCGACGGCCGCGAACGCCGCCTGCGCGGGCTTCGCACCCAAGCGCCAGTTGTCCGGCCGCTCGGGCCACAGCATCCAGCAACCGGCGTGAGGCTCGAACTCGCCGGGCATGCGATAGCCGTCCCGGCTCGGCAGTGATCTGAGTGTTCTCGGCATCGCAGCAGCCGCTCCGTGGGAACGGCTGCGATGCTAATTGATTGAGCGGGCTTAGATCGACCCGATCGCGAGACTGGTGGTCGCGAGCGCTGCGCCGATGATGGCTCCTGCCGCGACGTCGGACGGGTAATGCAGGCCCAACACGACTCGCGACGCCGCCATGGCAAGAGCGAGCGGCACGAGCGCGGGCAGCAGCCACGGATAGTGAGCGCCCGCGAGGATCGTGAAGCTCACCGCGTGCAGTGTGTGTCCCGACGGAAAGCTGTACCGGTCAAGAGGTGTCGCGCCGCAGAGTATCCCGGCATGCGAAATGAACGGCCGCTCGCGCACCAGGCGCGTCTTGAGGAGCTTGTACAGCGCGGCGCCGATGGCGCCCGTGATCGCCATCATCAGCGCGTTGTGCCAGCCGCCGCCCGGGTCGAGCACCGCCACCGCGGCCATCAACGCGTACCAGAGCGACCCGTCACCCGCGCGACTCACTGCAGCGAAGAACGCGCGCACCGCCGGCCGACGACAGCCACGATTCACGCGCAGGCACAACGCCTGCTCCGCGTGATCCATCCGCTGCCAGAATGCCGGCAGGGCTGTGTCAGCCATGGGTCACCTTGATCGACCTCGCCTGGGCGAAAGATTGGCCTGGGCGCCTTTCGGGTACATGGCAATCGTATTAAAGTTTCATTAAATCAGCATGATATGTAATACACCTCCACCCTTCCTTACATGTTCCGGCAAGGCGCGGTCGGCCTGGACCGGCTTCCGGCATTCCGCGGCGATGCTCGGGGCCGTGGTACTCATCGCCGGATGTTCGCGGGAGACCGGCGAGGCGCCCGGCTGGGCGATGGCAGCGGTGTCGTTGTCGACACCCGCGACACCGGGAAGCCGTTACCCCAATCTCGCCTTCCGGCCAGATGGCAGCGCGGTACTGAGCTGGGTCGCACCTGTGACCGACGGCGCGCATGCGCTCCAGTACTCGACCTGGACCGGTGATGGGTGGACGGCACCGACGACGGTAAGCACCGGCGCAGGCTGGTTCGTCAACTGGGCGGATTTTGCGTCGGTGATCCCGTTCGAGAACGGGCTTTGGGCCGCGCACTGGCTCGAGCAGCGCCCGGACAACGTCTATTCCTACGACGTCCGCATCGCCGTATCGAGCGACGATGGACGAAGCTGGTCGGCACCGATGAGTCCGCATGACGACGGCACACCAACCGAGCACGGCTTCGTCTCGATGACGGGTGCGGGCGACGGGTTGACGGCCGTGTGGCTCGACGGTCGCAACACCGGCGGCGGCGATCATGAAGCGGCGCACGGTTCCGCGGCGGGCGCAATGACGCTGCGCACTGCCGGGATCGACAAGCTTGGCCGCATCAGTGGCGGAGAGGCTGAGCTGGACGCGCGCGTGTGCGACTGTTGCCAGACGGACGTGGCATCTTCATCCGAGGGTCTCATAGTCGCGTATCGCGACCGCGACGGAGGCGAGATCCGCGACATCTCTGTCGTTCGGGCGACGGATGCGGGCTGGTCCGCGCCGTCGCGCGTGCATCGCGACGACTGGCGGATCACGGCCTGCCCGGTCAACGGACCCGCGATCGCCGCGGACGGCCGTTCGGTGGCGGTCGCGTGGTTTACGGCGCCCGACCAGCCGCGGATACGCCTCGCATTCTCGGACGATGCGGGCCGGAGCTTTGTGCGACCCCTCGAGGTCGCCGCCGGCCGCGTAGTGGGTCGCGTCGACCTCCTGCTGCTCGACGACCAGCGCGCCGTAGTGAGCTGGCTCGCAGACGGCGCGCAAGGTGCGGAGATCCGCGCACAGCTCTGGACGCGCAGCGGTGCGGTCGGCTCGCCGATCGTCGTCGCAACCGCAACCGTCGATAGGGCCGCGGGCTTCCCGCGCATGACGCGCAGCGGTAATGCCCTGCTTTTCGCCTGGACCGACGTCGCCGCCACGCCGGCGGTGCGCACGGCAATCGTCCGGCTGCGCTGACCCCACCACAGGGCCTTGTGCTAGCATTCCGGCCCCTTTTCCGGCGGCTACCCGGAGCCCGAGAGATGTCCACGGCGATCAAACTCGAAGTTCCCACGCAGGGAAGCAGGATCACGATATCGAACGGCAAGCTCGCAGTGCCGGACCAGCCGATCATCCCGTTTATCGAAGGGGACGGCACGGGGCCGGACATCTGGCGCGCGTCGGTGCGCGTGCTCGATGCGGCGATCGCGAAGACCTACGCGGGCAAGCGCAAGATCCACTGGATGGAGGTCTACGCAGGGCAGAAATCGAACGACCTCTACAACACCTGGCTGCCCGACGAGACCGTCGAGGCCTGCCGCGAGTACCTGGTGTCGATCAAGGGACCGCTCACGACTCCGATCGGCGGCGGAATCCGCTCGCTGAACGTCGCGCTGCGCCAGATGCTCGATCTCTACGTCTGTCTGCGGCCCGTGCGCTGGTTCAAGGGCGTGCCCTCGCCCGTCAAGGCGCCCGACAAGGTGGAGATGGTGATCTTCCGCGAGAACACCGAGGACATCTACGCCGGGATCGAGTTCGAAGCGGGCTCGGCCGACAACCGGAAGTTCCAGGAACTCTTCAAGCAGGCGTTCCCGAAGCACTACGGCAAGATCCGCTTCCCCGAGACCTCGGGCTTAGGGCTCAAGCCCGTCTCGCAGGAAGGCACCGAGCGGCTGTTCCGCGCGGCCGTGAGGTACGCGATCGACAACAAGCGCAACAGCGTAACGATCGTGCACAAGGGCAACATCATGAAGTTCACGGAAGGCGCGTTCCGGAACTGGAGCTATGCCCTCGCCGAGCGCGAGTTCGGCGCGCAGGTCTACACCTGGGAGCAATGGGAGCGCACCAAGGCCGACAAGGGCGAGAAAGGTGCGAACGCGGAACAAGACGCGGCCAGGAGAGCCGGCAAGGTCATCATCAAGGACGCGATCGCCGACATCACGCTGCAGCAGGTGCTGACGCGGCCCGACGAGTTCGACGTCATTGCGACGATGAACCTGAACGGCGACTATCTCTCCGACGCGCTCGCCGCGCAGGTGGGCGGCATTGGTATCGCGCCCGGCGGCAACATCAACTACGTGACCGGTCACGCGGTGTTCGAAGCGACGCACGGCACGGCGCCCAAATACGCAAACCTGGACAAGGTAAACCCCGGCTCGGTGATCCTCTCCGGCGAGATGATGCTGCGTTACATGGGCTGGACCGAGGCAGCGGATGCGATCATTTCGGCCATGGACCGCACGATCGCGCAGAAGATCGTTACCTACGACTTCGCCCGCCTGATGGAAGGCGCGACCGAGGTCAAGTGCAGCGAATTCGGCGACGCGTTGATCCGCAACCTCTGATCGCTGCGGTGCAGAGCCGGAACGCGGCGCTGTCGGGGCGGTGCAGGTGAACGACGCTGCCGCACACACTGGCAGCCGCGACGAGCTCGTCGCTGGCTGCGCGCAGGCGCTCGTCGATGCGTTCGCGAACTATAACGCCGAGTTCCGCGCGATCACGCAGCGCGCCCGGCAGCGCTTCGAGGACCGGGACTGGCGCGGCAGCCAGAAGGACGCGGTCGAGCGGATCGGCCTCTACAACCGCTACGTCGACGGCACCGTCGAGGTGATGCGTCACCGGCTCGGCGAAGACGTGCGCGAGCGCGCTATCTGGTCCGCGATCAAGCGCCGCTTCGCCGAGATCATCGACCCGCTGCCGGACAACGAGTTCACGAAGACGTTCTTCAGCTCGGTGACGCGCCGGACCTTTGGCACGGTCGGTGTCGATGCCGCGGTCGAATTCATCGCGCTCGATCTCGACCCCCTGGCCAGCGTCCATTCGCACGTCGAGACCAAGCAGTACGCCAACCGCGGCTCGCCCGATCTGCTGATCGAGGAACTGCTGGCCGACTTCCGCTTCCGCACGCCGTATCGTGATTTCGACCACAGCGTCCGCCGCGTCACCGATGAGGTGAAGGCTTCGCTCGAGCTCGAGGGCGAGCGGCGCAGCATCGAAACGCTCGAGGTCATCAAGGAAGTCTTCTACCAGATGACCCGCGCCTACCTCGTCGGGCGGATCGGTGGTCGCGGCTGGGCGATGCCTTTCGTCATCGCGTTGCGCAACACTGAGCGCGGCGTGCTGGTCGATGCCGTGATGCTCGACGAAAGCACGGTGAGCGTGCTCTTCAGCTTCACCCGCTCGTACTTCCACGTCGACCTCGCGCACGTGGGCGAGGTCGTGCAGTTCCTGAAGGAGATCCTGCCCCGTAAACCGGTGAGCGAGCTCTTCACCGTGCTCGGACGCGCCAAGCAGGGCAAGACCGAGCGGTACCGCGAGCTCTTCCGGCACCTCCAGCACTCCGACGACCGGTTCGTGCCGGCACCCGGCGAGAAGGGCCTGGTGATGGTGTGCTTTACCCTGCCCTCCTTCGACGTGGTGTTCAAGGTGATCCGCGATCACTTCCCCGTGCAGAAGAACATCGCGCGCGAGGACGTGCTCGGCAAGTACGAGATGGTATTCAAGCGCGACCGCGCCGGGCGGCTGGTCGATGCGCAGGAGTTCAAGCGGCTCAAGTTCCCGAAGAAGCGCTTTGCGCCGGAGCTGTTGCTCGAGCTGCTGACCTCGACGGCGGGCTCAGTGCACGACGAGGGCGAGGACCTCGTCATCGACCACCTGTACATCGAGCGGCGCATGACGCCGCTGAATCTCTATATCCGCACCGCCACGCGTGACCAGGCCGAGCAGGCCGTGCTCGACTACGGACAGGCGATCCGCGATCTCGCGGTAACCAACATCTTCCCGGGCGACCTGCTGCTCAAGAACTTCGGGGTGACTCGGCACAACCGGGTGATCTTCTACGACTACGATGAGCTCTGTCTGGTGACCGACTGCCGCTTCCGCGAGATCCCACGGGCCGAGCACGACGAGGACGAGACCCGCGCCGAGGCCTGGTTTTACGTCGCGGACAACGATGTGTTTCCCGAGACCTTCATGAACTTCCTCGGCTTCGATCCGCACCTGAAGGAGGTGTTCATCGAGTCGCACGGCGAGATCCTGACTGCCGAGTGGTGGCGCGGCATCCAGCACCGGTTGCGCGACGGCGAGCTGCTCGAAGTGCTGCCCTACCACCGGCATCGAGTTAGAGTCTTCAGCAGCCTCTAAATTCGGCTCGGAGCTGATTATTCGGTGATAAGCAGCTCAGAGCTGATTAGTCGGCTGAAATTGGCTCAGAGCCGAATTTCGTGGCGATCGCGACCGTTTATGGGGTCGCGTCAACGCAGGTGGAAGGCAATGCTTGCGCCCGTGCGTCGCCGATTTGCCCCGCCTCGACTGCCGCAGCACGTGGTTCATCGTGGAAACGACCGTGGCAGCGTCTTCAAATCGGACGACGATCGGGCGAACTACCTCGACTGCCTGATGCACGCCGCGCGGAGGTACGAGTGTGCGTTGCACGCATACGTCCTGATGGACAACCACGTGCACATCCTCGCGACGCCGAGCGCAGCAGGGGCGTTGTCACGCTTGATGCAGTGGACGGCCTCCCGTTACACGATTGCCTTCAATGATCAGCACGTTCGATCGGGAACGCTCTGGGAGGGCCGCTTCGCGATAACCTCGGAACGGTATTTCATGGTCTGCCAGCTCTA
>Ga0209971_1000180_pt1 | contig 18836 bp, 12 predicted proteins | sample InoplaM3SAM_FD_187588 | JGI IMG/M metagenome (GOLD analysis project Ga0209971, IMG submission 187588) | Arabidopsis thaliana rhizosphere microbial communities from the Joint Genome Institute, USA, that affect carbon cycling - Inoculated... | ecosystem: Host-associated > Plants > Roots >... | reverse complement strand
CGAGCGCCAGAGCTGGCACAGCTATATCCCCTACACCGATCGCGTCGACTATCTCGGCGGGGTAATGAACAACCTGCCCTACGTGCTGGCTGTCGAAAAGCTGGCCGGCATCAAGGTGCCGGACCGCGTCGACTTCATCCGCGTGATGATGGCCGAGTTTTTCCGCATCCAGAATCACCTGTTGTACCTGGGCACCTATATCCAAGACGTCGGTGCGATGACACCGGTGTTCTTTACCTTCACCGACCGCCAGCGCGCCTACAAGGTGATCGAGGCCATCACCGGCTTCCGCATGCACCCGGCCTGGTACCGCATCGGCGGCGTCGCCCATGACCTGCCGCGGGGCTGGGACAAGCTGGTACGCGAATTTCTGGACTGGATGCCCAAGCGCCTCGCCGAATACGAAAAGGCCGCACTTAAGAACAGCATCCTGATGGGCCGTACCAAAGGCGTTGCCGCTTACAACACCAAACAGGCACTGGAATGGGGCACCACCGGTGCAGGCCTACGCGCCACCGGCTGTGACTTCGACATCCGCAAGGCGCGCCCGTACTCCGGCTACCAGCATTTCGACTTCGAAGTTCCGCTGGCGGTCAACGGTGACGCCTACGACCGTTGCATGGTCAAGATGGGCGAGATGCGTGAAAGCCTGAAGATCATCGAGCAGTGCCTCAAGCACATGCCCGAAGGTCCTTACAAAGCCGACCATCCGCTCACCACGCCGCCGCCGAAAGAACGCACGCTGGAGCACATCGAGACGCTGATCACCCACTTCCTGCAGGTGTCCTGGGGTCCGGTGATGCCGGCCAACGAAAGCTTCCAGATGATCGAGGCGACCAAGGGCATCAACAGTTATTACCTGACCAGCGATGGCGGAACCATGAGCTACCGGACGCGCATCCGCACGCCCAGCTTCCCGCATCTGCAGCAGATCCCTTCGGTGATCAACGGCAGCATGATCCCGGACCTGATCGCCTACCTGGGCAGCATCGATTTCGTTATGGCCGACGTGGACCGCTGACATGACCACAGTAATCAAGACTGACCGTTTCGCCCTCAGCGAAGCCGAACGCTCGGCCATCGAGCACGAGCTGCATCATTACGAAGACCCCCGCGCCGCCTCCATCGAAGCGCTGAAGATCGTGCAGAAGGCGCGCGGTTGGGTCCCGGACGGCGCCTGCGACGCCATCGGCGCGATCCTTGGCATCCCGGCCAGCGATGTAGAGGGCGTTGCCACCTTCTATAGCCAGATCTTCCGCGTACCGGTGGGCCGCCACATCATCCGCGTCTGCGACAGCATGACCTGCTACATCGGAGGCCACGAGTCGGTTCTTGGCGCCATCGAGCAGCAGCTCGGCATCGTCCCCGGCCAGACCACTGCCGACGATCGCTTCACGCTGATCCCGGTGTGCTGCCTGGGCAACTGTGACAAGGCGCCAGCACTGATGATCGATGACGACACCTTCGGCGACGTGCAGCCCGACGGCGTCGCCGCCCTGCTGGAGGCCTATCAATGAATCAGCGCAACGCGACGAGGACGCTTCAGTCCTTCGGCCCCGCCAACCGCATCGCCCGTAGCGAAGAAACCCATCCGCTGACCTGGCGCCTGCGCGACGACGGCGAACCGGTCTGGCTCGACGAGTACAGGCAGAAGAACGGTTACACGGCGCTACGCAAGGCGTTCGCCGAAATGGCCGGCGCCGAGATCGTGCAGACGGTCAAGGATTCAGGGCTCAAGGGTCGTGGCGGTGCGGGCTTTCCCACCGGGGTGAAGTGGGGCCTGATGCCGGCCGACGAATCGCTGAATATCCGCTACCTGCTGTGCAACGCGGACGAGATGGAGCCCAACACCTGGAAGGACCGGCTGCTCATGGAACAGCTGCCGCACCTGTTGATCGAAGGCATGATCATCAGCGCCCGCGCGCTCAAGGCCTATCGCGGCTACATCTTCCTGCGCGGCGAATACGTCGATGCGGCGCGCAACCTCAATCGCGCCATCAATGAAGCCAAGGCGGCCGGCTTGCTGGGCAAGAACATCCTCGGCAGCGGCTTCGACTTCGAACTGTTCGTGCACACCGGCGCCGGCCGCTACATCTGTGGCGAGGAAACCGCGCTGATCAACTCACTGGAAGGCCGTCGCGCCAATCCGCGCGCCAAGCCGCCCTTTCCGGCGGCTGTCGGCGTCTGGGGCAAGCCGACCTGCGTCAACAACGTCGAAACCCTGTGCAACGTACCGGCGATCATCGGCAACGGCGTGGACTGGTACAAATCGCTGGCGCGTCCCGGTAGCGAAGATCACGGCAGCAAGCTGATGGGCTTCTCCGGCAAGGTGAAGAACCCGGGCATCTGGGAGCTTCCCTTCGGCATCACGGCCCGCGAACTGTTCGAGGATTACGCCGGCGGCATGAAGGACGGTTACCAGCTCAAGTGCTGGCAGCCCGGCGGCGCCGGCACCGGCTTCCTGCTGCCAGAACATCTGGAAGCCCAGATGTATGCCGGCGGCGTCGCCAAGTTCGGCACCCGCATGGGCACCGGCCTGGCGCTGGCCGTGGACCACACCGTCAGCATGGTCTCGCTGCTGCGCAACATGGAAGAGTTCTTCGCCCGCGAATCCTGCGGCTGGTGCACCCCGTGCCGCGACGGCCTGCCCTGGAGCGTCAAGACCCTGCGTGCGCTGGAGCGCGGTCAAGGCACTGCCCAGGACCTCGACATCCTGTTGCGGCTGGTGGACTTTCTCGGCCCCGGCAAGACGTTCTGCGCCCATGCACCCGGCGCGGTGGAGCCCTTGGGCGCCGCAATCAAATATTTCCGCTCGGAGTTCGAGGCGGGCGTTGCCCAGACCACGGTCGCGCCCCCGCAGCCGGCACTGACGAATTAAAAGACGCTGGAGGCCAAAGGCTGGACGCTTGACGAAAAAGCAACTCGAACCTCGTCCGGCCTCAAGCCTTTAGCCTCCAGCGCTAGAAAAGATTTCCCCTTAGCCAGACCCGCGCAAGCGGATGAGAAGACCTAGAAATGGCCACTATCCACGTAGACGGCAAAGACTACGAAGTCGATGGGGCGGACAACCTGTTGCAGGCCTGTCTGTCGCTCGGCCTCGATGTTCCCTATTTCTGCTGGCACCCGGCGCTGGGTAGCGTCGGTGCCTGCCGCCAGTGCGCGGTCAAGCAGTACTCCGATGAAAACGACACCCGCGGCCGCCTGGTCATGTCCTGCATGACGCCAGCGACCGACAACAGCTGGATTTCCATCGAAGACGAGGAAGCCAAGGCGTTCCGCGCCAGCGTCGTCGAATGGTTGATGATCAACCACCCGCACGACTGCCCGGTGTGCGAAGAAGGCGGTCACTGCCACCTTCAGGACATGACGGTGATGACCGGCCACAACCAGCGCCGTTACCGTTTTTCCAAACGCACCCACCAGAACCAGGAACTCGGCCCATTCATCGCCCACGAGATGAATCGCTGCATCGCCTGCTACCGCTGCACGCGCTACTACAAGGACTACGCAGGCGGCACGGACCTTGGCGTGTATGGGGCCCATGACAACCTCTACTTCGGCCGTGTCGAAGACGGCGTGCTGGAAAGCGAATTCTCCGGCAACCTGACCGAGGTCTGCCCGACTGGCGTGTTCACGGACAAGACCCACTCCGAGCGCTACAACCGCAAGTGGGACATGCAGTTCGCGCCGAGCATCTGCCAGGGCTGTTCGGCTGGCTGCAACATCAGCCCCGGTGAGCGCTACGGGGAACTGCGACGCATCGAAAACCGCTTCAACGGCGAAGTGAACCACTACTTTCTCTGCGACCGCGGGCGCTTCGGCTACGGCTTCGTCAACCGCGCGGATCGCCCACGCCAACCGCAGCTCGGCGAACGAAAGCTGGGCGTCGACGCAGCGCTGGATAAGGCCGCCGAATTGCTTGGCGGTCGGCGCGTAATCGGCATCGGCTCGCCGCGTGCGAGCCTGGAAAGCAACCACGCGCTGCGTGAACTGGTCGGCGCGGGTAACTTCTTCTGTGGGATTTCCGCGGATGAACTGAAGCACATCAAGCTGATTCGCGAGCTCATGCAGACCGGCCCGCTGCCGGTGCCTTCGATGCGCGACATCGAGAGCCATGACGCCGTGTTCATTCTCGGCGAGGACCTGACACAGACCGCGGCACGCATGGCGCTTTCGGTGCGTCAGGCTGCCAAGGGCAAGGCCACCGAAATCGCCGCCTCGATGAAGATTCAGGATTGGCACATCGCCGCCGTGCAAAACGTCGCGCAGCACGCATTGCACCCGGTGTTTATCGCCAGCGTGAGCGAAACCCGTCTCGACGACATCGCCGCGCAGAGCGTGCAGGCCTCTCCCGTCGACCTGGCGCGTCTGGGCTTTGCCGTGGCCAACGCCATCGACCCGGGCGCTCCGGCCGTTCAGGGGCTGGAAGCCGATGCGCGGGAACTTGCGCAACAGATCGCCGACGCGCTGCTCGCCGCCAAACGACCCTTGCTGATCAGCGGCGCCTCGCTGGGTGAAACGGCGCTGATCGAAGCCGCCGGCCAGATCGCACAGGCGCTGAAGAACCGCGGAAAAAGCGCATCGATCAGCTTTGTCGTTCCGGAAGCCAACAGCCTTGGCGTTGCCCTGCTCGGTGGCGAATCCGTGGATGACGCGCTGGATGCGTTGATCGCTGGCGAGGCCGACGCAGTCGTGGTGCTGGAAAACGACCTCTACCGCCGCGCCGACCAGTCCAGGGTGGACAAGGCGCTGACCGCCGCCAAAGCGGTCATCGTCGCCGATCATCAACAGACCGCGACCACTGCCAAAGCCGATCTGGTGCTCTCGGCCGCGAGCTTTGCCGAAGCCGACGGCACGCTGGTCAGCCAGGAAGGCCGCGCCCAGCGCTTCTTCCAGGTGTTCGAACCCAGCTATTACGACGGCAGCATTCTGGTGCGCGAAGGCTGGCGCTGGATGCATGCATTGCAGTGCACGCTGCAGAGCAAGCCGGTGGACTGGACGAATCTGGATCAGGTCACTGCATCCTGCGCCGCCGCCAACCCGCAGCTGCAAGGCATTCTTCATGCCGCCCCGCTCGCTTCGTTCCGCATCAAGGGCCTGAAAATGGCGCGCGAGCCGCTGCGTTACAGCGGTCGTACAGCCATGCGCGCCAACATCAGCGTTCACGAACCGCGCCAGCCGCAGGATCCGGACTCGCCTTTCGCGTTTTCCATGGAAGGCTATTCCGGCAGCGGCGAAGCCCGGCAGCAGATTCCTTTCGCCTGGTCTCCGGGCTGGAACTCGCCCCAGGCCTGGAACAAGTTTCAGGACGAAGTCGGCGGCCACCTGCGCGCTGGCGATCCCGGCGTGCGTCTGCTCGATGGCGAGCGTCAGGACCTGGGCTGGAAGCCTGCGCCGAGCGCCTTCGCCCCGGCGTCCGGCACCTGGCGGGCGGTGCCGCTGCACCATCTGTTCGGCAGCGACGAGACCTCGTCCCTCGCCGCCCCCATCCAGGCGCGCATCCCGCAAGCCTACGTTGCACTGGCCGAAGCCGAAGCCAGCCGCCTGGGCGTAACGGACGGTGAGCTGCTGGCATTCAGCATTGCCGATAGCCGCTGCCGCTTGCCGGTGCGTATCGATGCTTCGCTGAGCCCGGGCCTGATCGGCCTGCCAGTCGGCCTGGCCGGCGTTCCGCAACTGCATGGCAATTGCGTGGCAACCGAACTGGAGGTCGTCCGATGAGCTGGCTGACTCCCGAGGTGATCGACGTGATCATCGCCGTCGTCAAGGCGTTGGTGATCATGCTGGCAGTAGTGGTCTGCGGTGCGTTGTTGAGCTTTGTCGAGCGGCGGCTTCTCGGCTGGTGGCAGGATCGCTACGGTCCTAACCGGGTCGGGCCGTTCGGTATGTTCCAGCTCGGCGCCGACATGCTGAAGATGTTTTTCAAGGAGGACTGGAACCCGCCGTTCTCCGACCGTCTGATCTTTACCCTGGCGCCCGTGGTGGCGATGAGCTCGCTGCTGATCGCCTTCGCCATCGTGCCGGTAACGCCGACCTGGGGCGTGGCGGACCTGAACATCGGCCTGCTGTTCTTCTTCGCCATGGCGGGGCTCACCGTTTACGCGGTGCTCTTTGCCGGCTGGTCGAGTAACAACAAGTTCGCCCTGCTGGGTGCGTTGCGCGCCTCGGCGCAGACGGTCTCCTACGAGGTGTTCCTCGGGCTTTCGCTGATGGGCATCGTGGCGCAGGTTGGCTCGTTCAACATGCGCGACATCGTCGAATACCAGCAGCAAAACCTGTGGTTCATCATTCCGCAGTTCTTCGGCTTCTGTACGTTCTTCGTCGCCGGCGTCGCAGTCACCCACCGCCATCCATTCGACCAGCCGGAAGCCGAGCAGGAACTGGCAGACGGCTATCACGTCGAGTACGCCGGCATGAAGTGGGGCATGTTCTTCGTGGGCGAATACATCGGCATCGTGACCATCTCGGCGCTGCTGACGACGCTGTTCTTCGGCGGTTGGCACGGCCCGTTCCTGGATACGCTGCCCTGGCTGTCGTTCTTCTGGTTCGCGATCAAGACCGGTTTCTTCATCATGCTGTTCGTGCTGTTGCGCGCTTCGTTGCCGCGCCCGCGCTACGACCAGGTGATGGCCTTCGGCTGGAAGTTCTGCCTGCCGCTGACCCTGATCAACCTGCTGGTGACCGGCGCGCTCGTGCTGGCCGCGGCCCAGTAAGGAGAGAATTCGATGTTCAAGTACATTGGCGCGGTGCTGCACGGCACCTACACCCAACTGCGCAGCCTGGTGATGGTCTTCAGCCATGGCTTTCGCAAGCGCGACACCCTGCAATACCCCGAGGAACAGGTCTATCTTCCGCCCCGCTATCGCGGTCGCATCGTCCTGACCCGCGACCCCGACGGCGAAGAGCGCTGCGTGGCCTGCAACCTCTGCGCGGTGGCATGCCCGGTGGGATGCATCTCCCTGCAGAAGGCCGAGACCGAGGAAGGCCGCTGGTATCCCGAGTTCTTCCGCATCAACTTCTCGCGCTGCATCTTCTGCGGCCTGTGCGAAGAAGCCTGTCCGACCAATGCCATCCAGCTCACGCCTGATTTCGAGATGGGCGAATACAAGCGCCAGGACCTGGTTTACGAGAAGGAAGACCTGCTGATATCCGGCACCGGCAAATATCACGATTACAACTTCTACCGCGTCTCGGGCCTCGCCATCGCAGGCAAACCGAAGGGCGCCGCGCAGAACGAAGCCGAGCCGATCAACGTCAAGGGGCTGTTGCCATGAGGCCTTTCGATAAAAAGCGCTGGAGGCTAGGGTCTGTTGCCGTTTCGTCGCGAGCCGCGTTGCTGCGGCAAATATCGCCAGGCAAGGCGCGGGACGCAGGCAATGGTCATTCCCTTGCCAAGTCCCGCAACGCCGCATGGCGATATTTGACGCGCAACCCTTCGGGCCGGGCCTGTTTTTGCGCGATGCGGCGTTATTCGTCGTTCATTTGGAATAACCAAACCTCTCTCCTCATGCCTTGCCTCGCGCAAAAACAGGCGCCGGCGCGGCCGCGAACGAAATGGCAACAGGCCCTAGAAAGCTGGACGAGCTCCGCGGTTTTTTCGTTCAGCCTTCAGCCTTCCGCCCTCCAGCGCTCCAGGAGCTTGTGATGGAATTTGCCTTCTATTTCTCTGCCGGCGTGGCGGTTGTCGCCACGCTCAGGGTGGTTACCGGCAGTAATCCGGTTCATGCCCTGCTGTACCTGATCACCTCGCTGCTGGCTGTTTCGATGTGCTTCTTCGCACTCGGCGCGCCCTTTGCCGGTGCGCTGGAAGTGATCGTCTACGCCGGTGCCATCATGGTGCTCTTCGTGTTCGTGGTGATGATGCTAAACCTTGGCCGCAACACCGTCAGCCAGGAGCGCGCCTGGATGGCTCCGCGTGTCTGGATCGGCCCGTCGTTGCTGGCGGCAGTGCTGCTAGCGCAGCTGCTCTACGCGCTCTTCGCCGGATCGACCGGTGCCCCTGTCGGCGTGTCGACGGTAGGACCGAAAGAGGTCGGCATCGCGCTGTTCGGGCCTTACCTGCTGCTCGTCGAGCTGGCTTCCATGCTGTTGCTTGCAGCGCTGGTTGCCGCCTATCACCTTGGCCGCCACGAGGCGAAGGAGTAACCCATGCATTCGATACCAATGGAACACGGCCTGGCGGTCGCCGCCCTGCTGTTCTGCCTGGGGCTTGCCGGGCTGATGGTGCGCCGCAACATCCTGTTCATGCTCATGAGCCTCGAAGTGATGATGAACGCCACAGGCCTCGCCTTCGTTGTCGCCGGTAGCCGCTGGGAGCAGCCGGATGGACAGATCATGTTCATCCTCGTCATTACCCTGGCAGCCGCCGAGGCTGCCATCGGGCTGGCGATCCTGCTGCAGCTGTACCGTCGCTTCAACACCCTGGATGTCGATGCTGCAAGCGAGATGCGCGGATGAACCTACTATTCCTGACCTTCGTTTTCCCGCTCCTGGGCTATTTCCTGCTGGCTTTCTCACGCGGGCGGATATCCGAAACCGTCGCTGCCGTGATTGGGGTCGGTTCGGTAGGCCTGTCGGCCCTGATCGCAGCGCTGTGCATCTGGCAATTCAATACCGCGCCGCCTGAAGGGGGCATCTTTAGCCAGCATCTCTGGCAGTGGCTGGATGTGGCCGGTTTCAGCGTCGCCTTCGGCCTGCATCTGGACGGCCTGTCGCTGACGATGCTCGGCGTGGTCACCGGCGTGGGCTTTCTGATCCACCTGTTCGCCAGTTGGTACATGCGTGGCGAAGAGGGTTACTCCCGGTTCTTCGCCTACACCAATCTGTTCATCTTCAGCATGTTGCTGCTGGTGCTGGGCGACAACCTGCTCCTGCTGTACTTCGGCTGGGAAGGCGTGGGGCTGTGTTCCTACCTGCTGATTGGCTTCTACTTCAAGGAGCGCAAGAACGGCAACGCGGCACTCAAGGCCTTTATCGTCACCCGCGTCGGCGACGTGCTGATGGCGTTCGGCCTGTTCATCCTCTTCGTTCAGCTCGGCACGCTGAATATCCAGCAACTGCTGGTGCTGGCGCCGCAGAAGTTCGCCAGCGGCGACCTCTGGATCACACTGGCGACGCTGGCGCTACTGGGCGGAGCGGTCGGCAAATCGGCGCAACTGCCCTTGCAGACCTGGCTGGCCGACGCAATGGCCGGCCCGACACCGGTCTCCGCGCTGATCCACGCAGCCACCATGGTTACGGCGGGCGTGTACCTGATCGCCCGTACCCACGGCCTGTTCCTGCTCGCGCCGGATGTGCTCGAGCTGGTCGGCATCGTCGGCGGTGTGACGCTTGTGCTGGCGGGCTTCGCCGCGCTGGTGCAGACCGACATCAAGCGCATCCTCGCCTATTCGACCATGAGCCAGATCGGCTACATGTTTCTCGCGCTGGGCGTCGGGGCCTGGGATGCAGCAATCTTTCACCTGATGACCCACGCCTTCTTCAAGGCGTTGCTGTTCCTGGCTTCCGGTTCGGTCATCCATGCCTGCCACCACGAGCAGAACATCTTCAAGATGGGCGGGCTGTGGAAGAAGCTGCCGCTGGCCTACGCCAGCTTCATCGTCGGCGGCTCGGCGCTTGCCGCTCTGCCGCTGATCACCGCAGGCTTCTACTCCAAGGACGAGATCCTTTGGGAAGCCTTCGCCAGCGGTCATGACGGCCTGCTCTACGCCGGCCTCGCCGGGGCCTTCCTCACCTCGCTGTATACCTTCCGCCTGATTTTCATCGCCTTCCATGGTCAGGCGAAAACCGAGGCTCACGCAGGACACGGTATCGCTCATGGCCTGCCGCTCGTGGTGTTGATCCTGCTGTCGACCTTCATTGGCGCGCTGATCGTGCCGCCGCTGGCCGGCGTGTTGCCGGAAAGCGCCGGACACGCCGGTGGCGAGGCCAAGCACAGCCTGGAGCTCGCCTCTGGCGCAATCGCACTGGCCGGAATTCTGCTCGCAGCGCTGCTGTTCCTAGGTAAGCGAAGCCTGGTTGGCGCCATTGCCGGCAGCGCGCCCGGGCGCTTCCTGAGCAGCTGGTGGTACGCCGCCTGGGGCTTCGATTGGCTTTACGACAAGCTTTTCGTGCGGCCCTACCTGTTGATCTGCCGCCTGCTCGCTCGCGATCCGGTCGATGCGACCATCGGCCTGGTTCCACGCACGGCACGCGGCAGCCATCTGTTGCTGAGTCGCAGCGAGACCGGCCAGCTGCGCTGGTACGCCCTGTCCATCGTTGGCGGAGCCGTGCTGTTGCTCGGCATCGTTCTGCTCTGAATTTGCGCAAGGACTCGAAATCGTGATTCTGCCCTGGCTAATCCTGATCCCCTTTATCGGCGGCCTGCTCTGCTGGTTCGTCGAACGTTTCGACAAAAGCATGCCGCGCTGGATCGCCCTGTCCACCATGGCGCTGCTGCTCGGCATCGGCCTGTGGCTGTGGGCGAGCGGCAACTATCAGCTGGCCCCCGCGCCGGGCGCGGAGGCTGATTGGGCCGTGCAGTTCAAGCACGTCTGGATCGAGCGCTTCGGCATCAACCTGCACCTGGCGCTGGACGGCCTGTCGCTGTTGATGATCGTGCTCACCGGACTGCTTGGCGTGCTTTCGGTGCTCTGTTCCTGGAAGGAAATCCAGCGTCACGTCGGCTTCTTCCACCTCAACCTGATGTGGATTCTCGGCGGGGTGGTCGGGGTTTTCCTCGCGCTGGACCTGTTCCTGTTCTTCTTTTTCTGGGAAATGATGCTGGTGCCGATGTACTTCCTCATCGCGCTCTGGGGCCATAGCGGCGAAGGCAAACGTTCGCGGATCAACGCCGCGACCAAGTTCTTCATCTATACCCAGGCCAGCGGTCTGATCATGCTGGTGGCCATCCTCGGGTTGGTCTTCGTCAACTACCACAACACTGGCGTATTGACCTTCGACTACGAGTTGCTGCTCAAGGCCGACCTGGCGCCGGGTATCGAGTACCTGTTGATGCTTGGCTTCTTCATCGCCTTCGCGGTGAAGTTTCCAATCGTGCCGCTGCACTCCTGGCTGCCGGACGCCCATGCCCAGGCGCCGACTGCAGGCTCGGTCGACCTGGCCGGCATTCTGCTGAAGACGGCCGCCTACGGCATGATCCGCTTTGCGCTGCCGCTGTTTCCCGAGGCTTCGATGGATTTCGCGCCCATCGCCATGAGCCTCGGCTTGCTTGGCATCTTCTACGGCGCCCTGCTTTCCTTCGCGCAGACCGACATCAAGCGGCTGATCGCGTACTCCAGCGTCTCGCACATGGGCTTCGTACTGATCGGGATCTACTCGGGCAGCCAGCTGGCGTTGCAAGGTGCGGTGGTGCTGATGATCGCCCACGGCCTTTCGGCAGCGGCGCTGTTCATCCTCAGCGGCCAGCTCTACGAACGACTGCACACCCGCGACATGCGTGAAATGGGCGGACTGTGGTCGCGCCTGCCCTGGCTGCCGGCGCTCAGCCTTTTCTTCGCAGCTGCTTCGCTGGGCCTTCCCGGCACCGGAAACTTCATTGGCGAATTCGTCGTGCTGTTCGGCAGCTTTGCCGATTCGCCTTGGGTAGTTGTCATCGCCACCTTCGGCTTGGTGCTTTCGTCGGTCTATTCGCTGGCGATGATTCACCGCGCCTATTTCGGCCCGACCAAGGCAGAGGGCGTTCTCGACGGTCTCGATGCCCGTGAGGTCTCGATGGTTCTGGTGCTGGCGCTATTGCTGGTGCTGCTCGGCATTTTCCCGCAGCAGGTGTTCGACACCTCACACGCGACTATGAATGGCGTGCACCAGTGGCTCGATGCCGCCCTCTCCCCATCCGTTTCGGCCCGGTAGTTCCTGTCATGCAATCGACTCAGCAATACATCATCGCCTTGCTACCCCTGCTGATTACCGGCGCTACAGCCATTGCGGTCATGCTGGCCATCGCCTGGCGCCGCCATTATGGACTCACGTTTATCGTCACCTCGGCAGGGCTGACGCTGGCGCTGCTTTCCATCGTGCCAGCGTTGCAGGTAGCCCCGCTGGACGTAACGCCCATGCTGCGGCTGGATGCCTTCGCCTATTTCTATTCGGCGCTCGTGCTGGTGGCGACCCTGGCCTGCGTAACGCTGGCACATGCCTATCTCGGAGAGGCCGACTCGGAAGGTTTTCCGGGCAACCGTGAGGAGCTGTTTCTGCTACTAGCATTGTCGGCAGCAGGCGGCCTGGTGCTGGTCAGCACTCAGCATCTGGCCGGATTGTTCATCGGCCTTGAGCTGCTGTCGGTGCCGGTTTACGGACTGGTGGCCTATGCCTTCTTCAACAGACGTTCGCTGGAAGCAGGCGTCAAATACATGGTGCTCTCTGGAGCGGGCAGCGCCTTCATGCTGTTCGGCATGGCGCTGCTGTATGCCGAGTCGGGCAGCCTCGGTTTTGCCGGCATCGGTGCCAGCCTGGCGGCGCAGGGTTCGTCGCTGCTGGTTCAGGCCGGCATCGGGATGCTGTTGGTCGGTCTGGGTTTCAAGCTGTCGCTGGCGCCCTTCCACCTCTGGACGCCCGACGTCTATGAGGGCGCACCGGCACCAGTCGCCGCGTTCCTGGCGACGGTCAGCAAGGTCGCCGTGTTCGCCGTGCTACTGCGCCTGTATCAGCTTTCCCCGGCCACCAGCGGCGGCTGGCTGAACGATGCGCTGACCTTGATCGCCATCGCCTCGATCCTGATGGGCAATCTGTTGGCGCTGAACCAGAGCAACATAAAGCGCCTGCTGGGCTACTCGTCCATCGCCCACTTCGGCTACTTGCTGGTTGCCCTTATCGCAAGCAAGGGGCTGGCGGTCGAAGCTATCGGCGTCTATCTGGTGACTTACCTGCTGACGACCCTCGGTGCGTTCGGTGTGGTCAGCCTGATGTCGAGCCCGTACAAGGGCCGCGATGCCGACGCGCTGTATGAATACCGTGGGCTCTTCTGGCGCCGCCCTTACCTGACGGCGGTACTGACGGTGATGATGCTGTCGCTTGCCGGGATTCCACTGACGGCCGGCTTCATCGGCAAGTTCTACGTCATCGCCTCCGGCGTTCAATCGCAGCTCTGGTGGCTGCTGGGCACGCTGATCATCGGCAGCGCCGTGGGCCTGTTCTATTACCTGCGGGTTGTAGTGACCCTGTATCTGGTCGAACCGGGCCTGCATCGTCATGACGCCCCGTCCAACTGGGGACAACGTGCCGGCGGCATCATGCTGTTGGCCATCTCCGTGCTGGCATTCTTCCTCGGGGTCTACCCTCAGCCGTTGCTGGATCTGGTGCAGCACGCTGGGCTGGCGGTGCTCTGACGTACCGATCCCTGAGCCAGACGCCCCGTTAATCGGGGCGTTTTGCGTTGTACGGCTCGTCATGACGATGGCCTACCGACGCCCTGTCCTTCGCTCTCGCTTGATTCTCCGAGTGAAGGCGGCCCGAATCGCGTGGATGATCTTCGATAGTTGCTCGGGCTTTGCCTTTGGAGCCGTTACCGCGATGGATCAGGCGACACCAGGCGCTCCTTAGCAGGGGCGAACCGCAGGGATGCGGCACTAGGACTGGGCGCTGCCCCGATCTAGGCCGTGAGTTGCCCTAGTCGGCGCTCCTCGGAGCGGTGGTGAGATGAAACGGAGCGCGGCGACCGCCGCTGAAACGAAAAGCCCGCATCCTTCGATGCGGGCTTAGGCTACGTCCGGTACAGCAACCGTCAGTGCGCCAACAACGATCCGCCAACCTTGCCGGCCAGCTTCTCCGGCTTGATCAGGAAGCGCGCCAGTGCCGGCAACAGCCACAACGCGCCGAACATGTTGACGATGAACATAAAGGTCAGCATCAGCCCCATATCCGCCTGGAACTTGATCGCCGAGAACATCCAGGTCGCCACGCCGATGGCGAGGCACAGGCCGGTGAACAGAACTGCCTTTCCGGTCGACTTGAGCGTTTCGTAATAGGCCTCCTGCAACGGCAGCCCGGCCCGTAGGAAGCTTTCCAGACGGCTATAGATATAGATGCCGTAATCCACACCGATACCTACGCCCAGCGCAATCACCGGAAGCGTCGCCACCTTCATGCCAATGCCCAGGAACGCCATCAATGCGTTGCCGAGAATCGACGTCAGGATCAGCGGCAGCACGATACAGATGGTGGCGGGAATCGAGCGGAAGGTGATCAGACACATCGCCGCAACGCAGATGTAAACCAGGGTGAGAATGGTCAGTTCCGACTTGGCGATGACTTCGTTGGTTGCCGCCTCGATGCCGGCATTCCCTGCAGCAAGCAGAAATTCCAGCCCTTCACGGTTGTTTTCTTCGGCGAAGACTTCGACCGCAGCGACGACGCGTTTGAGGGTCGCTGCTTTGTGGTCATTAAGGAACACCATCACTGGAGCGAGCGAGCAATCGGAGTTGTACAAGCCCTCGGCACGCGAAATCGAGTTGTTCAGCACGTCCTGGTTACGCGACAAGGTTTCCCATTTCAGGCTGCCTTCGTTCATGCCCTTGATGCCCTGACGCGCCACCGTGACCATCGACACCGCCGACTGGACGCCCGGCGTGTTTTCCATCTTCCAGGTCAGTTCGTCCATCGCCGCAAGCGTGTCGTAGTGCGAGCAGCCTTCGGGAGCGGTTTTAACCATCACCACCAATACGTCCGAGCTGGTCGAGTAATTGTTGATGACGAAATCGTTGTCCTTGTTGTAGCGGGAATCCGGACGCAGCTCCGGAGCGCCCTGATCCAGGTCCCCAACCTGAAGGTTCTGCTTCTGATACCAGAAGCCGCCAAGCGCAATCACCAGCGCCAGCACCACCGAAACCGGAGCCACCTTCGGATGAGCGAAGTTCGACAGTGCTCGCCAGAACGGATGTTCCGTATGGGCGTCTTTCTTGCTTCGCTCGACCGCTTTCTTGCTTATGCCCAGATAGGAAATCGCGACCGGCAACAGGATCAGGTTGGTAAATACGATCACCGCGACGCCGATAGACGCGCCGATCGCCAGCTCGCGGATCACTCCGATATCGATGATCAGCAGCGTGATGAAGCCAACGGCATCGGCAAGAATGGCGATCATGCCCGGCAGGAACAACTGACGGAACGTCCGCCGCGCCGCGATCAGTGCGTTATCCGCCTCACCCGATTGCAGCGCGATACCGTTGATCTTCTGTACGCCATGGGAGATTCCGATGGCGAAGATAAGGAACGGAACCAGCATCGAATACGGATCGAGCCCGAAGCCTGCGAGGTTCATCAGGCCCAGCTGCCAGCCCACCGCGATCAGCGTCGTCACCAGAACCGAAATGGTGCTGCGAACGCACCGGGTGAACCAGTACAGCAGTACGAGCGTGATCAGGAAAGCAGTCGCGAAGAACACCACGACCATCAACAGACCATCGATAAGATCGCCCACTTTCTTGGCGAAACCGACGATGTGGATGTCGACGTTAGGATTCTGCGCCTCGTACTTGTCGCGGATCTTTTCTTCCAGCTCGTGGGAGAACTTCTGATAATCCAGTTTTATCAGCTTGCCGCGGTCGTTCGCGTCCGAGTAGGACTCTTGCAACGGAATATCGATGATCGACGATTTGAAATTGTTCGCGACCAGACGGCCAACCTGACCGGATTTCAGTACGTTGTTGCGCAGTTCATTAAGGCTGGCCTCGGAACCGTCGTACGTCTGGGGAATGACCTCACCGCCGTCGAAACCCTCTTCGGTGACCTCCGTCCAGCGCACGCTGGGGCTCCACAACGACTTCATCCCGGAACGATCCACACCGGGGATATAGAACGCCTCGTCATGAATCTGCCGCAGCGTTTCCATGTACTCCTTGGTGAAAATGTTGCCTTCCTTGGCCTCTACCGAAATTCGCACGGTATTGCCTAGGTTGGCCAGATCGTTCCTGAACTCGATCATCTTCTGGATATAGGGATGACTGAGAGGAATCATCTTCTCGAAACTGGTCGAAGGACGAACCTGAGAAGCCTGATAGAACAGAAAGATGCTGACCAGCAGGCACAGCAGAATAACGACTGGTCTGTTGTTGAATATCAGTCGTTCCAGAAACGTGGCCTTGTCCTGATGATGTTTGCTCATCGCGTTCCCCGATTATTGTTTTTGGCTTGGCTCTTCGCCGGACGGGAGCGCAATGTGCACGCCGCCTTGTCCGACCAGAACCAGCTCATCTCTTTCGTTGGAAATCGCACCGGCGAGCGAACGCCGGTCCGGGCGATGTACGACCGAGAAGCTCTGTCCGTTGTCCTTGCTCTTCAGTACGGCGCCGCCATGCCCCACGATGACGATGGTGCCGTCGGCCAGCAGACTGCCGCCTGACAGACCGGAACGTACTGGCCGGTCACCGTCCAGAAGTTCGATCGGCTGCCAGCTGTCGCCGAAGTTCGTCGAGCGGAACAGATGGCCGCGCAAACCGTAGGCGAGCACCAGGCCCGGCTGCCCGCCGCCCAGAACGCCGAAAAACGAGCCCTCGTAAGGAGATTCCACGCGCTCCCACGTCTGGCCCATGTCCGGAGAGCGGAACATGCTGCCCATCTCGCCGACGATGAACAGGCCAGAGCCGCCGATCTGCGCGATGGCGTTCAGGTGGTAGCCGTCTTCGTTGTCCAGGCGATCGGCGACGTCGGTCCAGTGCTGGCCGCCGTCGTTCGTTTCCAGGAGCAAGCCGTAGGCGCCGGTCGCCAGACCGTGCTGCGAATTCTCGAACCAGACGTCGAGCAGAGGGACTTCGCCTTCGCGGTTTTCGTACTGACGCGTCCAACTCTGGCCGCCATCGCTGGTACCGAGGATCAACGCATCATGCCCAACCGCCCAGCCGTGCGTGTCGTCGGCGAAGTAAACCGCCGTGAGCAACTGGCGCGTCGGCACCTTGGCCTGCGACCAGCTGGAGCCGCCATCTTCGGAATAAAGAATGTGCCCTCGATCGCCCACTGCCACGAGGCGCTTTCCTGCCTGGGCGATGTCGAGAAGCAAGGTGGACGCCGCCTTCTGCGATTCGATCGCATAGCGGACGCCAGGATCGGACGGCGCTTGCGCCTGTACCGAAGTGGACGAAAGAAACAGGACAGAGAGAACACTGCAGAGCGAGAGCGTTCTAGTCAGCAGCGAATTGCGACGGAACAGCGGCGCGCGACACTCGTTTTCCGCGCGGCCAACCGGTGTGCGCCACGTGACGGGCTCACTCATACATACCCCCTTTATTTTTATTAGGTAGGGCCTGCGTATGGAGACAGGCGGAGCCATGCTATAGGCGTTTCGAAAGCGGCGGCAATTGCCTGGACGTTATGTTTTGTTAAACCGGACTGATTGATGTTGCTCGATAGACAAGCCTTATGGCAGGGCATTTGGCGGCCCGCCCGTCAGGCATACGACGGCTCCCAAGCCCGTAACTTTTCAAGCTTTCCAAACGGAAAATCCCGCGGCCGGCGCGGGATTCCTGTTCGCTTGACGTCTGCAGTCGCAGCCTTGATCAGGCCAGGCTCTTGCTGACCACCTCGTAGACATCGCTCGACAATTCGCCGGAGGCCAATATGCGCTCCAGCTCCATTTTCATCAGGCCCTGACGACCCGCATCGTACTTGCGCCAGCGCGTCAGAGGTGCCAACAGGCGCGACGCGATCTGCGGGTTGAGCGTGTTCAGCACGATCACCTGATCGGCCAGGAAACGGTAGCCCGCACCATCGGCACGGTGGAAGTTGACCAGGTTCTGGTTGGCGAAGGCACCAATCAGCGCGCGCACCTTGTTCGGATTCTTCAGCGTGAACGCCGGGTGCTGCATCAAGTGTTGGACCCGCTCCAGCCCACCCGGCTGCGTGTTGCCGGCCTGGACGCTGAACCACTGATCCATGACCAACGGGTTGTCCTTGAAGTGCTCGGCAAAGCTTTCGAGTGCCTTGTCGCGCTCGGCCTGGAAGTCGGAATTGACCAGCACGGCCAGTGCCGTCAGGCGTTCGGTCATATTGTCCGCCTGCTCGAACTGATCGACGCAAGCGGCCACCACTTCAGGCTTGCCGCTCAGCATCAGGTACGACAGCGCGATGTTCTGCAGGGAACGACGCGCAAAGTGGTTGGCTTCGGCGACATAGGGCGTCTGCCGCGACACCTCGCGGTTGGCCTGATAACGCTTCCAGAGCAGATCATGCAGCGCGGTGGCGATGCCTTGGCGAGCGAAATCGCGGGCTGCGTGAATGGCATCGACGTCCGCCACTTCACTGATCTCGGTGAGGTAGGCCTCGCTTGGCAGCGAGAGCATCTCGGCGACCATGGCCTGATCGAGGCTGCGATCTTCCAGCTGGCTGCGCAGCGCCGCGACCAGACGCTGGTCAATCTGCAACGCTTCGCCGCGCTGGTGCTGACCGATCATTTCCTGCAGCACCTGAACCGACAGTTGCTGACCGGCCTCCCAGCGATTGAAGCCATCGGAATCGTGCTGCATCAGGAACATCAGCTGATCGCGGTTATAGGGGAAATCCAGCTTCACCGGTGCGGAGAACCCACGCAGCAGCGATGGCAGCGGCCGTTCCGGCACGTCGACAAAGGTGAAAGTCTGCTCGGGCTGGTCGACTGCCAGCACTCGGGTCGTGCCGACCGCGGCGTCTTCCGCTTGCAGCCGCAGCGCGATTTCATTGCCCTGGCCATCCAGCAGACCCAGCGAAACCGGGATCACGAACGGCAGCTTTTCGCTTTGGCCCGGCGTCGGAGGGCAGCTCTGGCGGAAGGTCAGGCTGTAGGTCTTGGCGGTCGCATCGTACTGCTCGCTGACGGCGAGGCGCGGCGTGCCGGCCTGGCTGTACCAGCGTTTGAACTGGGTCAGGTCGGC
>Ga0209971_1000176_pt1 | contig 19073 bp, 13 predicted proteins | sample InoplaM3SAM_FD_187588 | JGI IMG/M metagenome (GOLD analysis project Ga0209971, IMG submission 187588) | Arabidopsis thaliana rhizosphere microbial communities from the Joint Genome Institute, USA, that affect carbon cycling - Inoculated... | ecosystem: Host-associated > Plants > Roots >... | reverse complement strand
AGAGGAGTCCGTCGGCGACTCCGTTCCAGGACTTCTGCGCGAGCACGCCGGTCAGGAGGGCCCCGACGGTCCCGCCCACGCCGTGCGCGGCGACGACGTCGAGCGAGTCGTCCACGCGGGTGCGCGCGCGCCACAGGAGCGCGAAGTAGCTGGGAACCGCCGCGACCGCGCCGATGAGTATCGCGGACATCGGACTGACGAAGCCGGCCGCCGGCGTCACCGCGACGAGGCCGACGACGATCGCCGTCGCCGCCCCGACCGCCGTGGCCCGGCCCGTTCGGGCGAGATCCACGAGAGTCCAGACGACGAGCGTCGCGATCGGCGCCATCATCGTGTTCACGAACGCCAGCGCCGCGATTCCGTTCGCCGCCAAGGCGCTTCCCCCGTTGAAGCCGAACCATCCGAACCAGAGGAGTCCGGCCCCCAGGAGCGTGAAGGGAACGTTGTGGGGCAGGATCGCCTGGCGCGCGTAGTCCTTGCGGGGTTTCAACAGAAGCGCCACGGTGAGCGCGGCCGCCGCCGCGTTGACGTGGACGACGGTGCCGCCGGCGAAATCGAGCGCGCCGAGCTTGCCGAGCCAGCCGCCCCCCCACACCCAGTGCGCGACCGGCGCGTAGACGAGGATCCCCCACAGGGTCAGGAACGCGAGATAAGGGCCGAAGCGCATGCGTTCGACGACGGCGCCGGAGATGAGAGCGGCGGTGATGATCGCGAAGGTGCCCTGGAACGCGAAGAAGAGGAGGTGCGGGATCGTGCCCTGCGGGGCGAGGTCCACGCCGCGCAGAAAAGCCATGGAGAAGTCTCCGGCGAGTGGTGTCCCGCGTCCGAACGCGATCGAGTAACCGAGGAGCGCCCACGCGAGGCCGGCGAAGCCGAGCGCGCAGACGCTCATCATCATCGTGTTGAGAGCGTTCTTCTGTCGGACGAGACCGCCGTAGAAGAAACCGAGGGCGGGGGTCATGAGGAGCACCAGGGCCGTCGCCACGAGGACCCACGCGGTGTCCGAATTGTTCAACTTGGGAAATCAGGATAGCAGCTTCGAGCTCGTCGTCCAAGGCGAAGATCTCGCCGGAGGCGGAGATCCTCTACTGGTAGTAGCCGCTGACGTCGATCACGACGTGGACCTTCCCGCCGGCAGGACCGCCGTAGAAGACGGTCAGCTCTCCCGCATCGTTCAAGGTCACGGTCGCGATCTCGGCTCGGGTCTGACCCGCACTGAAGTTGAGATTCGATGCGACCGGAAGAGGAGAACCGGCCGGACGGAGAGTCAAGAACCCGGGCTGGGTCGGTTCGGTCGCGGTCACGTTCAGGACCAGGGACCTGGCCCCGGAAGGGATTCCGCACTGTTCCGCGAACGAGAAGGTCCGCTCGCCGCCGACTGCCAGCGATGGGCCGCCATAGGGACCGGTTGCGCTCCGGGTGTCGATCACGCGACACGGGGCAAGCGTGTAGAACCTGGAGGGACCGCGGCAGATCGCATCAACAGTCACGGTCACCTGCGCCGAATTCATCGACGTGCAGCCGCTCGCGCCGCTCACCGTCAGCGAATACGTGGTGGTCGTGCTCGGGCTCGCCTCGGGATTGCAACTGCTCGGATCGTCCAGGCCTTCGGTGGGGCTCCAGGAGCACATCGCCGCTCCCGAGCCCGACAGTGTCGTCGACGAACCCAGGCAGATCGTCGTGGAGCCCGACGCGACCGCGGTCGGGGACGAGACCACCGTAATCGTCAGCTCATTCGACGTGACCGGGCTGCCGAAGCTGGGCGTCGTCGTTTCAACGAGATAAAACGTGCCCACACCGGGGAAGTCCGCCCCGTCAATCGAGTAAGTCGTTCCGGTCTCTCCAGCGATGGCGGTGATCGCGCCCCCGGATGTGGTTCGGAAACCCCATTGATGAGTGTTGGCGCATCCCCCGAAGTCCGTTGCGGTTACGGTTCCGCCGGCCGTGCTCTGACAAACGGTCCGACTTCCGCTCGTCTCGATTACGACGTTTTCCAGCGGCGGACCTCCCCCGGCCACACGGGTCAGCACGACGGCAGTCGGCGTGTAGTCGATCCGGAAGTTGAGGCAGCCCACGCTGAATGTCTCACCGCTCGCGTATCCACCGAAAAGACCCGTCACACCGCCTGCGGCCTGCAGGATCGTGAAACTGTCGCTGACTGAAGGCGTAAAGCCAAGATCGATCACGAGGCGCGTCAATCCCGAAAACAGCTGCGCGGAGCCCTGGACTTCGAGGCGGTCGTATTGAGAACCGGGACTGGTGCCGTTCAAGCGCACACGGAGGTTGCCGTTGTCGTGAAACACTGCGTTACCAGCGACGGTGAGAATCCCCGGGACCGATGTCCCCGGCGAGATCGCGTTTGTTGCGTCCAACGAACCTATTGTCCCCGTGCCGCTCAATCGGCTGTCGACGCTGACGTTGCTGTTGGGCTGAGAACCGAGGACCGTCAAGTTGGTGACACTTCCGCCGCCCAAACCATGAGCAACCGTCGTCGACCCGAGATATGTGTTGTTCGCTGACAGTGTGACGTTCAATGTCCCGCTGACGATGAAATAGAGGCCGTCCGGTGCTGGGCCGCTGATCACGCCGGAGATAACGAGATTCGAATTCGCGGTATCCGAAGCGTTCACGACGTGCGTAACGCCGCCGTAAAGCGCTATTGGAACATCGATCGTATTGGTTCCCGCGAGCGAGTTCCGGATGCCTCCAGCGAGAGCGATCGAGCTGCCGACGAGCGAGTTGATCGTGTATCCCGAGCCGTCGAACGCCAGGGAATTGACGTAGGTGACTCCGGGAATGTCGTTGGTACTGACCAGGTGAGTCGTGCTCGGGAAGACGAGATCCGCATCGGGATCCCCAGCGGGCGTACCGCCCGTCCAGTTTGCGTTGTTGGACCACAGCGAGCTCGCCGCGCCGGTCCAGGTGTGTGTCGCTCCGCACAGGAAAGCCGGGAGCAGGAGCATGCTCGCAAGGGCGAGGGCCGGCCTGAGACAACGAAACTGTCCGGGTCTGAGCACGGCGAGATCCCAGATTATATCGACCGACTATTTGGCTGAGCCGCCGGTCCGATAGCCGATCCGGTAGATCGCGCCGGCGCCGTCGTCGGACACGAGAAGCGCGCCGTCCGGCATGACGAGAACGTCCACCGGACGTCCCCAGTCTTCCTCGCCCTGCAGCCACCCGGAGGCGAAGACTTCGTAACCGGCGGCCCTTCCGTTCTCGAGCGGCACGAACATCACGCGATAACCGATCTTCCGGCTCCGGTTCCACGATCCGTGCTCGGCGATGAAGATTCCCTTACGGTACTTCTCGGGGAACATCCGCCCCGTATAGAAGCGCATCCCGAGGGCCGCCACGTGGGGACCGAGCTCCCGCGCGGGCGGCGCCGTGGCCGAGCAGGGTCGTTTGCGGCCGTGCTCCGGGTCCGGGATGTTCCTGCCGTGGCACGTGGGAAAACCGAAGTCCATCCCGTCGCGCGGGGCATGGTTCAGCTCGTCCGGAGGGACCTCGTCGCCGAGCATGTCCCGGCCGTTGTCCGTGAACCAGAGCTCGCGGGTCGCCGGATCCCAGTCGAAGCCCACGGTGTTTCGGATGCCGCGCGCGAAGGTCTCGAACCCGGAGCCGTCCGGGCGCATGCGGTGGAGAGCCGCGTACATCGGCCCGGGCTGGCAGACGTTGCACGGGGCGCCGACGGGCACGTAGAGCATGCCGTCCGGCCCGAAGGCTATGAATTTCCAGCCGTGATGGCGGTCGGTCGGGAACTCCCGCACGACCGCGGGTCGCGGCGGCGCGGCCAGGTTCGATTCGATGGCGTCGTAGCGGAGGACCCGATGGATCTCGGCGACGTAGAGGGACCCGTCCCGAAACGCGACCCCGTTCGGCATCCGAAGTCCCCGCGCCAGGGTGACGACGTTCGGCTCGCGGCCCGTCCCGGATCGGACCGCGTAGACGTTGCCTTCGCGCGTGCCCACGAAGAGCGTGCCGCCGGGCGAGAGCGCGAGCGAGCGGGCGCCGGGCGCCCGCGCGTAGAGGGAGATCTCGAATCCGGGAGGCAGCTTCACCTTCTCGAGGGGAAGCCTCCCCTGGCCCCGGACGGAGACCGAGCAGAAGAGCGCCGCCGCGGAGCCAACCGCGATGACCGCGAGATACCGCCCGCGGCGGCCCATCGAGGCCATGCTCTTCCTCATGGGCCGGTTGTATCACCGGCCACGGCTCCGCGGCGCCCGCTCACGAAACTCTCAGCGAACGATGTCCGACATCCTCTGGAGCATCCGGATCACCTCGCCCCAGTCCGTCCACGCGCCCGAGTAGAGGCTCGAGCCGCGCATGTCGCGGTCGATCCGGCGCGCATCCTCGAGCAGCCGATCGACGTACGTCCGCACGTCCCGCCGGTCCACCGAGGAGGCCGACGCGCGCGATTCGAGGTCCCGCGCGCCCGAAACGAAGTACGACATGTCCGCCAGGACCCGGCGGGCGGAGTCGCTGTACGCACCTCCGGCGCGCTCCGCGGAGTCGCGGGCGAGCGTGGCGCGAACGACGATCTCGTGCGCCGAACGGCGGAAGTCTTCGAGCGCGGAGCCGGAGAGGACCGTGCCGTAGGAGGGTCCGCTCGGATACGTGGGATAGGTCGGCGTCGGCGACGTGGGATACGACGGATACGTCGAGCCGGTGTCGCGGGGCGGGACGTCCACGTTCTCGCCCGCGAGAAGGCGCCGCATCCGGTCGATCACGTCCTGGACGCCGTCCCAGAGCTGCACGGCCCGCGATGACGCGGACACGTTGCGGGTGCGGTTGTCGTAGTCCCGCGCGAGCCGGTCGAGCTCCTCGACGTCGGCCCGCACGTAGCGATGCGGGTTCCCATAGTCCTGCATCCGGTCGCGGAAACGCCGCGCCCGCTCGACGAGGGTCGCGAGCTCCGAGGTCTCCGCCTGCGTGTTCCGGGTCACGCGCAGCTCGTCGCGGAGCAGCTCGAGCCGCTCGACGAGGCGCTCGGAGAGGACCCTCATGGTCTCGTAACGGGAGCCCTCGAGGTCTCCGGAGGGGTATTCGGGCGGGGGCGAGGAGTAGGTCGTCCCGCAGGCAACCGCGAAAAGCGGCGCCACGACCACGGTCAGCACGGCCAGCCAGGATTTCAAGGCATTACGTCTCATCTTTCTTCTCCTGCGCCGTTCTTGAGCAAGATCCCTTCCAACGGCAAGGAGCGGCGCCCGGGAGTCTCAATAGAAGGCGTGGGTGCGCGTTTTCGGGGCCGTTTTCGGGGTCCAGGGAGCCGGGGCGAGCCCCTCGTTCAGCATGGGGCGCGTCCAGTACATCGGCCGGGGTATTCCGCGCAGATGCTCGTCGATGAACTCGACGCGGAGGACCCCCCCTTCGGTAATCGCGCTCTCCGCGAGACGGAAGCAGAGCGAGAAGCGCTGGTAGTCGGGCGTCAGGAGGTTGGCCGGAAAGGTCACGCTGTGGACCCGGACGGTGCCGAGCGCGGCGGTCACCAGCAGCTTGAGCCTCTGGTCGCCCAGCGGAGCCTCGGGCATGCGGGCCTCGATCGAAAGGCAGAGGCTCTGTCCCGGACGTAAGAGAGACCCGTCTACCTCCTGGGAGAGGAAGCTGTTCACGGGCGGAATGCTCGGGAGCGTGTAAACCTCGCCCGTCGGCTGAAAGAACTCGGTCTCGCGAGCCACGGCGGGCGCCGAGAACCACGGCGTCCAGAGCAGGTCTCCCGATCGGTTTCGGGCGTCGGGGGGCGGGGGTTGACCTGCAGCCGGAAAAACCGAGCCTCCGCCGGCGTACTCGGCGACGCCCGCCGATCCGTCGAGCGTGAACGTCGTCTCGCTCGTCGCCGTCACCTTCCACCACCCGTTCGCGGCGCCGTTTCCCTGGACGCCTTTCACGAGCACCTGGTCGCCGGTGGCGTAACCGTGGGGGATGGGAGTTCTCACTTCGATGGGCGTCGTGTTGCTCGCTCCGGCGATCGTCGACCACTGGGGTATCGGGACGTCCCCGTTCGTCGCGCGGCTCGTGAGCGCGGAGTTGGCGAGGAGGTTGAAGGTGAGCCTCTCGAGGTCGAGATCGCGGCCGTCGATCTGTCTCGCCACGGCCGGCGGAAGAAGGGACGACGACGCCACGACGATCGTTGCGGAAAGCCATCGGAAGAGGACACGCCGTTCGTTCGCCACCGGATGCCCGTAGTGCCAATCGGGTGCCAGACGTTTCGGTCGCGGCGGGGAGGGGTCCCCCCGCCGCGCCGGCTCTTACTTCTTGACGAGCGAGAGCACCGTCACGTGCTCTTTACCCTCCGACTTGGCGTACTCGACCTTGACCCTCTGGCCGACGGCGACCGCGCCGTTGACCGTGACGCTCTTGTCGAGGTCGAACGAGACGTCCTTGTCGCCGGGGCCGACCACCTTGATCTTCTTGCCCGGCTCGTACTCCTTCACCGTCCCGATGACCGATTCGATCTTCGTCTTCACGTCGGGTCCGGGCTGGTGCACGGTCGACTCCGACTTCATGTGCATCGTTCCGCCCGAGCTCGCCGCCTTCGACGCCGCTCCCTCTCCCGGATACTCCTTCAGCCACGCGACGTCGATCGCCTTGGCCTTCCGCGACGCCTTCTGAGCGATCAGCCACTGGCCGCGTGCGTTATGGGTCACGGCGCCCTTCTTCGGGAGCTTTTCGTTGTGGCAATACAGGCAGTTGTCGGCGGGAAGCCCGAGCGACTTCGCCTGCTTCTGCATCGGGAGCGTCGCCGACGAGGTTCCCGTGAAGAGAACCCAGGCCGCCCAGAAGAGGACGACCGCTGCGAGCGCGATACGCGGGTGTCCGCGCATGGACCTTTCTCCTTTCTTCTTCACGCCGACTTCTTCGTCGCCGCCGGCGCCTTGTCATCCGCGACCGAGACCACCTTCACGTGCTCGAAGCCGTCGTCGGTCTTCACGTACTCGACCTGAACACGGCTTCCGGGGCCGACCTTCCCGCGGACGATGACCGCCTGGTCGAGATCGAAGGTGCGATCGTCGCCGCCCGGCCCCGTGACCTTGATCTTTTTGCCCGGCTCGTACTCCTTGACCGTGCCGACGACCATCTCGGTCTTCGTGGTGACGTCGGGTCCGGGCTGGTGGACCGTCTTCTTCGATTTGGTCCGGATGTCGTGACCCGGATCGGGCTTCGGCTGCATCGCCATTTCGGCGGCGCCCCTCGTCGAGCCCGCGCCGCTCAACACCATGACGTGCTCCCGGCCGTTTTCGTCTTTCGTCCACTGCACCGTGACGGGCTGGCCGACCGTAATCGCGCCTTCGACCCGGGCGTTCTCGTCGAGGTCGAACGAGTACGTCTTGTCGCTCGGACCCACCACCTTGATCTTGCGGCCGGCCACGTACTCCTTGACTGTTCCAACCGTGATCTCTCTCTTCACCTTCGAGTCGGGGCCGGGTCCGCTCTGCGTCGTCCGGCTCTCGATGTGAACCTTCTTCTCCTGGGCTGCCGCCGGCGCTCCGGCCACGAACAAGAACGCAGCGGTCAATGCAAGGACGTGTTTCATGACTCCTCCCGCGCAGGGCCAAAAGGGGACGCCTGCGGGAGAGAGGGGCATCAAGATCTGTGCCGGGTCGGGAATCGGGGTGAGGGGACAAGCCCATCGCACCCAACACGGACGGGAGCTTGCCGCAGGCGCGCGGGCCGACATAGGGTTGGAGGCGAAGGGGGTCGACCATGTCTCATCCTTCGATCGTTGCCCGCGTTCTCGTCGCGATCTCGATGTCCGTTGCTCTCGCTCCCTCGGAGGCCGGGCAGGCCGCCAACCCGGGGGCGGGTACCGGGACGGGGCGCGTCTTCCTGCCCAATCCCGTCGCGTCGCTTCAAGACCAGAGCCTGACCGACCAGAAGGATGCGGACTACGCGGCGCTCCAGCCGGCGTACCGGATCGTTGCTCTCACGAACCTGGACGGGAGCGGAAACCTCGTGGGTGACTGGGCGAACGTCGTCAGCGAGACCGGAGACGCGGCGTTCTCTCCGGACAACACGTTTCTCTACGGTCGCCACGACGACCGCTTCGAGCAGGTGATGGCTTATTTCTGGACCACGGAAGCGCAGAAATACATCCAGAGTCTCGGCTTCGGCGTGACGCGGCGGGCGATCAACAAGGAGTCGCAGGACCTGCGGATCAATCAGTGGGGCGTCGACAACTCCTTCTCGTGGGACAAGAAGGACCTTCTGCGCTTCGGGAAGGGCGGAGTGGACGACGCCGAGGACGCCGAAGTGATCCTTCACGAATACGGGCACGCGATCCACGACTCGCAGGTCTCCGGATTCGGCGTCGGTTCCGAGGCCGGCGCGATCGGTGAGGGATTCGGGGACTACTGGGCGGTGACGGTGTCGGCTGTCGTCGCGCCGACACCGGATCTCCCCTGCGTCGCGGACTGGGACGCGGTTTCCTACACGTCCACGGTGCCGCACTGCCTCCGCCGGGTGGACAGGGACCTCCACTATCCCGACGACAAAGACGGCCGCGTGCACCACGACGGGCAGATCTGGTCGCGGGCACTGTGGGACATCCGCGAGAGCCTCGGCAACGTGCGGGCAGACACCCTCATTCTGGAGGCGCAGTTCGATTTCGCCGTCGATACGACGATGCCGGCGGCGGCGAACGCGACCGCCGCGGCGGCGAACCGGCTCTACGGACCTTCCGCGGCGAACAAGGTGCGGGCGGCCTTCGAGGCGCGCGGGATCCTCTAGTCGGTCACGAGCTCGCGTTCGCGGACGGTCAGAGCGAACAGGACGGCGCCGAGCGCCCCGACGCCGCCCGCCGCCAGGAAGGGCAACGTGGGATTCACCTTCCACAGGAGACCTCCGAGAAAAGCTGCCGGTGCGATCGCGGAGCTCCGCACGAGGTAATAGAGGCCGATCGATCGGGCCCGAATCTCAGGCCGGCAGAGGTCCACGATCATCGCCTTTCGCGCGGGCTCTCCCACCTCGCGAAGACCCCCGACGACGAACGCCGCCGCCAGCGCCGCGAAACTCTTCGAGAGGACGACGGCGATCGGGAACGCCGCGAAGCAGAGGAACGTCGCGATCACGAACGGCTTGCGTCCCCCTCGGTCCGCGGCCTTCGACGCGGGGACGTACGCGAGGATCGACGTCGCCATCTGGATGGCGATGAGCACTCCGAACTGCGGAGCCGTGAGGCCCACGACGTTCGTCGCGTAGATGACGAGGAAGACGTCGACGAGGCCCTCGCACGTCCGGATGAAGACGTCCGAGAAGAGGAGCCACCGGAGCGACGCCGGAAGAGCGCGCCAGACACCTCGAATCCCGACGGGTGCTTCCTCGCGCACGACGGGGATCCGGACCCGGCCGACCACGGCGAGCGCGACGAGCGCGAGCGCGATTGCGACGACGAGGCCCTGGCGGACCCCCTGCCGGACTCCGTAAGCGGCGATCGCGAGGCCTCCGAGCGTCGGCGCGACGAGAACCGGCAGCCGTTTCAGGGTGGCCTGCACGGTGAACCCGATCGCCCGCCGCTCCCGGGGAAGCGCGTCGCCGATCACCGCGAAGGCGGTGGGGCTCGCCATGCTGACCCACGCCATCGAGAACATGAGGCCGACGAATACGAACGGCCAGCCGGGAGCGAGTGCGTAGAGGACGTACCCGACCGAAGCGAGCCCGATGAAGAGCATGAGCGCCCGCCGCCGTCCCCAGCGGTCCGCGATCCAGCCGCCCGGGTACTGGTACGCGCCGTCCACGAAGTCGCGCACCGTTCCGAAGAGGCCGATCGCGAGCACCGGCGCTCCGAGCGCCTCGAGATACTTGGGAAGGAACGCCTTCCACAGGTTCTCTCCGAACCCGAGCAGGAACATCGCCGCGGCCACCGCAACGACGTTGCGCTCGAGGCCGAAGAAATCGGCGAGTCGGGCCCGGTTCTTCACGTCTGAGATTGGAGTCGGCGCCGGGAGGCTCGCCAGCCGAGTCAGGGCAGCGGGAGCTGCCAGATGTCGGTTTCGGAGCGCGTCAGCATCACGTTGCCGGGTTTCAAGTCCCGGTGCACGATTCCCTGACGGTGCGCTTTTTCTCGTAAGGCCCCAGCCGTGTTCCCGCCGCGAGCGTCATCCCGCGCTCGATCCGGCGCTGGAGGACTTCCGCAGGTCGGCGTACAGCGCGCGGTAGCCGTCGCACTCCGCGCGAAGCTCGGCCATCAGCGACCGGAACTTTTCTTCCCCCCGCAGCGACTCGAGCAGCGGATCGCTCTCGAAGAACCGGTAGCACGGAAACCCGTTGTGCGCCGCGTCGGAGAGCCACCGGAGCGCTTCGTCGCGTTCGCCGATCAGCGCATAGATGCATGCGATGTCGTGCTGCGCGTGGTGGTAGTGGATGAAGGCCTTGCGGTTCTGGATCGTCCGCTCGATCTCCCGCCGCGCTCGGTCGGCGTCTCCCTCGACGGCCGCGATGATCCCGCGGATCGGGTAGAACAGGACGTCGTTGGGAAACCGGCGCAGGGTCCGATCCACCGTCGCCGCCGCTTCCGAAAACTTCCCGAGCCGCAGCAGGCAGTGCGCGATCTGGTGAAAGATCCACGCGGCCGGATTGTGGCCGGAAGCCTGTTCGGAGACTTCCAGCGCCCTCTCGTAGTTGCCGAGGTGATAGTGCGAGAGACCCCTCTGGACCAGCGCCAGGCCGTCCGCGGGATTGATGGCGATCGCGGTGTCGCACGTCTTCAGCGACTCTTCGATCATCGACACGTGGTCGAGCAGGACGGCCAGGCGGTCGTGCGCCTCCGACAGGTTCGGCCGGCCCGCGATCGCCGCGACGAGCTCGCGCATCGCGCTCGCGTGATCGAACCCGTTCCGGGGGGTCCAGAACAGTGCCCCGCGGAGATAGCGGCCTTCCGGCAGGTCCCGATCGATCGCCAGCGCGCGGTCGCACATCTCTTCGGCGCGGGCCTGCCAGTCGCCTTCCGGTTCGTAGTTCAACGCCAGCTGGAGATAAGAGGCTGAGAGCCCCGCCCAGGCCAGCGCGAACCGCGGGTCCGCGTCGCGGGCCTGCTCGAACGCTTCGATCGCGGCATTGACGTCGGCGAGCGTGCCCCGGAAGAGGCTCGCTCGCCCCTTCAGGTACAGCTCGTAGGCCTCGCCGGCGGGGCGCGGGGCACGGGAGCGACGCCGCTCCTCCTCGGGCGTCATCTCGACCTCGAGCGCTTCGGCGATCTTCCGCGACACGTGGTCCTGCATCTCGAAGATGTCGTCGAGCGTCGTGTCGATCTTCGAGCCCCACAGTGAGCGGCCGTCGGACGCCCGGACGAGCTGGACCGTGACGCGAAGGCGGGACCCGGATCGCTGGAAATTGCCGTCCACGACGGCGTCCACGCCGAGCTCGCGGGCCGCCTGATGCGGATCGACGCCGCAGGCGTTGTACTTGAGAATCGCCGCCGTCGGCCGGACGAGAAGCGATCGAAGCGACGCGAGCTCGGTCGTGGTGGCGTCCGCCAGCCCCAGTCCGAGGTCCGCATTTTCGGGATTGCACGCGAGATCACGGAACGGCAGAACTGCCACCGAGCGCTTGCCGGCGGTCCGGGGCTCCGCGCCCGCGGACGCCTCGACCGCCGAGAGGCCCGAGACCGCCTCGATCGCGAATCCGAGGTCGCGGGCATTCTGGAAGCGCTCCGCGGGGCTCTTTTCGAGGCACCGTCGGACGATCCGTTCGATGCCGGTCGGGATCGCGCGCGACCGCGGATCCGAGAACTCCGCCGGCTCGTCCGTGAGAATCGCGCTCATCGTCTCGACCGCGGAGTCGGCGCGAAAAGCCCGGCGCCCGGTCAGCATCTCGTAGAAGACCACCCCGAAGGCGAAGATGTCGGAGCGGGCGTCCGCGGCCGCTCCGCGGACCTGTTCCGGAGACATGTAGCCGACCGTGCCCAGGATGGTCCCCGGCTCGGTTGCTTCCGGCACCGTCCCCGCCGACGAGCCGGTCTCGCCCGGGGCGGGCACGAGCTCCCTCGCCAGCCCGAAGTCGAGGATCTTCACGTGGCCGCCGACGGCCACGAAGACGTTCTCGGGCTTCAGGTCCCGGTGGACGATTCCTCTTTCGTGCGCCGCCCCGAGGCCCCGCGCGATCTGCATGGCATACTCGATCGCCTTTCGCGGCGTGATCGCGCTACCTTCGAGGTGCTCGCGCAGGGTCGCTCCTTCCAGGAGCTCGGTGACCGCGTAACGCACCCCCTCGTGGATCTCGAAATCGTGGATTGCCAGGATGTTCGGGTGCGAGAGCGCCGCCACCGCCTTCGCCTCGCGCTCGAATCGCTCGAGCGCGCGACGGTCGGACGCGAGCCGTTCGGGCAGGACCTTGATCGCGACCGTCCGGTCGAGCCGCGTATCGCGGGCGCGGTAGACCTCGCCCATGCCGCCGGCACCGAGCGGGGCGAGGATCTCGTAGGGCCCGAGGCGGTTACCGGCTGAGAGCGCCATGGGAGCCGGAATGTTACTTGTACGGCAGGTTGAGCCCGGTGAGCGATTCGCCGGGCTTGGCTCATTTCGTGCTCCAACCAGTTTGGAGTCCAAGAAAGATGACCGAAGAGAGCCCGTCACCACCCGCCATCCTGGTCGTCGAAGACGACCGCGAACAGCGGGAAGCCCTGTGCGCGATGCTCGACCTGGAAGGGTTCGAGCATGCCGAGGCCGCCAACGGGCGAGAGGCTCTCGATTACCTGGACAGGTCACGACTGCCCTGTCTCGTCCTGCTCGACCTCGAAATGCCGGTCATGAACGGATGGGACTTCCGCGAGAAGCAGCTCGCGGAAGAACGCCTGTCGCGCATACCGGTGGTCGTCGTCACCGCGACCGACCCCGGCTCGGGCCGTCGATTTCCGGGCGCCTCGGCGTTCCTCTGGAAACCGCTGAAGTTCGAAAAGGTCGTCGCGGTCCTCGACCGGATGTGTCGCCGGAAGGAAGAGGGACTGCCGACGGCTACGCCGGCAACAGCGTAAAGAAGAAGACGCTTCCTTCTCCCGGAACGCTTTCGGCCCAGATGCGGCCGCCGTGCGACTCGACGATCGAACGGGAGATGTAGAGGCCGAGTCCGAGCGCGCGCCTTCCCCGCTTTTCGACCTGCCGGAAGCGTTCGAAGATCACGGAGATCTCCTCCGGCCGCAACCCGGGTCCGGTGTCGCGGACTCGGATCTCCACGTTCTCGCCTCTCCTCATCCCTTCCACGGAGATACGGCCCCCGGCCGGAGTGAATTTCAACGCGTTGTGAATCAGGTTCTCCAGGACCTGGGCGATGCGGCCCGGGTCGAAGCGTGCCGGGAGCGGCTCCGGCCCGATGACCGCCTCGAGAACGATCGACTTCTCCGCGCCAATCGGACGACAGGCCTCGACCGCTTCTTCGATCGGCCTTCGCGCGTCACCGGGCTCCATCTGGACCGACAGCTTTCCCGCCTCGATCGCGGCGACGTCGAGAAGGTCCGAAATGATCCGCTGCATCTGGGCAATCGACGAATTGAGACTCCGCGAGATCCGGGCGAGGTGAGGGTCGCTCGAGGAGACGAGCCGTTCGAGGAGTTGCGTGTTCAGCGCGATCGCGCTCAACGGGTTGCGCAGGTCGTGGCTGACGATCGCGAGGAACTCGTCTCTCAGGTCGAGCGCTTCCTGCGCGCTCGAAAGCGCCTCCGTCCGACGTTCGAGAAGGCGCTGGAGCCGCCCCACCTCGGAGCTCTCCTCGGAAAGCTCCGGACCGGCGGGTTTCCGTCGATCCACGGCCGACTCGCCGCCGGAACTGCGGTCGGGCGGAACCGGGCTGCCGCCGCCTCCTCCTGGATTCGTCGTTCGTGAATTCAATTACAGAAGCGTAACTCAGCCGCTCCGACCGCGATCAGAGCTTGACCAGGCACCACTCCTCGGACCACGGCAGCCGCGACATCTGGAGCGACGGCTTGCCGCCCGCCTGCACGACGAACCCGTCGCTGAAGTTCACGCCGAACCCGTTGTCGGGATCGTAAAGGCCCGGCTCCACCGAGAACACCATCCCCGGCTCCAGCATCGTGTAGTCGCCGAGCGCGAGGTACGGCGGCTGATGGCCCTCCATCCCCATCCCGTGCGCGGGCCGGTGGTAGACGTACTTCTGCACGCCCTCCTTCACCTGGTGCTTGTGGATCTCGTACGCGACCGTGGAGCACGCGACGCCCTCGCGCGACAGGTCTTTCTGCATGAGACAGGAGTCGCGCGAGACGGTCCACACCTTCTTCTGGTGATCGGTCCACGGCGCGAGCAGGAAGGCGCGATAGAGCTCTCCGCCGCAGCCGCCGATCCCGACACCCCCCGCGATCTGCAGCGCCTGCCCCTTCTGGATGCGGTTGTGGTGGAACTGGTTCGGGTGCGGGTATCCCGTGCCGCGGCCGACGCGGACGCCCACGCCGAGGTCGACTCCGACCGCGGAATGCGGGGCGCCGTCGCGCTTGATGCCCTTCATGAGGAGGTTCGTACCGAACTCGGTCGCCGCGCCGCCGAGCTCGAAGTCCGTGAGATCCGTTCCCTTCTCGAGAAGGAGGTCGCGCGCGAAGGCGTGCGTCTCGTCGAACACGCGGTACGCGCGCCGCCAGAGCGCGAGCTCCTCGGGCGTCTTGACCATCCGCATCTTTTCGCAGTGGTCGGCGATGGAGTTGAACTCGGTCGGCTTCAGAAAGACCTTCGAGACCGCGTCGCGCTGCCGGGAGGAGAGCTCGCGGTCCGTCGCGATCCGCCTGCCGTCGTAGCCGCGCTTCTTCAGGCCCTTCAGCATCCACTCGAAGAGGTTCACCTTCTCGCCCTGCTGGACCTTTCCGAGGTTGGGGAACGCCCCCTCCGCGTGGTGAAAGTCGAAATAGGACTCGGCCTCCGTCGCCCACCAGCTCTTGACGAGGTCGCGGTCGAGGCCCGGGTGAAACCAGATCGTGGCGAGCTTGTCCGCGGGGAGGAAGACCCAGAAGGGGCGCTCGGTCGTCGAGTGGAAGAGGCCCGTGAAGTAGATGATGTTCCAGCGGTCGGAGAGAAGGGCGCCGGCGTACCCCTGCTCCTGGAGGTAGTCCTGCAGGAGCTTGACGCGCCCCTTGTGCCATTCGAGCGGCAGCCGGTCGACCGTGGCCGGCGCGAGGCCGTCGTCCTCCTTCAGATAGAGCGCCGCGGACTTCGAGCCGTCGACCGACTGCGCGGCCGCGGAGCGGGTGCCGACGAGGGACGCCGCCGCGGCCGCGCCCGTCGTCGCGATGAGCGAACGCCGGCTGATCGTCATTCTTTCCTCCGTCGATGAGCGGATGAATCGTATCGGATCATTTCAGACCTTCGACGAGGTAGAGCAGCGAGTGCGCTCGGCGGGCTGAGTAGACGTACGCGCGGCCGTCGGGGCTGAAGACGACGCGGTTGACCCCCAGCGTAGCCTCGGGTGGTTTGATCCGGCCGACCGGCGTCTTCCGGCCGGTGAGAAGGTCCAGACGCCAGACCTCCCCCGAAAGGCTGCTGCGGCCCCAGAGGGATCGGTCCGACGCCCAGCGAATCGGGTAATCGTCCGACGCCAGGCCGGAGATCTCACGCGTCTCCCCCGGATCGATCGGGTACCGGAACCACTTTCCCGGCCCGGAGGCTCCGAAGAAATAACGACCGTCGGGCGAGACTGGATCGGTGATGAAAAACGGAATTCGACTTCCCTCCGGGCTGATCGGCCGCGGCTTTCCACCCGAGAGATCGGCGCGATAGATGCGCCACCTCTTGCCGACCTCCTGCCCGTCGAAAATGAACGCTTTCCCGTCGGGCAGCCACGCCGCGGTGCCGAGCGTCTCGAACCCGGCAACGGGAATCGGCTTCGCCTCTCCGACCGCCGTGGGCAGCTGCATGAACCGATCGGCGGCGCCCGGCAGCAGGACCAGGACCGATCCCCCGTCCGGCGAAAGCGAGAGAGCCACTCCATCCCCCAGTCGGACCGCCGGCGATCCGTCGATGTTGCGCACGTAAACGCTGGAGGTTTTCCCGCCCCCCTCACCCACCTCGCTGAAGAGGACCGTCTTCCCGTCGGACGAAATGTCCGTGGGTATCGGGAGGTCCAGCCACGTCAGGTCGCGCTCCGCGGTCTCGCCGGCGGGCAGTGCCCGCATCGTCGTGATGATGGTGTGATGCGCGATCAGTACTCGCCCGTCGCGCGCGATGTCGTCGAGCTCGAGCTCGCCCGGCATCTGCGCGACGAGACGCAGTTTTCCGGCGAGGTCGACCGCATGAAGGCCGCTCGGCCTCCCGGGCTCCGGCGATCCGGTGAACCAGATTTCCTTGCCGTCCCGACTCCAGCACGGGGCGCCGCCCGGGAGGTCGAACCCGGTCGCCACCGCCCGCGCTTTCCCTCCCGCGCTCGGAATCACCATCACCGAACCGCTCTTCCCGCGCTCGAAGAAGGCAATCGTGTCGCCGCGCGGATTGAACCGGGGCGCATTGATGTCGGATCCTTCGTAGATTACCTTTCCGATGGGGTACTCGAGGCGGCCCCGATGTCCTTCCCACCGGACGATCACCAGATCCTTTCCGTCGGGCGCCCAGTCGGCGCTGGCATAGGGAACTCGTTCGACCGTCGGCCGGGGGACTCCTCCGGCGAACGGGACGCGCGCGAGCGTGCCGAAAAGAGGGTTTTGATTCAGAAGAACCGCCATCTCACCGGCGGGTGAGATGGCTACGATGTCCGCTTTGAAATCGAAGGGTCGGGACTCGGGGCTCTCCGGACGAACCGCGTAGAGGCCCGATTCCTCCCCCACCCACGTCGCGCCGTAGACGATGGTCTGCCCGTCCGGCGTGAAGCGCGCGTTCTGAAGACCGCCGCTGCGGAACGTCAGCCGGCGGAAAGTTGGCGCCGAAGCCTTCGGAATCCTCTTCGCCGCGAAGAGCCAGCCGGCGACCGATCCCGCGAGCAGCAGGAGGAGCGCCCCGGCGAGGACGGTGGAGCGCCGCACTCGCTTCAGGGGTCGCGGACTGAGGTCCACCGGCGTCTCCGCGCCGCTCGTGATCTCCGAGGCGTGGTCGCGCACGCTCGCGAGCTCCCGCGCCAGGTCCCGCGTCGAGACGTAGCGCTCCTCCGGGTCCTTGGCGAGACAGCGCTCGACGATCCAGCGAAGCGGCGGGGGCGCCTCGGCACGGACTTTCCCGATCGGCTCCGGGTCTTCGCGGATGATCGCCGACATGGTCTCCGCCGCGGTCTTCCGCTGGAACGGCTTCTGGCCCGTCGTGATCTCGTAGAGGATCGACCCGAAGGAGAACTGGTCGGAGCGGAAGTCGAGCGGCTCTCCGCTCGCCTGCTCGGGAGACATGTATCCGACCGTCCCCATCACGACGCCCGGGTGCGTCTCCGGCTTCGCGAGGGTCGGCATGACCGACACCCCGCCAGACTCCGGCTCGACCAATTTCGCGAGGCCGAAGTCGAGGATCTTCACGAATCCGTCCTTCGAGACCATGACGTTCTCGGGCTTCAGGTCCCGGTGGACGATCCCCGCGGCGTGGGCCTTCGCGAGGCCGTCGGCGATCTGACACGCGATCGCGAGCACGCGCCGGACCGGCAGCGCTCCGGGGGCGGAAAGCTCGCGGAGCGTTCGCCCGTCGACGAGCTCCATGGCGATGTAGGAGGTCGAATCGGAGCGCCCGATGTCGTGGACCGTGACGATGTTCGGGTGGTTCAGCGCGGAGGCGGAGCGCGCCTCCTGCTCGAATCGGGAAAGGCGATCGGCGTTGTCCGACAGCTCGGCCGGCAGGACTTTCAACGCCACTTCGCGGCCGAGCCGGGCGTCGCGCGCCCGATAGACCTCACCCATCCCGCCGGCGCCGAGCGGCGCGAGGATCTCGTAGGGGCCGAGGCGCGAACCGACAGGAAGCGTCAAGAGCGGAGGGAACTATAGACCCGCGTTCACCGGACGTTCACCGGCTGGCCGCCACGATTCGCCCGTGGTCGGGCCCGGATCAGAACGCCTGGGAGCTCGAGAAGGAAACGAGCCAGCCGCGGCGGCCGCGGAGATCCGGCCGCGTCGCGTAGGCGAGGTCGAGCCGGAAGAGTCCGAGGCTCGGCGCGCGCGGGAGCGCGATCCGGAGTCCGCCCCCGACGTCGACCCGGAGGTCCGAGAGGCGCATGGGCACGCCGACCGGCCACGCGTATCCGGCGTCCACGAACCCGGCGACGCCGATCTCGAAAAGGTGCAGGAGCTCCCGGGTCAGCCGCACCCGGTCCTCGACGTTGACGAGCAGCCGGCGATCCCCGGTGAAAGCGTGGAGACGGTAGCCGCGAAGGCCCGTCGCACCGTCCGCCGCGAGCTGAACGTCACGGTCGAGGCGATCCCCCAACGTGAGGAGCCCGCGGGCGACCAGGGTCTGCGGGCCCTCCTTCGACGGCCGCCAGACCCCGACCAGGGATCCCTCGACGATCGAGTTCTCGAGATCGCCGTCCATTCCGGCCCGCGTGCGCGCGGCAAGGGAACCGATCAGGAATCCCCTCGAGAACGTGATCCCGCGCGCGACCTGGAGGCGCCCGGAAAACTTCTCCTGCGCGTCGAAAAGGCGCGGCGAGTAGCCGAGCTCCAGGGAGAACCGCGCGCCGACGTCGAAGTCTTCGTCGCGCGAGAAGGAGTAAATGCCGCGCTCGACCACGAACTTCGAATCGAGCAGATCGAGGCGACCAAAAAAGAAGCCGAACCGGCGCTCTGCGGGGAGCGCCTCCGCCATCCCCTCCTCGAACGCGAAGCTCGCCTCCTCCCGCCGATATCCGGCGGTGAGCCGGGCGATCGGGCGAATCGAGTCGGCCAGGATCCGCTTTCCGGCGGAAAGCTCGATCAGCCGCGTGTCCGATTGGAATTGCGCGATCTCGGATCCGCCGCCGTAGATCCGCGTCGACTGGCGGAGCTCATCGTAGATGGCGGCGCCCCCCCTCTTCGCCTCGAGCGAGCGAAACGGCAGCACGAGTGCGAATTTCCGCCGCTCTCCGTCGGACATCGATGCGTAGAGGACGTCCAGGGTGAGCCGCCGGCCGAGAAACTGGGGATCTTCGTACGCGATTGCGCGCGTGTCCCGGTCCGGATTCGAGGCGAAGGAGACCGACAGGCT
>Ga0209971_1000167_pt1 | contig 19784 bp, 15 predicted proteins | sample InoplaM3SAM_FD_187588 | JGI IMG/M metagenome (GOLD analysis project Ga0209971, IMG submission 187588) | Arabidopsis thaliana rhizosphere microbial communities from the Joint Genome Institute, USA, that affect carbon cycling - Inoculated... | ecosystem: Host-associated > Plants > Roots >... | reverse complement strand
ATCCATTGCCGACGAGTCTGCCGCGGACAAGCTGAATACGGCCTCACGAATACCGCCCCGCCCGCGATCCGTTCAGTGCCGCCCACCGGCTCGCTCGCGGGCTTACTTGGGTGGCGGCGGTGCGAGCACGCTGCGGTCGCCGTTGTGCTCCGGCGGGGTCACGATCCCCGCCGCTTCCATCGCCTCGATCAGCCGCGCGGCGCGGTTGTAGCCGATCTTCAGCCGTCGCTGCACGCCGGAGATCGACGCGCGCCGGGTCTCGGTGACGATGCGCACGGCCTCGTCGTACAGCGGGTCGGATTCGTCCCCGCCCCCGCCGCCGCTCTCCGGCAGCCCGGTGGCGCCGACCACGATGCCGTCGCCGAGCGACTGCACTTCCTCCAGCACGCCTTCCATGTACTGCGGCCCGTCGCCGCTTTGCTTGAGGTGCTCGACCACGCGATGCACTTCCTCGTCGCTGACGAAGGCGCCGTGGATGCGCTCGGGCATCGCCGTGCCCGGTGGCAGGTACAGCATGTCGCCGTGGCCGAGCAGGGTCTCGGCGCCGCTCTGGTCGAGGATCGTGCGCGAGTCGATCTTGCTCGACACCTGGAAGGCGATGCGGGTCGGGATGTTGGCCTTGATCAGGCCGGTGATGACGTCGACCGACGGCCGCTGCGTCGCCAGGATCAGGTGGATGCCGGCGGCGCGCGACTTCTGCGCCAGTCGCGCGATCAGTTCCTCGACCTTCTTGCCGACGATCATCATCATGTCGGCGAATTCGTCGATGAAGATGACGATGAACGGCAGCGTCTCCAGCGGCCGCGGCGCTTCGTTCAACTCGGCGTTGGGCTTGAACAGCGGGTCCATCATCGGCTGCCCGGCGTCGATCGCGTCCCTGACCTTCTTGTTGAAGCCGCCGAGGTTGCGCACGCCGACCGCACTCATCAGCTTGTAGCGCCGCTCCATCTCCGCGACGCACCAGCGCAGGCCGTTGGCGGCCTCCTTCATGTCGGTCACGACCGGGGCGAGCAGGTGCGGGATGCCCTGGTAGACGCTGAGCTCCAGCATCTTCGGGTCGATCATCAGCATCCGCACGTCCTGCGGGCCGGCCTTGTACAACAGCGACAGCACCATCGCGTTGACCGCGACCGACTTGCCCGAACCGGTGGTGCCGGCGACCAGCAGGTGCGGCATGCGCGACAGGTCGGCCACGGTCGGACGACCCGCGATGTCCTTGCCCAGCGCCAGCGTGAGCGGGCTCGGCGACTTGTCGTATTCCTTGGAGCGCAGCAGTTCGCTGAGGAAGATCATCTCGCGGTGCGAGTTCGGGATCTCGAGGCCGACCACCGACTTGCCCGGGATCACGTCGACCACGCGGACCGCCTTGACGCTCAGGCCGCGGGCGATGTCCTTGTCCAGCGAGGAGATCTGGCTGACCTTGATGCCGGGCGCCGGCTCGATCTCGAAGCGCGTGATCACCGGTCCCGGATAGGCGCCGACCACCTGGGCGTCGATGCGGAAATCCTTGAGCTTGAATTCGATCTGCCGCGACAGGGTTTCCAGCGTTTCCTCGCTGTAGCCCTTCTGTTGCGGCTTGGGATCGTCGAGCAGCGCCAGTGGCGGGATGCCCGAGCCGTCGCCGACATGGAACAGCGGGATCTGCTGCTCGCGCTTGGCGCGGTCGCTCTTTTCCACCAGCGCGGGCGCCGGCGGTTCGATCCTGACCGGCGAACGCCTGGCGCGCAGTTCGCTGTCGAACCTGCGCACTTCCCCGCGCTCCTCGCGCATCGCCCGTGCCTGCTGCCATTCGCCGGCCTGCTGCGTGCCGCGCCGGAACAGCGGACCCAGCGCCAGCACGGCACGGCCGATCCGGTCCATCACCCCGAGCCACGACAGCCCGGTCGCCAGCGTGATCGACACCAGCAGCAGCGCCAGCAGGAACAGGTTGCCGCCGACCGGGCCGAAGCCGCGGTACAGCGAGCGGCCGACCAGTTGCCCCAGGATGCCGCCGCTGCCCGCTGAGAAGTCGGCGGCCGGGCCGAGGCGCAGGTACAGCAGGCCGGTGGCCGACACCAGGAAGCCGACGATGCCGACCAGGCGCAAGGCCGGTCCCAGGTCGGCATCACCGTCGCCGTCGCTGTCCATCCCGAACAGCGCGATCCAGGCGAGCAGCCCCAGCACCAGCGGCAACAGGAAGGCGACGTAGCCGGTGAGGTACAGCAGCACGTCCGCCAGCCATGCCCCGACGCGGCCGCCGACGTTGTGCAGCGGCGCGGTGACGCTGCCCGAGTGCGACCAGCCCGGGTCCTGCGGGGAGAAGGTGAACAGGCTGGCCAGCAGGTACAGCAGCAGCGGCGCCACCAGGATCAGGGCGATGTCGCGCCACAGCCGCTGGCGACGCGGATTGGAGGCGACCGACGACGGTCGCCTGGAGCCGGCGCGATTGCTCTTGCTGCGTTCGGAGAGCGGGCGTGCCACCGTGCGGTCAGACCTTAAGAAATGCCCCTAATGGCTTGATAGTACAAGCCATCAGGGTCAGTCACCAGCGCCGCGGCAGGCTGCGGGGTTCAGAGTTTCATGTCCAGCAACGCCGGATGCACCAGCTTGCCGGCCTCGACGTTGATGCCCCGCACCAGGGCGGCGTTGTTGCGCCAGTCGTCGCCGGACGCCAGCTTGTTGACCCATGGCAGGATCGCCGCGCAGATCGCCTGCGACGAGGTCTGCGGCACTGCCCCAGGCATGTTGGTGACGCAGAAATGGGTCACCCCCTCCTCGACGTAGGTCGGTTCCTTCCAGGTGGTCGGGCGCGAGGTCTCGAAGCAGCCCCCCTGGTCGATCGCGATGTCGACCACCACGCTGCCGTCCTCCATGTCCTGCAGCATCTGCCGGGTCATCACGTGCGGGGCCTTGGCGCCGGTGACCAGCACCGCGCCCACCACCAGGTCGGCGGCGGCGACCGCGCGCGCGACGACGTCATGGTAGGGATACAGCGCGGTCACGTTGTTGCCCAGGCGCATCATTTCGTCCATGCGGTCCTGGCGCATCTCGAACACGGTCACGTTCGCACCCGCGGCCGCGGCCAGCGCGGCCGAAGCGCCGCCCGCCTTGCCGGCGCCGAACACCACCACGTTGCCGCGCTCGGTCGACGGCAGGCCGCCGAGCAGCTTGCCCTTGCCGCCCATGGGCTGGTGCAGCAGGTGGGTGCCGACCTGCACGCCGATCTTGCCGGCGATCACCGACATCGGCGCCAGCAGCGGCAGGTCGCCGTTGGGCAGTTCGACGGTCTCGAAGGCGACGCCGGTCAGGCCGATGTCGAGCAGCTGCTTCGTCAACGCCGGCTCGGCTGCCAGGTGCAGGTAGCAGAACAGCAGGTGGTCCTTGCGCAGCAGCGCCAGGTCGCCCGCGATCGGCTCCTTGACCTTGACGATCAGTTCGCCCTTTTCGTACAGCGCGGCGGCGTCCGGCGCGACCCTGACGCCCAGCGCGCCGTAGTCGGCATCCTTGAAACCCGACTTGATGCCGGCGTCCTTCTCGATCCAGACCTCGTGGCCGCGCTTGACCAGGTCGCCGGCCGCGGCGGGAACGAGCGCCACGCGCCCTTCGAGGGTCTTGGTTTCCTTGGGAACGCCGATCCGCATTTCGTTAGCCTCAGCAGGATAAAAATTCCGGCCGCGAAGGCCGGGTGTCGGTATGGATGCTGCGTCGCCCCCCGCAGGGCCGCCTTGTTTTGCCGGTGCCGGGCCGCCACTCTATGCAGCCTCGGCGTCTGTTTTCGACGACGCGATTCCTGCCGACGATTATACCCATGACCCCAGCCTCGATAAGTTCCGCCAAGCACTGCAACCTGCTGATCCTGGGCTCCGGCCCCGCGGGCTGGACCGCCGCGGTCTACGCCGCGCGCGCCAACCTCAAGCCGGTGGTCGTCACCGGCCTGCAGATGGGCGGGCAGTTGATGACCACCACCGAAGTCGACAACTGGCCCGGCGACGCGCATGGGCTGATGGGCCCGGCGCTGATGGAACGGATGCAGGCGCATGCCGAGCGTTTCGAGACCGAGACGATCTTCGACCACATCCACAGCGCCGACCTGTCGCAGCGCCCGTTCCGGCTCAAGGGCGACAACGGCGAATACACCGCCGATGCGCTGATCATCGCCACCGGCGCCACCGCCAAGTACCTCGGCCTGCCTTCGGAGGAGAAGTTCAAGGGCCGCGGCGTTTCCGCCTGCGCCACCTGCGACGGCTTCTTCTTCAAGGACATGGACGTGGCGGTGGTCGGCGGCGGCAACACCGCGGTCGAGGAAGCGCTGTACCTGTCCAACATCTGCCGCAAGGTCTACCTGGTGCATCGCCGCGACACCCTGCGCGCCGAGAAGATCATGCAGGACAAGCTGCAGGCCAGGATCCAGGCCGGCAAGATCGAACCGGTGTGGCACCACGTCGTCGACGAGGTGCTGGGCAACGAGGCCGGCGTCACCGGCCTGCGGGTCAGGTCGGTGCTGGACGACTCGACCCGCGAGCTGGACATCCACGGGCTGTTCGTGGCCATCGGCCACACCCCGAACACCTCGCTGTTCGAAGGCCAGCTGGCGATGAACAACGGCTACCTGGAGATCCGCTCCGGCCTGTCCGGCGGCGCCACCGAAACCTCGGTCAGGGGCGTGTTCGCCGCCGGCGACGTCGCCGACCAGCACTACCGCCAGGCGATCACCTCGGCCGGTTTCGGCTGCATGGCGGCGCTGGACGCCGAGCGCTTCCTCGACAAGAACGACTGATGGCGACGGCGCGCGTCCACGGCGCGCTGTCGGACATCCCCGCCGCGCAATGGGATGCGCTGCACGACGGGCGCAATCCGTTCGTGGCGCATGCCTTCCTCGCGGGCATGGAACGGCACGGGGTGCTGCGCGATGGCTACGGCTGGACGCCGCGGCACCTGGCGCTGTGGGACGGCGATGCCCTGGTCGCAGCGGCGCCCGGTTACCTCAAGACCAATTCGCATGGCGAGTTCGTGTTCGACCACGCCTGGGCGCGTGCGTATGCCCGCCATGGGCAGGACTACTTCCCGAAATGGCTGTGCGCGGTGCCGTATACCCCGGCGACCGGGCCGCGCCTGCTGGCCCGCGACGATGCCGGGCGGCGCGCGCTCGTGCAGGCGATGGTCGCCACCACCCGCGCCGCCGGGCTGTCCTCGGCGCACGTCAATTTCCACCCACGGGACGAGGACGCGGCCTTCGGCGGCGACTGGCTGCCGCGGATCGACGTCCAGTACCACTGGCGCAACGAGGCTGGATGGACCGGTTTCGACGGGTTCCTGGCGGCGATGGACCACAAGCACCGCAAGAACATCCGCCAGGAACGCGCCCGGGTCGCCCGCGCCGGGGTCGGCTTCCGCATCGTCCACGGCGACGAAGCCGACGACGCCGACCTCGCCGCGATGCACCGCTTCTACCTGGGCACGTTCGCCGAATACGGCAATGCGCCGACGTTGACCCTTGATTTCCTGCGCCACCTCGCGCGGGCGATGCCGCGGCAACTGGTGCTGTTCCTCGCCGTGCGCGACGGCCGCAACATCGCCGGTGCGCTCTGCCTGCGCGGCGTCGACACGCTTTACGGGCGCTACTGGGGCGCCGATGCCGCGGCCGATGGCGGCCGCGTCCCGGGGTTGCACTTCGAGACCTGCTACTACCAGGGCATCGAGTACTGCCTGCGCGAAGGCCTGGGTTGCTTCGAACCGGGCGCGCAGGGCGAGCACAAGCTCGCGCGCGGCTTCCTGCCGAGCCTGGTGCGCAGCCGCCACTGGATCGCCGACCCGGCCTTCGCCGCGGCGCTGGCGCCCTGGTGCGAGGAAGAGGCGCAATCGGTCCGGCGGTACTCGGATGCGCTGCGGGCGCATTCGCCGTTCCGCGCCGACTAGTGAAGACCCGGGACTAGCCGGCCTTGGCCCCGCCATGCCGGCTGCGAGGCGTCCTTGCCCCGGTCGCTGAAGCCGTCGTCATGTCCCGGCCTGGGCAGCGAGGCCGGCAATGACGCGTATCCTCCGCGGCAACCGATGCCATCGCGCGCCTGGCGGGCCACAATGGCCGGATGCCGCTGCCCTGGCTTCCCACCGACCCACTGGCGCCGTTCCCGCCGGCGCGGCAGGCATTGCGCGATCCGGACGGATTGATCGCCGCGGGCGGCGACCTCTCCCCCGCCCGCCTGCTCAACGCCTATCGCCATGGCATTTTTCCCTGGTACTCGGATGGCCAGCCGCTGCTGTGGTGGACGCCGGACCCGCGCATGGTGTTCCGCAGCGAGGGCGTGCACCTGTCTTCCCGTTTCCGGCGTTCGTTGCGCCGGTCGCGGTGGGTCGTGCGCGCCGATGGGAACTTCGACGCGGTGATCGATGCCTGCGCCCAGGCGCCGCGGGCAGGCCAGCACGGCACCTGGATCACCGCCGACATGCGCGCGGCATACGGCGCGCTGCACCGGCTCGGGCACGCGCATTCGATCGAGGTGTTCGACGACGCCGATTCCGATGGTGCCGATCTGGTCGGTGGCCTGTACGGCGTCGCGATCGGCCGGATGTTCTTCGCCGAAAGCATGTTCAGCGCGCGATCCGGCGGGTCCAAGGTGGCGCTGGCCGCCCTCGCCAGGCGCCTTCACGACTGGGGTTGGCCGCTGATCGACGCCCAGGTCGAGAACCCGCACCTGGTCGGCCTCGGTGCCGAGGCCTGGCCGCGGGCCGATTTCCTGCGCCGGATCGCCACGCTGGTGGCGGCGCCGGCAGCCCCCGGCCCGTGGTCGGAATGCTTCGGCGAGCTCGCGGCCGCCCGGCTCGCCGTTTAGTGGCGGTTTTGCGCGGCCTCCCCGTGCGTGTCAGAATGTCCGACTTTCGGGCGCCGAACGCGTCCGCCACGACTCCTCGCAGGTTCCGCCCTGCAAGCCATTGCCGCAGGCCATTGCGACAAGTCATTGCGGTATATCCAGGAAACACATGGCGAAAGACGACGTCATCGAATTCGAAGGCACGATCTCCGAGACCCTCCCGAACACCATGTTCCGGGTGAAGCTGGAGAACGGCCACGAGATCATTGCCCACATCTCGGGGCGGATGCGCAAGAACTACATCCGCATCCTCACCGGCGACAAGGTCAAGGTCGAAATGACGCCCTACGACCTGACCAAGGGGCGCATCACCTACCGCATGAAGTGACCATGCCGGGGGGATCGCGAAAAAAAGGCGGCCATTGGCCGCCTTTTCGTTGCCGCGGCTTCGTGGCCGGGGGTTTACCCGACCACCGCCGGCAACAGCTTCTCCGGCTCCGCCTGGGCATCGACCACCAACTCGCCGTCCCTGACGTCGATGCCGACGCGGCCGCCGTGGGCCAGCTTTCCGAACAGCAGCTCGTCGGCCAGCGGGCGCTTGACCTTGTCCTGGATCACGCGCGCCATCGGCCGCGCGCCCATCAGCGGGTCGAAGCCGTGCTGCGCCAGCCAGTCGCGCGCCGCCGGCGTCGCCGACAGGCTCACGCCCTTTTCGTGCAGCTGCGCCTCCAGCTCGATCAGGAACTTGTCGACCACGCGCAGGATGTGTTCCATGCCCAGCGCCTGGAACTGCACCACCGCATCCAGCCGGTTGCGGAACTCCGGGCTGAACCCGCGGCGGATCACTTCCATCGCGTCGCTGGAATGGTCCTGCTGGGTGAAGCCGATCGAGCGCCGCGCCGCCTGCGCCGCGCCGGCGTTCGTGGTCATCACCAGGATCACGTTCTTGAAGTTCGCCTCGCGGCCGTTGGTGTCGGTGAGCACGCCGCGATCCATCACCTGCAACAGGATGTTGAAGATGTCCGGGTGCGCCTTCTCGACCTCGTCGAGCAGCAGCACGCAATGCGGGGTCTTGACGATCTTCTCGGTCAGCAGCCCGCCCTGGTCGAAGCCGACGTAGCCCGGGGGCGCGCCGATCAGGCGCGACACCGAATGCGATTCCATGTACTCGCTCATGTCGAAGCGCACCAGCTCGATCCCCAGCTGCAGCGCCAGCTGCTTGGTGACCTCGGTCTTGCCGACGCCGGTGGGGCCGGCGAACAGGAAGTTGCCGATCGGCTTTTCCGGGTTGCCCAGCCCCGAGCGCGCCAGCTTGATGGCCGAAGTCAGGGTCTCGATCGCCGGGTCCTGGCCGAAGATCACCATCTTCAGGTTGCGCTCCAGGTGCTCGAGCACGTCCTTGTCCGAGGCGCTGACCTGCTTGGTCGGGATCCGCGCCATCTTGGCCACGATCACCTCGATCTCCTCGACGTCGATCAGGCTCTTGCGCACGTCCAGCGGCAGCAGCCGCTGGCGGGCCCCTGCCTCGTCGATCACGTCGATCGCCTTGTCCGGCAGCAGGCGGTCGCCGATGTGCTTGACCGACAGGTCGACCGCCGCCTGCAGCGCCTCGTCGGCGTAGGTCACGCCGTGGTGGGATTCATAGCGCGGCTTCAGCCCCTGCAGGATCTCGACGGTCTCGCCCACCGTCGGCTCGACGATGTCGATCTTCTGGAAGCGTCGCGCCAGCGCGCGGTCCTTCTCGAAGATGCCGCGGTATTCCTGGAACGTGGTCGAGCCGATGCAGCGCAGCTCGCCCGAGGCCAGCATCGGCTTGATCAGGTTGGACGCATCCATGGTGCCGCCCGAAGCCGAGCCGGCGCCGATGATGGTGTGGATCTCGTCGATGAACAGGATCGCGCCGGGGATCTTCTTCAGCGCGGCCAGCACGCCCTTGAGGCGCTTTTCGAAGTCGCCGCGATACTTGGTGCCCGCGACCAGCGCGCCCAGGTCGAGCGCATAGATGGTGGCGTCGGCCAGCACCTCGGGGACATTGCCCTCGACGATGCGCTTGGCCAGCCCTTCGGCCAGCGCGGTCTTGCCGACACCGGCCTCGCCGACGTACAGCGGGTTGTTCTTGCGCCGGCGGCACAGGACCTGGATGGTGCGCTCGACCTCGTCGGCGCGCCCGACCAGCGGATCGATCTTGCCGGCGAGCGCCAGTTCATTGAGGTTGCTGGCGAACTCGGCGAGCGCGTCCGCCTTGGCCTCGCCTTCGGCGCCCTCGGGGTGGCTGCCTTCCTCGTGCCCGCGCGATTCCTCGCCGCCCTGCTTGGCGATGCCGTGCGACAGGTAGTTGACCGCGTCCAGCCGGGTCACGTCCTGCTGGTTGAGGTAGTAGACCGCGTGCGAGTCCTTCTCGCCGAAGATCGCCACCAGCACGTTGGCGCCCGTGACCTCCTTCTTGCCCGAGGACTGGACGTGGTAGACGGCGCGCTGCAGCACCCGCTGGAAGCCGAGCGTGGGCTGGGTGTCGCGGCCGTCGTCGGCGTCGAGCTTGACCACCGACTTTTCGATCGCCTGCTCCAGCTCGGCGCGCAACTGCGCGAAGTCGGCGCCGCTGGCCTTGAGAACGGCCTCGGCCGAGGGGTTGTCGAGCAGCGCCAGCAGCAGGTGTTCGACCGTCATGTACTCGTGGCGCGCCTCGCGGGCGCGCTTGTAGCACTGGCCGATGCTGTATTCGAGATCCTTGCTGAACATGGGGCGGGGGCCTCCGGAGGCCTGGCGACATCACTGCCGACTATGTGGGGCGGCGATCCGCCTCCTGCAAGTCCTTCTACGCCTTCTCCATCGTGCACAGCAACGGGTGCTGGTTGAGCCTTGAGTATTCGTTCACCTGCGCCACCTTGGACTCCGCCACCTCGCGGGTGAACACCCCGCAGACGCCGCGGCCGCGGGTGTGGACGTGGAGCATGACCTGGGTCGCCTTTTCGATGTTCATGCCGAAAAAGCGCACCAGCACGTCGATCACGAAATCCATCGGCGTGTAGTCGTCGTTCAGCAGCAGGACCGAGTACAGCGGCGGCCTGGCCAGCTCCGGCTTGCTGGTTTCGACCACCACGCCGTGGTCGCGTTCGTTGCCCGGTTTCGTGCCCATGCGCCGATTATACGAACGGGGCGTGGACGCAGCGGCGGCCGTCGACGGACAATGGCGGCATGAGCTATCGCGAAGGACGCTTCTGGCAACCGGACGTCACCGTGGCCACCGTGGTGGTGCGCGACGGCCGCCTGTTGTGCGTGGAAGAGCGCGCCAATGGCCGCGGCCTGGTGCTCAACCAGCCGGCCGGCCACCTGGAGCCGGACGAGAGCCTGCAGGACGCGGCATTGCGCGAGACCCGCGAGGAAACCGGCTGGGACGTGCGCCTGACCGCCTTCATCGGTGGCTACCAGTGGCAGGCGCCGGCGCGTTCCGGTGAAAGCGAGGGCCGGCACTACCTGCGCTTCGCCTTCGCCGCCGAGCCGGTGCGCCACGATCCGCGGCGCAAGCTCGACGAGGGCATCGTGCAGGCCCTGTGGCTGACCCCCGCGGAGCTGCTCGATGCCCGCGACCGCCATCGCAGCCCGCTGGTCTGGCAGGTCGTCGCCGATTGCCTGGCCGGATGCCGGCATCCCCTGTCGCTGCTGCGGCAGCTGGCATGACCACGATGGCGCACGAGGGGCCGGGCACCATCGTCGGCATGTCCGGCGGGGTCGATTCCTCGGTCGCGGCGCTGCTGCTGCAACGCGCCGGCCAGGACATCGCCGGCCTGTTCATGGACAACTGGGCCGACGACGGCAGCGGCCTTTGCCGCGCCGAGGACGACCGCCGCGACGCGGTCGCCGTCTGCGGCCGGCTTGGAATCCCGATCCACTTCCGCGACTTCTCGCGCGAGTACCGGGACGGCGTGTTCGCGCATTTCCTCGCCGAATACGCCGCCGGGCGCACCCCGAACCCGGACGTGCTGTGCAATCGCGAGGTCAAGTTCAAGCACTTCCTCGACGCCGCGCGCGAGCTCGGGGCCGAAGCCATCGCCACCGGGCACTATGCGCGGATCGCACGCGAAGGCGGCCAATGGCGCCTGCTGCGTGCGGCCGATCGCGGCAAGGACCAGAGCTATTTCCTGCACCAGCTGGGGCAGGCGCAACTGGCCGCGACGCGTTTCCCGCTGGGCGACCTGCCCAAGGCCCAGGTGCGCCGGATCGCCGCGGAGGCCGGCCTGCCGACCGCGGCCAAGAAGGATTCCACCGGCATCTGCTTCATCGGGGAACGCGATTTCCGCGAGTTCCTCGGCCGCTACCTGCCGGCGCAGCCCGGCGAGATCCGCGATCCGCAAGGGCGCGTGCTCGGCGAACATCCTGGCGCCTTCCATTTCACCCTCGGCCAACGCGAAGGCCTGCACCTGGGGGGCGTGCGCGGCCGCGAGCCGGCGCCTTGGTACGTCGTCGGCAAGGACGTCGCGGGCAACGTGCTCTACGTCGACCAGGGCCACGACAGCCCGTGGCTGCAATCCACCAGGTTGTGGTCGGAACCGGCGCACTGGATCGCAGGCACTGCCCCGGCCCGGCGCTTCGCCTGCACCGCCCAGGTGCGCTACCGGCAACACGACGAGCCGTGCGAGGTGCAGGTCTTGGACGACGGTGGCCTCGCCGTGCGTTTCGCGCGCGACCAGCGCGCGGTCACGCCGGGGCAGTCGCTGGTGCTGTACGACGGCGATACCTGCATCGGCGGTGCCGTGATCGCCGCCACCGATGCGCCGCTGGAAGCGCGGCTGCGCGACGGCGAACCTCCCCAACTGCGCGCAGGACAGGCATGAGCCCGCTCGACGACCGCATGCTGGCACTGGCCGGCCTGGTGCAGGCGCTGGCACAGGTACGGCGGATCGCCGATACCGGCCAGGCCGATGCCGCGATCCTCTCCACCGCGCTGGACAGCGTGTTCCGCATCGATGCCGGGTCCCCGGCCGAAGTCTATGGCGGCACCCCGGCGCTGCGCCCCGGCCTGCTGCTGTTGCGCGGTTATTTCCGCAGTGAAACCCGCGACGAATTGCTGCCGCGGCTGGCGCTGGCGCTGCTGCAGCTCGAGCGCCGCTTCGTCCGGGATCCGATGGCGCAACAGGTGCACGAAGGCCTCCTCGCGCTCGCCGCCAACGCCGAACGACTGGGCAGCACGCACCCCGAAGTCATGGCCGCGCTCGGCAGCCTGTATTCCGACACCGTCAGCCACCTGCGACCGCGGGTGATGGTCCAGGGCAACCCGCATTACCTGGGCCAGGCCGGGGTCGTGGCCGAGATCCGCGCAGTGCTGCTGGCGGCACTGCGTTCGGCGGTGCTGTGGCGGCAACTGGGCGGCAGCCTGTGGGATTTCCTGGTCCGGCGGCGGGACATGGTTGCCGCCATCGACGCGGCGCTGGACTAGCCAGCGGCACGGCGCGTTGCACCCGCAACGGTGCGGCAGCACGGCATTTCCGGCATAATTGCGGGGCTCGATTGCGGTGTTTCCCCCCGCCTCCCCCCTCTAGCCCGGAGCCCCACATGGCTGACTCCTTCGCCACCCGCGCACGCCTCGACGTCAACGGCAAGTCCTACGCTTACTCCAGCCTGCCCGAACTCGGCAAGCGCTTCGACCTGGCGAAGCTGCCCTACTCGATGAAGATCCTGCTGGAGAACCTGCTGCGCCACGAGGATGGCGTGACCGTGCTGCCGGCGCACATCGAGGCCGTGGCCAAGTGGGATCCGAAGGACGAGCCGGACACCGAGATCGCGTTCATGCCGGCGCGCGTGCTGCTGCAGGATTTCACCGGCGTGCCGTGCGTGGTCGACCTGGCGGCGATGCGCGACGCGGTCGCCCGCCTGGGCGGCAGGCCGGGCCAGATCAACCCCCAGATCCCGTCCGAACTGGTGATCGACCACTCGGTGCAGGTGGATGTGTTCGGCCGCGCCGACGCGCTCGACATCAACGGCCAGATCGAGTTCCAGCGCAACCAGGAGCGTTACAGCTTCCTGCGCTGGGGCCAGAAGGCCTTGCAGAACTTCAAGGTGGTGCCGCCCAACACCGGCATCGTCCACCAGGTCAACCTGGAGCACCTGGCGCGGGTGGTGATGGAGCGCGAGGTCGACGGCGAGCTGATGGCGTTCCCGGACACCGTGTTCGGCACCGACTCGCACACCACCATGATCAACGGCATCGGCGTGCTCGGCTGGGGCGTCGGCGGGATCGAGGCCGAGGCCGCGATGCTCGGCCAGCCGTCGTCGATGCTGATCCCGCAGGTGGTCGGCTTCCGGCTCACCGGCAAGCTGCCCGAAGGCGCCACCGGCACCGACCTGGTGTTGACCGTCACCCAGATGCTGCGTGCGCTGGGGGTGGTCGGCAAGTTCGTGGAATTCCATGGCGACGGCCTGCAGCACCTGCCGCTGGCCGACCGCGCCACCATCGCCAACATGGCGCCCGAATACGGCGCGACCTGCGGCATCTTCCCGATCGACGCCGAGGCGGTGCGCTACCTGCGCCTGTCGGGGCGCAGCGAGGCGCAGATCGCGCTGGTGGAGGCCTATGCCAAGGCGCAGGGCCTGTGGCACACGCCCGATTCGCCGCATGCCCAGTACAGCGCGACCCTCGAGCTCGACCTGGGGGAAGTCAAGCCGTCGCTGGCCGGTCCCAAGCGCCCGCAGGATCGCGTGCTGCTGGAAAAACTGGGCGAGAACTACCGCACCAACCTCGAGGGCCTCATCGCCAACCGCGCGCCGAGGAAGACCGAGGTCAAGCGCATGGACGAAGAAGGCGGCGACCAGCCGCAGGCCGAGCACCTGGCAGCGGCGCCCGAGTCGCTGATCCGCATCGCCGACCAGGACCATTACCTGAAGGACGGTTCGGTGGTGATCGCCGCGATCACTTCCTGCACCAACACCTCCAACCCGGCGGTGATGCTGGGCGCCGGCCTGCTGGCCCGCAACGCCGCCGCCAGGGGCCTGAAGGCCGCGCCCTGGGTCAAGACCTCGCTCGGCCCGGGTTCGCTGGTGGTCACCGACTACCTGAAGAAGGCGGGCCTGCTCGCGGAACTGGAGAAGCTCGGCTTCTTCGTCGTCGGCTATGGCTGCACCACCTGCATCGGCAACTCCGGCCCGCTGCCGGACGAAGTCTCGCGCGGCATCGCCGAACACGACCTGGTCGTGGCCTCGGTGCTCTCCGGCAACCGCAATTTCGAGGGGCGCGTGCATCCCGAGGTGAAGATGAACTACCTCGCCTCGCCGCCGCTGGTGGTGGCCTACGCGATCGCCGGCACCGTCGACATCGACCTCACCACCCAGCCGCTGGGCAAAGGCAGCGACGGCCAGGACGTGTACCTGCGCGACATCTGGCCGACCAACAAGGAAATCGGCGACATGATCGCCGCCACCGTGGGCCCGGAGATGTTCGCGCAGAATTACGCCGACGTGTTCAAGGGCGACAGCCGCTGGGCGAAGATCGCCTCGCCCGAGGGCGAGAGCTACGCCTGGAGCGCCGATTCGACCTACATCAAGAACCCGCCCTACTTCGACGGGATGACCATGCAGGTCGGCTCGATCGACGACATCCACGGCGCACGCGTGCTCGGGCTGTTCGGCGATTCGATCACCACCGACCACATCTCCCCGGCCGGCAACATCAAGAAGGACTCGCCGGCGGGCCGCTTCCTGCAGTCGCGCGGGGTGCAGCCGGCCGACTTCAACAGCTACGGCAGCCGCCGCGGCAACGACGACGTGATGGTGCGCGGCACCTTCGCCAACATCCGCATCAAGAACCTGATGCTGGGAGGCGAGGAAGGCGGCAACACGATCTTCCACGGCGCCGGCGCGGACCATGGCAAGAAGCTGTCGATCTACGACGCGGCGATGCAGTACAAGGCCGCCGGCACCCCGCTGGTGGTGTTCGCCGGCAAGGAATACGGCACCGGTTCCTCGCGCGACTGGGCGGCCAAGGGCACGATCCTGCTGGGGGTGAAGGCGGTGGTGGCCGAGAGCTTCGAACGCATCCACCGTTCCAACCTGGTCGGCATGGGCGTGTTGCCGCTGCAGTTCAAGGACGGCGAGAACGCACGCGTGCTGGGGCTGGACGGCAGCGAGACGCTCTCGATCACCGGCCTGGACGACGGCGCGGCGAAGACCGCCAGCATCGTGGCCCGCAAGGTCGACGGCAGCGAGATCCGTTTCGAGGTGAAGGTGCTGCTGCTGACGCCGAAGGAAGTGGAGTACTTCCGCAACGGCGGCATCCTGCATTACGTGCTGCGGCAACTGGCGGCCAGGCAGGCCGCCTAGCGGCTCCGGACGGGCGGAAGCCCGGCCCGGCGCAGCGCGCCGGGCGTTCGCGGCCGCCTTTTTGCTTGCATCACAAGCGTGGCGTCCAGCTTGCGCTGGTCAGTCGCCAATCGCCGTCCTGCAGCCGCCAGCCGGTCTGGACGCTGTAGAGCCTCGCCGCATCGGGCAGGATTCCGCCCGAACCGCCGGTCAAGGCCGCTTCGAAGCGGACGCTGGCATGCCCAGGTTGCATCCGGACCTGCAGTGGGCCGGCGATCGTGGCCCCGATGCCGCGATGGCGCAGGAACATCGCCTGCGCCATCCGCACCGCGCCCTCGCGATCCAGGCCTTCCGGGCCGACGAAGTCATCGGCCAGGAGCGCTCGGATGTCGCCGGCGTCACGGGCTTCGATCGCGGCCTGCAACGAAGAGACGGCCGCGCGCAACCGCTGTTCCGGCGTGCTGCGCGCGCATGCGCACAACGCCATCAGCACCAGTGCCACGACCGGCCACGAACGAGTACGCATCGGCTGCCACCTCCTGCCTGGGCCGCTGGCCAGCGGCTGGCGGCGATGTGTGCAAGCGTACGACGCAATGCAGGCGTTTCGTCGCCTTGCCAGTCACATGGGCCTATGCTCCAATCCGATGGACACCGTACGGGGGCGCATTCGGGCCGCCTGGCGATCGGGTCATGTCGAAGTCGCGTCGAAAGCATGCGCGCAGGGAGGGGGTCCAGATGAGTTCCGAACGTCCGTGGCTGGATCAGTACCCCGCCGGAGTACCGGCCGAGATCGACGCCGACGAATACCCGTCGATCGTCTCGGTGCTCGAAAGCGCCATCGCCAACTACCGCGATCGCCCCGCTTTCGCCAACCTCGGAAAGGTCCTGACCTACGCCGACATCGACCGGCTCAGCGCGCAGTTCGCGGCCTACCTGCTCGGCGAACTCCAGCTCAAGAAGGGCGATCGCGTCGCGATCATGATGCCCAACTGCCTGCAATACCCGATCTCCACCTTCGGCATCCTGCGCGCCGGCCTGACGGTGGTGAACGTCAATCCGATGTATACCCCGCGCGAGCTCAGGCACCAGCTGGAGGATTCCGGCGCCAGTGCGATCGTGGTGCTCGACAATTTCGGCCACACCGTGCAGGAGGCGATCCCGGGGACCCGGGTCCGGCAGGCGATCACCACCGGCCTGGGCGACCTGGTCGGATTCCCGAAGGGCGCGATCGTCAACTTCGTGCTCCGGCACGTGAAGAAGATGGTGCCGGATTACAGCCTGCCCGGCGCGATCCGCTTCCGCGACGCACTGGTGCTGGGGCAGCGGCGGGAACTGCCGACGGTGTCGATCGACCCGGACGACATCGCCTTCCTGCAGTACACCGGCGGCACCACCGGCGTGGCCAAGGGCGCGATGCTCACCCATCGCAACCTGGTCGCCAACATGCAACAGGCGGCGGCCTGGGTCCGCGCAAACGTCAAGCCCGGCGAGGAAATCATCATCACCGCCCTGCCGCTGTACCACATCTTCTCGTTGACGGCGAACGGGCTGGTGTTCATGAAGTTCGGCGCATTGAACTACCTGATCACCAATCCGCGCGACATGCCCGGTTTCGTCAAGGAACTGTCGAAGATCCCGTTCACCGCGATCACCGGCGTCAATACATTGTTCAACGGCCTGCTCAACACGCCCGGCTTCGACAAGATCGATTTTTCGCACCTGCGCCTGACGCTGGGCGGCGGGATGGCGGTGCAGCGTGCGGTCGCAGAACGCTGGAAGCAGGCAACCGGCTGCACCCTGATCGAGGCCTACGGCCTGACCGAAACCTCGCCTGCCGCCTGCATCAACCCGATGGACCTGGCCGAATACAACGGCTCGATCGGCCTGCCGGTACCGTCCACCGATGCCTGCATCAAGGACGAGGAAGGTCGCCACTTGCCCATCGGCGAGGTTGGCGAGCTGTGCATCAAGGGTCCGCAGGTGATGAAGGGCTACTGGAACCGCCCCGATGAAACCGCCAACGTCATGGACGCCGAAGGCTGGCTGCATACCGGCGACATGGCGCGGATGGACGAAAAGGGCTTCTTCTACATCGTCGACCGCAAGAAGGACATGATCCTGGTATCCGGCTTCAACGTGTATCCCAACGAGATCGAGGACGTGATCGCGCTGATGCCGGGAGTACTCGAGGTCGCGGCGGTCGGGGTGCCGGACGACAAATCCGGCGAGGCGGTCAAGGTGGTGATCGTGAAGAAGGATCCCGCGCTCACCGCCGAGCAGGTCAAGGCGCATGCGCGCGAAAACCTCACCGGCTACAAGCACCCGAAATACGTCGAGTTCCGGACGGAACTGCCCAAGACCAACGTCGGCAAGATCCTGCGCCGGGAATTGCGCGACGAGGCCCACTAGCCCCCGGGCTCCTTCCAGGCCGCCAATTGCGGTTTCCGCGGCAGACGGGGATAGAATCGGCCGGTCGGGCGCAACTATGCCTTCCCTTGGCCGTCATACCGGAGGCCCGACCCGCCTGGCGGCCCGTTTTACGAGGGGACCACCATGCCTAACGTCGAGCCACTCCATCGCGACACCGTCCTGTCCGCGATCCGCATCCAGCACGATGCCTCAAACGCCTCCCACTGGTGTTTCATGCATGCGCAACAGGCGTTCGCGGACCCCGGTTACCGGCCGTGCTTTTCCCCGAAACTGCTGCGCGAGCTGCGCCTGTTCGCCCGGCAGACCATCGACGACATCGGCGAATCGGCCACCGCCGACGGGGCCCACCTCGCCCACATCGTGCTCGCCTCCGACGCCCACGTGTTCAACCTCGGCGGCGACCTTGACCTGTTCTCGCAGCTGATCCGCGCCCGCGACCGCGACGGCCTGCTGCGCTACGCCCGCGAATGCGTCGACAGCGTGCACCTGCTGCACACGCGGCTGCATCCCAATGCGCACACCATCGGCCTGGTCGAAGGCGACGCGCTCGGCGGCGGTTTCGAGCTTGCGCTGGCGTGCCAGACCATCGTCGCGGAAAGCGGCGTGCAGATGGGTTTCCCGGAAGTATTGTTCGGCCTGTTCCCCGGCATGGGCGCCTATTCGCTGCTCTCGCGCCGCGTCAGCCCCAAGCTGGCCGAGGAGATGATGCTCAACGGCCGGATGTACACCAGCGACGAACTGCATCGCATGGGCATCGTCGACGTGCTGGCGCCCAAGGGCGAGGGCGTGCGCGCCGTGCACGAGGTGATCCGCCAGAACCGCCGCATTGCCGCAGCGCGCCTGGCGCTGCATCGGGTGCGCGACCTGGTGCACCCGGTCAGCCTCGACGAACTCACCCGCATCACCGAGATCTGGGTCGACACGGCGTTGCAGCTCGGCGACAAGTCGCTGCGGATCATGGAACGGCTGGTGCGTGCGCAGTTGCGGCGCCCGGAGGCGCAGGTGGCGGAAGAAACCACGGCCGGCGCGCGCTGACGCCCTGCCGGCTCATGGGTTGTCGGACTCCGCCTCCTGGCGGGTCAGGTCGCCGCGTTCGCGCAACGCGGTGAGGGCCTGCTGCAATTGCTGCCGCAATTGCTGCAGCAAGCCGCGCCAGTCGCGCTGGAGGCGATCGCTGGCCAGGTTCATGCCTTCCGAGGCGATCCCCGCCAGGCGCACGGCGCCCATGTTGCCGGCCGCGCCCTTGAGCGCGTGGCAGCCGTCGCGGAATTCGTCCCAGTGCGACGCGTTGCCGGCGATTTCCATCGCAGCCAGCGCCTTGCGCGCGTCGCGCGCGCATTCGGAAAGGAAGCGATGCACGAAATCCTCGCCGAGCTTCATTTCGCGCAACTCGTCCAGGATGTAATGCGACAGCGTATTGCCGGCGCTGCCGCCCGCCCCCGGGCCGATGTTGCCGCCGACGTTCGCTGCTTTCGATTCGGCCTCGACGGCGGATTCCGGGCCCTCGCCGACGGCCGCCAGTTTTTCCAGCAGGCGATCGATCGCCAGCGGCTTGGTCAGGAAGGCGTAGGCGCCGGCGCGTTCGCTTTCCAGTCGCGCCTCCGACGTGGCGTCCGCAGTCAGCACGATGAACGGCGTGCGCTGGCGCCCCGCTTCCATGAAGCGCATCTGCTTCATGATTTCGATCCCGCTCACGCCCGGCATGTGCAGGTCGGTGATCACCACGTCGAATTGCTGGGCCTCCAGCGCAGTGAGCACGTCGTTGCCGTCGCCCACCAGCTGCGGCCGATGCCCGGCTTTCTCGAGCAGCTTGCGCATCACCAGCAGGTTGGCCGCCTGGTCGTCCGCCACCAGTATCCGCAACGGGCGCACGCGCGCGCGATGGCGCACGAAGGGATCGTCGAAGGCGATGACGTTGCCGGTGCCTGGCCTGGCAACCGCGACCTCGGCCAGCTGCAACGGCAGCTCCAGCCAGAAGCGCGAGCCCGCGCCAAGCCGGCTCTCGACCCCGATCCGCCCGCCGAGCAGTTCGGTCAGCACCTTGGCGATGGTGGTGCCCAGGCCCGTGCCGCCGAAGCGGCGGCCCCGACCCGAATCGACCTGCTCGAAGGCATCGAAGATGCGCCCGATGTCTGCTTCGGGGATGCCGATGCCGGTATCCCGCACGGAGAACAACAGGCGCACGCCGGTCGCGTCGGCCTGCTGCAGCTGCACGTCCAGCGCGACCTTGCCGTGTTCGGTGAACTTGATCGCGTTGGACATCAGGTTGATCAGTAT